>ERZ724513.2114-NODE-2114-length-10009-cov-4.798373_pt1 | contig 10009 bp, 8 predicted proteins | sample MGYA00376046_ERZ724513 | MGnify/ENA primary metagenome ERZ724513 (study PRJEB28724, sample SAMN07190883) | activated sludge metagenome | isolation source: activated sludge of sewage treatment plant in Hong Hong | place: Hong Kong | collected 2016-03-17 ... | reverse complement strand
GCTGCGGGTCGTTGACCACGCGGTAGACATCGTCAGGGGTGGCGCAGATCGGCACGAACGGGAACTTCACCCGGAACTCGCGCAGCCGCTGCAGCGCCGCGCCCTCCCAGGCGGGGCATTTCATCAGCAGCTGGTGGGCCATATACAAGCCGTCCAGCGCCATCAGGGCGTTCGGCCACCGCCACCACGAGCGGTCGATGTTGAACAGGGTGTCCGTGTCCTTGAACTTGCGCAGCAGTGGCAGCAGGTGTTCGACCCGCGCCGGGCGTCCGGGCCGGTCCACCCAGATGTAGGAGAGCCGGTCGATCTCGTCCGCGGTGAGGGTCTGCAGGTTGGCCTCGATGCCGAGCAGCTCGGGTTCGCAGCCGTCGTGGAAGCAGAAGAACTCCCCGTCCACGGACGCGGAGACGTCGATCTCCACCAGATCGGCGCCGGACAGGAAAGCCGCCCTGATGCCAAGTTCGGTGTTGACCGCGATGCTGCCGCCGCCACTGCCGCGGTGAGCCGAGATCAGCACTCGGCGACGCTCCAACATCGAGTTCAGGTGGGCGTTCATGGCCTCGTACTTCACTTGGCCGAACATCGAACCTCCGCGGGGTGTGGGGTGTGCGAACGACATTGTCAGCACACATTCGACTCTACCCACGACCACGACCGGATAACCAAGTCTGGCAATAGTCGCGATCCCGCTGTGGGACGATTTTGTACGGGCTAGAGCGAAGGAGTGTCATGACCGAATTCCGCTATGCGGATCTGTTGCCGATCGGGGCGGACGCCACCCCCTACCGGCTCCTCACCACCGAGGGTGTGGAGACGGTCGAGGGGCCGGACGGACGGTCTTTCCTAAAGGTGGCGCCCGAGGCGCTGGAGTTGTTGGCCGAGACCGCGATGCACGACATCGCCCACTACCTGCGGCCGGCGCACCTGCAGCAGCTGCGCAACATCCTCGACGACCCGGAGGCCAGCGGCAACGACAAGTTCGTCGCGCTGGACCTGATGAAGAACGCCAACATCGCTGCCGGTGGCGTGCTGCCGATGTGCCAGGACACCGGCACCGCGATCATCATGGGCAAGCGTGGCCAGCAGGTGCTCACCGACGGCACCGACGAACTGCCGCTCTCGCGCGGCGTCTTCGAGGCGTACACCAAGCTGAACCTGCGCTACTCGATGAACGCGCCGATCACCATGTGGGAAGAGAAGAACACCGGCAACAACCTGCCGGCGCAGATCGAGCTGTACGCCGACACCGCGTCCGGCCACGAGAACACCTACAAGTTCCTGTTCATGGCGAAGGGCGGCGGCTCGGCCAACAAGAGCTACCTCTACCAGGAGACCAAGGCGATCCTGAATCCCGCGTCCATGATGAAGTTCCTGGACGAGAAGCTGCGCAGCCTCGGCACCGCGGCCTGCCCGCCGTACCACCTGGCGATCGTGATCGGCGGCACGTCGGCTGAGTACGCGCTAAAGACGGCCAAGTATGCGTCCGCGAAGTACCTGGACTCGCTGCCGACTTCGGGCTCGATGGACGCCCACGGCTTCCGCGACCTGGAGCTCGAGGAGCAGGTGCTGCAGCTGACCCGCGATTTCGGCATCGGCGCGCAGTTCGGCGGAAAGTACTTCTGCCACGACGTCCGGGTGATCCGGCTGCCGCGGCACGGCGCGTCCCTGCCGGTGGCGATCTCGGTCTCCTGCTCGGCCGACCGGCAGTGCATGGGCAAGATCACGCCTGAAGGTGTGTTCATCGAGCAGTTGGAGCGCGAGCCGGCGCACTTCATGCCCGACACGACCGACGAGCACCTTGAAGACAGCGCGGTCGTCGAGATCGACCTCGGCCGGCCGATGCCGGAGATCCTCGCCGAGCTGAGTAAGTACCCGGTGAAGACCCGGCTTTCGCTGCACGGCACGGTGATCGTCGGACGCGACATCGCGCACGCCAAGATCAAGGAGCGCCTGGACGCGGGCGAGCCGATGCCGCAGTACCTGAAGGACCACCCGGTCTACTACGCCGGGCCGGCGAAGACGCCCGAGGGGATGCCGTCCGGCTCGTTCGGGCCGACAACGGCCGGACGGATGGATTCCTACGTCGACCAGTTCCAGGCTGCCGGAGGCTCGATGATCATGCTGGCGAAGGGGAACCGCTCGAAGGCTGTGACCGACGCCTGCGCTGCGCACGGTGGCTTCTACCTCGGCTCGATCGGTGGCCCGGCTGCCCGGCTGGCGCAGGACTGCATCACCAGCGTCGAGCTGCTCGAGTACCCGGAACTGGGCATGGAGGCGATCTGGAAGATCGAGGTGAAGGACTTCCCGGCGTTCATCGTGGTGGACGACAAGGGCAACGACTTCTTCGCCGAAGTGAACCGTCCGACGCTGATCGGGTTGTCCCCGCGCAGCTGAGATCAGCCGTCGCTGGGGCCCACCAATTGGGGTTGAAAGCACCGCCAACGGCAACTTCGCTCCCGAATGGGACTCCCGCTCCCGAACTTTCGGTGGCGAGGGTCCCTTTCGGGAGCGACGTCTGCTGGGGGTAGACCCGCTACCCCCGCTGCTCCATCGGGACGTAGGGACGCTCGACCTCACCGATGTAGATCTGCCGCGGCCGGTTGATCTTGGTGGCGGGGTCGCCGGCCTGCTCGCGGAAGTGCGAGATCCAACCGGGCAGCCGGCCCAGGGCGAAGAGCACCGTGAACATGTTCTGCGGGAAGCCCATCGCCTGGTAGATCAGGCCGGTGTAGAAGTCGACGTTGGGGTAGAGCTTGCGCTCCTGGAAGTACGGGTCGGCCAGCGCGGCCTCCTCCAGGCTCTGCGCGATGTCGAGCAGCTCGTCCTGGCCGGTCAGGGTCTTCAGGATGGCGTCCGCGTGCCGCTTCACGATGGCCGCGCGCGGGTCGTAGTTCTTGTAGATCCGGTGGCCGAAGCCCATCAGCTTGGTGGTGTCCTTCTTGTCCTTCACCTTGGCGACGTAGCTCTTCACGTCGCCGCCCTCGTCGCGAATGCCCTTGAGCATCTCGAGCACGGCCTGGTTGGCGCCGCCGTGCAGCGGGCCGGACAGGGCGCTCACCCCGGCCGCGACCGAGACGTAAATGTTGGCGCCGGACGATCCGACCATCCGGACGGTCGACGTCGAACAGTTCTGCTCGTGGTCGGCGTGCAGGATCAGCAGCACGTCGAGCGCGCGGGTGATCGCATCGTCGAAGGGGTAGGGCCCGGTCGGCACGCCGAACGAGAGCCGCAGGAAGTTCTCGATGTAGCTCAGCGAATCGTCGGGGTAGAGCATCGGCTGGCCGACCGAGGTCTTGTAGCCGTAGGCGGCCAGGGTGGGCAGCGAGCCCATCAGCAGGTGGGTGGCGCGATCGAGGTCGTGCAGCGAATCCTCGCCGTACTTGGACGCGGTGAAGGTCGACAGCGCATTCAGTCCGGCGGCCAGCACCGGCATCGGGTGCGACTTGCGCGGCAGCGAGCGGAACATCTCGCGCATCCGCTCGTCGATCAGGTGGTACTTGGCGATGTTGGACGAGAAAGTGGCCAGCTGGTCAGCGGTGGGCAGCTCGCCGTGGAGCACCAGATAGGAGACCTCCAGGAAGCTGGAGTGCTCGGCCAGTTGCTCGATCGGGTAGCCGCGATACCTCAGGATGCCCGCGTCACCGTCGATGAAGGTGATCGCGGAACGGCAGGACGCCGTGTTGGCGAAGCCGACGTCCAGGGTGGTGGTTCCGGTGGCCGCCAGCAATTTGGTGATGTCGTAGCCGTCGTTACCCTCGGTGGCTTCTGCCAAGGGGAGTTCGAGGGATCCCCCTTCGCGGCTGAAGGTCGCGTTGCTCATCCATCCTCCGTCTCGTCGGACGCGCGGCAGCGCGCGTCCGGCTCAGTAAGTGGTGTCACAATACCCCGCCCCACCCACCCGCGGCAGGGCTTCGGCGTACCCTCCCAGGAGGTGAAGTAGTTGACGGATCAATCACCGTCGACTATGGTTTTACTTGAGACTTCAATCAAAGGAGAGCACGACATGACTTCGATCCGGGACCTGTCCGGCACCTACAACCTCGACCCCTCGCACTCGCGAGTCGGCTTCGTGGCTCGCCACGCGATGATCGCCAAGGTGCGGGGGGCGTTCAACGAGGTCGCCGGGACCGCGACCATCGACGGCGCCAACCCGTCCGCTTCTGCTCTGGACGTGACCATCCAGACCGCCAGCGTCGACACCCGGGACGCCAACCGCGACGGCCACCTGGCCAGCCCGGACTTCTTCGACGCCGCCCAGTACCCGACGATCACCTTCAAGGCCACCGATTTCGCGGTGACCGACGACCAGACCGTCGAGGTGACCGGCGACCTGACGATCAAGGACATCACCAGGCCGGTCGTTGTGCCGTTCACGTTCGAGGGCGTGGCCACCGACCCGTTCGGCAACGAGCGCGCCGGCTTCGAGGGCCAGGTCACCATCAACCGCAAGGACTGGGGCCTCACCTGGAACGCGGCGCTGGAGACCGGCGGCGTCCTGGTCGGCGACAAGGTCACCCTCGAGCTCGAGGTTTCCGCCGTCAAGGCCTGAACAAAAACGGAGACGGTTCCTTTACTGGTTCACACCGAACGCTCGATGTGAACCAAAAAAGGGACCGTCCCCTTTACTGTTCAGGCGGACGCTTCGGCGAGCGCCGACGCGAGCGCGTCCAGGGCCAGGTCGAGTTCCTCTCGGGTGATCACCAGGGGCGGGGCCAACCGTATGGTCGAGCCGTGGGTGTCCTTGGCGATCACGCCCTTGGCCAGCAGGCGCTCGCAGATGTCGCGGGCCGTGCCCAAGGTGGGGTCGATGTCGACGCCGGCCCACAGGCCGATCCCGCGCACCTCGGTGACCCCGCGTCCGAGCAGTTCGAGAAGGCGGGAGTGCAGGTAGTCGCCGAGTTCGCGGGAGCGGGCCTGCATCTCGCCGGTCTCCAGCAGCCGCACCACGGCCAGGCCCACCGCGCAGGCCAGTGGGTTGCCGCCGAAAGTCGAGCCGTGCTGACCCGGCTTGAGCAGGCCAAGAACGTCCCGATTGCCGACCACGGCCGAGACCGGCACGATGCCGCCGCCAAGCGCCTTGCCGAGCAGGTATAGGTCGGGCACCACGCCGACCTGCTCGCAATAGAAGGTGCTCCCGGTGCGACCGAGTCCCGACTGGATCTCGTCGGCGATCATCAGCACCTGGTGGCGATCGGCGAGTGAGCGAATGCCGGGCAGGAAGTCGGACGGCGGGGTGACCACGCCGGCCTCACCCTGGATCGGCTCGACCAGGATCGCCACGGTGTGCTCGTCGATGGCCGCCTCGATCGCGTCCAGGTCGCCGTAGGGAACCTTCACGAATCCCGGGGTGAACGGGCCGTAGGAGTCGGTGGCGTCGGAGTCGGACGAGAACGAGATCACGCTGATCGTGCGTCCGTGGAAATTCCCCTCCATCACGATGATGTTCGCCAGATCCTCGGGCACGCCCTTGACCTCGTAGCCCCACTTGCGGGCCAGCTTCAAAGAGGACTCCACCGCCTCGACGCCGGTGTTCATCGGCAGCACCATGTCCTTGCCACACAGCTTGGCAAGGCCTTCCACGAAGGGTCCGAAGGGTGCAGAGAAGACGGCGCGCGAGGTGATCGACAGCTTCGCCAACTGCTCGGACGCGACCGCGAGCAGCTCGGGATTGGAATGACCGAAATTCACCGCTGAGTAGGCGGACAAGAAGTCGAGGTAGCGCTTGCCCTCGGTGTCGACCAGCCACGCACCCGACCCCGACTCGATCACGACCGGTAGCGGATGGTAGTTGTGCGGGCTGTAGGTCTCGATCTGCTCGATGACCTGCTGCTGGTCCGAAATCTCGGTGAGCGCGTGCATGGCGTCCTTTCTGCCGACCAGTGATGCTACCGGTTCAGCGCCGATGCCCCTTTCGCTCAGCGCGGACGGACCCGCTCCAGCACCAGCGCCGCCAGAGCGTCAGGGTCGTGCGGACGCAGCGCGTACCCGGCCTTCGCCACCGGACGGCCCAGGTCGAACAACCCGTCCAGGCCGAGCGTGGTGGCGTCGATGACCGCCTCGCTCGGGGTCGCTTCGGCGGTGGCCCGGACGTCGGCCAGCGTTGCCGGTTCCCGATCGGCCACCGGCAGCACCGACTGGGCTTCGGGATGGCAGGCGTAGACCGCGACCAGGGACCCGACCGCCTGCGGCAGCGGGCTGATGATCGCCGAGACCCCGACCGCATGCGCGGCCGCGATGCCCGCACCCGGGCGCAGGTCGCCGAAGGCGAGCGTCGGCTCCTCCTCGACCACCACCACGGTGCGGCCGGCGATGCGTTCGGGATGATCGATCACCACCGGCGAATCGGCGGTGAACACGGTGGCCCCGGGGTTGAGCCGGGTGATCTGGCGATGCGACTGCTGCACCAGCTCGTCGCTGACGGCGTCGCACTTGCTGATGATCACCGCGTCCGCCAGTCGCAGGGTGACCTCGCCGGGGAAGCAGTCCAGGCCGGCGTCGGCCCGCAGCGGATCGACCAGCACCAGATGCAGATCGGCCCGCACGAAGGGCAGGTCGGTGCCCGCGCTGTCCCAGAGGATCACGTCGGCCTGTTCCTCGGCTGCGGCCAGGACGGCGGCGTGGTCGAGCCCGTCCACCCGGATCGCGCCGGGCTGGTCGCCGATGGCCCGGCTCTGCGGACGTGCGCAGGCGTCGAGGCCCGGTTCGTCGTCGCTGAACTGGTGCTGCCACCCAGCGGTGAACCCCGAACGCTGGACCGGATGCCGCAACACGGCCACCCGGACGCCCTGGGTCAGCAGCAGGTCGGTCAAGTGCCGCACGGTGGGGGTCTTGCCGGCCCCGTTGTGGGCCGAACTGACCGCGATCACCGGCTTTTGAGCGGTTAGCATCGAGCGGTTCGGGCTGAGCAGCTGGAAGTCGGCCCCGGCGGCCAGCACCCGCGCGGCGACCGCGGCCACGCCGGTGCACCGGATCTCGGCATAGGCGAAGACGACCTTCTCGATCCGCTCGGACGCGACGAACCGCTCCAGGTCGGCCTCGGCGATGATCGGGATACCGGCCGGGTAGGAGTCCCCGCACAAGCAGGACGGAAAGACCCCACGTTCACCGGCCGACAGTGCCGAACTGGTGAATCCCAACACCTCGTGGCGAGGATCTGAGCGGAAAACGGTGGCGAAGACGTGGAAATCACGCCCGGCTGAACCGAGGATCAATGTGCGGCGCGGGATCATGGCGGCGGCTCCTTTCTCCCACGGCTGAGTATACGGCGGCGGCCGTCGGTGGTCGGCCAGTCGGCTCTATCCCGAGAACCCGTCACCCACTCGCGATGCGCCGTCCGCCGATTCCGATGAGCTGATTCCCGCCCTGGTTACCGAACGACAGCCGCTTTCGGGCCCGCGCGGCCAACCAGGGCATGGATCGCCTCAACGTCCCCAGGGGCGTCGCGGGTATCGTCGGCGAACGAGGTCGACGGTAGAGTCGGGCCATGGAGCAACAGGCGCCGATCGTGATCGGCTATGACGGTTCGGAGTTCGCGGCTGAGGCGTTGCGAAAGGGCTTGTGGCTGGCCTCCAAGGTGGGGGCGCCGGCCCGCCTGGTGCGGGCGTGGACGATCAGCAACGCACCCCGTCCGAACACGTGGAGCCCGGGCTACGTGCCGCCGGTGGAGGACTTCGCTCAGGCCGTTCTGGACGACCTGAAAGCCGCCACACGCGAAGTGGTCGGCCAGTTCCCGGACGTCGAGGTGAGCTTCGAGGTGCCGCACGGCGCCGCCGGACGCGAGCTGATCAAGGCATCGGAAGGCGCGCAGCTGGTGGTGGTCGGCACCCGCGGCCTGGGCGGCTTCTCCGGGCTCCTGATCGGGTCCGTCTCGGACCAGGTGGTCGAGCACGCGACCTGTGACGTGCTGGTGGTGCGTCGCCGCTCCGGCGACCAGGCCCCGCCCCGGACGCTGAAGCTCGACCGCGCCCTCGAAACGGAGTAGCCCGAGCCTGTCGAGATCGCGCGGTGTCGGTGGGTCGGCTTAGGCTGCCTGCGTGAGATCGTCGCCGCGCCTCGCTGCCGCCGCCACTGCGGCCGCGCTGCTCCTGGGGGGCTGTGCGACGGTCCCGCCCCGGGCGCTGGTCGCACGTACGGCGCCCGTTCCGGCGCCGACCCAGGTGAACGCAGTCGTCGACTCCCCGCTGCCCAAAGCCGCTTCGCCCTTTGCCGCGACCGACCCGACCGCGCCGTCCGTGCCGGTCGAAGAGCCGGCCACGCCCACGCCGACCGCTCCGACGACCGACCCGACGCCACCGCCGGGCCCTGACCAGCCAACCGAACCCGGTGTACCGAGCGAACCGGACTGCGCGGTGCTGAAGTGCGTGGCGCTCACCATGGACGACGGCCCCAGCCCGGGCACCGGCAGGATCTTGGACCTGTTCGCCAAGAAGGGGGTGAAGGCGACCTTCTTCCTGCTCGGCGAGCACGCCAGGAAGAACCAGGAGCTCGTCCGCCGGATGGTGGCCGAAGGCCACGAGGTCGGCAACCACTCCTGGAGCCACCCGGAGTTCTGGTACCTGTCGAAGCGCGCGATCAAGAAGCAATTGGTGCGGACCAACAGGCTGCTGGCCAAGCTGGGGCAGCGTCCGCAACTGGTTCGGCCGCCCTACGGTGAGTGGGATTCCGACGTCGCGAAGGTGACCAAGGCGCTCGGCATGCCGTCGGTCATCTGGGACGTCGACCCCGAGGACTGGAAGTACCGAAACGCCAAGAAGGTCACCAAACGTGTCCTTAAGCAGGTCCATCGCGGGTCGATCATCCTCACTCACGACACGCTGAAGACCACCCGGAAGGCGATCCCGGCGATCGTCAAGGCGCTCCAGGACAAGGGGTACACCTTGGTGACGGTGTCGCAGCTCATGGTGGGCAAACTGCACGCCGGGAAGCGGTGCTACCGGGCGCAGTCTCGCTGACGGCTGCCTCAGCCCTTCACCCACACTCTGCCTCGGGTTCTCCTTCGGCGCCGCAGCTCAGCCCCGGGCAGCGCGGTATCTGGCCAGGGCCTCCAGCCGCTCGGAGGCGTGGTCGAGGATCGGACGCGGGTAGCCGTGGCGGTAGCCGTCCGGTGCCGACCACGGCTCGTGCGCGTCCCCGCCCGGCAGGTGCCGCAACTCCGGCACCCAACGTCGCACGTAGTCACCGGACGGATCGAAGCGCCGGCCCTGGGTGGTCGGGTTGAAGACCCGGAAGTAGGGCGCGGCGTCGGTTCCGGTGCCGGCCGTCCACTGCCACCCGTGCGCGTTGGACGCGAGGTCGCCGTCGATCAAGTGGTCCAGGAAGTGCTCGGCGCCCAGCGGCCACCAGTGGTGCAGGTCCTTGGTGAGGAAGCTGGCCGTGATCATGCGGACGCGATTGTGCATCCAGCGTTCGGCCAGCAGTTGGCGCATGCCCGCGTCCACGATCGGGAAGCCGGTACGGCCCTGCCGCCAGGCTTCGAAGCCGTTCCCGGGCGGGTCATGGGCGAGGTTGAGCGGCTTCAGGTCGGTGGTCGCTGACGCCGGCTGCCGGAACAGCACGTCGGCGTAGAACTCGCGCCACGCCAGCTCGGTTGCAAAGCGGTCGGCGTCCGGCCCGGGACGCTCGGCGAGGTCGGCCAGAAGGGTGCGGGGATGTACTACGCCGAACTTCAAGTACGCCGACAGGCGTGACGTGGCGTCGAGGTCTGGACGGTCGCGGGCGGTGGCGTAACCCAGCAGGTCTCGGCCCAGGAACTCCTGCCACCTGCGCCGGGCCGCCGCCTCGCCGGCAGGCGGCAAGTCGATCGGGCAGGCGGCCGCGGCCTTCTCAACGAGCCGCCACGCGCTCTCCTCCCCGGCCGCGTCGATGGTCTCCAGCGGGTCGGGGCGCAGGGCCGGGCCGTGCCAGCCGTGTTCGCGCCACGCCCGGTGGAAGGCGGTGAAGACGGCGAAGCCGCCGCCGTCCCGGTTCCGGACGCGACCCGGCGAGACCGCGTACGGCGAGCCGGTCGCCA
>ERZ724513.2111-NODE-2111-length-10016-cov-7.502259_pt1 | contig 10016 bp, 10 predicted proteins | sample MGYA00376046_ERZ724513 | MGnify/ENA primary metagenome ERZ724513 (study PRJEB28724, sample SAMN07190883) | activated sludge metagenome | isolation source: activated sludge of sewage treatment plant in Hong Hong | place: Hong Kong | collected 2016-03-17 ... | reverse complement strand
ACCATTTCGGCGATGGCGGCGGCGCGCGGGTTGATTTCGAGGCCGAGGAACTGGTGCGGGTCGACGGTGAGGCCTTCGACTTCGAGGCGTTGTTGCGTGTCGCCGAGTTGGGCGAGGGTGTCGAGGACTTCGCCTTCGAGACGCTTCATGTGTTCCAGCGTCACATAAAGAAAGTTGCCGGAGCCGCAGGCGGGGTCGAGGACGCGGGTGGTGCACAGTTTGTGGTGCCAGGTGCGGACGAGGTCGGCGGCTTGACTGAGCTTGCCTTCGTTGGCGAGGAGCAGGGCGGCGGCCTGGGTGTCGTGCCAGTCGGCGCGCAGCGGCTCGATGACGGTGGGCAGGACGAGGCGGTCGACGTAGGCGCGCGGGGTGTAGTGGGCGCCGAGGTCGTGGCGTTCGAGCGGGTTGAGGGCGCTTTCGAGCAGGGTGCCGAAGATGGCGGGTTCGACTTCCGACCAGTCGGCCTTGGCGGCTGCGAGCAGGAGTTCGAGCTGGTTGCGGTCGACCGGCAAAACCTCGGGATTCTTGAACAGCTTGCCGTTGAAGCGCGGGAGCTGGGCGCGGATGGCGACGGAGAACTGGCCTTCGTCCATGGCTTTCCAGAGTTCGGCGACGAGGGGGACGAATTGCCTGGCGGCGCTGCCCTCACTGCCGGCGCCTTTCCCGGCGGGCGAGGGGAGGAGGAAGGATTTGAGCAGGGCGGTGAAGGCGCCGTCGCCGTCGATTTTGGGCAGCAGGCCGACATCTTCGGCGAACATCGAGAACAGGCAGCGCGAGAGGAAGGCGGCGACGCGCTCGGGGACGTATTTGCCTTCGAGCGACTGGGCGACGCGGGCGAGGCGGACGGCGATTTCGCGCGTGGCGCGGGCGGTGCGGCGGCTGGGGTCGAGGCTGTGCGGGTGGTCCCACACGGCCTTGAGGCGGGCGCGGATTTCCGGCTTGGCGAGGTCGTCGAGCTTGATGCGGTGGCTGCGCGGGTCGGGGAAGGGGGTGTAGCTGCCGCCGGTGCAGGTGAATTCGGCGTAGAGCTCGATGACGTTGCCGACATCAATGACGACGAGGAAGGGCGGGCGGCCTTCGTCGGGCGGCAGGTTGCGGGCATAGTTTTCGGCCTGGCCGCGGGCGCGCAGCATGGCGTCGTCGAACACGCGGGTCTCGAAGCCGGCGCGGATTTTCTTGACCTCGCCGATGAGGGCAGCGCGCCGGTAGCAGTCGATGAAGCCGTTGCTGGTGCTGCCGTCGCCGTGGTGAAAGACGACGCGGCGCTCGAAGACGTAGGCGTTGTCGCGGGTGTCCTCGCTGGCGGGCTGGGGTTTGTCGACGCCCAGCAATTCGCAGAGGTCGGCGATGAAAAGCTGGTAGTTGGCGCGCTCGGAGCCGCCGGCATTGCGCCAGCGGGCGAGGAATTGGTCGATTTCCATGATGTAGGAATTGTAGCCCGCCGGTTGCGGTCGACCGGCAAAAAGGGGCGATTTCCGCGTTCAGTATTCGCCGATGATCTTGTCGAGCGCCGGTTTGATTTTTGCGCGGTCGAAAAAGCTCAAGGTGCCGACCGGGTTGCGCAGGCGGGTGTTGGCAATCGCAAAAATCTCGATGACGGAGAGAACGAACTGGCCAGTGCCTGGGACTTCTACCGGCGGGCAGATTGTTTCCAGTGTTATGGAATTGGCGCGTAAAGGGATGACGATCGAGGTGCCGGTATGAGAGGCGATATGATTGTTCTGAATGACCACAAGGAAAGGAACGTCGATTTTGCCTTGGCCCGGATTCCGGTAGATGTCGAACTGCGCCACCGTTCAGATTCTGTCGAACTCTTCGCCAGCCAAGCCGGTTCTGGCAATCATTTTGCCGTATTCGGTCAGGGCTTCGGAATTGCGTTCCAGCCAGGCGCGGTTTTCCAGGGTTTCGAGCAGTTGGGCGAGCAGCGCTTCGGTGTGGGCCGAAAGGTTGATCTGCTGCTTGTAGGGTTCGAGGCGATCCAGCAACTCCTGGCTGATGGAAAGCGACAGGCGGCCTTTGCGGCTGGTGTTAATTTCAGTGGCAAGCATGGGAATCTCCGTGTGCATGTTGATGCGTATGATCATGCGCTCAGGCGTGGGTTCGGTCAACCTCGCTCACGGATTCCGGCATTCCAGCACGATTTCCTCACCCGCGTGCCCGCAGGGCGTGAAGGCGCCGGATGCCGGCCACGGCGTGCCGGCGTCGTCGATCTGCGCGGCGATGGTTTCCCAGGCGAGGACGCCGGATTTGTCGAGCTTGACGCGCAGCAGCCAGCCGCGTTGGGCTTCCGGGTAGTCGAAGCCGTCGAAGACGAAGTTGCCGAGGCTGTAGACGATGGGCTTGCTCTTGTGGATTTCGGCACCCTGGGTGACGTGCGGGTGGCTGCCGACGACGAGGGCGGCGCCTTCGTCGATCATCATGCGGGCGAAGGTTTTCTGGCGTTCGGTGGGTCGCGTTTCCTTCTCCCAGCCCCAGTGCATGAAGGGGATGACGAGGTCGGCGCCGGCAGCCCTGGCGGCGCGGATGTCGGCGATGACCAGGTCGTCTTCGCTCCAGGCGACGCCGGGCCAGTCGGCGCCGGCTTCGAAGGCGCGCGGCTTGAATTCGTTGTAGCCGAGGACAGCGATCCGCAAGCCGTTCCTCTCGATCCACAGCGGCCGGTGCGCCTCGGTGAGGTTGCGGCCGCCGCCGAAATACGCGATGCCGGCGTCGTCGAGGTGGGCCATGGTCTCGACGAAGGCGGCGTGGCCGTAGTCGCCGGAGTGGTTGTTGGCCAGCGAGACGGCGTCGAAGCGTCCGCGCAGCACCGACAGCGTCTGCGGCTCGGCGCGGAAGGTGACGATCTTGCTGGCGTGCGGCTGGCCGCCGCCGGCGACCGGGCATTCGAGGTTGGCGATGCGGTAGTCGGCTTGCGCCAAAGTGCCGGCGAAGGGGGCGAGCGGGTCGCCGCCGGCGGCGATGGCGCGGCCGGGGCCGTCGGAGAGCATCAGGTCGCCGGCGAAGAGCAGCGTGACGGGCTCGCCGCGCGCCAGCCCGGCAAACAGGCAGAACAAGACGGCGGTTGCGGTCGACCGGAAAAAAGAGGCCATTTTCATGGCGCGTCTTTCAGTTCGCACCAGTACTGCAGTTCACCGTCGCGCACCGGTTCGTAGACGAAATTGAGGCCGGTGAAGCCGTGGACTACAGCAGGTGCCGGCGGATAGGCGTAGGTGGCCTGGTGGATGATGGTCGGGCCTTCGTCGCGGTCGGCATAGGTGGTGAGCTTGATGGTCGCGAGGTCGGCCGGCTCCTGGCGGAAGACGATGCGGAACAGGAAGTACGAGCCGATCGAAACCGGCGCGACGGCCAGCGGCCGGGTCGTCGCCGTGGTGCCGATGGTCCGTGTTTCGCCACCGTAGGTGACATGGCAGGCGATGCTGGCGGCGTGCGTCGGCATCGCCGGGGCGGCGGCGATCATGGCCGCCAGCCACAACCGCTCAGTGTTCACGACCATCTATGCGCGCCTGTGCGAGCTGCGGGATGAAGCGCCAGGCGAGCAGGCCGAAGGCGACGAACCAGCAGGTGGCGGCGAGATCGAGCCAGCGCAGGTAGGCTTCGGGCGCGAACTGGGGGCCGACCAGGCGCAGGAACAAGGCGGCGATCATGATCCACAGGACGATCTTTTCGAACCTGCCGAAAATCACCTTGCGCCCGGTATGGCCGTTGGCGATGCGGATCATCATCGCCGGAATGACCAGGCCCATGGCGCCGAAGGTGAAGGCGTGAACCGACACGGTGCCGACCCAGCCAAGCTTGCCCGGCGGTGGCAGGGCATCGATCAGCAACTGCGCGACGATGGCCAGATAGCCAAGGAACATGATGCCGATTTCGAGCCGGGTGAGGGCCTTGAACGGATGCCAGAAGGCGAGGCGACCGAGAAGCAGGAATGCCAGCAGCAGTTCAAGGCCGGCCAGCAGCGGGGCGGGAAGCAGCGCGCCGAAGACGAGCAGCGCGGCAAGCACCTTGATCGCCGTGTCGAGCGCCGGCTGGCGCAGGATTTCGACCGCGAAGGCCGAGCGCATGAACTGGCTCAGCGTCCTTTCGAACATGACCAGAAAGGCAACGCGGAACAGGCCGAGCGTCATGCTCCAGCCGAGATGGAAGTGCTCGGGCTGCAGGAGCAGCGTCTTGGCGATCCAGAAGAGGGGCAGGATGATCAGGAAGAAGATGTTGTCGCGGCGGTAGCTGTCCGTGCCGCGATGGCGGATCAGCGTGGCGAGGAGGAGGACGACGATGCTGCACAGGAACAGGTTGTTGCTGAGCAGGAACAGCGGGGCGGGCCAGCCGGCGCCGAAGCTCATGCCGACGCGTTCGAAAACCCAGGCGGCGGCGAGAAACATCAGCGTGCCTCCGTGATAGCCGCGCACGCCGACCCAGTTCTTGCTCGCCGTCAGCAGGAAACCGCCGAGCACCGCCCAGCCGAAGCCGAAGAACATTTCGTGGGCATGCCATTGCACCGGCGAAAAGCGCTGCGCCGGCGCGGGCAGTACGCCCTTGAAGATCAGGATCCAGACGACTGGCAGGCTCAGTCCAGCAAGGCAGGCGAGGGCGAAGAAAGGCCGGAAGCCGACCAGCCAGAGGGGATGGGTGGGGGAGAGCACGGTCTGAGCCTTGTTTTCGGGGGCTTGCACTGTCGCACGGCGCGCGGCGTCAGGCCTTGATCCAGCGCAAGCGATCCGGGTCAGCGCGGCTGCGGGCCGCCTGTCTCCTTCAACTGCATGTCGACATGCCTTGGCTTGCCGTCGATCAGGGCGCGGTGGATGGAATCGTTGATGAACAGCAGCTTGCCTTTGCGTTCGATGCGGGCGGTGACGGTGATCTGGGCGTTCTTGCCGATCAGGTCGCGGTCGACCGTGAGCCTGAAGGGAATGGGCGGCGGGTTGCCGGCGAGGCCGATGCGCTGTTCGGCCAGTGTCAGGGCCGGCGCGTCGGCGCGCGACGTGTCCTGGACACGGATGATCAGCACGGCATCGGGCGGCAGCGCGCTGCGGGCGAGGTAGGCGACACTTCCAGTGATGTCGACGAAGCTGCTCGGTGCGCCCGGCGGCTGGGCGACGCGCGCCGAGGTTGGTAGGTCGCCACTGGTACAACGGCGCAGGGGGTTCTTGCCATCATCGAAGAGTGCATCGTCGCCCTTGGTATGCAGCGAAATGCCGTCGGCCCGATAGAGGGTGCCGGAGGCGGCCGGCACCTGCGGCAGCACGATTTTCATGATGCCCATGATCACGGTGGCTTGCGGTCGTCCATCACCGCCAGCCATGAATTCGGCCTGGAATCCGCTACCGTCGTCGCATTTGTAGGTGATGCGTTCGTTGCCGGCGTGGGCGAGGCCGAACGCGAAGACGGAGAGCAGTGGGAACAGGATTGATTTCATGGCGCGCAATCGGAAAGGTCGAGGGTTTGCCAGTGGCCGTCGAGGAGGCCTTCGATGGGACGGAAACGGGATTTGTAAACCATCTTGCGGCTGTTGGCGATCCAGTAGCCGAGATAGAGATAGGGCAAATTGAGGGCGCGGCATTGTTGCGCCTGCCACAGGATGTTGTAGGTGCCGAAGCTGGCGCCGGCAACATCCGGGTCGAAGAAGGTATAAACCGACGACAGTCCATCCTCGAGCACGTCGACGATACTGACCATGCACACGGTGTCGCCAAGGGAGAACTCGATCAGGCGCGTGTCGACGCGGCTTTGCAGCAGGAAGTGGGCGTATTGCTCGTGGCTGTCCTCGTCCATGCCGCCGCCGGCGTGGCGCGCGTTCTGGTAACGGGTATACAGCGCGTAATGTTCTTCGCGAAACGCCAGCGACATCTCGCGGGCGATCAGTCCGGAGTGGTCTTTCAGCGCGCGGCGCTGGGCGCGGTTGTGCTTCAGTTCGGCCACCGGCAGGCGCACCGGAATGCAGGCGTTGCAGTCGTCGCAGTGCGGGCGGTAGGTGAAGGCGCCGCTGCGCCGGAAGCCGCGGCGGACCAGCGCGCCGTAGACCTCGGTGTCGATCAGGTGGGTGGGTGTCGCGACCTGCGAGCGCGCCTCGTGTCCGGGAAGGTAGCTGCACGGATAAGGCGATGTCGCATAGAACTGCAACAGCGAGAAGGGCAATCCGGAATCGTCGGGCAGAGCCATGCTTACCAGTTTACATCGAGATCGTCAGCAGTCCAGCGGCCACGCCGCTGTTCCGGCCGGATCAGTTGTTGCAGCCGGGCAAGGAAGTCGTCGCGCGGGATCTCGCGTCCACCCAGCGAGGCGAGGTGTTCGGTGCGCATCTGGCAGTCGACCATGGCGAAGTCGTGGGCGAGAAGGTAAGCGACGAGATGGGCGAAGGCAATCTTCGAAGCGTTGCTGCGCCGGGAAAACATCGACTCGCCATAGAACATGTGACCGATTCCCAAACCATACAGGCCGCCAGTCAGATTGCCTTCTACGTAAACTTCGACCGAATGCGCCCAGCCGAGTTCATGCAGGCGTAGGTAGGCGTCCATCATGTCCCGGGAAATCCAGGTGCCATCCTGACCGGGTCTTGGCGTGGCGGCGCAGGCGTCGATGACAGCGGCAAAGTCGCTGTCGAAACGGACTTCGTATTGCCGGGCGCGCAAGGTCTTGCGCAGCGAGCGGGTGAGGCGGAATTCCCCGGGAAAGAGGACCATGCGCGGATCGGGGCTGTACCACAGCGGCTGGCGCTCGACCGTGCCCCAGGGAAAGATCCCGTGCCGATAGGCATTGAGGATGCGCGCGGGCGAGAGATCGGCACCGACCGCCAGCAGGCCGCCCATGTCGGCGCGCGCCATCGCGACCGGTGGAAAGGCGTCGAGCGGTCCGAGAAAGGGAATGATCGAACGGCTCAGTGTGCCGCCCTCTTGAAGGCGATCACGTGGTCGGCGTCGAGGCGGATGCCGATCCGTTCGCCGAGCGCGTGGTTGTGGTGCGACGGCACCAGCGACAGGACCCTGGCGCCGCTGGCCAGGCGCAGGGTGTAGAGGATTTCGGCGCCGCGGAAGGCCTTGTGCAGCACTTCCGCCTGCAGCGGGCTGCGGTCGTCGTGCACGACGTCGTCCGGTCGCAGCAACACATCGACCTCGCAGCCGTCGTGGCAACCGGTACAGGTTTCGCTGCACTCGACCGGCATGTCGGAAACCAGCTGGCCGAGTTCCATCTCGACATTGGTGCCGGCGGAAACGACGCCGGGAAGCAGGACACCCTGGCCGATGAAGTCGGCGACGAAGCGGTTGGCCGGACGGTGGTAGAGGTTGTACGGCACATCCCATTGCTGGATTTTGCCTTCGAACATGATGCCGATCTCGTCGGCCATGGCAAAAGCCTCGTTCTGGTCGTGGGTGACGAGGATCGCGGTCGACCCCTCGCGCTTGAGGATTTCCCTGACCTCGAGCGACAGCCGCTCGCGCAGCCCGACATCGAGATTGGAAAAAGGCTCGTCGAGCAGGATCAGTTCGGGGCGCGGGGCCAGGGCGCGGGCGAGGGCGACGCGTTGCTGCTGGCCGCCGGAGAGTTCATGCGGGAACTTGTCGCCTTGGCCGGCGAGGCCGACCGTGGCGAGCAGCTGGCGGACCCGCAGGTGGGCATCCTGCTGCGGCTGGCGGGCCAGCCCGAAAGCGACATTTTCCTCAACACTGAGGTGCGGGAACAGCGCATAGTCCTGGAAGACCATGCCGATCCGTCGCTTTTCCGGTGGCAGGCGGTGGCCAGCCTGACTGACGATGTCGCCGTGCAGGCGGATCTCGCCGGCGGCGATTTCCTCGAAACCGGCGATGCAGCGCAGCAGTGTCGTCTTGCCGCAGCCCGAGGGGCCGAGCAGGCAGGCAATCCGGCCGCTCGCCAACCGGAAGCCGACGCCATCGACGACGGTGTACCGGCCGTAGCGCTGGACGACGCCATTCAGTTCAAGTTGCAACATGGTGGTCGATTATAATTCGCATTCACTGTCATGCATGCCGTCAGACACTCCCCGCTCCTTGCCGTTGCCTTGATCGTCGCCGTGCTGGCGGCGCTACCGGTGGCCAGCGTCGGCCTCAACATCTTTGTCGGCGGGACCAGCGCGACGTGGTCGCATCTGGCGCAGACGGTGCTGCCGGAATACATCCTCAATTCGCTGCTACTGTGCCTGGGCGTCGGGCTCGGGGTCGCCGTCGTCGGCGTGACGACAGCCTGGCTGACGGCGATGCACGATTTTCCCGGACGCTGCGTCTTCGAGTGGGCGCTGGTGCTGCCGCTGGCCGTGCCGGCCTATGTCATGGCCTATGTCTATACCGATTTCCTGCAATTCGTCGGTCCGCTGCAGGCGGCCCTGCGCGAGACCTTCGGCTGGCAGCACGGCGACTACTGGTTTCCCGACATCCGGACCCTGCCGGGGGCCATCCTGATGTTCGTCTGCGTTCTCTACCCCTATGTCTATCTGCTGGCGCGCGCGGCCTTCCTGGAGCGGGCGAGCGGCATGCTGGAGGCGGCGCGCACCCTCGGCATGGGGCCGTGGCGCGCCTTCTTCGCCGTGTCGCTGCCGCTGGCGCGGCCGGCCATCGCCGCCGGCATCGCGCTGGCGCTGATGGAAACGCTGGCCGATTACGGCACCGTCGCCTATTTCGCGGTCAACACCTTCACGACCGGCATCTACCGCGCCTGGTTCTCGCTCGGCGACCGGGTGGCGGCGGCGCAACTGGCGGCCATGCTGCTGTCCTTCGTCCTCTTTCTGCTTATGGTCGAACGCGTCTCGCGCGGCCGTGCCCGCTACCACAATACCACCGGCCGCAATCGGCCGTTGGCCGGCGCCCGTCTTGGCGGGATTGGCGCCGCGCTGGCCGTCGTCGCCTGCGTCATGCCGTTGCTGCTCGGGTTCGTGCTGCCGGCCATGCTGCTGCTCAAGATGGCGCTGACCGAGGGCGATGCCCAGTTCGGCGAGCGCTTCCTGCTGCTGTCGCGCAACAGTTTCTTGCTGGCCGGCATCACCGCTTGTGTCGGCGTCTTGCTGGCGCTGCTGATGGCCTACGGCGCGCGCCTGTCTAAAGGCGCGCTGGCGACCGGCCTAAACCGGCTGGTCGGGCTCGGCTATGCGGTGCCCGGCGCCGTCATCGCGGTCGGCGTGCTGATTCCGGTGACCCGCCTCGATACCTGGCTGGCCGGCCAGTGGGAGCAATGGTTCGGCAGCAACCCTGGGTTGCTGCTGACCGGCGGCATCGCGGCGCTGGTTTATGCCTACCTCGTGCGCTTCCTGGCGGTGGCGCTGCATACCGTCGAGTCGAGCCTGGCCAAGATCACGCCGAACATGGACGACGCGGCGCGCTGCCTGGGGCTGGGGCAGGGCGAAACGTTGCGCCGCGTGCATGCGCCGATGCTGCGCGGCAGCCTGTTCACCGCCGGCCTGCTGGTCTTCGTCGATGTCATGAAGGAATTGCCGGCGACGCTGGTGATGCGTCCCTTCAATTTCGACACGCTGGCCACCCAGACCTACACGCTGGCTTCCGACGAACGCCTCGCCGAGGCATCGACCGCATCGCTGGCCATCGTCGTGGTCGGCCTGTTGCCGCTGATCGCGCTATCGCGGCAGGTTTCCCGGGCGCGCCAATGAAAACACCCCGCCGCGGCGGGGTGTCGCTGGCCAAACGCGCTTACTTGAAGCCGGCGCGGTCGAAGATCATCTGCGCCTTGATCTGGTACATCGCCAGTTTGGCGATCGGCAAAGGATCGGCCTTGAACCTGCCCAGGGCCTCGAGCGCCGGATTGTTCACCTTGACGCTGTCGACGACCGGCCACTCGTTGTTGCCGTCGGCGAAATAGCGCTGGGCGTCGTCGGAAGCGAGGTATTCGAGGAACTTGATGGCGGCCTCCTTGTGCGGTGCGGTCTTCAGCATGCCGCCGCCGGAAATGTTGATATGGGTGCCGGTGGTGGCCTGGTTGGGCCAGACGACGCCGACCTTCTCCATCAGTTTTTGCTCCTCCGGCTTGGTCGACCGCAACAGGCGGGCGACGTAGTAGGT
>ERZ724513.2105-NODE-2105-length-10024-cov-5.360819_pt1 | contig 10024 bp, 8 predicted proteins | sample MGYA00376046_ERZ724513 | MGnify/ENA primary metagenome ERZ724513 (study PRJEB28724, sample SAMN07190883) | activated sludge metagenome | isolation source: activated sludge of sewage treatment plant in Hong Hong | place: Hong Kong | collected 2016-03-17 ... | reverse complement strand
TCCTGGATGTCACACGGCGACGAGGTGACCGCGGCCCCGTCCGGTTTCATCGTGAGCGCGCGCTCCCCGCGGGCCACGGTGGCGGCTTTCGAGGATGCCGAGCGCAGGCTGGCCGGCGTCCAGTGGCACCCCGAGGTGCTGCATTCCGAGCACGGCCAGAAGGTGCTGGAGCACTTCCTGGTCGACATCGCCGGCTGCCGCCAGACCTGGACCAGCGCCAACATCGCTGAGGAACAGGTTGAGCGCGTCCGCGCCGAGGTGGGCGACGCCCGCGTGCTCTGCGCACTGTCCGGCGGCGTCGATTCGGCAGTGGCCGCTGCCATCGTCCAGCAGGCCATCGGTGACCAGCTGACTTGTGTCTTCGTCGACCACGGCCTGCTGCGCACTGGCGAGGCCGAGCGGGTGGAGCGCGACTTCGTGGCGTCCACCGGTGTGCACCTGGTGGTGGCCAATGAGCAGGAGCGCTTCCTCTCGGCGCTGGCCGGGGTCAGCGATCCGGAGACCAAACGGAAGATCATCGGCCGCGAGTTCATCCGCACCTTCGAGGACGAGGCCCGCAAGCTGAACGCCGAGGGCCCGATCGACTACCTGGTACAGGGCACGCTCTATCCGGACGTGGTCGAATCCGGCGGCGGCGAGGGTGCGGCCAACATCAAGAGCCATCACAACGTGGGCGGGCTGCCCGATGACCTGCAGTTCAAGCTGATCGAGCCGCTGCGCACCCTGTTCAAGGACGAGGTGCGCCAGGTAGGTCGCCAGCTCGGGTTGCCCGAGCACATCGTCGACCGGCACCCGTTCCCGGGCCCTGGCTTGGGGATTCGCATTGTCGGTGCGGTGGACGCCGAACGGCTGGCGATCCTGCGGGCAGCGGACGCGATCGTCCGGGAGGAGACCACAGCAGCCGGATTGGACGGCGAGATCTGGCAGTTCCCGGTGGTGTTGCTGGCCGACGTCCGCTCCGTCGGCGTGCAGGGGGACGGACGCACCTACGGGCACCCGATCGTGCTGCGTCCGGTCTCGAGTGAGGACGCGATGACCGCCGACTGGTCGCGGCTGCCCTACGAACTACTGGAGAAGATCTCCACCCGGATCACCAACGAGGTGCCCGAGGTGAACCGGGTGGTGCTGGACGTCACCAGCAAGCCACCCGGCACCATCGAGTGGGAGTAGGGCCGACCGGCCCTTGGGTCAGCGGTAGTCGGTGGGCGGGTTGTTGCTGTTGCTGGTGAAGGTGCCCTTCAGGTCGTCGAGACCGGTCCGGCCCCCGTCCTCCAGCGGCAGGACGAGCCAGGCCACGCCGTAGGCGATCGGCACGCCCCAGGGGAAGATCAGGGCAGCGACCACGGCGAGGATGCGGACGATGCTGCCTTCCCAGCCGAAGGAGCGGGCCAGGCCGCCGCAGACGCCGGCGATGAACTTGTCGGAACTCGAACGGGTGAGTTTCTGCTTCATGATGCTTTCCTTTCGTGAAACTCAGTTGGACTTGCGCGAGAGCAGGAGCATCCCCGCGCCGATGATGACCAGGACCACCGGGGCGATCACCCCGACGAGTCGCCAGTCGACGAACCCGTAATGCAGCCAGAGCGCCAGTCCGGCGATGGCCATGGCGATGACGCCGAATGCGAAGGCGGAACGATCGGTCATGTCCGCACCGTCACTTCGCCCATACCCACGTCAATGTTCAACTGGAGCACCGGGGTGCCGGTTCCCGAGCCGAAGGTCTGACTTCCCTTCACGTCCACTCCGTCGTTGGAGTGCACCGAGTTGTCGAAGGTGCCGGCGCCGATGTGATAGCTCACGAGGGTGTTCCCGTCCGCCGGCAGGATGATGTCGACCTCGCCCGCACCGAGTTTGATGTCCATTGCACGTCCGGAATCGAGGCGGATCGCGCTCAGATCGAGGGCGATCTCGCCGGCACCCAGGTCGATCTGCCGAGGCAGCTCGTCGACGCTTCGGTACACCTGAGCGGTCTCGCCGACGCTGGCCGGCACCGGCGACATCAACGCAGCGGTGAGCAGAGCGGTCACGATCGTCACGAACAGCATCCCGCGCGGGCGTCCGACCTTGCTGGACGCGACCAGCGTCATCCCGAGCGCGGCCAGGATCGCCGCAAAGTAGGGCAGCGGCCCTAGCGGCAACCCGAAAACCACGCCAAGCACGGTCACCAGGGCGACGCCAACACCGCTCAATAGCGCGGCCAGCAACCAGAATCGGCGACGCCGCTGCCGGGCCGCCACCATCGCCGGCGGCAGGTTGTCGCGGACGGCCAGATCGGCGGGGTTGGTGTAGGGCTGCTGCCATTGCGGAGCCTGCTGGGACGTGGGCAACGTCGGCGCGGGCAGGCTGGCCGCGGACAGCAGGCCGCTGGCGGGTGCATAGCCCGGGGTCTGCTGCTCGGCGAGTCGATCGCGCCAGGCCTCGGCCTGTCGTTCGAACGGGGTGGGCTCGGGGGTCGGCGCGTTCGTCCGGGTGCCGTGGTTGCGGAACCCGAAGTACCAGACCGCGAAGATCACCGCCACCGGGCCGAACCCGATGCCGTTGGTCGGAATGCCGGTGAGCAGGACCAGAGCACCGATGGTTGCGGCCACGACGCCGGCGGTCGGCCAATCGCGGGTGAACGGGAGCCATCGGCGGACCGGCATTTCGGTCTGTCCGTCGCGCGGCATCAACAGCACGCCGGCGCCGTAGGCCGCCAGGCCGAGCCCACCAAAAAGAACCAGCACTGCAACCGCGATCCGAAGCAGGTTTGGGTCGACATGCCAACGCCGCGCGAGTCCAGCGCAGACGCCACCGATCATGGCGCCGTTCCGCGGACGGCTCAGTACGGGCAGGTTGTCGGGCACGGGTCTATTCAACGCCGCTACCGCGGCCGGCAACATGGGGGTCTACCCTGAGCGGCACCGCATTTTGCGGCCTTGGGATGCGACGCAGATTGAACCATCCCGGGCTGCATTCGGCCTAGTGGCTGGCGGGTCGAGATGCGGAATGGAACCGTCCCCGGTCTAGAACGCCTGGCACCTCCCGGGGGGTCCGGAAAGCTTCCACTGGGAACGTATTCATCCTAGAAGGGCGGCAGTTGCGAGTCGCCGCGGTACCGCGTCCGACTTCGGTATTGTTCGGTGGTCAGGCAGTGCCGGCGTCCGGGCATCCGGCCCCCGGGTGTGTCGACTGTCGAAGGAGGAGCACGGGTGGTCAAGACGCTCAACGCTGATCGTTCTGCCCCGACACTGGAAGATGTAGCCCGCGTGGCCGGCGTGTCCCGAGCCACGGTTTCGCGAGTGGTCAACGGCGGAAACCTGGTCGCCAAGGACACCACCGAAGCCGTCCGCAGGGCCATCGCCGAGTTGGCCTACCAGCCGAATCGCGCGGCACGTTCGCTGGTGACCCGACGCACCGGGGTGATCGCTGTGGTCGTGCCGGAGACCGACGACCGGGTGTTCACCGATCCCTTCTTCCCGCAGGCCTATCACGGTGCGCTGCAGGCATTCCAGGGCTCGGACGTGCGGGTGGTGCTGGCCATGGCCCAACCGGGCGACGGGCCCGCGGGCATGGTGCGCTACCTCGAATCCGGCCATGTGGACGGTGCGATCATCGTCTCGCACCACGGCCCCGAACTCGGCCGCGCCCTGGCGAGCTCCTGGCAGCCGGTGGTCTTTGTCGGCGATCCCGAGGCGCCAGGCGTCCACTACCTGGATCTCGACAACATGGGTGCAGCGGCGACCGCGACCCAGCACCTGATCGACCGCGGTTCGAAGCGGATCGGAGCCATCACCGGACCGCTCGACATGAACTCGGGCCGGCGCCGGTTGAAGGGGTTCCAGCAAGCCATGAAGGCGGCCGGGCGCGACGACACGCTCTGGGTGGAGAGCGACTACACCCGAAACGGCGGACGCGCGGTGCTCGAGTTGCTGGAACGGGCCCCCGACCTGGACGGCGTGTTCGCGGCGAACGACCTGATGGCGGCGACGGCGCTGAACGTGCTGCTGGAGACCGGACGCCGGGTGCCTGAGGACGTCCGGGTGGTCGGATTCGATGATTCCGAGGCCGCCCTGCAGACCAACCCGCAGCTCACCACGATGACCAACCCGGCAGCCGAGCACACCCGGAAGGCTGCCGAGATGCTGATCTCGATCCTCGCCGGCGAGAATCCGCAGCCGATGACGAAGCTGCCGAGCACCCTGGTGGTCCGCGGGTCCTCATGAGCGAAGAGGTCGTCCACCCGCGCTCCACGCGTCCGCTGGCTGAAGCCTGGGTGGGCGGAGTCTGCGCCGGTCTGGCCGATCACCTGGGCTGGTCGGTGCTGGTGCTACGGGTGCTGTTCGTGGTGACCGCAGCGTTCGGGCTGGTCGGGGTGGTCCTGTACCTGGTGCTGTGGCTGGTGATGCCGCAGGAGGTCGAGCAGCGGGACGCACCCGGGCTTGAGGCCGGCGCACGGAAGGGGCTGCGGCCGCGCACAACGAAGATGCTGACCGCGGTCGACCTGGGCGTGGCCAGTGCCCTTGCGCTGCTTGGCGTCGGCCTGGCCTGGCTGGCGCAGGTCTCCGGGTACGGACCGCCCAACTGGCTGCTCACTGCGGGTGCGCTGGGTGCGCTCGGGCTCGGGATCATCTGGTGGCAGGCCGATCACGTCTCCACCCGCGAACTGCGCACCGGGACCGGCTGGCAGCGGCTGGTCGCGCCGTTGGTTGCGCACTGGACGTCGATCGTGGGCATCGTCGCCGGGCTGGTCGCGCTTGGCGGGTCGATCTGGGTGGTGCTGCTGGCCCAGGCCCGACTGAGTGAGGCTGCGCGGACGATCCTGCTGCTCGGCCTGGCGGTGACCGCGGTGGTGCTGGCTGCGCTGCCGTGGATCCTGCACGTGCGCCGGGCGCTCGCCCAGGCTCGCGACGACGCGCTGGTGGCGGACGCGCGGGCCGACATGGCTGCGCACCTGCACGACTCGGTGCTGCAGACGCTGGCGTTGATCCAGCGGAAGGCGTCCGACCCGAAGGCGGTGACCGCGTTGGCGCGGCGCCAGGAACGGGAGCTGCGGCAGTGGCTGTACGCCGACTCGTCCGGACGCGGGACGCTGGTCGAGGCGATCTCGGGCGAGATCATCGACGTGGAGGACCGCCACGGCGTCGACCTTGAGCTGGTCAGCGTCGGCGACACCGAGCTGACTCCGGAGCTGACCGCGCTGGTGAAGGCTGCGCGCGAGGCGATGGTGAACGCGGCCAAGCATTCCGGCGCGACCCGCGTCGACGTCTATGTGGAGGTCGATCCCGACGTGGTGTCGGTTTACGTGCGCGACCGGGGGACCGGCTTCGACCTGGCGCACATGGACACCGACCGCATGGGCGTCCGCGGCTCGATCGTCGAGCGGGTGAAGCGGGCCGGCGGACGGGCGATAATCAGGACTGCGCCCGATGAGGGCACCGAAGTGAGACTGGAGCTGCCGCGATGACTGAGACCGAGCCTGAAGCCGTCCCCACCGGCCCGTGGCGGGTGGTGATCGTCGACGACCACGCCATGTTCCGTAGCGGCGTGAAGCACGACATCGGCGCGCGGATCGAGCTGGTCGGCGAAGGCGAGGACGTGCCTACCGCGGTGCGGGCCATCCTGGCCACCCTGCCGGACGTGGTGCTGCTGGACGTGCACCTGCCCGGCGGCGGTGGCGCGGAGGTGATCAAGCAGGTCACGGCGACCCAGCCCGGCGTGAAGTTCCTTGCGCTGTCGGTGTCGGACGCTGCCGAGGACGTGATCGGGGTGATCCGGGCGGGGGCCAGGGGTTATGTGACCAAGTCGATCTCCGCCGAGGAGCTGGTGGCCGCGATCGGACGGGTGGCCACCGGTGACGCTGTGTTCTCGCCTCGCTTGGCGGGATTCGTGCTGGACGCGTTCTCGGGCGCGATCGATGTGGCCTCCATCGACGAGGACCTGGACCGGCTCTCGGTCCGCGAGCGCGAGGTCCTGCGCCTGATCGCCCGCGGCTACGCCTACAAGGAAGTCGCCAAGGAGCTCTTCATCTCGATCAAGACCGTCGAGACCCATGTCTCCTCGGTGCTGCGCAAGCTGCAGCTCTCGAATCGCCATCAGCTCACCCGGTGGGCCACCGACCGCAAGCTGGTCTAGCTGCTGTCGTTCCCCGGGCTTGTCCGGGACTGTCGGTGCGAGCGCTTAGGCTTGTCTGGATATGACTGACACGCTGTTCCCGGACCTGTTCGCTGCCCCCGTCCAACCGTCCCCGCTGGTTGCGGACGCACCCAAGCGCGCCCGGCGGATGAGCGAGGACGAGCTGTTGGCGAACCTCAATCCGCCGCAGCGGGAGGCGGTCGTGCATGCCGGCGGGCCGGTGCTCGTGGTGGCCGGCGCGGGCTCGGGCAAGACCCGGGTCCTCACCCGGCGGATCGCCCACCTGGTCAGCCAGCGCAACGTCCATCCCGGGTCGATCCTGGCCATCACCTTCACCAACAAGGCGGCCGCGGAGATGCGGCACCGCGTGGTCGACCTGGTCGGCAATCGCGCCAAGCTGATGTGGGTTTCGACATTCCACTCGGCGTGCGTGCGCATTCTGCGCTCCGACATCGGACGGTTCGGCATGAGCCGCACCTTCTCGATCTACGACGACACCGACGCCAAGCGGCTGATGACCCTGGTGTTGCGCGACCAGGAGCTCGACCCGAAGCGGTACCCCGTCCGCGCGGTCATGAACTGGGTCTCGAACCAGAAGAACGAGCTGGTCGACTTCGAATCGGCGCGCACCCGTGCGGTCGAGGGCACCGCCGAGCACCACTACGCCGAGGCGTACGCGGAGTACCAGCGGCGGCTGAAAGCGGCCAACGCGCTCGACTTCGACGACCTGATCATGACCACCGTCCACCTGCTGCAGGCGTTCGGTGACCTGCGCGAGCAGTACCGGCGCCGGTTCCGGCACGTACTCGTGGACGAGTACCAGGACACCAACCACGCCCAGTACGCCCTGGTTCGTGAGCTCTGCGCTGCGCTTCCCGAAGGTGGGGAAGGGCCGAGCATCGACCCGCCCGAGCTGATGGTGGTCGGCGACTCCGACCAGTCCATCTACGCGTTCCGCGGTGCGACGATTCGCAACATTCTCGACTTCGAAGCCGACTTCCCGGGCGCGACCACGATCGTCCTCGAGCAGAACTACCGCTCCACCCAGAACATCCTGAGCGCGGCGAACGCGGTGATCACCCGCAATCCCGGACGCCCGGAGAAGCGGCTCTGGTCGGAGACCGGCGACGGTGAGCTGCTGGTCGGCTACGTCGCCGACACCGAGCACGACGAGGCGCAGTTCGTTGCCGAGGAGATCGATCGGCTGACCGATGCCGGCACGTCCAAGCCGGGCGACGTGGCCGTCTTCTACCGGACGAACGCGCAATCGCGGGCCTTTGAAGAAGTGTTCATCCGGGTCGGCATGCCGTACCGGGTGGTCGGCGGCGTCCGCTTCTACGAGCGCAAGGAGATTCGTGACGCCATCTCGTACCTGCGGGCCATCGCTAACCCCGACGACGATGTCTCCGTCCGCCGCATCCTGAACGTGCCGCGCCGCGGGATCGGCGATCGTGCGGAGGCGATGGTCGAGGCGTTTGCCGCTGCCGAGCAGATCTCGTTCGGCGCTGCGCTGGATCGCGCCGCGGAGGCGCCCGGATTGGCCTCGCGCTCGCTGAGCCAGATCCAGGGCTTCGCAGCCATGCTGGCCGGCTTCCGAGGCAAAGTCGCGGCCGGGGCGCCGGCGGACGAGATCCTGGCCGGTGTGCTGAAGGAGTCGGGCTATCTGGCCGAGCTCACCGCGTCCACCGATCCCCAGGACGAGTCCAGGGTGGAGAACCTGGTGGAGTTGGTCAGCGTGGCGCAGGAGTTCGTGGCTGCGGCGCATGCGGTCGACGTGCCCGACGACGAGAGCGAACTGGCGGCTGGCGCACCGGAGCCGGACGATTCGCTGCCCGCTTTCCTCGAGCGGATCGCGCTCGTGGCCGACTCCGACCAGATTCCGGACAACGATCCGGACGCGACCGGCGTGGTCACCCTGATGACGTTGCACACAGCCAAGGGCCTGGAGTTCAACACCGTGTTCCTCACCGGCTTCGAGGACGGCATCTTTCCGCACCAGCGAGCGATGACCGACGCGAAGGAGTTGGAGGAGGAACGGCGGCTGGCCTATGTGGGCATCACCCGGGCGCGGCAGCGGCTGTACCTGACCCGGGCCAGCGTGCGGACGCAGTGGGGCGCGCCGCAGTACAACCCGGCCAGCCGGTTCACCGACGAGATCCCCGGCCACTTGGTCGACTGGCGGCGGCTTGGCTACGCGCGCACCGGGTTCGCGTCCGCGTCTTCGGCGCGGACCGAGCAGGCGTGGCGGTCGACGGTCGGCTTCGGTGCCAAGCCGGCGATCAAGACGGTCCCTTCCGTCGCGATCGGCGACCGGGTACTGCACACCACCTTCGGCATGGGCACGGTGATCGCCACCTCAGGCATCGGCGACACCGCCAAGGCGGATGTGGACTTCGGCTCGACCGGGGTCAAGCGCTTGTCGCTGAAGCATGCCCCGATGGAGAAGCTGTAGTAGCTGAGCGCAATCGGTTATCGCCTGAACAGTTGGCTGGTTCGCGGCGGCCCTCCGGGACGCCATGCTCGTCCCTCGCATGGCTCCTCAGGGACGGTTGGACGCGCTCTTCTGCTCGACCCGAAGAGGTGGATCAAGTAGAGAATGGGACAACTCCCGTCCGATCGGACCTGTTCTGGCGACACGCGGCAGTTGCGTGCCGATCGGGCGAGGATTGTCCCGTTCGCGGGCCCACACTCGGCTGGGCGAGCTTGGCGAGACCCTGTTCAGGGGGTAGATGAGCCCTGCGGCGACGCTCGTTCCTCGCGGCTCCTCCGAAACCGTTCCGTCCGGAGACTCAGTTCTCGGACTTGACGCCCTTGGCTTCGGAGTTCCAGCCGATCCACTCCATGGGGTCGGTGCCGGAGCCGTTCTTGTAGGCGGAGAAGTGCAGATGGCAGGCGGTGGAGAGCCCGGTGTTGCCGACATGGCCGATCAGCTGGCCCTGCTCGACCTTGTCGCCGGCCGCGACCACGAAGTCGCTCATGTGCAGGTAGCCGGTCGCGACGTTGACGCCGTTGATGTCACCGTGGTCGATGCGCACGTTGTTGCCCGAGCCGCCGTTGTAGCCCATCTCGGCCTTGATGACGGTGCCGGACTGCGCGGCGTAGATCGGCTGGCCGCACTTGCCGCCGATGTCGTCGCCGTCATGCATCCGGTAGTAGCGCAGGATCGGGTGCAGGCGCAGGCCGTAAACCGAGGAGACCGAACCCTCGGTCGGCCAGATGAACTTGGCCAGGTTCTCGAGGCGCTCGATCTCCTTGGCGATCGCGCCGGCGTCCTTGACCAGGTCGTTGCTGCGCGCGACCTCGGCAACGTTGCGCACGTTGGCGTAGATCGCGTCCTCGGTGGAGTCCAGGTCGGCAACTCGGGCCGCGGCGAGATCCGCCATCGAGACGGTCGGGTCGGCGGTGGCTACGTTGGCGACAGGCTGTGCCTGGCTGGCGAAGGCGGTAGCTGCGGAGTTGGCCGAGGAAGTGGTGAAAGCGGCCAGACCGGCGACCGCAAGCCCGGAAACCAGGACGGTTGCGAGACCGCGCTTGAGCAGTGATCGATGGGAGGCTGGAGGGGTCGAATCGGTCGATGAGTCGGCGATAGCACGTCGTGGCTGGTCAGCCCGCGATCGTAGAATTACCACCGGTCCCCAATCTTTGAAACGAAACCAGTCGGCGGGAAGGCCGTCCGGACACAAGGACGACCTTAGCATTTCTTAGGCTGTTTCTCAGAATTCTCGTGATTTGGTCAGGAAACGCCTCTGCGGAGGCTGCCGCGGCCCACCGCCGACTACTAGGCTCGCTGAAGCGTTGGTCAGTGCCCCTGGTGGCTTCTCAAGGACGGAGTGGTCGTGGACCTGTTCGAGTACCAGGCGCGAGACCTGTTCGAGGCGCACGGCGTCCCCGTGCTGCGCGGCATCGTCGCCGA
>ERZ724513.2104-NODE-2104-length-10024-cov-5.395526_pt1 | contig 10024 bp, 9 predicted proteins | sample MGYA00376046_ERZ724513 | MGnify/ENA primary metagenome ERZ724513 (study PRJEB28724, sample SAMN07190883) | activated sludge metagenome | isolation source: activated sludge of sewage treatment plant in Hong Hong | place: Hong Kong | collected 2016-03-17 ... | reverse complement strand
GGCCGGGCGCGCCGCCTCCGCGGATCATGAGTCTACGCGTGGTCCCCGCGCGGTCGCATGTCCCGCGGCGACCATTCCACCGAGGCCACGCGCGCGCCTGACGGGAAACGCTCTATCGCCGTAACGACCGCGCGCCCGCCGGCTGCGCCGGCGCGCCGCCGAACAGGAGCCTGCTCGGATTCTGGTCGATGTTCTTGACCGCCTGCTCGAGCGTCGAGATCGCCCGGCGGCCGTCGACCGCGAGCTTTTCCCATTCGCGCAGTCCCGAGTTGCTGAACCGGCTCAGGCCGGTCGACATTTCGGAGACATTCTTGTCGAGATTATCGGCGAGCGAGCGCACCGACCGCGCGGCTTCGGCAATATCGTTGAGCTTCGCGTCCGCTCCGCCGACCACGCCCTCGGCGTTGGCGATGATGCGCTCGATGCGGTCGGCGTTGTTCGCGAGCGTTCCGGTGAAGATTTCCAGGTTTTTGAGGGAGGTGCGCACCGAGGTTTCGTTCTCGGTCACCACCGTATCAAGCCGCCGCAAGACGCTGCGGGCCGCCGAACTCAAGTCCTGGGTCGACCCGAGATCGGCGCGCAGGACCGGCTGATCGAGGGGCGGCGAGGTCGGCGAGCCGCCGCGCAGCGCGATGGTGGCAAAGCCGGTCAATCCCTGGAATTCCAGGCTGATGCCGGTGTCCTGGCGCAACACCACGTCCTTGTCGACATAGATGACGGCGATCACCTGACGCGGAGCCTTGGGATCGATCTGCAGGCTCGACACCTCGCCCACCCGAAGCCCGTTGAACAACACCCAGCCGCCCGGCTTCAGGCCGGACACCGTGCCGTCGAACACGACCTCATAGCGCTTGCGCTCGGATCCCCCGTTCGGTGCATTGAACCAGTAGACGAAGGCGAAACTGCCGACGATGACCGCCAGCGCGAACAGCCCGACCAGGATGTAATTCGCTCTCGTTTCCATGGACCCGGTCCCTCGCCTCAGGCTGTCCCGGCCGCGCCGTTTGCGCGCGAACGTTTGCCGCGGAAATACGCCTTCACCCAGGGATGGTCGGACGCGAGCATGGCCGCCATCGGCCCGGCGGTGATCACCTTGCGGTCCGCCAATACGGCAATGCGGTCGCAGACCGCATGCAGGCTGTCGAGGTCGTGGGTTACCATGAAAACGGTCAATCCCAAAGTGTGTTGTAACGTCTTGATCAACAGATCGAATTCGCCGGCGCCGATGGGGTCGAGTCCGGACGTCGGTTCGTCCAGGAACACGATTTCCGGGTCGAGCGCGAGCGCCCGCGCCAGCGCCACGCGCTTGATCATTCCACCCGACAATTCGGCCGGATATTTGTCGCCGACCTCCGGCGTCAGTCCGACCATTTCGAGCTTTGCGGCCGCGATTTCGTCCATCAGCCGGTACGACAGGCGCAGGTGTTCCCGCATCGGAAACTGCACGTTCTGGCGTACGGTGAGCGAAGAGAACAGCGCGCCCTGCTGAAACAATACGCCCCAGCGGCGTTCGAGGGCGCGGCGCGCGTCCTCGCTCAGCCCGTCGAAGTCCACCCCGAACACGGCCACCCGGCCGGCGCGGCGGGGCAGCAGGCCGATGATCGTGCGCATCAGCACCGATTTGCCCATCCCGGACGCCCCGACGAAGCCGAGGATCTCGCCCCGCATGACATCGAGCGAAACGCCGTTGAGCACGGGCGTCTCGCCGAAGCCGACGACGAGGTCGCGCACGCTGATGATCGCTTCGTTTCCGGGCCCCGCCATGCTCACATCCCGACCGCGGCGAAGAACACGGCGAACAGCCCGTCGATCACCACGACGAGGAAGATCGATTTCACCACCGACGCCGTCGTGTGCAACCCGAGCGATTCCGCGCTTCCCTCCACGTTCAGGCCCTCGACGCTGGCCACGACTCCGATCATGAGCGCGATGAACGGCGCTTTGATCATGCCGACGATGAAATCATCGACCGTGATGGCGTCGCGCAGCCGCGCGAGGAAGATTTCCGGGCTCATGTCCGCCGTAAGCCAGCAGACCAGAGCCGCGCCGAGCAGCGCCGTCATCGCCCCGATGAAGGCCAGCGCGGGCAGCGCCAGCACCAGCGCGACGATGCGCGGCAGAATCAGGATTTCCAGCGGGTCGAAACCCATCGTGCGCAGGGCGTCGATCTCCTCGCGCATCTTCATCGAGCCGAGCTCGGCGGTGTAGGAGCTGGCGGAGCGCCCCGCCACCATCATCGCCACCATGACCACGCCCAGCTCCCGCAGCACCAGAATGCCGACCATGTCGATGACATAGATTTCGATGCCGAACCGGCGGAAATGGAACAGCCCCTGCTGCGCGATAATGCCGCCGAGCAGCAAGGTGATCAGAAAAATGATCGGCACCGCGCGGAAGCCGACGCGGTCGAGATGATGGATCGTCGAGGTGAACCGGAATGTCCATGGGCGCATCAGGCAGCGCGCGCCGGCGACGGAGACCGCTCCCAGCATCTGGACGAACTGAAGGAAATCGTCTCCCAGCGCGAGCCCGCCGCGCCGGAGCGCCGCCACGAGGGTCGGGACCAGGGGGGCGCGGACCGGAGATATTTCGGCGCGATTGACGTGCTCCGCCTCGGCGACGAGCTCGCGGTAGTGTTCGGGCAGGTCGACCACCTTGGTTTCGCGTCCGGCCGCCGCAAATCCGCGCACCAGCCGTTCGAGCAGCCAGGCTCCGAAGGTGTCGAGCCGCTCCACCCGGCCCATGTCGATATTGACCGAGGTTGCCTGCGGCGAGCGCTGAATCGCCGCTTCGACGAGTTGCTCGAGGTCGTTGGCGTGATCGGCGGTCCACGCGCCGCCGGCGGCGAGCGCGAGCCGTCCGTCTTTCACGCTGACTTCCAACAGGGAGCCGTCCACCGCCCTTCCCTTCCTGCCCCGCCGGGCTTTGCGCCCGCGTGGAAAGCCTCAGCCGGATACTTGACTCGGGCGCAACGCCCTGTCGAGGTCGTCCCGCCCATTCCCGCCCGGTCCAACCGCAGCCCCGCCGATGCCGATCCGCCTGTCCGTCACCGCCGAACGCTGGCCGATCGCCGGCTCGTTCACGATCAGCCGCGGCGCCAAGACCGAGGCGGAGGTCGTCGTGGCGACGCTTGCCGACGGCGAGCATGTCGGGCGCGGCGAATGCGTGCCCTATGCCCGCTACGGAGAAACGGTTGACGGTGTGATTGCGGCAATCGCGAGGCTCGCGCCGGCCGTTGCGAACGGGCTCGACCGCAATGATCTTGCGGCTTCGCTGCCGGCGGGAGCCGCGCGCAATGCACTCGACTGTGCTTTCTGGGACCTCGCGGCAAAACGCAGCGGCACCCCCGCGCACGTATTGGCCGGCCTGCCGCAGCCGAATCCCCTGGTCACTGCCTACACGATTTCGCTTGCGGCCCCCGAAATCATGGCGGACGCCGCGGCAGCCGCGGCGGCGCGCCCCCTTCTCAAGGTGAAGCTGGGCGGCCCGGGCGACCCTGCCCGCATTGCTGCCGTGCGCACGGCGGCCCCTGACAGCGCGCTCATCGTCGACGCCAACGAAGGCTGGACCGCCGCTAATCTGATGGACAATCTTGCCGCCTGCGCGGAGGCGGGCGTCCGCCTGATCGAGCAGCCGCTTCCCGCCCGCGACGATGCGGCGCTCGCCTCCTGTCCGCACGCGGTCCCGATCTGCGCCGACGAGAGCGTGCACGATCGCGCCTCGCTCGCGGGCCTGCGCGGACGCTACGATGCGGTCAACATCAAGCTCGACAAGACCGGCGGACTGACCGAGGCGCTCGCCGTCGCCGCAGCGGCCCGCTCCCTCGGCTTCGATCTCATGGTCGGCTGCATGGTCTCGACCTCGCTCGCCATCGCGCCGGCGCTTCTGGTGGCCCAGGGCGCGCGCTACGTCGACCTCGACGGCCCGCTGCTGCTCGCGCGCGACCGCCCCGACGGCCTGCGCTTCGACGGCAGCATCGTCCATCCCGCCACCCCCGCGCTGTGGGGCTGAGGCGGACGCGCGGCAGGGAACGGCTAAAGCATTTTCAGGCGAAGTGGGAACCGGTTCGCCGTCGAAAATGCGACAACACAAAGAGAAATAGAGAAATAAAGCGAAGCGCGATTCCATCAAAATCGGGATTCGCTCTAGGCGATGCCGTCTTGCGCCGTCACGCGCCGCGCGACCGCGACGATCACCGCGCCGGCAAGCGCCGATGCCGCCATGGCGAGGTAGGCGTAAGCGCCGAATTGCTCGACCAGCACCCCGGAAAACCCCATCTCCAACGCGAACACGGCCGCGACAATGGTGGAGTAGTCGCCCTGCGCGGTCGCGCCCTGCCGCCCGGCCGCGAACCCCGCGAGGAAATGCATGGCGCCGAGATGGGTCGCGCCGAATGACAGCCCGTGCAGACATTGCAGCGCCGGCAGCAGCAACGCCGGGGGATCGAATGCCATCGCCGTCCAGCGCAGGGTTGCGCCGACCGCCCCCAGCCCGATCAGGTCGATCGGCCGCAGCCGGGCCATGACCCGTGCGGAAACGGCGAACAACCCGATTTCGGCCAGCACGCCGATCGCCCATAGCGCGCCGATGACCGGGCCGGTGAGACCCTTCGCCTCCCATTGCAGGCTCGCAAAGCCGTTCAGCACCGCATGGCTCGCCTGAATGAGACTGGTCGCCGCGACCACGGCGACGAAGCCCGGCGAGCGCCACAGCGACGGCGCGCGCTGATCCGTTGCGTCGGTGTCGCGGCTGACCGGGCCAAGCGGCGTTTGCACCGAGGCGCTCAGCGCGGTCGCTGCAATCGCCACGACCAGCGCCCAGATCAAGTGGCTTGCGCCGACGCGTTCGAGCACAAACCCGCCGCCGAGATTGGCGGCGATGAAGGCGATCGATCCCCACAGCCGCACCGACCCGTAAGCCCGCTCGCGTGCCGCAAGCCCGCGCAGCGCATAGGCGTCGGTCAGCGGCAGGATCAGGGCCTGCGGCAGCGCCGAGATCGCAAAGGTGATGATGATGGCGGCGAAGCTGTCGCTCAGCGCGACCGCTACGAACGTAATGCAGGCAGCCCAGGCGGCCGCGACCAGGGGCCCTTTCGCCCAGCCGCGCCGATCGATGATCCGCATCGCCGCAGGCAGAATGACGGGCCGCGCCACCACCGCCATCGCCAGCACCAGACCGATTTCGCGGACATCGAGACCCTTGGCCTGCAGCCAGACCGGCAGGAACGGCAGCTGAATTCCGACGAACGTAAAGATCGCCCCATAGAGCACGGCCATGCGCAAGGCAAAGCCATCGTCGGGCGGGCTCGGTCTGCGAAACGCCATGGGTGATTTATGCGCTTGGTGTCGCCGTCATCGTCGAGTCCCGCGCGATCGCACGCGGCAGGGCGACGGGAAGGATGATGCCGCGATCTGGAGGCCCTGGAAGCCCTATGACACTAGCCGGGCAAACAGGTCCGCGTCCACATTGCCGCCGGACAGAACCGCGACGGCGACCTTGCCCTCCACATCGACCTTGCCGGACAACAGCGCGGCCAGCGCGACCGCGCCGCCCGGCTCGACGACAAGCTTGAGCTCGTGGAACGCGAACGCGACCGCGCGGGCGACCTCGGCCTCGCTCGCCGTCACGCCTTGCCCGACCAGCGTCCGGTTGATCTCGAAGGTCAGTTCGCCCGGCGAGGGTGACATCAGCGCATCGCAAATCGATCCCGTGGTCTGCGCATTGCGCTCGCGCTGGCCGCTGCGGAACGAGCGGGCGTGATCGTCGAAATCGACCGGCTCCGCCGTATAGATTTGCGCCGACGGCTCGTGCGCCTTCACCGCAAGCGCGATGCCCGCGGTCAGGCCGCCGCCCGAGGCGTTGACGATGACGGCATCGGGCGCAAGCCCGAGCGCCGCCAGGTCTTCGATGATCTCGCGGCCGGCCGTTCCCTGCCCGGCGATGATCATCGGATCATCATACGGCGGCACGATTTCGGCGCGGCGCTGCGCGGCGATCTCCCGGGCGATCGCTTCGCGATCCTCGCGGGCGCGGTCGTACAGCACGATTTCCGCGCCGAGCGCGGCGGTGCGCGCGAGCTTGCTCGCCGGCGCATCGCGCGGCATCACGATCACCGCCGGCATATGCAGAAGCGCAGCGGCCGCAGCAACGCCCTGGGCGTGATTGCCGGACGAAAACGCGACGACCCCGGCGGCCCGGCGCACCTGCGGAATCGTGCTGAGCTTGTTGTAGGCGCCGCGGAACTTGAACGAACCGGTCCGCTGCAGCATCTCGGCCTTGAGGAACACCTGGCCGCCGGTCAATTCGTCGAGCACGCGGGAGGACACGAGCGGCGTGCGGGTGGCGATGCCGGCGAGCCGCTCGGCGGCCTTGTCCACGTCGGCTGCAGTCGGCAGCACGGCCGCGCGTCCGGCGATGCGGGATGTGGTCATGCCGCGGAGCCTAGACCTGCGAGGCGAGGCTCCGCAAGGGCTGCGCGCGCCGGCGAGCCCGGATGCCTAGGCGGCCGCAGAGCGCTGGTCGCGAAGGCGGCGGAAGCGCACCAGCGTGTACACGCCGAACGGCTTGACCGGACGACGCTCGATCAGTTCGGCGCCGCCGTGATTGCGCGCCCAGGCGGCAAGCCGGGCGAACGGAAACTCGGGCCGGAGCCCGAGCGCCCGCGCGGGCTGCGCGCACCAACGCTCGATCGCGGCGGTGACGCCGGTCTCCGAATAAAGATGATTCACGAGAATGATTTCGCCGCCCGGCCGCACCACCCGCGCGCACTCGGTCAGCACGCGCTCGGCGTCGGCGACCAATGTGATGACAAACTGCGCGACGACGCAGTTGAACGACGCATCGGGGAAGGCGAGATTCTCCGCATCCATCACCATGACGGACTTCACGTGCGGATACTGGCCGCTGGCGAGCCGCGCCTGCGCCTTGGCGACCATCGGCTCCGAGAGATCGATGCCGACGATCTCGGTGGTGTGGTCATAATCGGAAAACGACAAGCCGGTGCCGACGCCGACTTCGAGGATGCGACCGCCGACCTCGCGCGCGGCCGCAGCGGCGGCGCGCCGGCCAGTTTCGAAGATCGGTCCGCAGATCGCGTCATAGAGCGGCGCCCAGCGCGCATAGGCCTTCTCGATCACGTGGCGGTCGGGATCAGACAATTCGCGCAGACGCAATGGATTTGCCATGCGGATTCTCCGGGCTTCGTCAGTTCAGACAGAATGCGGGGATAGACGCGCGCCGCGAATCACGCCGCCTGGGCGGCGACGGGAGCGGGCTCACGCTCGTCGAGGCGTTCGGTGCGCGTCCAGGTGATGATTTCGAACTGCCCGTCATGATGCTCGGCAATGGCCGTGCAGCTCTCGACCCAATCGCCGCAGTTGACGTAATGCACACCGAAGGAATGATGCATCGTGGCATGGTGAATATGGCCGCAGATCACGCCATCGACGCCATGGCGCTCCGCTTCGGCCGCCAGCGTCCGTTCGAAATCGCCAATGTAATTGACGGCATTCTTCACCTTGAACTTGGCCCATTTCGACAGCGACCAGTAGCCGAATCCAAGCCGGCGGCGGACGCTGTTGAACAGCCGATTGACTATTATGGAAAGGTCATAAGCCTTGTCACCCAGCAAGGCAAGCCAGCGCGCCTGAGTGACGATCAGATCGAAATTGTCGCCATGTATGACGAGATATCGATGCCCGGTCGGCGAGACATGGATCGCATGCTCGGCGACTTCGATACCGCCGAAATGGGTGCCGTAATAGCCGCGCAGGAATTCGTCGTGATTGCCAGGCACGTAAACAAGGCGCGCGCCCTTGCGGCTTTTGCGCAGGAGCTTTTGCACGACGTCGTTATGCGGCTGCGGCCAGTACCAGTATGACTTGAGATGCCATCCGTCGACGATGTCGCCGACGAGATAGATCGTTTCGGCTTCATGCCAGCGCAGAAAGTCGAGCAGCCGATCGGCCTGACATCCACGCGTGCCGAGATGCACATCCGAGATGAAAAGAGTCCGGAACTTCCGTAGCCCGGTTTCCACCGTTGCACTTCCCCCGTTGAGTCTCCGGCATCTGTGTCTGGCAGAGTCCTGTTGCGATTACATGACGGCGCTCGTCTCCTGCACATCTCCCACATCTCCTGCGCGCCGGAGTCCAACGCGCTCTGTCATTGCGCCGTCATACCGGCGTTGTACTCGCGCTGGCGATGAGCCTGATGATTCTCGCCGCGATATTCTGCGGCTTCGCCATACTCTTTCATGTTCTCAGCATCGTTGCGGCGGCGATCCGTTGTAAGCAGCGTCCGGACGCGCTGCCGGCGCCCGCCAACCCGCCGCCGGTGACGATCATCCGCCCGGTCTGCGGCGTCGAGAACCACATCGCTGAAACGCTGCAGTCGTCCTTCGCACTCGATTACCCCGACTACGAAGTGATCTTCTGCGTCGCCTCGGCGCAGGATCCGATCGTTCCGATCGTCGAGAAGCTGCTGCGCGAACATCCGCGCGTCCGCGCGCGTCTGCTGGTCGGCGACGAGCGGATCAGCAACAACCCCAAGCTCAACAACTGCGTCAAAGGCTGGAGGGAGGCGACCCACGACTGGATCGTGATCGCCGACAGCAATGTTCTGATGCCGCCTGACTATATCCAACGGCTGTTCACGCCGTGGACGGACAAGACCGGGCTCGTTTGCGCGCCGCCGATCGGCGGACGGCCGGAAGGCTTCTGGGCCGAACTCGAGTGCGCTTTCCTCAATACCTATCAGGCGCGCGCGCAGTATTTCGCCGACAGCGTCGGACTTGGGTTTGCGCAAGGCAAGACGATGTTCTGGCGGCGCGCCGTGCTCGATCAGGCGGGCGGGATTCGCGCGCTCGCGGCGGACCTCGCCGAAGACGCCGCGTCCACCAAGGTGGTGCGCGCGGCGGGCCGCAAGGTGCAACTGGTCGACCGGCCGTTCGAACAGCCGCTCGGCTACCGTAGCGCGCTCGAGGTCTGGCGGCGGCAGTCGCGCTGGGCGCGGCTGCGGCGCGCCTGTTTTCCGCATTATTTCCTGCCGGAAATCGCCACCGGCGGAATCTTTCCGATGATCGCGCTCGGCGTGCTCGTCCAAGACATGGATTGGCCGGCAGCTCCCTTCATTCTTGCGTTTGGGCTTGCCTGGTATGGCGGCGAGATCGCGCTTGCGCGCGTGGCCGGATGGCATCTCTCGCCGCTCTATCCCGTGCAGGCGCTGCTGCGCGACCTGCTGCTGCCCGCCTTGTGGGTCGACGGACTATTCGGCTCGAAGTTCAACTGGCGCGGCAACGCGATGAGCGTCGCCGTCGACAGCCAGACGGCCTGAGCCGAGGCCGGCCGTCACTTCTCGCGCGCCTCCAGCACCGCCTGCAGCGAAATGCGCGACCAGTGCGCGATGCGGCTTTGGAACGCCGCATAGGACTCTTGGACCTTGCGCGCCATTTCGCCGCGCCGTCCAACCTCGGCGAGGATGCCGGCCGCTTGTCCGCGCGCCGCGGTCACGATGTCCGCCGGGAACGTCTTGAGCCGCACATTGTGGCGTTCGACCAGGGCGGCGAGCGCCTCGGCGTTGAGCCGCTCCATTTCGGCGAGCGCGAACGCGGCTTCCGCCGCGCAGGCGTGGGCAATGATCGCCTTCAGTTCCGAATCGAGCCCGCTCCAGGCCGGCAGCGCGACGATGCATTCGCCGGTTCCGTTCGGCTTGTTGAAGCCGGGGCCGTAATAGAGCGGAGCGACGCGATAGAGCCCGAGCGCAATGTCGGTCCCCGGCCCGACGAACTCGGCGCCGTCGAGCACGCCCGACTGCAGGCTGGTCAGAATTTCTGCGGGCGACGTCGTCTGCGGGGTCGCGCCGAGCCGGCGATAAACCTCGCCCCCCAGCCCGAGCGAACGGATCTTCAAGCCCTTCAGATCGGCAAGACCGTTGAGGTCCTGGCGGAACCAGCCGCCCATGCAGACCCCGGTATTGCCGCCCATGAACGGCTTCACCCCGAACGGCGCATAAAGCTCGTCCCACA
>ERZ724513.2102-NODE-2102-length-10026-cov-10.465951_pt1 | contig 10026 bp, 4 predicted proteins | sample MGYA00376046_ERZ724513 | MGnify/ENA primary metagenome ERZ724513 (study PRJEB28724, sample SAMN07190883) | activated sludge metagenome | isolation source: activated sludge of sewage treatment plant in Hong Hong | place: Hong Kong | collected 2016-03-17 ... | reverse complement strand
AGCCAGGCGACGACCACGCCCCAGGCGGGCAGCGCGCTCAGCCGGATGATCGCGTCGGCCGAGGCCGGCAGCCGCTCCGGCAGCCAGGGCACCATGTGCAGGCCGAAGAGGTGGACGGCCAGCATCAGTGCCGCGGCCAGCGAGTAGACGCGCAGCCAACGCTCTTGCCCGGCCAGCAGCGCGAAGGGCACCGGCCAGACGAGCCACTGGATGCCGAAGCCGACGGTGACGGCGAAGACGGCCAGTTGCACCGTCAGCAGCGCGTCCAGCGCCGATTGGCGCTGCGTCCACCACAGGGCCAGCAGGACGGCGGCGAGCAGCAGCGGGTTGCGCAGGGCCAGCAGCGCGTCGGCCAGCGGCTGTAGCGCGGGCTGCGCCGCGGCCAGCGGAAAGACCACCGCGCTCGGCCCCCAGTAGCCGGCCACGCCACGGTGGGTCAGGGCGCGGCCGAGCATGGTCATGGGGTCGGCGTCATAGGCCAGCAGGTAGGCAACCACGGCCAGCGCCGGAATGCCCAGGGCGATGAGGGCATGGAGGATGCGCGCCCGCCAATTGGCCAGACGGATGAAAAAGACGGGCAGGAGGACAACCGGCCAGGTCTTGTTCAGGATGGCCAGACCCAGGGCCGCGGCCGACGCTCCCACCCGCGGCCGCTCCCACAGCGCCCAGGCCCCCACCAGTAGCAGCAGGGTGATGGCCTCGAATTGGCCGTGGTAGGCCGACACCAGCAGGCTGACCGGGTTCAGGGCGTAGAGCAGGGCGGCATAGGCGGCCCAATCGCGCCCGCGACGCTCGGCCACCAGGCGATAGATCAGCCCGGTGATGGCCACGTCGGCCAGAATGGCCGGCAGCTTGATGGCCACGACGAAGGGCAGACCTGTCGCCACGGACAGCGCGGCCATGCCCCCCATGATAAACATCTGGAAGGGCAGGTAGGGGTGGCGGCCCAGGGAGGCGGCGTAGACCTCCTGGCCGCTCCGCAGCGCGTCGGTGACCATGCGGAACGACTCGATGTCGTAGCCCGCGCCAACCGGCAGCCACAGCACCGGCGCCAGACGCGCCAGCGCCGCCAGTAGCAAGATCGCCGGCCACCCAGTCCGATGCCCCTTCCCCTGAGAGGGGGTGGGGGAGGGCCGGCGCAGCAGCACAAAGCCGGCTGTCACCAGGAGCAGCCAGCCAATGGCCCATGCCGTCGCCTGTCGCGCGTCAGTCCACATAAAAACGGAGTCCGGCAGTCAATTCTGCCAGACCCCGTCTCTTTCGTCCAATTGGGCGGCCTCAACCGCGCCGGCCGTCCTCGGCCCGCACGTACTATTGGCGGCTGGTCAGGGGGATGAACGTGCCGTAGGGCTTGACGGTGACTGTACCTTGGGTCGTCACGTTATCGGTTTCCGTCGTCTCGGTGACGGCGTTGAGCGTGTCGATCTTGGCCCAGTAGTGGTACGTACCCACAGGTAGGTTGTTCCACATGACCGAGACCTGCTTGTCGTTGCGGCCGTCCCAGGTGCAGCCGGTCACTGCGCCGCGCGTGTTGGGGTCATAGACGGCCGAGCCGATCTCCTGCGTCAGCGCCTGGTCGCGGTAGAACGTCACCTTGACGGGCGCGATGGCGCTGAGTGTGCCGCTGTTGCGGAAAGTGGCCGTCAGCAGCGCCTTGCCCTGGTTGTTGGTCTGCGCCAGCGTGACGACGTTCTGGGCCACGCCACCGACCAGGTTGGTCCAGTTGTCGCTGGAATTGGCCGCCTGCTGGAAGGCCTGGCCCATCATCGTCAGCGCGGATGGGTCGCCGCCGGGCAGGTTCTGGAATGTGTCCCAACTGATCAGGTTGCTGGAACCGCCAGAGGTCTCCGGCCCGGTGACGATGCTATACCACAGCCACTGCTGCACCAAGCGGTTGCCGTCGGCCGGGTAGCCCAGGTTGGCGTCCTTGGCCGTTTCCAGGAAGGTGATTGTGTCGCGCAGATACTTGGTGACGCGCTCCGGGGCAAAGGGCTGGCCATGCTCGTCCTTCAGGAAGTACTGGCCCTTGTCGTCCAGCACGTAGGGGTAGAGCAGGCCAAACTCGGAGATGATCAGCGGCTTGTTCTGCTGGTCGCGCTCCTTCATCCAGGCGCGCATGGCGTAGACCTGCTCGCGGAAGATGCGCACGCTGTCGTGTTCCGAGCGGCAATGCACGTCCGGGCGTGGGTCGTTGGCCGCGGTGTCGGCCGCGCCCAGCGCCGGGCAGAGCGCGACCGCGCCCTGGGAGCTTAGCTTGGCCAGCGCCGGGTTGGTGCCCAGAGCGATCTTGCCGTCGCCGTATTCGTTGGGGTTGGCCGGGTTGCGCTCCTCCAGGATGTAGAGATGCATGTTCCAGACATCGACCGGCATCGTCACGCCGTAGAGGCTGCGATAGGTGTCCCAGACAATGGACAAGTATTGCAAGCGGCCCGGGGTCATTGTCGACAGGCCAGCGATAGCCACCTTGGCCGTTGGATCGGTCTGCTTGATGTACTGATAGACATCGTGATAGGCCCGAGCATAGACCTGTGGCATCGTGTTGTCCTGGACGGGGTTGTTGACATCCACCTCGTTGCCGACAAGCCAGACGTTGCCGGGATTGCTGCTGACCAGCCGGCCCAGACCGCTCTGTATATTGCCCTGTTCGTTAAGGTAGGTGAAGGCCAGCGGCGGGTTGACGGTAAAGTTGTCGGTGCGCGTGCCGTTGATCTGTTCCTGGCGGACGCGAATGACGGGCGCGAAGGCAGCGCTACGGACATTCTGGCCCCCGGTGCCGGCGCTGAAGTTGACGTACCAGCCGGCATCCAGCGTCGGAATCCAGTCCAGCGAATGGGGCAGGCTAGGCACATAGCCGACGCCGTAGCGGCAGTTCGTGGCCGCCAGGACATCCGTTTCGGCCTGTGGGGCATCGGTTTGCTGAGTTGTATCGGCGACGTACCAGGCGCCGCTGGGTCCCAACCCGGCAGCCAGCGCGTGGAAGGCCAGGACGAGCATGGCCGACACGGCCAACAGCCCGGCAAACAGGTATTTCACGTTGCTCCGTTTCATCTTGTCGTTACTACCTCGTGTTTATGTGGTCTCACGGCGGCCCAGGGGATGGGCACATGCAAGCCGCGGTTGGCTCCCTCGCCCCCTAGGAGAAGGGTTAGGGAGAGGGGCCGATGAAGTGATCACCGTTGGTGATCAGGCAAACCCGTTGCAGGATACGCCATCTCGGCCGTTTCGTCTACGGGTAGAGAGTACCATTCCCACTTCGCATCCAGCGCCAGCAGCCCGTCTTTCTCGCGCGTGCCGCCCTCGATGACGCGAAAGGCGTAAGCCTCTTCGTGGAAGTCATAGGCCAGGGGCCGCTGGCCATCGTGAATGGCTGCGGTCATTTGGTAGCGGCCGGGCAGAAATGGCAGTCGCTCGATGGTGTAGCTGACCACGCCGTTGCCCTCGACGACGCCCATCTCCAGCCCGCCAACGCGCGTGTTTGGGCCGTTCAGGTGCAGCCCGTCGTGGCGATAGAGCGCCAGGCCGAACTCCGGCTCGACAATCGGCTCGTGGGCCGCGTAGGCGATCTCGACGCGCAGGCTGTCGCCGGTGTGGAAGATGGTCGTCTCCTCATTGGCGTCGTTCAGCAGGCGCACGCCGGTGATCTCGATCTGTCGCGTGCCCCAGCGCCGGTAGCCGCCGGCCTCGTTCTCGATGCTGAGCTGCTGCCCGACGCGCTGGAAGAGGTGATCGCGGTACTGCGCCAGGATGTGGTCGGTTGAGCCGATCTGCACGACGCGCCCCTGCTCCAACCAGACCACCTCGCTGCACAGTCTGCCGATGGTCGATAGGTCATGACTGATGAACAGGATCGTCACGCCCTCGCGTTTCATCTCCACGATCCGGTCGATGCATTTGGCCTGGAAAGATTGGTCGCCCACAGCCAGGATTTCATCGACGATGAGGATATCGGGCCGGACGTGAATGGCCACGCTGAAGCCCAGGCGCATGTACATGCCGGAGGAGTAGTGTTTAACCGGCATGTCGATGAAGGAGCCTAGCTCCGAGAAGGCGACGATGTCGTCGAACAGCGCCTCCGTCTCCTGCTGGCTCAGACCCAGCACCGAGGCGTTGAGGTAGATGTTCTCGCGGCCGGTCAGGTCCGGGTGGAAGCCGGCTCCCAGTTCCAGCAAAGCGCTGACCCGGCCGCGCACCTCGATCTGGCCGCTGGTGGGCTGGATGATGCGGGCGATGAGCTTGAGCAGGCTGCTCTTGCCGCTGCCGTTGCGGCCGATGATGCCGACGCACTGCCCCGGTTGCACCTCGAACGACACGTCGCGCACCGCCCAGAGGTCCTGGGCCTGGGCGCGGCGGCGCGACACAACCGAAATGAGCGACTCCAGCACCGATTGAGGGGTATCCGGCGTAAACGCAAAGCGTTTGCTGACCTTCTGCAACCGAATTGCCGGTTGGCTTTGCGTAGTCATAGGCGCGCGGATAGTATAGCAAGTTGGCGCATTTGGCAACCGGCCAGACCGCGCCGCAGGGACGCATGTTGGATCAGAAGACACTCACCATCCTGGAATTCGACAAGATTCGCGATCTGGTGGCCGCCTATGCCGGCTTCAGCGGCGGCCGCGAGTTGGCGCTGGCGATGCAGCCGACGACGGAGATCGAGCAGGCGCAGGAATGGCAGGCGGAGACGCGCGAGGCGGTCTCGCTGCTGGAAAGTGACAGCGCCGCGACCATCGGCGGCGCGCGCGATGTGCGCCGGGCGGCCGACAACGCCCTGCGCGGCTTCACGCTGCCGGCCGAGGACTTCCTGGCCATCCAGGCCACCATCATCGCCGCGCGCAACCTGCGGCGGCAACTGCTGCGGCTGGAAGACCGCGTGCCCCACCTGGCCGCCATCGCTATGCTGATTGAGGAGTGCCGCGGCCTGGTCAGCGCCATCACCAGTACCATCGACGAACGCGGCGAAGTGCTCGATAGCGCCAGCCCGCGGCTGGGCAAGATTCGCCAGGAGCAGCGCGCCGTCCACGGCCGCATTCAGGACAAGCTCCAGCGCATCCTGAACAGCAGCATGGCCCAGTATTTGCAGGAGGCCATCGTCACCCAGCGCGGCGGACGCTACGTCATTCCCCTGCGCGCCGACGCCAAGGGGCGGCTGAAGGGCATTGTCCACGACCAGAGCGGCAGCGGGGCGACGCTGTGGGTGGAACCGTTGGGCACGGTGGAACTCAACAACGAGTACCGCGGCCTGCTGATGCAGGAGCAGGAGGAGATTCAGCGCATCCTGCGCGAGCTGTCGGAGAAGGTCGCCGAGCAGGGCGACGCCATCAAGCGCGTCGTTGACCGCATGGCCGAACTCGACCTCATCTTCGCCCGCGCCGGCTATGCCCTGGCCATCAACGCCGTCGAGCCAACCTTCGTGCCCTGGCGCGAGACGCCCCAGGCCCGGCCACCGCGCCACGGCAACGAGCGCGACAAGTGGACGCCGCCGCCGCGCGACCTGCATCCCGGCTCAACCATCTGGATCAAGTCCGCCCGCCATCCGCTGCTCAACCCGCGGACGGTCGTGCCCACCAACTTGACGCTGGAGGAGGATGTCTTCGTCGTCCTCATCACCGGCCCCAACACCGGCGGCAAAACGGTCAGCCTCAAGACGATGGGGCTGATGGCGCTGATGGCCCAGGCGGGGTTGCACGTGCCGGCCAACGAGGCGCGGCTGACCGTCTTCGAGAACGTCTTCGCCGACATCGGCGACGAGCAATCGATCGAGCAAAGCCTATCGACCTTCTCGGCCCACATGACCAACATCGTCCGCATCCTGGCCCAGGTGGACGAGCGCTCGCTGGTGCTGCTCGACGAGCTTGGCTCCGGCACCGACCCGACCGAGGGCGCGGCCCTGGCCCAGGCCGTGGTCAACTTCCTGCGCGACAAGGGCGCGACGACCTTTGTGGCCACCCACTTCCCGGAGCTAAAGGTCTATGCCAGCCAGACGCCGGGGGCGACCAACGCCTCGCTGCTGTTCGACATGGAGACGCTGTCGCCGACCTACGAGATGACCATCGGCCTGCCCGGCCGCTCCAACGCCTTCGCCATTGCCCGGCGGCTCGGCCTCGATAGCACGATCCTCGACGACGCCATGCGCCAGGTCAGCGCCGACAGCCACCAGGCCGAAGACCTGCTGGACTCAATCTACACCCTGCGCGAGAAGATGGAGTCGGAGGAGGCCCAGACGCGGCTGGCGATGCGCCAGGTGGAGAACGAGCGTGACCGGCTGCGGCAGCGCATCGACGACATTGAGGTGGAGCGGCAGCGCATCCTGGAAGAGACGCGCCAGGAGATGACGCGGCAGATCGAGCTGTTGCAGGCCGAAATCCGCCAGGCGCGGTCGAAGCTGCGCGACGCCGCCTCGCTCAACGCCGTCAAGCGCCTCAGCAAGCAGGTGGCCGACCTGGAAGTGACGGGACGGACGGCGCTGGCCCCGGAGGTCATTGAGCCGGCCGAGGCGACGCGCAACAAGCGCCGCGCCCTGCAGGTGGGCGACACCGTGCGCGTGCGCTCGCTCAACATCAATGGCGAGGTCGTGTTGTTGGGCAAGAACGAGGTCATGGTCGCCGTCGGCCGCTTGCAGATGCGCGCCGGCTATGACGACCTGGAGTTCAAGAGCCGCCCGGAGGAGCAAAAGACGCCGGAGGCTGTGCTGAGCCTGCACCCCTCGCCGGGCATGGAACTGGACATCCGCGGCGTGCGCGTGGAGGAGGGCATCGACCGGCTCGGCCGCTACATCGACTCGGCCTTCCTGGCGCGCCTGCCCTTCGTGCGCATCATCCACGGCAAAGGAACCGGTCGTCTGCGCGAGGCCGTGCGCGAAGAGCTGCGGCAAAATCGCCACGTCCGCGCCTGGGAAGAGGGCAAGGACGGCGAGGGTGGGCCGGGGGTGACGGTGGCCCATCTGGTAGAACAGTAAGACAGTGCTCAGTGGACAGTGATCAGTGGTCAGTAGCACTACTGATTACTGTCCACTGCCCACTACTTCACTTCGTACTCCACCCCCGCCTCATCCAGCAACCGCATCCGCTCCCACTCCGGCAGATCGTTCTTGCCACCGGCCTCTTTGAGCACCATGATCTGGCGCATCTCCAGCACCTGGTCGCGCAGGACGGCAGCGCGCTCGAACTCCAACTGCTGCGCGGCCTGCTTCATTTGCTTCTCCAGTTCGGAAATGATCTTGGCCAGTTCCGCCTTGGGCAGGTCGGCGGCGGTCACGTAGCCGCCCTTCGACTCGGCCACGGCCGGGGTCATCTCGCCGCGGGCCATCTCGCGTTGGGCGGTCAGCTCGTCGGTCAGGACGTGGACGGCCTTGACGATGCTGCGCGGCTCGATGCCGTGCTCCTCATTGTAGGCCTGCTGGATGGCGCGGCGGGCGTTGGTCGTATTGAGCGCGCCCTTCATGGAATCGGTCATCACGTCGGCGTACATGATCACCTTGCCGTCCACGTGGCGGGCGGCGCGGCCGATGGTCTGCGTCAGGGCCGTCTCCGAGCGCAAGAAGCCCTCCTTGTCGGCGTCGAGGATGGCCACCAGCGACACCTCCGGCAAGTCCAACCCCTCGCGCAGCAGGTTGATGCCGACGACGACATCGTAGACGCCCAGCCGCAGGTCGCGCAGGATTTCCGTCCGCTCCAGCGTGGCCACCTCCGAGTGCAGGTAGTGAACCTTGATGCCCAACTCCAGCAGGTAATCGCTCAGGTCTTCGGCCATGCGCTTGGTCAACGTCGTCACCAGGACGCGCTGTCCCCTGGCGATGCGCCGGTTGATCTCGCCGATGAGGTCGTCCACCTGGCCGCGTACCGGCCGCACCTCGACCTCCGGGTCGATGATGCCCGTCGGCCGGATGACCTGTTGCACCACCTGGGCGGAGTGATTGAACTCGTAGTCGCTCGGCGTGGCGCTGGTGAAGATGACCTGATTGAGCAGGCTCTCGAACTCGTCGAAGTTGAGCGGCCGGTTGTCCATGGCGCTGGGCAGGCGGAAGCCGTAATCGACCAGGATGCTCTTGCGGCTCTGGTCGCCGCCCCACATGCCGCGCACCTGTGGGATGGTCATGTGGCTTTCGTCGATGACCATCAGGTAATCGGCCGGGAAGTAGTCGAGTAGCGTCCAGGGGCGGGAGCCGGCCGGACGCTGGTCGAGATGGCGGCTGTAGTTCTCCACGCCAGGCGTGAAGCCGACCTCGCGCAACATTTCCAGGTCGTACATCGTCCGCTGCTCGATCCGTTGCGCCTCCAGGAAGCGCTTCTCGTTCTTGAAGTAGGCGATGCGCTCGGCCAGTTCCGTCTCGATGTCGGTGATGGCGTGGGTTAGCTTCTCCTCGTCGGTGATGAATTCGCGCGCCGGGTAGATGGACACGCGGGTGTGCTCCAGCAGCACCTCGCCGGTCAGCGGGTCGAACTCGGCGATGCGCTCGATGGTGTCGCCCCAGAACTCGACCACGTAGGCCGTCTCGGCGTAGGCGGGGTAGACCTGGAGCGTGTCGCCGCGCACGCGGAAGGTGCCGCGGCGCAGTTCCATGTCATTGCGGTCGTAGTGGATGTCAACCAGATGGCGCAGCAGGGTGTTGCGGCGATACTGGCTGCCGCGCTCCAGGTCGATGATGACGTTGCCCCACGCCTCCGGGTTGCCGATGCCATAGATGCACGACACCGAGGCGACGATGATGACGTCCTTGCGGCTCTTCAGCCCGGCCATGGCCTGCAAGCGCAGGCGGTTGATCTCTTCGTTGATCTGTGTCTCTTTCTCGATGAACAGGTCGTGACGGGGGACGTAGGCCTCCGGCTGGTAGTAGTCGTAGTAGCTGACGAAGTAGGAGACGGCGTTGTTGGGGAAGAAGTCGCGGAACTCGGAGTAGAGTTGGGCGGCCAGGGTCTTGTTGTGGGCCAGGATGAGCGTCGGCCGTTGGGTTTGCTGAATGATGTTGGCGATGGTGAATGTCTTGCCCGTGCCCGTCGCGCCCAGCAGCGTCTGGAACTTGTCGCCGCGGTTCATGCCGATGACCAGGTCGGCGATCGCTGCCGGCTGGTCGCCGGTGGCCGCAAAGTCGGATACTAGCTGAAACTGGGACATGCTTCACCTCGTCGGAAGTCCGGCCAATAAGCGCCGTGCGAAGTAGAACGAAAGTTCGTATTTTACATCTTTGTAGGGCGATTTGCCAAATCGCCCGGCGATTTGCCAAATCGCCCTACGATTGCGGCACGACGCGAATCTCGAACAGCGACGGCCACAGCTTGCCGGTGACGAACAGCCGGCCGCTGGCGGCGTCGTAGGCGATGCCGTTGAGGACATCGACCGGCTGGGTCAGCCCGCTCGTGTCCAGCAGGCCGGTCAGGTCGATGTAGCCCAGGACATCACCCGTCTCCGGCGAGATGCGGGCGATGAGGTCGGTCAGCCAGATATTGGCCCAGATTTCGCCATCGACGTACTCCAGCTCATTCAGCCGGTTGACGGGGCCATTGTTGTCGCGGACGGTGATGCGGCCTGTCTCTTGCAGCGTCTCCGGGTCCCAGAAGCGAATCACCGGCGTGCCGTCGCTCATGATCAGGCGCGTGCCGTCGTGGGTGATGCCCCAGCCCTCGTGGGTGTAGTTGAAGGTCTGTAGTGGCGCGAACGTGGCCCGGTCATAGACAAAGCCGGCGCCCTCCTGCCAGGTGAGTTGATAGATACGGTCGTTGAAGACGACGATGCCTTCGCCAAAGTACTGCGGATCGAGAGCCACGTTGCGCAGAACCGCGCCCGTCTCCAGGGCGACCTCGCGCAGGACGGACTCGCCCCAACGGCCGGTGCCCTCGTAGAGCTTGCCGTCGAGGAAAACGAGGCCTTCGGTAAACGCCGTCGGGTCGTGCGGGTAGGTGTTGATGATCTCGAAGGTGTAGGTCGGCGGCGGCGCGGGCGACGGCGACGGCTCCGGCGTGGGCGTCGGCGCGGGGGTGGCTGTTGCCGGGGGCGTGGCCGAGGGGCGCACCGCTTCGGCTTCAGCCACGGTCG
>ERZ724513.2100-NODE-2100-length-10031-cov-4.204992_pt1 | contig 10031 bp, 8 predicted proteins | sample MGYA00376046_ERZ724513 | MGnify/ENA primary metagenome ERZ724513 (study PRJEB28724, sample SAMN07190883) | activated sludge metagenome | isolation source: activated sludge of sewage treatment plant in Hong Hong | place: Hong Kong | collected 2016-03-17 ... | reverse complement strand
CTCGGGCGCGGGGAGGCGGGCGTGCAGGTCCTGCGCGGCTGGCTCGAGCGGCATCCGTCCGTGGACCTCCTCGATGCCGTGTTCCGCGCCGAACTGGAGAGCGGCGGCGCCGAGGCGGGGTATGCGCTGGTGCGCAACGAGCTGCGCCGTAATCCGACGCTGCTCGGCCTCGACATGTTCCTCGAGGCACAGATCCTCGTCGCGCCGGCCGAACGGCGCGCCGACATCGAACTGATCAAGAACCTGATCCACAACCACACGCGGCGCGTCGCCCGCTATCGCTGCGACGCCTGCGGCTTCAAGGCGCGGCAGTTCTACTGGCGCTGCCCGGGTTGCGGCGGATGGGAAACCTATCCACCGCGCCGTACCGAAGAATTCGATCTCTCCCTTTAGGCACACCATGAAAATTTCCGTCATCGGCACCGGCTATGTCGGGCTCGTTTCCGGCACCTGCCTTGCGGACGTAGGCAACGACGTGCTCTGCCTCGACCTCGACGCCAACAAGATCCGCATCCTCGAGGAGGGCGGCATCCCCATCTTCGAGCCGGGCCTCGAAGCCATGGTGAAGCGCAACGTCGCCGCCGGCCGCCTGCGCTTCACCACCGACGTCGCCGCCGCGGTCGAGCACGGCGTCCTGCAGTTCATCGCCGTCGGCACCCCGCCCGACGAAGACGGTTCGGCCGACCTGCAGTACGTGGTGGCTGCGGCACGCAACATCGGGCGCCACATGACCGACTACAAGGTGGTGGTCGACAAGTCCACGGTTCCCGTCGGCACCGCCGACAAGGTGCGCGCCGCGATTGCCGAGGAGCTGGCGCGGCGCGGTGCCGAGGTCCCGTTCAGCGTCGTCTCCAATCCCGAATTCCTCAAGGAGGGCGCCGCCGTCGAGGACTTCATGAAGCCCGACCGCATCGTCGTCGGCGCCGACGACCCGCGCGCGGTGGAGGCAATGCGCGAGCTCTACGCACCGTTCCAGCGCAACCACGACCGGCTGCTGGTGATGGACATCAGGAGCGCGGAGCTGACCAAGTACGCGGCCAACGCCATGCTGGCGACGCGCATCAGCTTCATGAACGAACTGGCCAACCTGGCCGAAGCGTTGGGCGCCGACATCGAACTGGTGCGCAAGGGCATCGGCTCCGATCCGCGCATCGGCTTCCACTTCCTGTATCCCGGCGTGGGTTACGGCGGTTCCTGCTTTCCGAAGGATGTGCAGGCCCTGATCCGCACGGCCGCCGAGGCGGGGCATGACCTCAAGGTGCTGGGGGCGGTCGAGGCTGCCAACGAGGTGCAAAAGGGTGTCCTTGGACGCAAGATCACGCAACGCCTCGGTGCCGACCTCTCCGGACGCACAATCGCGCTGTGGGGGCTGGCTTTCAAGCCGAACACCGACGACATGCGCGAGGCGCCGAGCCTGATGCTGATCGCCGAGTTGCTGGCGCGCGGCGCCACCATCGTCGCCTACGACCCGGTGGCGGTCCACGAGGCGCGGCGCATCCTCGGTGATAACCCCCGCATCCGCTACGCGCAGAGCCCGATGGATGCGCTCGAAGGTGCTGACGTGCTGGCCATCGTCACCGAGTGGAAGGAGTTTCGCAGCCCGGATTTCACCGCCATGAAGGCCAAGCTCAAGGTGGGTGTAGTCTTCGACGGGCGCAACCTTTACGATCCGGCCGCGCCGCGCCGCGCCGGGCTCGAGTATTTCGCCATCGGCAGGCCGTGACCCCATGAGCACCGTTCCCGACACTTCGGCCACCCGCATCCTCGTCGTCGGCGATGTCATGCTGGACCGCTACTGGTTCGGCGACGTGTCACGCATCTCGCCTGAGGCGCCCGTTCCCGTCGTCAAAGTCGAGCGCAGCGAAGAGCGGCCCGGTGGCGCCGCCAACGTCGCGCGCAACTGCGCCGCGCTCGGCGCGAAGGTCACCGTGCTTTCGGTGGTCGGCGCCGACGAGGCCGGCCACAACCTGGCCAGACTGATGGGCGAAGCCGGCATCGAATGCAGTCTGCACGAGGACAGCGCGTTGAGCACCACGGTCAAGCTGCGAGTCGTCGGCCGCCAGCAGCAGCTGCTGCGCATCGATTTCGAAAACGCACCCAAGCACGAGGTATTGCAGGCCAAGCTTGCCGACTTTCGCGCGCGCCTCGCCGCCTGCGACGTGCTGATCCTCTCCGACTATGGCAAGGGCGGCCTGGCCCACATCCGCGAGATGATCGAGCTTGCCCGCGCCGCAGGAAAGCCCGTGCTGGTCGACCCGAAGGGCGACGACTACGCGCGTTACGCAGGCGCCACGCTGCTGACGCCCAACCGCTCCGAGATGCGCCAGGTGGTCGGCCGCTGGCTGGATGATGCGGATCTCGCACAGCGGGCCGCCGGCCTGCGCCAGAAGCTTTCGCTCGACGCCGTGCTGGTGACGCGCAGCGAGGAGGGCATGACCCTGTTCGCCGCCGACGGCGTGGTGCACGAGCCGGCCGTGGCGCGTGAGGTTTATGATGTCAGCGGTGCCGGAGACACGGTGATCGCCACGCTGGCCGTGATGCTGGGCAGTGGCCTGTCGCTGCGCCAGGCCATGCGGCAGGCGAATCTTGCCGCCGGTATCGTCGTCGGCAAGCTCGGCACAGCCACTTGCTCGCTGGACGAATTGAAGCACGCACAGACCAGTTAGGACCTCACATGTATTACGTCGTCACCGGCGCAGCAGGCTTCATTGGCGCCAACCTCGTCAAGGCGCTCAACGAGCGCGGCGTCACCGACATCATTGCCGTCGACAACCTGAGCAATGCCGACAAGTTCCGCAACCTGACGGACTGCGAGATCGCCGACTACCTGGACAAACACGAGTTCCTCGAACTCGTCGAGAACGGGCAGCTCGACGGCGGTGTCGAGGCCATCCTGCACCAGGGGGCCTGCTCGGACACGATGGAGACCGACGGCCGCTACATGATGGCGAACAACTACCGCTATTCGCTGTCGTTGCTCGACTTCTGCACCGAGCAGGAAGTGCCCTACCTCTATGCCTCCTCGGCCTCAGTGTATGGCGGCGGCGACGTCTTCCGCGAAGACCGCGCCTGCGAGGGCCCGCTCAACGTCTATGGCTATTCGAAGTTCCTCTTCGACCAGATCGTGCGCCGTCGGCTTCCGCTGGCCGACTCGCAGATCGCCGGGTTCCGCTATTTCAACGTGTATGGTCCGCGTGAGCAGCACAAGGGCCGCATGGCCTCGGTGGCCTTCCATCACTTCAACCAGTACCGCGAGGGCGGCAAGGTGCGCCTGTTCGAGGGCTGGGCCGGTTACGGCAAAGGCGAGCAGCGGCGCGACTTCGTCTACGTGGGCGACGTGGTCAAGGTGAACATGCATTTCCTCGAGAACCGGATTTCCGGCATTTTCAACCTTGGCACGGGCCGTGCGCAGACGTTCAACGAGCTGGCCACCGCCACCGTCAACGCCTGCCGCGCCCTCGAAGGCAAACCGGCACAGACACTGGAGCAACTGGTCGCCGCTGGCATCATCGAGTACATCCCGTTCCCAGACGCCTTGAAGGGCAAGTACCAGAGCTTCACCCAGGCCGACATCGGCGCCCTGCGCCGCGCCGGCTATCGCGACGAATTCAGCACGGTGGAGCAGGGCGTCGCCGAATACGTGCAACGCCTCGCGACCCGGTAGGGCGCCCATGAACTACAGCACGCTCGAAGCCTTCGTCGGCAACACCCCGTTGGTGCGCCTGCAACGCCTGCCCGGGGAGGGCAATGCGCAGCGCAACAATGTCATCCTGGCCAAGCTGGAGGGCAACAACCCGGCCGGCTCGGTAAAGGACCGGCCTGCGCTGTCGATGATCCGCAAGGCCGAGGAGCGCGGTGACATCAAGCCCGGCGACACGCTGGTCGAGGCCACCTCGGGCAATACCGGCATCGCCCTGGCCATGGCCGCGGCAATCCGCGGCTTCCGCATGGTGCTCATCATGCCGGAGAGCCAGTCGATCGAACGCTGCCGGACCATGCGCGCCTTCGGCGCCGAACTGATCCTGACACCGAAGGCGGGCGGCATGGAAGCGGCGCGTGACCTCGCCGAGCAGATCGCGCGCGAGGGCAGGGGCACCATGCTCGACCAGTTCGCCAATCCGGACAACCCGCTCGCGCACTACGAGGGCACCGGCCCCGAAATCTGGCGCGACACCGGCGGGCGGATCACGCATTTCGTCTCCAGCATGGGCACGACGGGCACCATCATGGGTTGCTCGCGCTTCCTGAAGGAGAAGAAGCACGCCATCCGCATCATCGGTTGCCAGCCCGAGGAAGGCTCGCAGATCCCCGGCATCCGCAAGTGGCCGGAGGCCTACCTGCCGAAGATCTACGACGGCAGCCGGGTGGATGCGATCGAATACGTGAGTCAGGCCCGCGCCGAGGAAATGGCGCGGCGGCTGGCCGGCGAGGAGGGCATCTTCGGCGGCATCTCCTCCGGTGGCGCCATGGAGGTCGCACTGCGCATCGCCGAGCGGGAACGCAATGCAGTGATCGTCAGCATCGTCTGCGACCGCGGCGACCGCTACCTGTCGACGGGCGTCTTTCCCGACTAGCCGCAGGAACCGTCGCGCCGGTCGGCGAGGATAGGCCAGAGGTGGTTCCAGGCCGTCCCCGAACACATCTTCCTGCAGCGGTCGAAGGACACGGTGACGCGCTCCCCCTGTTCCCAGACCCGCACCACGCAGGCATCCCGGGTGTGCTGCAGTTCCACGATCGGCAGTTCGCGCGTCTGGCGGAAGTTCCGGAGGTCGAACTTGCAGCTGCCGCGCTTGGGAATGTCGATATTGGCCTCGAAGCGGCTCACGCGGGCCTCACTGACTGCCAGCGCAAGCGCCGCGCTATAGCCGGACTCGTCCCGAAAGCGGCAGTCGGTGGTGACGTTGAGCGCGCGGGTCGGAATGGGCCCCGGCTTCTTTGCCTTGGCAACGGGAGACGCTGGTGCCGCAGGCGTAACCGGCGCTGCCGCCGGGGATGATTCCCTGGCGGGGGCCTCCGGCGGGGCTTGCGGTGGCGCGGCGCAGGCCGCCACCAGTGCGGCAAGGCCGAGTGAGTAGAGGGTGCGTTTCACCGGGACGATGATAACCATCCCGCGCGCCGGTTTTTATGTGTTTTGAGTGCGCGGAACCGACCCCGGAAATTCCTTGCGCCTCCTCAAGGGCTTGCAGTTGCAGGGCTATGTCTTTCGATATAGTTTTTCCAGAAAGCAATGCTAACCCGATGTTGTGTCAAGGAATTATTTGATGTTAGTCTGGCAACCTTACAAGAAACATTGTTCCGGTAATGGGATTCGCCGAGGCGAGCGTTCCGGGCAGGAACTGAGCACACGATGGCGGCAGGAGAGGGGGAGCAGGGACGCGTCGAAGGTGCCGACGGATGCGAGTCCGCCGAGCGGCCGCGCGTCGTTCCCGGCCTGCTCGGCCTGGCGATGATCGCCCGCTATCACCATATCGCCGCCGATCCAGACCAGTTGGCACATGAGTTCCGCGAACCCGGCGGCAGCTTCGGCGTTCCCCAGATCCTGCTCGCGGCGAAGCACCTTGGCCTCAAGGCCAGTATGGTACGTACGCCGATCGAGCGTTTGGCGCAGACGCCGCTGCCGGCGCTGGCCGTCATGGCCGATGGCGGCTTCCTGATCCTCGCCCGTTGCGAGGGCGACAAGCTCTTGGTACAGGACCCGTCGGCGCCGCGCCCCGAGGTTCTGCCCACCGACGCCTTCGCCGGCCGCTGGAGCGGCGAACTGATCCTCTTCGCCTCCCGTGCCTCGCTCGCCGGCGAACTGGCCAAGTTCGACTTCACCTGGTTCATCCCCGCCATCGTCAAGTACCGCAAGCTGTTGGGCGAAGTGCTGCTGGTCTCCTTCGCCCTCCAGCTCTTTGCCCTGGTGACGCCGCTCTTCTTCCAGGTGGTGATGGACAAGGTGCTGGTCCATCGCGGCTTCACCACGCTGGACGTGATCGCCATCGGCCTGCTGGTGGTGATGCTCTTCGAGTCAGTGCTGTCCGGCATCCGCACCTATGTCTTCGCCCATACCACCAGCCGAATCGACGTCGAGCTGGGTGCGCGCCTGTTCCGCCATTTGCTGAACCTGCCGCTCGCCTACTTCCAGGCACGGCGTGTCGGCGACACCGTGGCGCGCGTGCGCGAACTCGAACATATCCGCCAGTTCCTCACCGGTAACGCCATCACCCTGGTGCTCGACCTGCTGTTCTCGGTGGTGTTCATCGGCGTCATGCTGTTCTACAGCGGTTGGCTCACGCTGGTGGTGCTGGCCTCGCTGCCTTGTTACGCCGCGCTCTCGCTTGGCATCACGCCGATGCTGCGCGCCCGCCTGCACGAGAAATTCAACCGCGGCGCAGAGAACCAGTCCTTCCTCGTCGAGGCCGTCAATGGTATCGACACGGTCAAGGCCATGGCGGTCGAGCCGCAGATGCTGCGCCGCTGGGACCAGCAACTGGCCGCCTACGTTGCCGCGGGTTTTCGTGCGTCAACCCTGGCCACGATTGCCCACGAGGGTGTCGGCCTCGTCGGCAAACTGGTGACCCTCGTCACCATGTGGCTCGGCGCGCGGCTTGTGATCGACGGCAGCCTCAGCATTGGCCAGCTGATCGCCTTCAACATGCTCGCCGGCCGCGTCGCCCAGCCGGTGATGCGCCTGGCCCAGTTATGGACCGACTTCCAGCAGACCGGCATCTCGGTGCAGCGCCTGGGTGACATCCTCAACGCCCGTACCGAGCTGGGCCGCGCCCAGGGGCAGGGCGCGCGCAGCGGCAGCGTGCTGCCCCGGCTGGAAGGCCGGCTCGAGTTCGACCAGGTGGTCTTCCGCTACCGGCCCGACGGCCCGGAGGTGCTGAAAGGCATCGAACTGGCCATCGCGCCCGGCGAGGTGATCGGCATCGTCGGTCGCTCCGGCTCGGGCAAGAGCACGCTGGCCAAGCTTGCCCAACGCCTTTACGTTCCCGAAAGCGGCCGCGTGCTGGCGGACGGTATCGACCTCGCTACGGCCGACAGCGCCAGCTTGCGCCGGCAGATCGGCGTTGTCCTCCAGGAAAACCTGCTCTTCAACCGCAGCGTGCGCGAGAACATCGCGCTCGCCGACCCCGGACTGCCCGTCGAGGCCGTTATGGCGGCGGCGAAGCTCGCCGGAGCCCACGACTTCATCCTCGAACTGCCCGAAGGCTACGACACCGTGGTGGGCGAGCATGGCGCCACGCTCTCCGGCGGCCAGCGCCAGCGCATCGCCATCGCGCGTGCACTGATCGGCAATCCACGGCTGCTGATCTTCGACGAGGCCACCAGCGCGCTCGACTACGAGTCCGAGCGCATCATCCAGAACAACATGAAGGCGATCTGCCAGGGCCGCACGGTGATCGTCATCGCCCACCGGCTCTCGGCCGTGCGCGAGGCCGACCGCATCGTCGTCCTCGAGCGCGGCCGCATCGTCGAGCAGGGCCGCCCCGCCGAGCTGCTGCGCCACGAGGCCGGCTACTACTCGCGGCTATACCGCATGCAGCAGGGCTGAGCATGACGATTGCACTCCGCCTCCAGGCCGCGCACGATTTGCTCAAGCGCTACGCGACGGTGTTCCGCCACGTCTGGCAGGTGCGCCGCGAACTCGATCCGCCGCTGCGCCTGGCGCATGAAGCGGCCTTCCTGCCCGCTGCGCTGGAACTGCAGGAAACCCCGGTCTCGCCGGCGCCGCGCGTGGTGGGCTGGCTGCTCATGGCCTTCGCGGCGATCGCTGTGCTGTGGGCCGTGTTCGGCTGGATCGACGTGGTCGCCGTGGCGCAGGGACGCATCGTGCCCAACGCCGGCAGCAAGCTGATCCAGCCCATCGAAACTGCCGCCGTCAAGGCTATCCACGTCGCCGACGGCCAGGCCGTCAAGGCCGGCCAGGTGTTGGTCGAGCTCGACGCCACCCAGGCCGTGGCCGACAGCACGCGCAGCGCCAACGACCTCGCTACCGCCCGCCTTGCCGCTGCGCGGGCACGGACTTTTCTCGCGGCGCTGTCCGGCCGGCCGGCGCGGATCGAACCGCTGCCGGGGATACCCCCCGAACGGCTCCAGCAGGAGCAGCGCATCCTCGAAGGGCAGGTGGCCGAGTACCAGGCGCGCCTCGGCCGCATCGATGCCGAGCTGGCCAAGCGCGAGGCGGAAATGCGCTCCACCCGGGAGATCGTGCGCAAGCTGGAACAGACCGCCCCCATCGCGCGCAAGCGCGCCGAGGACTACAAGGACCTCGTCGACAAGAACTTCATCTCCAATCACGGCTACCTCGAGAAGGAACAGATCCGCATCGAGCAGGAAGGCGACCTTGCCACCCAGCGCAGCCGGCTCAAGGAACTTGCCGCCGCCATCGCCGAGGCGCAGGGCCAGCGCAATGCCCTTCTGGCGGAGACCCGTCGCACCGCCCTGGACAGCCTGAACGAGGCCGAGCAGAAGGCCACCAGCTACGGGCAGGAACTGGTCAAGAACGAGAACCGGGGTCGCCTGCTGACGCTGACCGCTCCCGTCGATGGCACGGTGCAGCAGCTTGCGGTGCGCACCGTGGGCGGCGTGGTCACCCCGGCGCAGACGCTGATGGTGGTGGTGCCGAAGGACGATGCGCTGGAAGTGGAGGCCTTCGTCGAGAACAAGGACATCGGCTTCGTCGATGCCGGGCAGGAGGCCGAGGTGAAGATCGAGACCTTCCCCTTTACGCGCTACGGCACGATCCCGGCCGAACTGATCCACGTCTCCCACGACGCCATCAGCGATGAGAAAAGGGGGCTGATCTACTCGACGCGGGCGAAGCTTGCACGCTCCACCGTGGCGGTGGAGGACAAGACCGTGAATCTCACGGCCGGTATGGCCGTGAGCCTGGAGATCAAGACCGGCAAGCGCCGCGTGATCGAGTACTTTCTGAGTCCGTTGCTGCAGCACGGTAGTGAGAGCTTGAGGGAGAGATGATGGGGCGGGATATCGAAACTGATTCGACGGCGGTGCGGGAGGTCTATGTCTTTCGTTGGATTTGCGCGGACGCATGACATCGGGAAGGTCCGGTGATCGGACAAGACATGTTGCCATCGAGTTAAAGAGGCGCGGACCAGAATGGAAAAGTCGGTGCTGGGGGTACCGCGAGTGCAGCGGCATGGAGCCGGCTAGGAACGATGCGGTGATTGAGGTGAGGAAAACGGCTTGAAAAGCATGTCGTCGACTTGCTTAGCCATGGGATGCCCAGCTATGGGTTACTCCCGTATCCCTGCCATAGGAGATTTCAAATGGGTGGCCTAGGTTTCTTCATTGCCATTTCAATGTATATCGTCCTGGCAGTACTTGTCGTATGGCGTACCCCAAAGGCATGGGGCAAGGCGCTTGCAGTTGCCGCCGCCATCCTGTTGCCGACGGCCGATGCTTGGTGGGGGCGTTATGTGACCTTGCCAGAACTGTGCAAGGACGCGGGGCTAAAGGTGTTCAAGAAGCCGATCAAGCAGCAGGGCTTGATGTACTCCGGCGCCGGGCACCGCCAAGACAAAGTGCTGCTGGGGAAGAGCAGCTATTATGACGTCCGCGTCGAGTATTGGGGCGGAGAAGATGAGATCCGCCTATATGACTTGGGCTTTGTCGAAAGCCTTCCGCAGCAAGATGGGACCTGTGAACGTCTTTCAGTAATTGATGGCAAAGTCATTCGAGAAAGCAAGGTGACACCAAAATCCAAGTACGTCTTCGGTGGGTGGAATGAAATTCCAACAGCGTTTGGAAAGAACTTCGGTGGTAGTGAGATGCGAATTGAAGATCGCCAGACCGGTGAAGTTATTTCCCGGTATAGGAAGTACGGCTTCCGGGGCGGCTGGGCGGAGCGGTTCCTCGGTGGCTTCGCCGATGGCGGCTCACATGGAGTTGGGTGTACATCGTCCGCAGTGGATGAATATACGATTCAGCTTCAAACGACATTCGAATAATTGAAAGCAATCATGAACAACTTTCTCACTCTGCGCGATTACGCATTCCTTGCCCAAGCAGCCTATCGGGAC
>ERZ724513.2098-NODE-2098-length-10036-cov-3.756838_pt1 | contig 10036 bp, 10 predicted proteins | sample MGYA00376046_ERZ724513 | MGnify/ENA primary metagenome ERZ724513 (study PRJEB28724, sample SAMN07190883) | activated sludge metagenome | isolation source: activated sludge of sewage treatment plant in Hong Hong | place: Hong Kong | collected 2016-03-17 ... | reverse complement strand
TTTGCGTGAACCTTTTTCTTTAGAGTACCATTTCCAACACCATGGATAATTCTCAGTTCATGCGCGTTGTTGATGAGCGCTTTTTCTAAAAATTCTTCTAAGAAAGCCATGGCTTCATCGGCTCTATATCCCCTCAAATCCAGTTTGGAATCAAAAGAGCCATAGCCTGAAACCTGGCTGGTATTGATTGATCTTTCTGATTGAAGTTCCAAAGGTTTGGCAGAAGGGATCAAATCTTTTACCGGAACCTTGATCTTAAAAAAGCCGAGTTCCAGCTCAGCCATCTCTTTTTCAATGGATAAAATTTTACCAATGCTTGTGCCATTTCTTACTTGCGCATAACCACCTACTTCAATGGCTTTTTGCGTTCTGACCGTATGGCTGTACATCTCATCCTTCAATTGTTCTATTTGTTCCGTAACAGCCTTGGTTTCAATTTTTTTCTCTTCAAGCACTTTTTGAACTTCTTCTTCTTTGGCAATGGTCTTAATTGAACGCAACATTTTTTGGAGCTCCTTTTGCATCTCTGCTTGCTGATACAAGGCAGTTTCCTTCTGCTCGAGTTTCAATTTTTTTCTTCTAAACTCCAACTCACCATGGAGCTGATCATACGTTTTCATCAATCGGTCCAGACGCTCTTCTTTGTCAAGAACCAGGGCCATTTTTTTTTCAAACTCCTGCCTTTCGGCCTGAAGGTTGACCAACATTTCTTCCATACTTTGCTCGTGTTTGCCAGCCTTTTTCCTGGCGTATTCCAATACCTCCGCCGGAAGGCCTGTCTTTTCTGCTATTTCGAATGCAAATGAAGAACCCGGTTTGCCCACAATCAATTGGTAAGTAGGGGAGAGCCCTTTTTTATCGAACTCCATGCTTCCATTGATGAAGCCGTGATTTTTGAAAGCAAAATATTTGAGATTAGAGTAGTGGGTGGTAACCGCACCATAACATCTGATTTCCTGCATTTTTTTAAGTAAGGCCTCTGCAATACCGCCTCCAATTTTAGGGTCGGTTCCCGAACCAAACTCGTCTATCAATATCAGCGTTTTATCATTGGCATGACTCACAAAATGTTTCATATTGGATAAATGACTGCTGTAAGTACTTAAATCATCTTCCAGACTTTGCTGATCTCCGATGTCTACAAAAAAATTGTGAAAAATACCCAACCTCGAATTTTCATCTGCCGTAATTAGTATGCCGGCCTGTGCCATGAGTTGCAATAAACCAATGCTCTTGAGTGTAACCGATTTGCCTCCTGCATTTGGGCCGCTAAGAATCAAAAATCGATGCGTTTTGTCAAGTGACAGATTAAAGGGTATGGTCTTCCTTTGCTGTTCCTGTAATCTAAGGTAGAGTAGTGGATTTCGGGCATCTTTCAGCTCAAAACCCTGTTTGCCACCAATGCTGGGCTTGCCTGCTTTGGTAAGCAATGCAAATCTGGCCTTTGCTCTAATGGTATCTAACCTGGAAATGACCGTAAAGGTATGGGCAATCGAAGGTGAAAATGGCCGCAATAAATGGCACAATTCTCTGATAATTTTATATATCTCTGCCCGTCTTTCTGCATAAAGATTGTGCACTTCATTATTGAGCGCCAAAGTTTTTTCAGGTTCAATAAATACTGTCTTACCTGTAGCAGATTCATCGTGGATGATGCCGGGAATTCTTCTCTTGTGCTCTGCAGCTACCATTAAAACCATTCTACCATTACGTATAGACTCAAAGCTATCGGCGAGATAACCTCTTTCCCTATAGTGAAGCAATTCCTGGTGGAAGGTCTTTTCAACTTCTCTTTCTTTGTTGACAATAGATTTGGATATTTTCAATAGTTGATCAGAGGCGTTGGGTCTAACATTGCCCTCATCATCAAAAATCCGCTCTATTTCTTTGATCAATTTGGCATCCAGCTGAATTTCCAGAGCGATCTGGCTAAGGTGCGGTGCTGACTTTTGAAGCTGGTAATCCTGAAAATGATGATAAATCTGCATGCCCAGATGCATGATCCGATGTAGACGTTGTATAGAATCAACTTCAAGAACATATCCTTCTTTGGAAAGGAAAAATAAGTCTTGTTCTATTTTTTCATAAGGGCCACAAGGTATAGGTGCAGATCTTTCAAGACATTTTTTATACTCATCCGCTTCACACAGCATGCGATCAATTTCGGCTTTATCAACACTGATACAGGTACTAAGTATTTGTTCTCTGCCGGATTCGCCCTGACATTCAATGGAAATTAATTGGAGTAATTTATTGAATTCCAGCTTTTCGTAAAGATCTTTTGGGTATAATTCCATGGAAAATATTCAATCAATTTTTTCATTTATGCGACCTTCGAAGCCGCAAATTTTATAGTTTAATTCATTCCGGTGGAAAATGGTTCATCTTTTTTTTGCTTTTGCTTCAATGCGTCAAATAAATTAAATAGATATTTATTTGAACAAAGCCACCACATAGCAGCAGCGCAAAGGTAAAATGAAAGGATCATCGGCCATGGATTTTCCAGTTTTTGTTCCACCAGGGTTTTGGTTTGCAAAACACTGCCTTCGTATTTTAAAAAGACAGAGCCAAATACATTGGTAGCCGCATGAATACCCATAGACAATTCCAGTCCGTTGTCCGCCAATGCCAATAATGCGAGAAAAAGCCCGGCTCCTATATAATATATTTGCATGGTCCAAAAGCCATATTTTTCAATTTCAGGGTTCATAGAATGAACCATAGAAAAAAATAGGGTAGACAGTGCTAATGAAAAAACGATTTTCCCGGAAGCGGCAAACGAACCTTGCAAAAAATAGCCCCTGAAAAAGACCTCTTCCATAGCTGCTTGCATCGGTACCAGTGTTATACCTATTAAAAGCAGAGGAAGAAAAGCGGATACATCAAATTGCCAGCGGTAAACCTCCGGTTTGTTGATATAAAAGATCAATTCAATGACAAAGGTTAAGCCCATCCACACAGAAAAGCCAAAAAAATAACGGAAAAAATCAAAGCTGTTTCTTCCTGTAATAGTGGACAACAATGGAATTTTTTGAATTCTTAAAAGTACTATGTACGCAAGCCATGCTCCTAAAAACATACACAACATCAAAAAGAGTCCCCAATTGGCATCAATGTGTAAAATGGAAAAATCATTGGTCTCCAAAAACTTTTGGACGTCTGCCACGCCAATCTTGTATGCTTTGACCTTTTGCATTTGTACCCATACCAGCGGCATCTGCCCCAACATATAACCCAAAGCCACTGTCATGATACCTGCTAAATACCACAAAGGGGAAGAAAGCCGGTATGCAGGTTTTATGATGAAAGATTCTGAAATCATATTTCGATTTCACCTTTAAACACCAATTCTGCGGGACCACTTAATATGACATCAGAAAAACCCTTATCGTTTTTGTTAAAACTTACCACCAGATCTCCGCCTTTTGTCGATACTTTAATGGGAGACTGCACCCCAAAATGAACACTTGCCACCAAAGCTGATGCTGTCACTCCTGTACCACAGCTGAGGGTTTCATCTTCAACCCCTCGCTCATACGTGGCAACCTTCAATATATCGCCATTCCAGCTGATTAAGTTTACATTGATACCTTCGTCAGCGTAGTCCCTGCTGTACCTCACTGATTTGCCAACCATGACAATATCGCTCAATGATTGGTCGTCTGAGATTCTTACATAGTGTGGGGACCCCGTGTTGGTTACATAATCATTTGCGCCCACATTTTTGAGATCAGACACGTCGCGCATGCCCAAAGCCACCAGACTCCCATCAACAACAGCAAAATGAGGGCCATCTGCCGCCAAAAACTTTACCTTATCACCGGCAATGCCCAGATTATGAGCCAGATGACTAATGCATCTGCCGCCATTGCCGCACATTGTACTCAACCCCCCATCTGAATTGTAATAAATCATTTCAAAATCGAAGTCCTTGCTTTTTGAAATAATCATCAAACCATCGGCTCCAATACCAAATCTTCTGTCGCAGATGTATTTAACAACAGAATATTCTATTGAATTTAGATTTAATTCAATGCCGTTGACGATGACAAAATCATTTCCGGTTCCCTGATATTTATAGAATGGTAGTTTCATTTTCAAAATGAGTACAAATTTAGTTCATCTGTGTGAATTAAGAGCAGCTTAAATATTCCCAAAACAGATTAAAAATTTATCTAATATATATTTCTATTTGTATATTTGCCTGCGATAATAAACAGACCATTCCCTTCGTTTGGTCATAAAAAGTATACAAACAAAATCTGTAATATGTTTAACCTAAGTTTTTTCTTATTTCAGGACGCAGCTGCCACAACCACAGAAACTGTACAATCTGAGCAGAATCTGATAGATCTGATTCTTTTGGGAGGCCCGCTTGGTATAGCCAATGTACTGGTACTCTTACTACTTTCAATTATTGCAGTTTACATTTTTGTTGAAAGATATTTAACGATCTCACAGGCTGGAAAAATTGACGATAATTTTATCAACAACATAAGAGCAGCTGTTGCATCCAACAACATAGAAGGTGCTAAAACCCTCTGCCGGTCTACAGATACACCTGTTGCCAGAATGGTTGAAAAAGGTCTGCAAAGAATAGGCAAGCCACTTAAAGATATTGATGCTGCCGTCGAAAACGTGGGTAACCTTGAAGTGTTCAAACTGGAAAAAAACCTTTCAACCCTGGCCAGTATTTCTGGTGCCGCACCGATGATTGGCTTTTTGGGTACGGTTACAGGTATGATCATTGCTTTCTATAAAATGGCCAGCGAACAAAATGTCACTCCAGACGTACTAGCGGGAGGTATTTACCAGGCTTTGATAACCACAGCCTTTGGTTTGTGTATTGGTATCTTTGCTTTCGTAGGATACAACTACCTTGTAGCGAAAGTGGAGCAGGTAATTTTCCTAATGGAAAGATCAACACTTGAATTCATGGATCTTCTTCAGGAACCATCGAGATAAGCTGAAATTCAGACATGTTAAGTAAAAACAGAAGTAAAGTTCAGGCAGAATTTAATCTTTCGTCACTGACGGATATTATTTTCCTGTTACTCATTTTCTTTATGCTCACCTCCAAAATGGTTCAGATCAACATGCCATTGCCGGAATCGGATTCTAAAACGGTTGCCCCCACTGACATTGCCGTAATGATAAAGTTGGATGACTCCGTAAGCCTCAATGGCAAAGCTTCTTCCTGGTCTACTATTGAAAAGGATGTTGCTACGTATGTTCGTTATTCCAAGAATAAAGAAAATGCAACCATATCTATTATTGCAGAGACAGGTGTAACCTACGATAAAATGCATATCATCATGAAAATTGCCAGTGGACTTAAGTTACGAGCCATTCTGGCAACTCAACCACATAGTTAAAGATGTCCATTCAAAAAAAACAAAGGCCAAAAGCAGAATTTAATATGTCTTCTTTGACAGACATCATCTTCCTTTTGCTGATCTTTTTCATGCTTACTTCTTCCATGGTTACGCCCAATGCACTTAATTTGCAGCTGCCAGGCAGAAAAAGCAGTATACCCAGTCCCAGGACTACACCCACCATGGTGACCATATCGGCGGATAATGGATTTTATTACAATGGGGAAGCCGTGTCATTGGATAATCTTGAAAGGAGGCTCGTTTCCCTGAAAAAAGCCAAAGGAAAAGATGCTACCCTCAATATAGCTCCTTCAGGACAAGCTTCCAACGAATCGGTTGTGGCTGTGATGGACATTGCTTATAGGTATGAGATCAGAGCCGTGTTGAGCGATCCTCAGTAGTTTGAATACTCGATTACTAATTTTTGGGTTTAACCCAATTTGAATAAATGGAAGGTTTTGAAAACAGAGATTATATAGGCATCATTGTCAGTGGGATCTTACATATCCTCATACTTTTTATTTTTATTCAGCTTTCGTTCATACGGTTTAAAAACATTCCCCACAGCCAGACCATAGAAGTGGTGTTTGAGCCTTTGGAAATCCCCTTGGAAGAAAAACGGCTGGCAGAAGAAACAGTAACCGAAAGTAAGCCTTCCATACCCACAGCTAAGCCCGCTGTTCCCAAAACTACAAGCACCCCTTCAGTCAAACCTTCCAACAATGGCCAGTCTTCTCCTAAAAACAACAACAGCACTGTTGGAGCCACTACCCAGCAAAATGCGGATGTAGTAATTTCGAATAAGAAAAAATACGGAGACCTTTTTGGCAACAAAAATGGCAATGACAATGGAACATCCAATGGAGATGACCCCAATGGTGAAGGAGCTCTCTCGGGAATCAGCAAAGGTAACGGCATCGTTGGAGGTGGTTTGACTGGAAGAAAAGCAATAGAAATACCCGCAGTCTCTGAAACTTCTCAAAAAACCGGAAGGGTTGTTGTAAAGGTTTGTGTAGCTGCAGATGGGCGAGTCATAAGTTCAAAATTTACCCAGCAGGGCAGCACCACAAGTGATGCGCAACTGGTAAGGCTTGCAGAAAAAGGGGCAAGCAAATACCGCTTTTCTTCAGCCGAAGTAGAAACCCAATGCGGAACCATAACTTTTGATTTTAAATTGCAATAGTTGTTGCAAAGACAACGGAGATTTCAATTCTTTTTTATCTTTGGAATGAAATGAGGCTCTTATCCACAAGTCGCCAAATTTTGTATTTTCTAGATATCGAATAAAATCAAGATTTATGAACATCTTATGTGTTTCACGCTATTTTAAAGGAGCCGATTTTCTTACCGCAATCAAAGAACAAGGGCATACAGCTTATCTGATAACTTCCAGTAAACTTGACAAAGAGCCCTGGCCTTGGGATGCAATTGAAGAAACTTTTTACATGGTAGAAGACGAAGAAGGAAGTTGGAATATGCCCGACCTCATCAATGGACTCGCCTATACCATGCGCAGGATTAAATTCGATATCATGGTTTCGCTGGATGATTTTGACGTTGAAGCCACCGCCCATTTGCGAGAATACTTCCGAATCAATGGCATGGGAGAGACTACAGCAAGGTATTTCAGAGATAAGTTGGCCATGCGTATAAAAGCAAAGTCAGAGGGTATACCTGTACCAGATTTTACTTCTTTGTTTCATGATGAAGACATCCACAATTTTACTTCAACCATTGATGCTCCCTGGATATTGAAACCACGTGGTCAGGCTTCTGCCACTGGCATGTCGAAAGTACATACCAAGGATGAATTATGGGAAAAAGTGAATGCCCTTGGAGACCGGAGGCATGCCTTTTTATTGGAAAAATTTACGCCAGGTGATGTGTTTCATGTAGATGCATTATCATTCAATGGCAAGGTTGTTTTTTCCAAAGTTAGTCAATACCTCAACACACCATTTGAAGTGGCACACGGTGGTGGAATTTTCAGATCCGTTACATTGGCCGTGAATAGTTGGGAAGATCAAAAACTTAAACAACTGAATGAGACCATAATGAAAGCCTTTGGCATGGTTTTCAGTGCTTCTCACACAGAATTTATTAAAGGACACGATGGCAAATATTACTTCCTGGAAACCTCGTCAAGAGTAGGGGGGGCACATCTTTCAGACATGGTAGAAAAGGCAACAGGTATCAATCTTTGGACAGAATGGGCCAAGATAGAAATTGCAGCACACACAGGTGGTAAATACAAACTTCCAAAAGCAAAAGATGATTATGCCGGTATAATTGTGTCACTTTCAAGGTACGAAAAGCCTGACACCTCATCCTTTACAGATACTGAAATCGTTTGGCATTTGAACAAAAAACACCATATCGGCATGATCGTGGCTTCTCCTGATCACAATCGTGTTATGGACTTATTGCAACAATATGCAGAGCGGATAAAAAATGAATTTCACGCAAGTTTACCAGCTCCAGACAGACCCACCAACTAACCACGATATTTAACCATTTATTAATTTTAAGTTGCGTTTGGCTTAAACCTGCTTATCTAGCTTTGCATTATAAAATTATTGCAAATGGACAGGAAAATAATTTGGTCAATTTTTGTGGCTCTTCTTATTGTGATGCCTTTTACCATGCTCTCATTGGTCTGGAAAAAATAGGCTAAACCACATAATCTTGTTTGACTACGAGTGCCAGCATGCCTGACTCAATCTCAAGGAAGCCCTGGTCGTAGCAAAAGATGTATTTTTTCCCTGATTTTGTGGTATACTCATTGGTGTGATAGGCAAATTTGTAGCCCTCCTGCATCAACTGTTTTACATGAACTTTGGCTTTTCCTCCCTGGTTCAACTTCATTAAGATTCTTCTGTTTTTTCTCAGAATATTGTTGACAGACGACATAAACGAGCTTGCATCTTTGTTCTGAGAATTATGAAATGTTGTACGACAATCAGAAGAACAAAATATCTTGTCTGACCTGCCCCTAAGGATTTCGTCGCAAACAGGGCATGTTTTGCGTTTACTTGCATTCATAGTATTAAATTTTCAGGGTTAAAAAAACAAGAAAGTTTGATTCTGTAAAAAGTTCCATTTTCCTTAAATATTTTATTTCCAAGTATTGGGAAATGTGGTTTTTGTCTTGACTTCACTCAATTTATTGGAATGATCTTTTAGAAATTTTCATATAAGCGTTTATTTTTGCAGTCCGTAAACTAACATCCATGGGAAGAGCATTTGAATACCGTAGGGCAGCAAAAGAAAAAAGATGGGCCAATATGTCCAGAATTTTTCCAAAAGTAAGCCGCACCATAACATTGGCAGCCAAAGAAGGTGGTCCGGATCCAGAGATGAACTCAAAATTGCGACTAGCCATCAACCTGGCAAAAGCAAACAATATGCCCAAAGACAATATCGAAGCTGCTATCAAAAGGGCTGAAGGCAAAGACGGTGCTGACTTTGTGGAGGTGAGCTATGAGGGCAAGGGACCCCATGGTGTGCTTGTGTTTGTGGAATGTGCTACAGACAATACTACTAGGACGGTAGCCAATGTCAAATCATATTTCAATAAGGCTGGTGGTCAGGTAGTACCCTCAGGTTCATTGGAGTTTCTTTTTGACAGAAAAGCAGTCATTGAATTTGAAAAACCTGCCAATGTAGATATGGAAGAGCTTGAATTTGAGCTGATTGACAGTGGTTTGCAGGAGTTTGAAATTGATGGAAACACAGTTTATGCTTATGGCGACTACAGCAACTTTGGCTCATTGGTAAAGGCATTTGATGAAAAGGGTCTTCCTGTTAATTCTGCACAACTGGAAAGAATCCCTACCTCTCCCATTGAATTCACTGAAGAACAACTGGTTGATATTCAGAAATTATTAGACAAATTGGAAGATGACGACGACGTTCAGCACGTCTATACCAACATTGCCTGATTAGTACAAAGCTGCAAACAAACCCAAGTTCTTTCCTGCTTTTTTTTGGAGGAATTGATCCAACAAGACCAATAATAGCAGAGACAAAGCTGATCCCACAATGGCTATTGCCTGACTACCTTGTGGAATTTCAAACCATACAGAATGCTCAGTAGTTGTTGCGTTTTGTTTTGCAAACAAAAAGTAAATAATGGATCCCAACCCAAAAAGAATTGGAAGAATAAAATCATTGAAATCCCAGGTTTTTCCTTTGGTTTGGATATCTAAATTTTGAAGAATGCGATCATTGAGCAATGGCCCCGGCTTTTCAAATATATTTTGAGCAAAGACCCCATCCAACCGCTGCATTTGTATCAATTCCTCCCATACTGCAGTGTCTTTTTTAAGAAGGTCAATTTCTTCGGTGGTGCATCTGCCTTCCAGAAAACGGATCATCATTTCTTCCATGTGTGCAAATTTAATGGGTATCAAAATATTTGTCAATATGTTTGGCCATCTCTCTCCTGGCTCTGAATAATTTTATTTTAATATTGCTTTCGGTCAGACCGGTAGCCTCCACAATTTCTTTAATGCTAAATTCATTGAGATAATACAATTGAACGAGCGTAGCATCTTCTTCACTTATGTGTTTTAGGAGCTGGCTGATTTTTTTCTTGTTTTCCAGGTCTTCATAAGAAGCATCACTGTCCATGAGACCTGCTGTATTCTGCAGGATTTCAG
>ERZ724513.2097-NODE-2097-length-10036-cov-5.605651_pt1 | contig 10036 bp, 6 predicted proteins | sample MGYA00376046_ERZ724513 | MGnify/ENA primary metagenome ERZ724513 (study PRJEB28724, sample SAMN07190883) | activated sludge metagenome | isolation source: activated sludge of sewage treatment plant in Hong Hong | place: Hong Kong | collected 2016-03-17 ... | reverse complement strand
CCGAACTCGCCGAACCGTTCGCCATCCTGCTGTCCGACGAGATGAAGGCAGCCGCAGCACAGCACCGGGCCGGCGGCGAGCTGGCGCCGGCCGACTCAGCCGACGCATACCACGCCCACCATGAACCCGAACTCGCCCTCGTCGGCGCCCGAGCCGACAACGACCAGGTCGGGGGTTTGAATAAGAAGACGTTGGTGGGCGTAACAGGACTCGAACCTGTGACCTCTGCCGTGTGAAGGCAGCGCTCTAACCAACTGAGCCATACGCCCGGGACGGGACACTGTAGCCCTCGCCACCCACCGCGCTGAACCCGGACTCGTTCCCGGTCGCACCCGCACCGCCTGGTGAACCGGGACGTCCCGGCCGGAGCTGAACACATCCAGACCCGACCTCTTCCTGTGGGCGTCCTCAGACAGAGTCCCTGAGACGACCTGCGACCGTCACACCCACCCCGTAGGTTGGTGTCGTGATCGAACACCTGTTCGATCACGACATGGACAAGGAGCTGGGATGACCGACCCGACACCGCCACTGACACCGCCGCCGACGCCACCACCCGACCGTCCCCCGGCCGAGGCCGGGGTCAACACCGACGGTCGAGACCACACAGAAGCCCCGGACTGCGCGGCCGAGGACGGTTGCTCACCCGGACCGATGCTGGAGTCCGATCTCCGGGACATCGTCGACCGAGCACGGCACCTGGCCACCGGAGCGGCCGGCCCCGATCAGATCAGCGACGATGGCCTCGAGGACCTCGCCGTCGCCCTCGAGTCGGCCCGACGGGCACTCGACGCGGCGACGGCACGGATCAACGGTGAGATCGACGCACGCAAGAGCACCGATCGCCGCCACGGCCACTCGACCAAGACCTGGACCGCCGGAACCCTGCGCCTCCCGTCCGAGGAGGCGGGCCGCCGGGTCAAGGTCGCTCGCCTGCTCCGATCGTGCCCCGACCTGCACGAGGCCCTACGTCTGGGGCGCATCGGGTTCGACCACGTCCGGGTCATCGCGAACGCCACCAACGCACGCAACGTGGACGCGGTGATCGGGATCCAGCAGCAGTTGATCGACATGACCGACGACTTCCTGCTCTTCCGGGCCTGGGCCGCGCAGGTGCTGGATCTGCTCCGCCTGGCCGATCCGGACGGAGCGGAGCCCTCCGTGGAGGACAACCACCTGAACCTGAGCGTCCAGTTCGACGGTTCGGCACGTCTCGAGGCGACGCTGGTCGGCGACAGCCGCCACGTGGTGGAGCACGCCCTGTCGGTGTTCAGCGACCGGGTGTTCGCCCAGCTCGCCTCCGACGCCGCCCAGGCCCCCGAGGACCTACCCCTCCCGCACCACTCGGCGATCCGCGCCCTGGCCCTCGGTGAGATCTGCCGGGTCGCTCTGGCGGCGACCCACAAGGGTCCGGGAACCGCGGCCGACGTGACCTTCGTGATCCACGCCGAGGACCCCGGAGTCGTGCGGACCCACGACGGCGAGCGCGTCGACTCCTACACCGCCCAGGTGGCCGTCTGCGATGCGGCGTTCCACCCCGTGGTGTTCGACCGGTTCGGCGTCGCCGTCGACCTGGGACGTGAGCAGCGGTTCGGGTCCAGGGACCAGCGTCGTGCCAGCCGGGTCCGCGACGGGGGCTGCGTCTTCCCCGGCTGCGACGCCCCGTCCAGCCGCACCGACCTCCATCACGTCGATCCGTGGGTTCCCACCGGATCCTCCAGCGCCGGCCACCACCCCGACGTCTGCTCCGACAGCTGCCACCACACCGACACCGACAGCACCTCGACCGGCAGCACCTCGACCGGCGGCCGAACCGACATGGACAACCTCGCGTCACTGTGTCGCCACCACCACGGCGTGGTCCACCGGACCGGTTGGGCCATGCGGACCGTCGAGCACCAGTGGTTCGAGTTCACCACGCCCACCGGAGCGGTCCTGGGCTCCCAACGCCACGGCCGACCCATGCCGGCCGCGGCCTGAGCCCGTCCACCCCTCGAGGTGGACCTCCAGAAGGTTCCCGCCTACACGTCCTCGTCCACGCAGACGGACCGGGCGCGCACGACCGCGTACTCCAGGCCGTCGTCGAGACAGCTCCGCGCGTTCGGCTCCTCTCGGACGATGCGCGCGTCGTAACTGCCCTCGCACGACACGTTGTAGGCCATGTGGTCCGCCATCACCTTGACGCACTCGGAGTCGGCCACCATCGCAGGCGGAGCCGACGTCGCCGTCGGATCGGTCGCGCCCCGGCCGGCGTAGGCCGACGCCACGAAGATGATCAGCCCCACGATCACCATCGCCACCACCACGCCCCGGCGCAGCAACCAGAACTGCACTCCGCTCAGGTCCGGCTCCTCGTCGAGAGCGTCGACCTCGGCCGCCTCGGCCGCCTTGGCCCGGGCCAGCACCGCGTCCGGGTCGTCCGCGTCCCACCACTGACCGGACCCCGCGTCGCTCGCGCCCGGTCGACCGCTCGCACCAGCTCCCGCCGTTGATCCGGCACCGGCCCGCGTTCCGGAGCCGGACCCCGATGCGCCGGAGCCGCGCGGCACCAGCGTCCGGTCGTAGGCGGCCCGTTTGGCCGGATCCGACAGGGTCGTCCACGCGGCGTTGACCTCGCGCATGCGGCGCTCGGCCAGCTGGCGTTCGGCCTCGGTCACGCCGGCCTGGCGGTCGGGGTGCAGTCGGTACGCTAGCTGTCGGTACGACCCGCGGATCTCGGCGAGCGGCGCCGACTGCCGCACCCCGAGCACCTGGTAGTGGGTCCGTTCCGCCACCCCTGCATCTTGGCCCCGGCCCGCTCGCCGTGCCCCACCACCCCCGCAGCGGTCGACCCGTGCAGTGCTCGCCCTCGCCGTGGGGCACACGTCACACGGAACTCCGCCGCCGTCGCGCCCGCGATCTGGCTATCCTGAACCCCTATGGAGGTACTTCGGGGATCGAAAGACTTTTCGGGTGGCGGCCGTCGCTCCGACCGGACCCCCGGCACCCTCTCGTCGGCCTACTCCCAGCCTGCCTTCCGTCGCATCTGGTACGGCAACCTGGCGTCGAACATCGGCACCTGGATGCAGAACATCACCCTCGGCGTGCTGGCGTACCAGCTCACCGGCGAGGCCTGGTTCATCGGCGTCATCACCTTCGCCCAGCTCGGACCGATGCTCCTGCTGTCGCCCATCGGTGGCGCGCTCGCCGACCGCGTCGACCGCCGACGCCTCATGATCGCCATCGCCATCAGCCAGACCGTCCTGTCCATGGTCCTGGCCGTCGTCGCCCTGTCGGACCAGCCCAACCGGATCGCGCTGGTCCTCATCGTGTTCGGGATCGGGGTCGGCGCGTCGATCAACGGCCCGACCTTCTCGGCCATGCTCCCCGAGCTCGTCGGCCGAGACGACCTCCAGGGTGCAGTCGCCCTCAACTCGGCGGCCATGAACACCAGCCGGGTGGTCGGCCCGATCCTCGGCGGGTTCACCGCCGCGATCGGCGGCCCGGCGCTGGTGTTCGCCGCCAACGGACTCACCTACCTGTTCGTGGTCTGGGCCGTCGCCACCGTGCACGCCGACTTCAGCCCCAAGGGCCACTCCGGCACCTCGCCGTGGCGTCAGATCCATGAGGGTGTCGCCGCCGCCCGGGCCGACGGCGTCGTCACCCGGATCCTGATCACGATCTCCACCTTCTCGCTGTGCTCGCTCGTGTTCATCTACCAGATGCCCCTCATCGCCGAGGAGCGCCTGGGCATCGACGGCATCGCCTACACGCTGCTGTTCGCCTCGTTCGCTCTGGGCGCAGCCCTCGGAGCGATCTCGATGGGCACCGTCTTCTCCGAGCTGCCCCGCTCACGGATGTCGACCGGGAGCATCTGGGTGTTCGCCGCAGCTCTGGCGGTGTTCGGCCTCACCACCTCGACCTGGGTCGCCTTCCCCGCCGTCTTCGTCACCGGCGGCGCCTACTTCATCCTGGTCACCGCCCTGTCGACCACCCTTCAGCTGCGGGTCGACGACTCGGTCCGGGGCCGGGTGATGGGCCTGTGGATGATGGGCTGGGCCGGGCTGGTGCCCGTCGGCGGGCTGATCGCCGGTCCGGTCATCGACTCGATCGGCGAGGTGCCGGTCCTGCTGTTCGGGGCCCTGGTCGCCGCCGCGCTGGGGCTGCTCATCGACCTGGACGAGTCAGCGCCTCCGCCGCCCGTTCCAGGCCTGCCACTCGGCTCCCCTTGATCAGCACGACGTCGTCGGGGCCCAACTTCCCCAGGGCCCCGACGACGTCGTCGGCCGAGTCCACCGTCCAGGGTGACCCGTAGAGACCACAGCCCACGGCCAGGACCTCGACGCCCAGTTCGTCGGCCAGCTCGGCGATGCGTCGGTGCTCGGCCGGACCCTCGTCGCCCAACTCGGCCATCAGCCCCAGAACGGCGATGCGGCGCCCGGCGCCCGGAGCGGGCAGGGCCGCCACCGCAGCCAGCGCGGCCGCCATCGACGCCGGACCCGCGTTGTAGGCGTCGTTGAGCACCGTCGGGCCGCCGGGGACCCGCAGCAGCTCCATTCGCCACGGCGACGCCGGCGCCTCGGCCAGACCGGCGGCCACCTCCCGGGGGTCCACGCCCAGCCACAGCCCCACCGCGGCGGCAGCCAGCGCGTTGGTCACGTTGTGGGCTCCCCGCACGCCCAGGTGAACCTCGGTCGGCCCCCACGACGACCGGAGCGTGAACCGGGCGCGCAGCTCGTCGTCGAGCTCGACCGCCTCGGCATGGACCTCTCCCCCGGTTCCGAAGCTCAGCACCGGGGCGACGGTGTGGGCCGCCATCGCCGCGACGTTCGGATCGACCGCGTTGAGCACCGCCAGGCCGTCGGCGGGAAGGTGTTCGACCAGCTCCCGCTTGGCTCGGGCGATCTGGTCGATCGGACCCATCACCTCGGTGTGCACGCCCTCGACGACGGTCACCACGCCGATCGTGGGGCGGGCCATCTCGCAGAGGAACCGGATGTGGCCCGCGCCGCGTGCGCCCATCTCGATCACCGCCGCCTCGGTCCCGGCCGGGGCGTTGGCCAGCGTCAACGGGACGCCGAGCTCGTTGTTGAACGACTTCTCCGAGGCGACCGTGGCGAAGCGTCGGGCCAGGACGTTGGCGAGGAGGTCCTTGGTGGTGGTCTTGCCCACCGACCCCGTCACCCCGACCACCCGGGCCAGCCCTGTCCCGGCCAGCCCGGCCCGGGCCAGCCGGGCGAGCGCCGCCAGGGCGTCGCGTACCGACGGGACGACCAGGACCGGCCCGGGCCATGGGCCGTCGGGTCCCGACTCACGCTCCACCAACGCCGCGGCAGCACCGGAGGCGAAGGCGGACGCGACGAAGTCGTGGCCGTCGCGCTCGGCGCTCAGCGCGGCGAAGAGCTGGCCGGGGCGCACCAACCGGGAGTCGATCGCCAGGCCGTCCACTGCTCCCCCACCGGCGTCGCCGCCGCTCAGCAGGGTCGCCCCCAACCGCTGCGCCAGGTCCCGGGCCTCGAACTCCACGGCCGGATGCTACGGCCCGGTCGGCGCCACCCCGGACAGCCCTCCCGGTCGACCGCTTGCGGCGTGCCAGACTCCAGCACCGTGAACCCGTCCGCAGAACCGCTGCCGGAGCGCATCCGCCTGGTCGTGCTGTTCGGTGGGCGATCCGCCGAGCACGACGTCAGCCGGGTGTCGGCCAGCCACGTGATGTCGGCCATCGACCCCGACCGCTACGAGGTGGTGCCCGTCGGCATCACCCGCGACGGTGACTGGCAGCTGGCCGAGGAGGCGGTGGCGCTGATGGCGGACCGTCGGTCGCTGCCGCCGTCGATCGACGTGGCCGGCCCCCGTGCCGATCCGCTGGCCCTGACGACCGCCGACACCGACGCGCGCCGCACCGTGGTCATCCCCGTGCTCCACGGACCGAACGGCGAGGACGGCACCGTCCAGGGCCTGCTCGAGCTGGCCGGCCTGCCGTACGTCGGCGCCGGCGTCCTCGGCTCCGCGGTGGCGATGGACAAGGTGATGGCCAAGACCGTCCTCGACGCCCACGGGATCCCCCAGCCCCGCTGGCGGGCGGTCCCCGTGAACGACCTGAGCGCCCCGGGTCTGGCCGAGGACCTGCTCGCCGAGCTGGGCCCGGTGGTGTTCGTCAAGCCGGCGAACATGGGCTCGTCGATCGGCGTGTCGCGCGCCGACGACGTCGACTCCGTGCTCGAGGCGCTCGCCACCGCCGCGCGATACGACGAGCTGCTGGTCGTCGAGGAGGGCATCGGCTCGCCCACCGAACGGGTCCGCGAGCTCGAGTGCGGGGTGCTGGGCAACCTGTCGCCGCGGGCGTCGGTGGTCGGCGAGATCGTCCCGGCCGCGGACTTCTACGACTACGACGACAAGTACGCCGACGGCAAGGCCCTCACCGTCATCCCCGCCGAGATCGACGACGAGACCTCGCGGACGGTCCGGGAGCTGGCGGTGCGCACCTTCCGGGCGCTGCGGGCCGAGGGCATGGCCCGCGTCGACATGTTCCTGACGCCGACCTCGGACCCCGCGGGTTCTCGCCTGTTGGTCAACGAGATCAACACGTTGCCCGGCTTCACCCCGATCTCGATGTTCCCGATGCTGTGGCGGGCCTCGGGACTGGAGTACCCGCAGCTGATCGACGAGCTGGTCCGCCTGGCGCTGGAGCGCCACGACCGCCGCTCCCGCTTCGAGACCGGTCGATGACCGCGGCGGCACCCTCCGGGCTCCGTGCCGACGCCCTGTCCCTGCGCCCCGGGTCTGCCAGCGCAGCCCCCTGTCTGCTAGTGAAGCGGCCGTGATCGTCGACGGTCTGGCCGGCACGCGGATCTTCGTCACCGGCGCGACCGGCTTCGTCGGCACCGCGCTGGTCGAGCGACTGCTGCGCTGCGTGCCCGACGTGCAGCTCACGTTGCTGATCCGCGACGGTCGCCGCACCACCGCCCAGCGGCGCCTGGAGCGCGAGGTGCTGCGCAACGACTGCTTCGACCGGCTGCGCAACGAGCTCGGAGCCGACGGCTTCGCCGAGGTGGCGGCTCGGGTCCGGGCGGTCAGCGGCGACGTCGGCTCCGACGGGCTCGGCCTCGACGACGACGGACGGGCCGCGCTGTCCGAGGCCGACGTGGTGATCCACTCGGCCGCGACCGTGGCGTTCGACTCGCCGCTCGACCGCGCGGTCGAGATCAACCTGATGGGCCCGGTGCGCATCGCCGAGACGTTGGCCCGGCTCGGCGCGTCACCTCACCTGGTCGCGGTCAGCACGTGCTACGTGGCGGGCAACCGCCGCGGTGCGGCTCCCGAGGAGCCGGTCACCGCCAACCCGTTCTTCGCGGATCTGGACTGGCGGGCCGAGGTCGACGCGGCGCGAAGCACCCGGGCCGTCGTGGATGCCGAGAGCCGCACCCCCGAACGCCTCGACGAGTTCCGGGCGCGTGCCCGCTCCGAGCTCGGCCCGGCCGGCGGACCGTTGATCGCCGAGCGCACCGAGAGCCTGCGCAAGGACTGGGTGCACGACCGCATGGTCACCTTCGGTCGGTCCCGGGCCACCTCGGTCGGCTGGCCCGACGCCTACGCGTTCACCAAGGCGCTCGGCGAGGTCGCCCTCACTGGCACGCTCGACCGCGTCCGCTCCGAGGGCGGCCCGGACATCGGCTGCACGATCGTGCGCCCGTCGATCATCGAGTCCGCGCTGGCCGAGCCCCGCCCCGGCTGGATCCGCGGCTTCCGCATGGCCGAGCCGATCATCCTCAGCTACGCCCGGGGCCTGCTGCGAGAGTTCCCCGGGGTGCCCGAAGGCGTGATCGACGTCATCCCCGTCGACCTGGTCGTCGCCGCCATCATCGCTGCCGCAGCCGAGGGAACTGCCGCAGCCGAGGGAGCTGCCGCGGCCGATTCGCCCGGGATCGTCCAGGTCGCCACCGGTGACGCCAACCCGCTGCGGTACCAGCAGCTGGTCGACCGGGTGCGGGACTGGTTCACCGAACGGCCGCTGTACGACCGCAACGGCCAGCCGATCGTGGTGCCCGACTGGACCTTCCCCGGTCGCGGTCGGGTCGAGGGCCAGCTGCGACGGGCCACCTCGGTGCTCGAACGCGCCGAACGGGTCGTCGCCGCCCTGCCGCTGCGGGGCACCGCGGCGCAGTGGGGTGCCGGGATCGAGGAGAAGCGCGAGCAGGCCCGCCGGGCGTTGTCCTACGTCGAGCTGTACGGCGCCTACACCGAGTGCGAGGCGGTCTACGGGGTGCAGCGGCTGGCCGAGCTCGACTCCCGCCTGTCGGCCGAGGACCACGAGCTGTTCACCCTCGACCCGCGGGTGATCGACTGGGACCGCTACATCACCGAGGTCCACCTGCCCTCGGTCGTCGCCCACGGACGGGCCCGCTCGTCGCCGTCCAAGCGCTCCGCCACCGCCCGAACCGACCGCCTGCGGGCCCAGGTGCTGGCGCCAGAACGCCAGATGGCGGTGTTCGACCTCGAGAACACGATCATCGCCTCCAACGTGGTCGCCACCTACTCGTGGCTGGCCACCCGGCGCCTCGGGACCGCGGACCGGGTCCGCTTCGTCGGACGCACCCTGCTCGAGGCACCGGCCCTGCTCGCCCAGGACCGCAAGGACCGATCCGACTTCCTGCGGGCGTTCTACCGCCGCTACGAAGGCGCTCCGGTCGAGGAGCTGCGACAGGACGCGGTCGAGCACTTCAGCGACCTGCTGCTGACCCGCTCGTTCCCCGACGCGGTGCGGCGGGTGCGCCGCCACCGCGAGCTCGGCCACACCACGGTGCTGATCACCGGCGCGCTCGACATCGCCATCGAGCCGCTGGCACCGCTGTTCGACCACGTGGTCTGCGCCCGCCTCGGCACCCGGGTCGAGTCGACCCGCTCCGGGCCGACCGAGGTGCTGACCGGCCACCTCGAGGAGGTCCCCCCCACCGCCGAGGCCCGGGCCCGCATCATCGTCGACCTGTGCTCGGAGCTCGACCTGGATCCCCGCCAGGCGGTCGCGTACGCGGACTCGTCGTCGGACCTGCCCATGCTCGAGGCCGTCGGGTTCCCGGTCGCGGTCAACCCCGAACCCCGGTTGGCGTCGATCGCCCGCAAGCGGGGATGGCTGGTCGAGGACTTCGGGTCGGACTTCGGCCACAAGGTGCTCCCGATGGGTCCGGCCTGGCGGGAGCGACGCACCGGCCGGAGGCTCGCGTGAGGGCGCTGCGCTTCGAGCGTGACGTCGTCCGCTTCGGCGCGGCGCGGCTCGCCTCGGGTCTGCGGCCCGGGGCGGGGTCGAGGTGGGGGCCGCTGGAGCTGGTCACCGACGACGAGCCCGACCTCCCCGGCCCGGACTGGGTGCGCCTGTCACCTCGGCTGGCGGGGATCTGCGGCTCGGACCTGGCCACCGTCGACGGCCGCTCGTCGAGGTGGTTCGAGCCGATCGTGTCGTTCCCGTTCGTGCCCGGCCACGAGGTCGTCGCCGACCTGGTCCCCGACGGGTCGACCGCCGCCACGACCGACGCCACGACCGACGCCACGGCCGACGGCGCACCGTCCCGGGTGGTGCTCGAACCTGTGCTCGGCTGCGTCACCCGGGGGATCTCGCCGGTGTGCCCGGCGTGCGCCGACGGCCGGCTCGGCAACTGCGAGCACCTGGCCCACGGCGACCTCGACGCAGGACTGCAGACCGGCTACTGCTGCGACACCGGTGGAGGCTGGTCCACCTCGATGGTGGCGCACCCCAGCCAACTGCACGCGGTGCCCGACGACATGACCGACCAGGCCGCGGTGCTGGTCGAGCCCACCGCGTGCGCGGTCCACGGAGCGATGCGGGCACGGGTCCGCCCCGGCGACACCGTCGCGATCATCGGGGCCGGCACCCTCGGACTGCTCACCCTGGCCGCGCTGGCGCGCTTCGCGCCCGAGTGCAGCACCGTGATCGGCGCCAAGCACCCGCACCAACGCGACCTGGCCCGGGCGCTCGGCGCGACCGTGGTCTGCGAGCCCGGTGAGCTGGCCCGCGCCGTCCGGCGCCGCACCGGCACACAGG
>ERZ724513.2094-NODE-2094-length-10050-cov-3.044822_pt1 | contig 10050 bp, 8 predicted proteins | sample MGYA00376046_ERZ724513 | MGnify/ENA primary metagenome ERZ724513 (study PRJEB28724, sample SAMN07190883) | activated sludge metagenome | isolation source: activated sludge of sewage treatment plant in Hong Hong | place: Hong Kong | collected 2016-03-17 ... | reverse complement strand
TCCAAGGGTGGTTGCCGGGTGCGATGGTCGAACGCCAGTGCCTCCGGCACCAGCGCACCGAGCACCGGGACGCATGCCGCGGCCGCCGCCCCCTCTATTCCCATCAGTTCCTCGGCCGTGCCCGCCGCGGGAAGCAGCCCAAGCAATCCTTTCATCCCTGAAACCGCCTCACGGACGACATCAGCGTGATCCCGGCGCCCGAACCGCTGCAGGACGACGATCTGCTTGCGCACCTTCGCTTCGACGATCCTGCGACCCACGGTGAGCGCCGCCGGGGTGCCGCGCATCGCCACCTGCGCCCGGACCCGAGCCGGGCGAGCCATGCCGATCCCGCCGACGAGAGAGCCGAGATAGCCACCCCGACGCGAGGCGAAAACGACGTCGACGTCCTGCGACATGGCCCACGAGCGCACCCCGGCGCTGACGCCGATCGAGCCGAAGCAGACGACACGGCATACGTGCCCAGTCGGCACCGACAGAAGTTCGACGTCATCGTCGGTCTCGACGAGAAGACGCCCGCGCGAGGTGCGGATAGACGCGCCCTGGTGCCCGACATAGAGCACCCGACGGTCTGGCTCCTCGACGCGAAGGCCCTCGAGGACCGGTGGATAGCGCGGTCCGAAGTCCTCGCCGAGGAAGCTGAACCCCTGATCGAAGGACATGATCGCGGTGTCATCCGCCCCGAGTTCCATGCCCAGCCTCCTGACTGCTGCGGATGCGCAGCGCAATGCCTCCCATGCCTCGGCCTCCGAGTCGGCCGCGATGGTGAGGTCGTCGGCATACCGGATGACGGAGAAGCCCGCCTCCAGGAGCGCGTCGTCGACGTCGACGAGAACGAGGTTCGCCAGGAGCGGCGAGAGCGCGCAGCCCTGGGCGAGGCCGCGCATCGCCTGCCGGCCCACGCCCGGTCTGATGAACGGCCGTGCGAGGAGACGTTTGGCGACGGCGAGGAGCTCGGCGTCGGGGACGAGAGCGGAGAAGCGCCGCCAGGCCTGGTCCACAGGGACCGACGGGAAGCAATCGTCGACGTCGGTGCGGACCACCCACGCCAGGCCCTCATCCCGTAGCTGCGCGAGCGCCCGGATGGCGTCCGCGACGCCCAGTCCAGGCCGATAGGCGTAGGACGCCGACCCGAGAACCGAGTCGACCAGCGGGGTGATCACGGTGAGGATCGCACGTTCGACCACACGGTCGCGTGCGGCGGGGATGTGCAGCGTCCGTTCGTGGTCGCCCTGATCGATGACGACCTCGGTGAGGTCGCGCGGCTCATACGTCGCCGACGCCAAGTCCGTGACGAGGCGGGTGCGCTCCTCGTCCCAGGTCTTCTCGAGGCGTGCGACACCAGGGGCGAGTGAGCCGTCCTGTTGGTCGGACTCGAGGACGACCTCCCACGCGGCATCGAGGGAGGCCGGGCTGAACGCCCGCTCAGCCAGCGCGCCCATGATCGGCATTGTGGTGGTCGTGGGGGGCTGGCGTTCTTGGGGCAACGGAGTGCCGAGGGGGCGCGCGGCGGGCGGTGACGCGAGTGACGCCGAGTCCCTTCCGGGTGAAGCTGCCGACGCCGGTGTATGCCGCGAGCCTCAGCAGCGGGCCCAACCTCGCCGCGACCTCCGGGTCGTCACAGCGCATGGTCAGGCTGCCGAGGCAGCCCGAGACCACGACCGGACGGTCCGCTTGCCCATCCCGACGGCGGATCGGCAGGGTCAGGACCTCGCTGCGCAGATCGAGGTCGCTCACCCAGAGCGCACTGACGTCTGCTGCGGTAGCGGGGGCCGGCATCGTCGAGGCGGCGGACCACGCCAGCTGAAGCCCCTGGACGATGGTCGCCGGCAGGGGGAGCGGCGAGGAGCGATTGCCTGACCTGAACGTCGTCGGCGTCACGAACTCCAGCGTCCACTGGCGGTCCTCGCCGTGGCTGAGCAGGTCGTTCCACGACTCGCGGCGCAACTCCCGTGCCCGGCCCAGGTGGCGAGTCTGGTTGCCCAGACGAATCTGCTGGCCGGGGGCGGTGTGCTCGACGACCCGGCGTGCGGCTTCGTCGGTGAGGGTGGCGATCTCGATGCCCACCGAGTCGCCAGGCCCGGCGCCGAGTGGAGAGATCGCATAAGGCTTCTCGTTGGCCTCGTGGTCCTCGGTCGTGTCATCGAACCATCGGGTCACGGCACCATGGATGTGGTGCAGTTTGACGAACTCAGGCCGTATGCCGTTCACCGGCACCCACCATCGGCTAGGCATCGCGGGTGCCCCTCAGTCCCGGAGTTTCAATGCGCGAGCGCCAAGACGCAGCGGCGCGATGACAAGGCGCGGTGGCGCGTGGCCTTCACGGAAGTCGGCCACAACAGGCCAAAGCGAATCGGGCCACTGTGACTCGTTTTCGAGCCTGGAAATCAGGATTCCGATCCCTGGGGCGACTTCAGGAGGCACCAGGAGCCCCAGAAGGTTCAAGCCGCTGGGATTAGCATGCGAAACAATGAACTCGACCGTAGCCTTCGCCAAAGCCGGAAAATCCGACCACTGGAAAAAGCCCGATGTCGGTGGACTGAAGCGGCACTCAATAACCTCGAGCGACCGACGGTCGAGTCTGCCCAGGTTTGCTCCGTCATCAATTTCCAGTGGGCCCGAAACTTCGTTGTCGCCGACTGTACCCCAGTCTGAAGTTGTCATTCTCACCAGCAGGATAGTTGGCTCATCGATGCTACGACGTTCGGTCGAGCGAATGCTGGTTTCCACGACACGCGCTTCCACGCTGTACCTCGCGTTCTTTGCGATACGCCCCATATAACTGATGGGCGGCGAAGTAGCCGAGTCGATTAGAAGTTCACCTTGGCGCCCTCTCGACGATCTCTGACGTATGCTGAACTCTGGTGAATTCGACCAGCGTTTAACACGACAGGCCCATGAAAGGCCAACGGCCCAGCTGGCGTAAATGAATACCGAAATTTCACCTGACGGATTTCCCCCCTTCCGAGCTTCTCCAAGGAACGTTTGAGTAAGTGCTGAAACATGCCTTTCCCACGCGTCCGGAGGGCAGCCAACCAAAGGCCACTTCCAATTGGCGTCACCGTTCGAGACGAGGCGTACGTCCTCGAAGCTTCTCCGCAGTTGCCGCGTGAAATCGTCCAAGTCCTCCTTCTCCCAATGCTCGCCCGTCTCATCGATGACAACGGCCCGCCCGAGTGTGCCCAACCGTTGCAACTGCGACCACTGGCGTAGTCCCAGGAGAAGAAGCACAACTCCGATCGCCAATAGGCCAAGGAAGGCGGCCCACTGCGCCGCCGCCAGAGGATCAGACCGGCCAAACAGACTGGGAGCGAAACCGAGGGCTCCACTCGCAAGCGTCAAGCCGCAGGTAAACCACGCGGCCGACCATCGGGCCAACCTCGGGGCCGTCCTCTCGAGCTCCTTCGGGACGATCCTTCGCTTGGCCTCAGACCGGAAAGTAACTGACGGTAGGTTTTTGCTCATCGTGCGTCGGCACCCCCAGGTCGTTCGGTTGTCCAACCCGAGCCGCCTTGACCGCCTGCGCGGATGTTTCCGGATCGCTCGCACCATCGTGCACTGTAGGCAGCACTCCTCCGGCGCCCAGCCCGAGACGCGGTGCATCCAGAGAAGATTGTCCAAAATTTGCCCACACGTCTTAAGTCACTGCCCCCGCTTAGGTCTGACCAGGTCAGAGCTTCACGCGGCATGTTGCGAACGAGCAAGGGGATCCTCCGGTTGGCGAGGGGGTACGTCCTGAGGCAGGGTTATGCTATGGGGACACGGTTGTGGTCGTGCCCGCGTCGGGGAGGTCGGGAGTCCGACCGCTGTGGGTCGCGAAGCCCTCGCGGATCACGTCATCATCTCCGTTAGCTCCGGACCACCACGAGGCTAGGAACTTCCCCGCTGATCGCACTCGGCTAGAGGCATTCATAGACCACCTCCACTCAGGGCGATAAACTGAATGGGCTGTCCGTTCACAATCACCTCATATATGTTTACAAGCTCGCGTCCCGAAAGCATCGAGGGAATTAGCATCGAGGTGCGCCCTTCGTCGGCTGGCCATAGCTCCGCATCATATCGCCGAACGGGAACCGAGCCCGGACCCGACGTCGTGAGGTCCAAGAGAGCGCCGGCCATCCCGCCGGGCAGATCCGGGTCGAATCTCACCCTCGCCAACGTCGTTGTACTCCATCCCCACGCGTGCGTGATCTGAGACGGCTGCCCCGACGGGAGGGTCCCCACGTGGAAGCCCCGCTCTGTTGTCCGACCGTCAGGCGTCACGGTCAAAGCCATATCGAGCCATGCCCAGCATTGGAGCTCTAGGGAGGAAAGCTCGCCCCACGAAGGTTTGTCCAGGGCTGTAGCGAGGCCCATCCAGGGCGTCGACTCACTCATTTAGAAGACTCCTTCGCTGCACCATGCGGAGCGGCTTGTGGCCTGCAAGCTGCGAGCACGGCGTCAAGATCGATCGGGCGAGCGTCCGCCGCGGGATCGTTGTCGGGCGTCCTTATCCATCCGTAGCCGCGGGAGGAGCCACGACCAATGCCACGCAGGCCATCGTGCAGATCCCGGACCACATGGCGGAGCAGGTTGATGAGTGGTTCTGGGAGATCCTGCTCGGCGGAGATTGTCTGCCGCAAGGTGCATCCTCGGTTGATCGATTCGATGCTGTGGAGGCCCCCGCGCAAGGCTCCGCCGGTGAACCTGTCGATCGGTGCGTGCGTGCGTGTCAGTGGTGAGTGATCTTCCCTGCTCACGCTCGCGTCGGCGAATCGCAATCGCCCGCGCGCGGTTGTCGCGCCGAACAGGTGCGTGATCACGGTTTCGCGAGCCGTCGTATCGACGAGTCCAGCGCAAAGCAGTGCATGTTCGACGCCGCTGCGGAAGACCCCCTTCCAGGACGAGCCGGGCACGACGAGGGACTCCCCAACACCGAAGTTCCGCGCTGTGGAGTGGGTGGCGCCAGCGGTCTTTGACGGCTCCTCGAAGCCGATGTGGATAGGTTCCGCAACCACCCATTCGACCGTCATCACCCACGCGGCATCGGCCGGTTTGTTGCCGTCAAAGATCCCGAGCAGACTCGCGTGCTCACCGATTTCAGGAAATTCCTTACGCGGGTCTGACCAATCAGCGCGCTCGGTGAGCCACCAGTGAAGGTCCTGTGCCGTGTCGAGGTCCACAGTCATCGCATCGAGATCGACTACTCGACTAGCACCCATCCCGGTTGTGCGGGCCCGGCCGACTTCAGGCCGCCAAGTTGCGAGCGCTCTCGCCAGTTCGGCGTCATATGGTCCAGCGTGCTCGGCAAAGAGAGTGAACTGACCGCTTGACACCCATTCCTCGACACGAAGGGATCCGCCCTGGGCCGACTTGCGAGCGGATTCGACTCGCGTCACTCCTCGCGCCGAGATCGTGGCTTCGTCGTTGAGGATGACGCCAAGGAGGCGCAGACGCCCCCGCCGTCCGCGCTCGAGGGTACCCGTCTGCATCTCCCTCCCGCTCGGTTCCATTCCGAGCCAGTCCTCGGCCGCGGACCCGAGATGTCGGCGCAGTGAGCCAGCGAGTGAGGTGCAGGGGACGTAGGGGTGTGCCGAGTCCGAGACCCTCCGTCGGTCCCGGAGCACCGGGAGATCCACGATATTGGCGCCGTCCGCAACGCCTCCGATGGACCACCGCTCCGTCACATGGATCGTCACGCGCAGAAGTGTCCGACGTCGCGCCATCATGCGCCTCCCGTCACGCGCGTGAGTTTTGTGATGAGCTCGGAAAGCACGGCAGGTGGGGCAGCCATCATGACGATGACGTTGTCGCGTTGAGCGCCCGATAGGTCTCGCGCCCATGAATATGTCCAGTGATCAGTCACGATGCTTTCGATCTCCGAGCGGCTTGCTCCACCTTCGGCCCTCACCTGCACGGACCTTGTCAATGTCAACAGTCCACGCAGGACCGGGATCCGTCGCTCAGGCAGCAACGACCTGATGAACTTGGCCATGTTGTCGTCCAGGACTTCCCGGCTGGTCGGTGGGTCATCGTAGTTCCGTGGCTCTTGCTCGCCTCTAGAGTTGCTCTCGCCCGTAACGGCGGCGGCCTGCTCTGCGGTCAAGACGTCGACTTCGCCATACCCCTCATTGCGTCGAATACCCAGGCCGGACATGAGTGCATGGATGCCGCTGGACGTCAGGTCACGGATCGCGGCGGTGGACCCCGCGTCGAGGGCCCACTCTTCGGGCTTCGGCAGGCCAGCAACTCCGTGCCAGCCCGAGACGACGACCGGACGCGTCCACACCCGCGCGACGGTTGGCGGCCGAACCTGACCTGTTCGCCGCTCGATAGCCCCCTTTAGGTCGAGAGTTGGAGCGCCATACCCGTCCAGAAGAATCGCGGGCGAGCGAAGGCGCAGCACGACTTCGTTGGTCTCCGGCGGGGCGGAATCCGTCGCGACCTCACTTTGCCAACGGCAGCGGCCAAGGGTTGAGCGTTGGCCGCCTAAACTCACGTCCTTATCTGTCGTCAGCCAATCGACGGCGGAGTCGGGGACGTTGTCAGTGAGGCTGATGGAGCCGTGCAGTGTCACCTCCTTCACGAGTGACTGCCGCGTGAAGAGATTCTCATCCTTGGCCTCGCCGCCCTCAAGCATGGTGCGGGTGACGCTCGCCATCCACTGCCGCCCATCCTCGAGGTCGGGGAGCGCCCACCCACGGCCCTGCCTCATGGGCCCATCACAGGCCGGACATCGCCTGTCCTGCGGCGTCAATCGGCCGAGGACATCCACGGCGGTATCGTGCCAATGGCGGGAGCATGAGTCTCCGGGGTACTTGCAGGTTGTCCATGAGAGCCCGCGGAGTTCGGCCGTGTGTTGACCGAGAGTGGGCACGGCCGCCCACACACACATGCCTCCGACGAAGAGCCTCTCGAAGGCAGCACGAGGATCTGGACCGGTGTAGGCATGCGTGGGACTTGACCACCATGCTGTTCCCAGCGCCCCCCGCACAACGGTGCCGGGTATGACGTCGTAAACCGGTCTCGTGTTCTGCACGATGCCGCGCCGGCCTGCGGAGACCCGTGTTCGTGGTGTCAGTGTGTAGTTCAGCCGCATGCTTCCTCCTTCCGCATCACGTGTAATAGGCACTTCGTGTCGCTGTCGGTCCAGACCTCGTCATCACGAATCACCACCCACCCAGAGCCACGGCGCCGATCACCCCCCATCGAACTGACACTACGGGCCGCCGCCCGGATGACGACCTCATGGTCCGAGCTCGCCTGTTGCGACAGAGGTTCGACCGTGAAGGTGGCCGTTCTGGACCAGACCTCCTCACCGACCATGAGAAATCCCTCGCTCGTCGTGCCAGTGGCGTCATCGATCTTGATGCGCGCGGTCGACGCGACGACAGGCGGCGTCTCGAAATGCGCATCACTCCACCACCAGGCAGCGGGGCTCCCCTTCTGCGCCGCGACGCCAAAGATCGCATTGACGAGCGACGGGTCGATTCCGAGGCGTTCGCTGGCCTCCGCCCGTAGGAGCCCCTTCAGGCTCGTACCGGGCAGCGGCACCTCGCGGTCGACCGTGCGATCAAGTCCCTCTGACGGGGTGCCGCCAATGTGAAACGGACCACGAAAGGTGATCGTGAACATAAGAGCCTTGGGCGCGCTCGTCATGACGTGGCACCTCCGCGAGCATCTTTGTTGTCCTCCGCCAAACTCGACCATCGCGCCCTGGACAGGGTTGCCGCGAGGTCTCCGAATGGGGTGGCCGAGCGCGGGTCTCGTTGCCAACGAACGCGTTTGGCCCAATTCTCGACTGCGCTTTCGCTGGGCTGGTCGCGAAGGATGGTCGTCAGACGCGATCTGCCTGCGGGACCAAGGGTGAAGACGTCCGGAACCTCTCGGCTCCGAAGTTCCTTGAGTACGGTTTCCACTGGTATGCCGTGACACCACTGCTCATGCGCGCCGGTGGCCGCAGCCGTGAGGTCGACCCATCCGATCCAGCTTGCCTTCCCCCCGCCCCGCTTCTTGGCCACATCCATAGCGCGCTCGGCGTGGTGGTGGGTTTCGCCGATCGGGTGACTGGCGTGCGCGAAGCACATCCCGATGCCCAGCGAAACGTTGGCCAGGGCGCGTCGAATCGCGGCGATGTGTTGTCGTGCAACCATTTCGCCGGAATCGCAACTGGCGGGCGCCAGGCCCGCGGCAGAATCGCGAGCGCCAGCGAACGCCGCCGCAAATGCGTCGGCGAGCAGGGCACAGAATTTCCAGGCCAGCACAGCCGGAACACTAACGAAGATATCGTCGCCAGCCCCGTAGTGAGGAATGACAGGCATGACCTCACACTCCTTGCCGGCCACCTCACTGGCCGCGGTGGTAATCGCATTCTCAACGGCCTCGTTGAGCGTAGTCACGAGGTCTGCGCGCAGGGCGGTGACGTCGACGAAGAGGCCAGCCTCGAACATCAGTTGGAACAGGCCACCGATGGCGTTCCCGTCTGCGACGATCGTTGCCAGGTGGTTGCGACTGTCCTTGCGCCCCAGAGCAACCGGGCCGCCCGCAGGGCCGAGCCCGCCCTTGCGCGCCAGCTCATCGAAATCCTCGGGAAGTTTCCCGGGGATTCGTGCGCAGATGCCCTGCTTCTTCTTGAGGACTTCGCGCTCCAGCCGCTGAGCTTTGTCACGTGCGTGGCAGTCAGGTCCCAGGCGGCGCCGCGCGATCACGTCTTCTGGCACGTTCGGTGGCGCGGCGTACGGCCGGGCGGGTTCGCGTTGGCACGAGCAGGCGCGCGCTGGAGTGAAATCTCGGGGGGCCGGAAGAAGGCGCACGGAGCCTTGGTTTCCGCCACCCGCGCCAGCCCGGCGAGCCGACTCGGCAGCCGCGTAGCTCGCGGCCTCGCACCACCAGCCTTCCCACTCGACTCCCGGAAGTTCATCGGTGAGGTACCGAAGCAGGGTTGGCTGGGCAGCGAGGGCGGCTTCGGGCGTCGCAAACTCCAAGGCAACGACACCGCTGATCCGCCCGGCATCCCTTGCTGGCTGGGCGCCGATGATGCCCAGACCCGCGATCTTCTCCGGGTAGGTGGCGCTCGTCAGGAGTAGCGACGCGCCCCGCATTCCTCGCAGATCCGGGGTGCGCAGAAGCCAGGGCTGAATCCGCGCAGCGGCAACGACGAAGTAGGTGACCATGTCAAGCCCCATCAACGATGGGCAGACTGGGATCAGCCGCATCAGAAGCGGGCAATGGCAGCCAATCTCGTGGCCGATCTCGCAGCTGCTGGCCGTTGGCATTCATGAAGAAGGTGTAACTCTTGACGAACTCGTCGCTCCCGACCTCCCGCCACTGAGCCGCGGGAGGATACGTCACATGGTTCTTCCATCGACTCGTGCCGTCGACGTCGAGAAGGCGCATGACGAGCGGCAGGTTCTTGACTGCAATCGGCCCAGCGAGTTGATCGACCACAGTGAGCCAGTTGCTGTCTACGCCAGGCTCCGGAAGTGAGGTCGCCGTCGCGCGCGTGTAGCGCTCCTTCTGGTCCCAAATCTTGACGTCGGTCAAGGTCACGGTGGCTGATCCCAGACCCAACGCCTTGCCGCCACCGAGGTGAATCGCTATGGTTGCCCCCCGCCGACCCGCGATCGGAGCGAGTCGGGCCGGATCCAAGGAGGCTAGCAGGGGTCCGAGGTACTTCTCGGGGAGCAGGTCGAAGGCCACCTCCGCAGTCAGTGTGGCTCCGGCCTCGACAAGCCATCCCTCCCGGACCATCTCCTTGGTCTTAGCTGGCTCGCTCTTGTTTTCTCGCTGAGCGGGGGTAGCGACATACCTGGGCTCTACTTCGCGTTGTAGTTCCTGGGACCAATAGTCAGCTTGCCGGTCAGGGTCGGCGTGCCAATAGAACTTGCGCCCGCGAATCGCGCGTCTCCCGCCCGGGTCCAGGGTTCCACCCCAACGGGAAGGAAGGTCATGACGAGCGAGGCGCCGCGGCATCGGAGCGAGGTCGAGGTAGAACATGCCGCTGCCGGGCTTCGGAGAGCCCATGGGCGCCAAGTGGGGAACCCGGCGCAACGAAACGGGTATTGAGGTGCG
>ERZ724513.2093-NODE-2093-length-10051-cov-4.577831_pt1 | contig 10051 bp, 9 predicted proteins | sample MGYA00376046_ERZ724513 | MGnify/ENA primary metagenome ERZ724513 (study PRJEB28724, sample SAMN07190883) | activated sludge metagenome | isolation source: activated sludge of sewage treatment plant in Hong Hong | place: Hong Kong | collected 2016-03-17 ... | reverse complement strand
CGCCGCCCTGCATCTGGCGCATGAAGAAGATCCAGACGCCGATCAGCAGCAGCATGGGGAACCACGAAACGAACACGCTGGTGAGGAAGGACTGCTCTTCCTCGGGCTTTGCTATCACCTTGACGTTGTTCTTGAGCAGGTCGGAGACCATCCAGAGGTCCGGCGGCGCGTAGGTCGTGATGCGCTTGCCCTCGACCGTGGTCGCCTCCAGCGTACGGCCCTGGATCACCACCTTGGTGATGCGCCCCTGCTTGACCTCCTCGAGGAACTGCGAGTACTCGAGCGACCCGGGTGCAGTCTGGCGCGAATTGAACTGGTTGAACACCGTCATCAGGACGATGCCGATCACCAGCCAGATCGCCATGTTTTTGAACAGGTTATTCAAGGTGTTGCCTCACTTTCCCGGAGCGGGAGCCAGAATAGGTCATTGTAGTGTGCTTCGCCGGGGCCTGCAAACGGCGCCAAGGCCCTATGCGCGCCGTCCGCGCGCCAGCAGGTAGAGTTCGGCGCTGCGGTCGCGCGAGGCCGCGGGCTTGCGTACCTGCAGGCTGGAGAACCGATCCTGCATCGATTTGCGCAGTTCCATGAACCCTTCGCCCTGGAACACCTTGATCAGGAAATCGCCGCCCGGCTTGAGGTGCTCCGAGCAGAAATCCAGCGCCAGTTCCGCCAGCGCCATCATCCGTGCCTGATCGACCACGGCGACACCCGATAGATTGGGGGCCATGTCGGACAAAACAAGGTCGGCCTGGCGTCCGGCGAGCGCCTCGACCAGTTGGGCCAGCACCGCATCTTCGCGGAAGTCGCCCTGGAGGAAATTGACGCCGTGGATCGCCTCCATGGGCAGGATGTCGAGCGCAATCACGGTCCCGCCGGGCGCGACGCGACGGGCTGCCACCTGCGACCAGCTGCCGGGCGCCGAGCCGAGGTCCACCACCGTCATCCCCGGCCGCAGCAGGCGGTCGCGGTCGGCGATCTCCTCCAGCTTGAACGCGGCCCGCGAGCGCAGGCCGGCCGTCCTGGCCTTCTGCACCCAGGCGTCGTTGACGTGCTCGTGGATCCAGGCCTTGTGGCTCTGGTTCTTCTTGCCGCTGCCTACCTTGCCGCTCAAGCTAGAATCCCGCCATGATCGAACTTACCCCCACTGAACGCCGCGCTCTGCGCGCCGCCGCCCACCACCTCAACCCCGTCGTCTCGATCAGCCAGAAGGGCCTGACGCCCGGCGTGCTGGCCGAAATCGACCGCTCGCTCAAGGCGCACGAGCTGATCAAGCTCAGACTCTACGGCATCGAGCGCGACGACCGCGAAACCTTGTGCAGCGAGATCTGCACCGGGCTCGAGTGCGCGCTGGTACAGCATATCGGCAACCTGCTGGTGCTCTGGCGCCCGCGGCCCGATGGCGAAACCGGTTCGCCGACGCAGAAGCCGCGCCGGCCGGGCGTCCGCGAAACCAAGAAGCAGGCGGCTTCCCGCGCCGAGCGGCCGCGGCGCCGTTCCTGACGCCCCAGCCCCGGGTTCAAGGCTCCTAGACGTAACGGACGTCGAGGATTTCGTATTCGCGGCGCCCGCCCGGGGTTTGCACCTCGGCGACATCGCCGGCGAACTTGCCGATCAGCGCGCGCGCAACCGGTGAATTGAGCGAAATCTTGGCCGCCTTGATGTCGGCCTCGTCGTCGCCGACGATCTGGTAGGTGACGCTCTCGCCGCTATCGGCATCCTCGAGCTCCACCGTGGCGCCGAAGACGACGCGGCCGTCGGCGTCGAGCGAAGCCGGGTCGATGATCTGCGCGTTGCCGAGCTTGCCCTCGATTTCCTTGATGCGCCCCTCGAGGAAGCCCTGTCGTTCCTTGGCCGCGTCGTACTCGGCGTTTTCCGACAGGTCGCCGTGCGAACGCGCCTCGGCAATGGCCGCAACCACGGCGGGCCGCTCCACGGTCTTCAGGCGTTTGAGTTCCTCGCGCAGCATCTCCGCGCCGCGCAGCGTAACCGGCACCTTGCTCATTCCAGGGCGCCTTCCAGCTCGGAATGCAAGGTCTGCAGGGAATAGGTTTCCAGGCCGGCATGGCGCATGCCGGTGCAGGCGGCGCGCGCCCCTTCGATGGTGGTGTACAGGGTCACCTTGGCGGCCAGGGCCGAGGTACGGATGGAGCGCGAATCGGCAATGGCCGTGCGCTTTTCCTCGACGGTGTTCACGATCAGGCAGATCTCGTCGTTCTTGATCATGTCGACGATGTGCGGGCGTCCCTCCATGACCTTGTTCACCGCCGTCACCGGGACTCCCGCAGCGGCGATCGAAGCGGCGGTGCCGCGCGTGGCGACCAGCGTGAAGCCCAGCTCATGCAGTTCGCGCGCCACCTCGACGGCCTTCGTCTTGTCGGTCGGCTTGACGCTGATGAAGACCTTGCCCGCCTTGGGCAGGCGCGTGCCGGACGCGAGCTGCGACTTGACGAAGGCTTCGCCGAAGCTGCGGCCGACCCCCATCACCTCGCCGGTGGACTTCATTTCCGGGCCGAGGATGGTGTCTACGCCGGGGAACTTGTTGAAGGGGAATACCGCTTCCTTGACCGAGTAATACGGAGGAATCACCTCGCCGGCGACACCCTGGTCGGCCAGCGTACGCCCGGCCATGCAGCGCGCGGCGATCTTGGCCAGCGGCAGCCCCGTCGCCTTGGAGACGAAGGGTACCGTGCGCGATGCCCGCGGGTTGACCTCCAGCACATACACGACGGCGTCGTCGCCACGGCCCTGGATGGCGAACTGCACGTTCATCAGGCCGACGACGTTGAGCCCGCGCGCCATCATTTCGGTCTGGCGCCGCAATTCGTCCTGGATGCGCGGCGCCAGCGAGAACGGCGGCAGCGAGCACGCCGAGTCGCCCGAATGCACGCCGGCCTGCTCGATGTGCTCCATGATCCCGCCGATCATTACCTTGCTGCCGTCCGAGAGGGCATCGACGTCGATCTCGGTGGCGTCGTTGAGAAAGCGGTCGAGCAGCACCGGCGAGTCGTTGGAAACCTTGACCGCCTCGCGCATGTAGCGTTCGAGGTCCTTCTCTTCGTGCACGATCTCCATGGCGCGGCCGCCAAGCACGTAGGACGGGCGCACCACGAGCGGGTAGCCGATCTCGGCGGCGAGCCGGATGGCATCGGCCTCGGTGCGTGCCGTGCGGTTGGGCGGCTGCTTGAGGCCGAGGTCGTGCAGCAGCTTCTGGAAGCGCTCGCGGTCCTCGGCGGCATCGATCATGTCCGGGCTGGTGCCGATGATGGGCACGCCGTTCTTCTCCAGGTCGCGTGCCCGCTTGAGCGGCGTCTGGCCACCGAACTGGACGATGACGCCCGCCGGCTGCTCGACATGGACGATCTCGAGGATGTCCTCCAGCGTCAGCGGCTCGAAGTAGAGGCGGTCGGAGGTGTCATAGTCGGTGGACACGGTCTCCGGGTTGCAGTTGACCATGATGGTCTCGTAGCCGTCCTCACGCATGGCAAGAGCGGCGTGGACGCAGCAGTAGTCGAACTCGATGCCCTGGCCGATGCGGTTGGGGCCGCCGCCGAGCACCATGATCTTCTTGCGCTTGGTCGGCTGCGCCTCGCATTCCTCCTCGTAGGTGGAGTACATGTAGGCGGTTGCCGTGGCGAATTCGGCGGCGCAGGTGTCGACGCGCTTGTACACGGGGCGCACCCCGAGCCGCTGGCGCAATTCGCGCACGGCCGTTTCTCCGCTGGCGCCGGCTCCGGCACCCGCATTCACCAGGGTGCCGATGCGGCGGTCGGAAAAGCCCTTGCGCTTGAGCCGACGCAAGGCATCGACGTCGAGGTCGGCCAGGTTCTGGCCGCGCATCCAGCCTTCGATGGCGACGATTTCCTCGATCTGGACCAGGAACCAGGGATCGATCTTGGTCAGGTCGAACACCTGCTGCAGGGTATACCCCTCGCGGAAAGCCTGGGCCACGTACCAGATGCGCTGCGGACCGGCGCTGGCCAGTTCGCGGTTGAGGTCTTCGGCACTGGCATCGACTTCGTCGAAGCCGTACACACTGACTTCCAGTCCGCGCAGGGCTTTCTGCATCGATTCCTGGAAGCTGCGGCCGATCGCCATCACCTCGCCGACCGACTTCATCTGCGTCGTCAGGCGGTCGTTGGCCTGGGGAAATTTCTCGAAGGCGAAGCGCGGCACCTTGGTGACCACGTAGTCGATCGAGGGCTCGAAGGAGGCGGGCGTGGCGCCGCCCGTGATGTCGTTCTTGAGTTCGTCGAGCGTGTAGCCGACGGCCAGCTTCGCCGCCACCTTGGCGATGGGGAAACCGGTGGCCTTGGAAGCCAGTGCCGAGGAACGGGAGACGCGCGGGTTCATCTCGATCACGATCATGCGACCGTCATCGGGGTTGATGGCGAACTGGACGTTGGAGCCGCCGGTATCGACGCCGATCTCGCGCAGCACCGCGATGCTGGCGTTGCGCATGATCTGGTATTCCTTGTCGGTCAGCGTCTGCGACGGCGCGACGGTGATCGAGTCACCGGTATGCACGCCCATCGGGTCGAGGTTCTCGATGGAGCAGACGATGATGCAATTGTCCTTGCGGTCGCGCACCACCTCCATCTCGTACTCTTTCCAGCCGAGCAGCGATTCCTCGATCAGCAGTTCCTTGGTCGGGCTGGCTTCGAGGCCGCGCTTGCAGATCTCGACGAATTCTTCCTGGTTGTAGGCGATGCCGCCGCCCGAGCCACCCATGGTGAAGGACGGCCGGATGATCGCCGGGAAGCCGATCGCACCCTGCACCTGCTGGGCCTCTTCCATGCTGTGGGCGATGCCGGAACGCGCGCTGCCGAGGCCGATCTTGGTCATGGCCTGCTTGAACTTCTCGCGGTCCTCGGCCTTGTCGATCGCCTCCTTGCTGGCGCCGATCATCTCGACGCCGAACTTCTCGAGCACGCCGTGGCGCGCGAGGTCGAGCGCGCAGTTGAGCGCAGTCTGACCGCCCATGGTCGGCAGCAGGGCGTCGGGGCGCTCCTTGGCGATGATGTTCTCCAGCACCTGCCAGGTGATCGGCTCGATGTAGGTGACGTCGGCCATGCCCGGATCGGTCATGATGGTCGCCGGATTGGAATTGACCAGGATGACCTTGTAGCCTTCCTCGCGCAGGGCCTTGCAGGCCTGGGCACCCGAGTAGTCGAACTCGCAGGCCTGGCCGATGATGATCGGGCCGGCACCGACGATCAGGATGGACTGGATGTCGTTGCGCTTCGGCATGTCAGTTGGCCTCCATCGCGGCGACAAAGCGGTCGAACAGGTAGGCGACGTCGTGCGGGCCGGGGCTGGCTTCCGGATGCCCCTGGAAGCAGAACGCCGGACGGTCGGTCCATGCCATGCCCTGCAGGCTGCCGTCGAACAGCGAGACGTGGGTCACCTTGACATTGGCCGGCAGCGACGCCGGATCCGCAGCGAAACCATGGTTCTGGCTGGTGATCAACACCTGGCCGGTTTCGAGGTCCTTGACCGGGTGGTTGGCGCCGTGGTGGCCAAACTTCATCTTCATTGTGCGGCCGCCCGCCGCCAGCGCCATCAGCTGATGGCCAAGGCAGATGCCGAAGGTCGGCAGCTTGCGCTCGAGAAACACGCGGATCGCCGCGATGGCGTAATCGCAGGGTTCCGGATCGCCCGGACCGTTCGAGAGGAAGACGCCATCCGGATTCAGCGCCAGCACCTCGGCAGCCGGTGTCTGTGCCGGCACGACGGTCAGCTTGCAGCCACGCTCGGCGAGCATGCGCAGGATGTTGCGCTTGACGCCGAAATCGTAGGCGACGACATGGAACCTCGACTGCCCCTGCGCGGCATAGCCGGTGCCAAGCGCCCATTCGCCCTCGGTCCATTCGTAGGCCGTGTCGACGCTGACCACCTTGGCCAGGTCCATGCCGGCGAGACCCGGAAAGGCGCGCGCCTGGGCCACGGCCTCGTCGGCATCGAGCGCGTCGCCGGCCATCAGGCAGCCGGCCTGGGCGCCCTTCTCGCGCAGCACGCGGGTGAGCTTGCGGGTGTCGATGTCGGCCAGGCCAAGCACGTTTTCCGCGCGCAAGTAGGCATCGAGGGTGCGTTCGCTGCGGAAGTTGGAGGCCAGCAGCGGGAGGTCGCGGATCACGAGCCCGGCGGCATACACCCGGGACGACTCGCAGTCCTCGCCGTTGACGCCGTAGTTGCCGATGTGGGGATACGTCAGCGTGACGATCTGGCCGGTGTAGGACGGGTCGGTCAGGATTTCCTGGTAGCCCGTCATCGCGGTGTTGAACACCACCTCGCCCACGCTGCGGCCGCTGGCGCCTATGCCCCGCCCCCTGAACACCGTTCCGTCGGCCAGGGCGAGTAGGGCAGGCGGAAAGTGCGACACGACGGAGCTCCCGGGAACGTTGCGGCAATCGGAACCGGGCGCCGCCTGATTCACAAGGCACCCGGCAAACCTTCGAATTATATCGCGGAGTGCGCTTCGCCGCAACGCGAAGCGGACGTCGGTCCTACTTGAGGCCCAGTACGTCCTGCATGTCGAAGAGCCCGCTGGCGCGGCCGTGCAGGAAACGCCCGGCGCGCAGGGCGCCCAGCGCATAGGGCATGCGGCTGGCCGACTTGTGCGTGATTTCGATCCGCTCGCCGGTACCGGCGAACAGCACCGTGTGGTCGCCGACGATGTCGCCACCGCGAATGGTGGCGAAGCCGATCTGTGCCGGTGGCCGCTCGCCCGTATGCCCTTCGCGGCCATACACGGCACTTTCCGCCAGGTCCCGGCCCAGCGCTGCCGCCACCACCTCCCCCATGCGCAGGGCGGTGCCCGAGGGGGCATCGACCTTGTGCCGGTGGTGGGCCTCGATCACCTCAACGTCGTAGCCCTCGTTGAGGATGCGCGCGGCGACATCGAGCAGGCGGAATACCGCGTTCACGCCCACCGCCATGTTCGGCGCGAAGACGACCGGGATTTCCCGCGCCGCCTCGGCAATGGCGGCCTTGCCGGCCGCGTCGAAGCCCGTGGTGCCGATCACCGCCGCCACCTTGTGCCGGCGGCAGGCTTCCAGATGGGCCAGCGTTCCTTCCGGACGGGTGAAATCAATCAGGCAGTCGGCGTTCGCCAATGCCGCGTCGACATCGGCGCCGATGGTCACGCCGCAGGGCGTGCCGAGCGATTCTCCGGCGTCACGACCGACGAAGGGGCTGCTGCCGTGTTCGAGCGCAGCCCCAAGACTGGCGCCCGGGTCCTTGAGCACCGCTTCGATGAGCATGCGCCCCATGCGTCCGGCACTGCCGGCGATCGCGTAGCGAACGGTATCCACGGCCTACTTCGCCTCCGCCTTGGGCTCGGCGGGGGTACCGGGGATATCGACCAGGCGGGCGCCCTGGGGCGCAGCATCGGCGGGCGCCCCCATGTCCGCAACGACGTCGCCGCCGACGCGGACCAGCTTGTTGTCCTGGAAGAACACGGTCAGCTTGCGCTGCTGGGCTTCGCCGTGGCCGGGTTTGAAGCGATATACGTAGTCCCAGCGGTCGGCGTGGAACATGTCGGTCACCAGCGGCGAGCCGAGGATGAAGCGCACCTGCTCGCGCGTCAGGCCGGGCTTGAGCTGGGCCACCATTTCCTGCGTGACGAGGTTGCCCTGGCGCACGTCGATGCGGTAGGGCGACATGTAATCAGTGATGCGCGGCGCGTTCGAACACGCGGCCAGCAGGGGCAGGAGCAACAGGATTCGCTTCATCGGGACATCCGGCAAGACCATCGCGACGGCGGGCTGCCGGTGGCGGCCGGCCAGGAACCCGCGGCACAGTCGCCAGCAGGGCACGGAAACTATATCATAGCGATGGATACCGCCTCCCGGGCCGGCGCGCCGCGCGCCAGCACCTGCGGGCTTCCCTCGCTGATGCCGCCATGACCAACCCCGACGACCTGAAGAACATCGGCCTCAAGGCAACCGGCCCGCGGCTCAAGATTCTCGACCTCTTCCACAAGCTGCAGCACGAAGGCGGGACGCGCCACGTCACCGCCGAGGACGTGTACCGGCACCTGCTGGCCGACGGCCTGGACGTTGGGCTCGCCACGGTTTACCGCGTGCTCACCCAGTTCGAGCAGGCGGGCCTGCTGCAGCGCCACCATTTCGAGTCGGGCAAGGCCATCTTCGAACTCAACGAGGGCCGCCACCACGACCACCTTGTCTGCCTGCAATGCGGCCGCGTGGAGGAATTCTTCGACCCGGCAATCGAGAAGCGGCAGACGCGGATCGCCGAGGAGCGCGGCTTCACCGTGCGCGAACACGCGCTCTACCTCTACGCCGACTGCAACACGCCGAACTGCCCGCACCGCGGCAAGCCGCAGGCCTGATGGAGGCCTTCCTCGCGTCGGCCCTGCTGGTGGCCGTGGCCGAGATCGGCGACAAGACGCAACTGCTCTCCTTCGTCCTTGCCGCGCGCCTGCGCAAGCCCTGGGCCATCATTGCCGGCATTCTCGTCGCCACCGCGGCCAACCACGCCCTGGCCGGCTCGGTAGGCGTCTGGCTCGCCGGCCTCGTCGACCCGGCCTGGTTGCCGCGGATAACCGGCCTGCTGTTCATCGCCTTCGGCCTGTGGACCCTGCACCCGGATTCGCTCGACACCGAACCCCGCCTCCACCCCGCCGGCGCCTTCGTAACGACGACGATCGCCTTCTTCCTCGCCGAGATGGGCGACAAGACGCAGTTCGCCACGATCACCCTCGGCGCCCAGTATGCGGGCGCGCTGCTTTCGGTGGTGGCCGGCACCACGCTGGGCATGATGCTGGCCAACGTGCCGGCGGTACTGATCGGGGAAACCCTGGCGCGGCGCCTGCCGCTGCACGCAATCCGCTGGATCGCCGCCGCCAGCTTCGTCGTCACCGGCGTCTATGTCCTCGCCAGCGGCTGAGCCGGCCTAGCCCGGGCCCAGCATCTCCGCCGCGTGGCGGCGCGTGGTCTCGGTGATCTTCTCACCGCCGAGCATGCGCGCAATCTCGCCGATGCGCGCGGCGCGGTCGAGCACCGCCACGCTCGAGGTCGTCGTCCCGCCCTGCGTATGCTTGGCGATCGACCATTGCCAGTCGGCGCGCGCCGCCACCTGCGGCAGGTGGGTGACGCACAGCACCTGGCGCGAGCGGCCCAGTTCGCGCAGCATGCGGCCGACGATCTCGGCAACGCGGCCGCCGATGCCGACATCCACTTCGTCGAAGATCAGCGTGCCTGCGGCATTGGCCTGGCTGGCAATCACCTGCAGGGCAAGGCCGATGCGCGACAGTTCGCCGCCCGAGGCCACTTTCGCCAGCGCACGCGGGGGCTGCCCGGCATTGGCTGCGACGAGGAACTCGACGGCTTCCAGCCCGCTCGCGGCGGGGTCGGCCAGCGGCGTCAGGGAAACCTCGAAACGCCCGCCCTCCATGGCGAGTTCCTGCATGCCGGCGCTGACGGCATTGCCCAGCGCCTGCGCCGCCTTTGCGCGCTGCGCCGAAAGCTTCTGCGCCACCTTCAGGTAGGCCGCCTCGGCGTCCCGCTCGCGTGCCGCCAGCGCTGCGGGGTCGGCGCGCAATTCAAGTTCGGCCAGCCGGGCCTGCAGGTCGCCCAGCAGGCCCGGCAGGTCCTCGGGGGCGACGCGGTGCTTGCGCGCCATCTGCGTCACGGCGTCGATGCGCGCATCGAGTTCGGCCAGGCGCCCGGGATCGGCTTCCAGCCGTTCGCGGTAGCGGCGCAATGCAAGCGCGGATTCCTCGAGCTGGATCAGCGCGCCGTCGAAGAGCTGCGCAGCATCGCCGAGGTCCGGATCGAAGCCGACGAGTTCGCCCAGCCGCGTGCCGGCGCGGCGCAGCACGGGCAGACCCGTCTCGTCCGCGGCATCGCCCTCGCCCAGCGCCGCCAGCGCGGCATCGACGCCTTCCAGCAGCGAACTCGCGTTGGCCAGGCGCCGCTGTTCGGCCTCGGTGTCGCGCCAGGTCTCGGCATCGAAGGCCAGCGCGCCGAGTTCGCGCACCTGCCAGTCGAGCAGTTCGCGCTCCCGCGCCGCCGCCTCGACGTCCTTTTCG
>ERZ724513.2091-NODE-2091-length-10053-cov-4.195639_pt1 | contig 10053 bp, 10 predicted proteins | sample MGYA00376046_ERZ724513 | MGnify/ENA primary metagenome ERZ724513 (study PRJEB28724, sample SAMN07190883) | activated sludge metagenome | isolation source: activated sludge of sewage treatment plant in Hong Hong | place: Hong Kong | collected 2016-03-17 ... | reverse complement strand
GCCCGAACCGGTCTTCGGCTACTTCACGCCACCGGCGGTGAGGCCGGCCACGATCCGGCGCTGGAAGATCAGCACACCGATGATCAGCGGCACGGTCACCAGGACGCCGGCGGCCATGATGGTTCCCCACGGGGTGTCAAAGCCGTAGGCGCCGGTGAACTTCGAGATCGACACCACAGCCGTGTACATCTCCTGCTGGGTGCCGAACGTCAGCGCGATCATGAATTCGTTCCAGACCGCGATGAAGGTGATGATCGCCGTCGTGAACACACCCGGCGCGGCGAGCGGCAGGATCACCTTGCGGAACGCCTGGCCCGGCGTGCAGCCGTCCACCATGGCGGCCTGCTCAAGCTCCACCGGCAGCTGCCGGAAGAACGCGGTCAGGTTCCACACGCACAACGGCAGGCCGAACGAAAGCGACGGGATGATCAGCGCCTGGTAGGTGTTCATCCAGTTGATCGGCATCCACGGGTAGGCACCAGTGAACATCTTGAACAGCGGGATCAGCAGCGTGATGCCCGGGAACATCGAGCAGCCGATGATGATCGCCAGCACGATGCCCTTGAACCGGAACCGCAGCCGGGCCAGAGCGTACGCGGCCAGGATGCCGAACAGCAGGGTAACCAGGGTGGTCGACAGCGAGACAATCACCGAGTTCACCAGGGCCCGGCCGAAGCCGTTGACCGGGTCGAACACCGCCGGGTAGTTCTCGAAGGAGACGGGGTTCGGCCAGAAGGACGTGTCCCGCCCCATCGTGGGCAGGCGCAGTGACGAGACCACCATCCAGTAGAACGGCGCGATGCAGTAGATGATGATGAAGGTCATGCCGAGGAAGATGCCTACCTTGCCGAGCCACCACTTCCAGTCGTGGCGGGGCTTGTTCAGCAGTGCCAGTTCGGTAGCGGTCACGTGAGAGGTTGCCGCGGTCATGACTGGAACTCCCCGCTCGTGATGGTGGTCTTGGCCAGCTTGATCTTCCGGTTCTCCGCCTTCGCCTTCGCCTTCTGGCGCTTGCGCTGCTCGGTGATCGCCCGGGTCTCCTCGTCACCGATCACGTCGGCACCGAGCAGGCGGATGAAGATGAACGCGACCAGCACGATGTAGGCGAACAGGATCAGCGAGTACGCCGCCGCCGTGCCGTAGCGCAGCTGGTTGTTCTCGATGTAGGCGAACATCGAGATCGTCTCGACGTAGTACTTGCCCTGCCCGATCATGCCCCAGGGCAGGTCGAACATGCGCATGGTGTCGAGTGTGCGGAACAGCACCGCGACCACCAGTGCCGGTTTCACCATCGGCAACGTGATCCGGGTGAACTGCTGCCAGGCGTTCGCGCCGTCCACTCGGGCAGCCTCGTAGACGTCCGAAGGGATCGTCTGCAGGCCGGCGAGGGTGAGCAGGCCGATGAACGGTGCCGTCTTCCACGTGTCGGCGATGATCACGGCCCATTGGGAGTAGCTGTTGTCGGCGAGCCACAGGATCTGCTGTCCGAGGATCTTGTTCATCACGCCGTCGGCGTCGAAGATCAGGCCCCACATCCGGGCGGACACGATCGTCGGGATCGCCCAGGGCACCAGGATCGCAGCGCGCACGAACCCCTTGCCGCGGAAGGCGCGGGCCATGATCAGGGCCATCGCCACACCGATCACGGTCTCGATCGCGACGCAGATGATGGTGAAGAAGGTGACGTTCAGGAACGAGTTGATCAGCCGGTCGATGTTGCCCCAGGCTCCATCCACCGCCTGCGGGTTCGCGAAGATGTCGGTGAAGTTCTGCAGCCCGACGAAACTCTCTCCCTCGGGGATCATGCCCGTGGTCGGGTCGGGTGTCGTGAACTTCCTGAATACGGATTCCCGCAGCGACAACAGGATCGGAATGCCCACGACGAAGAGGATCACCAGCATCGTGGGGGAGATCAGAAATGCGGCCAGGGTTCCCTGGCCATCGCTGAGTAGGTTCTTCTTGCGCTTCTCGGTAACGGGAGGCGTATTGCCGGCGAGTGTTGTAGCAGCGCCCTGGCTCATGCTTCCCCACCTCCTTTGCTAGGGAAAGGACACTCTCGGGGCCGCGGCGGCAGCCGCGACCCCGAGAAGTCCCGACAGGGGAAGGTTACTTCAGCAGGTCCTGGAGTTTCGTCTGCAGACCGTTGAACGCGTCGGTCGGCGTCTGCTGGCCCTGCAGAGCTGCGTACGTCGCATCCTGAATAGCGGCGGTCACGTCGCCGTAGCGGACAGCCTTCGGCCGTGCCTTGGCGTTCTTGATCGACTCGCCCAGGGTGGACAGGTAACCGAACTGCTTGTTCAGCTCCGCGTCGGCGTACATGCTCTCCAAGATCGGAGCCAGCGAACCCTTCTGCAGGAAGGTCTTCTGCTGAGCCTCGGCAGCAATCCACTTGATGAAGTCACCAGCGGTGCCCTTGTTCTTCGTGAACGCCGAGATGCCGATGTTGTGGCCACCGAGGGTGGACACGCCCGGGCCGGTCTTGCCGGGGATCGGGGCGACACCGAACTTGCCCGCAACCTTGGAGGATCCGTCGGTCTTGCTGGCGAGGTTGTAGACGTAGGGCCAGTTGCGCAGGAACAGGATCTTGCCGTCCTGGAACGCCTGCCGGCTCTCCTCTTCCTTCCAGGTGATCGCTTCCTTCGGGATCATCCCGCTCTTGAAGCCGTCCACCATCCAGGTCAGTCCTGCGACGGCCTCGGCGCTGTTCACGGCCGGCTTGCCGTCGGCGGTGATGAACTCTCCACCGGCGGAGTTCACGGCCTCGGCGACGTTACAGGTCAGGCCCTCGTACTTCTGGAACTGGCCGGAGTAGCAGGACATGCCCTTCTGGGTCGGCAGGACCTTGTCGCAGGCGGCCTGCATCTCGTCCCAGGTGGTCGGCGGCTTCAGGCCCGCCGCGTCCAGCAGGTCGGAGCGGTAGTACAGCAGCGCGCCATCGGAGGACTGCGGGTAGGCGTAGAGCTTGCCGAAGTAGGACGCCGCATCGACCGCGCTGGCGAGCATGCCGTCGGTCGGGAACTTGTCCTTCGGCAACTCCTGCAGCCAGCCGTTCGCCGCGAACTCGGCGGTCCACACCACGTCTACTGACATGACCGAGAACTCGCCACTCTTGGCCTGGCCGCGCTTGATCATGTCGGCCCGCTGCTGGTCAGCCTCGGGAGAAAGCTCCCTCAGCGTGACCTGCTCGTTCGGATGAGCGTCGTTCCACTCCTTCAGCACACCGGCCCAGACACCCGCAGTGTCCTTGCCCTGCGCATACGTGATCGGCCCGCGCTCGTCCCAGTTCACGCCGCTGGCGGAGGCACTGCCCGCCGGGGTTGTGGAGGAACTGCACGCAGCGGTGATCAGCACGGCACCGACTGATGCCACTGCTGCGAGCACGCGCCGCGTTGTGCGTGCATGAGACATTGAGTCCTCGCTTCTCAGATGTGTGTCCCCCGCCTGGGGACCCTGTCAGCACTCTAGGCACGCGGCACCCCGGATGGGCAGCACCTTTCCCGGATTGTTATGGAACTCCAACGAGACGATCAAACGAATGTGGGTAATGAATCGTTACAGTTTGGTTTGAACGATTCAGAAGGTTGGGTAAAACGAGTGACCGGATGCAAGCTCACGTGAACGGCACCGCAGAGTCACCGTCGACGACGACGTTCCTCAGCGTCCCCGCAGGAGCGAACGCAGGATCAGCACGAAGGCGACCGCACCGCCGGCAGCGGCGGCGAGCAGAACGACGCGATCCGTGCGCAGGCCACCGCGCTCGTCGACGACCTGAGCCTTCGCCTGGTCGAAGGTGCCGCGGGCGAAGGTTCGCGCGTCCGAGACCGTGTTGGCGACGATGGCCTTCGGGTGTACCTGATTGATCAGGCCCTCCACGCTCGCGGCGAGCCGTTGCCGCGCTGCCGCGATCTCGGCCTCGATCTCTTCGCGGGTGCGCACTGCCTCTGCCATGGCTCCTCCACCTTCACCGGCCACTGCCTCTCGCACAGCCTATGCCAGCGCGGTGCCGGCCGGCGCGAACAGCCGCAGGGCCGAGCGGACGTGCCCTATCGTGACGCCATGACCCAACTGCGACCGGGCGATCCCGCCCCAGCCTTCACCCTGCCGGACGCCGACCAGCAGCCCGTGCAACTCGCCGACTACGCCGGCGGTCGGGTCATCGTCTACTTCTTCCCCGCCGCGATGACCCCCGGGTGCTCGCTGGAGGCCGTCGACTTCGACGCCGCGATGGGCGACCTCGACGCAGCCGGCTACCAGGTGATCGGGATCTCCCCGGACAGCACTGACAAGCTCGCGAAGTTCCGCGAGCGCGACCACCTCCGCTTCCCACTGCTGGCCGATCAGGGGCGGGACGTCCTCAACGCCTATGGCGCGTTCGGCTCGAAGATGCTCTACGGCAAGCAGGTGCAGGGCGTGATCCGTTCGACCTTCATCGTCGACGTGGACGCCGAGGGCGCAGGCACGATCTCGGTGGCGCAGTACAACGTGCGTGCGACCGGCCACGTTGCCAAGCTCCGCCGCGAACTGGGAGTGTGAGAGCCCCCGCGTCGGCAGGTCAGTCTCCGCGGACCGGTGAGTCGGGCACGCCCGACTGCCAGGAGCGGGAGCCGCTGAGCGCCGAGCGCGCCAGGGTGTCCAGCACTGCGGTGGCACCGGAGACGATCAGGTGCTCGCCGGCAGCGACCACCCGCTCATCGGGAGGGTTCGGCTCGAAGGCGCCGGGCGCGTGCAGCACGGCGAGGGTGAGGATCCCGCGACCCCGGAGTTCGCCGACGGTAACCTCCGCCAGCGGACCGTCGGCGTCCGCAACCACCTCCTCCATGCTGAAGGCCATTCCCCCTCTGGCGAGGGCCGCGTCGATGAACTCGACCACGCCGGGCTTGAGGGCGAGGTTCACGATCCGCCGTCCTGCCATGGTGTAGGGCGAGACGGCGCGTTCGGCGCCAGCCTGGATCAGCTTGGAGATCACGTTCTCCGCACCCGCGCGTCCGACGATGAACAGGTCCGGGTTCATCGATCGCGCGGTGAGCGTGACGTAGACGTTCTCCGCGTCCGAGTCGATAGCGCTGACCAGGCCCTTCGCCCGCTCGACACCGGCGCGCCGGAGCACCTCGTCGGTCGCCCCGTCACCGTGGACGACCAGGTAGCCGGCGTCCTCGGCCCGTTGCAGGGAGTCCTCGCGGATGTCGATCACAACGACCTTCTGGTTGTCCTCCACGAGTTCACGGGCCACCATCGACCCGACCCGTCCGAATCCGCAGACCACGAAGTGTCCGCGGAGCTGGTCGATCACCCGGCTCATCCGCTTGGCCTTTCTTCTTCCACTGGCGACATCGGTGATCACGTTCTCCGCCACCACCCCGACCGTGCCGAAGATCACGCCGATGGCCGACAGCGCCATCAGCATGGTCCAGATCCGGCCCGGCCAGTCCAGCTCGTGAACCTCGCGGAAGCCGACTGTGGTCATCGTGGTCACGGCCATGTAGAGGCCGTCGAAGAAGCTCCAGCCCTCGATGACCATGTAGCCCACCGCACCGATCACTGCGAGCGCGACCACGGCGAGCACCCAGCGGATCACCGGCCGACTCGTGGTCGACCCACCCGCCGGGCGGCCGTCCGTGCCGCGTCCGAGCACGCTCACGGCCGCATCCTACGGGTGGGCGCCCTTCCGGGTGGCCGAAACGGGACCGGGACGTCAGGGGGTGAGCCCGGCGGCGAGTACTTCGGCGAGTCCGTCGGTGTCGCCGCTGATGGCCAGGCTCGGGTCTGCCGCGTCCAGCCGACCCCAGGCGAGCAGGGCGAGGCTCCGGATGGCCCCGGTCACGACCGTCTCCACTCCGCCGGGCGATCCCTGGAGCAGGTAGTCGGCGGGCGCGTCGACGGCCACGAAGCGGACGCGGACAAGGGGCGGACGGATGCGTCCGAGCCGGAGCTGACGGGGGTGCATCACCGTGACCACTTCGTCCAGGCAGTCGTGCCACGCCTCGGAGCCCGGCTCGAACGGCAGTCCAGCGGCAGTCCGCAGATCCCACAGGTGGACGAGCGTCTCGAGCGCCTGGCGCCGGTGCCAGAACCGCACGGTGCCGGCCCACTCCCCTGCCGGCGCCGGATCGTCGAGCAGGGTCTGCGTGACCGTGTCCGGGTCGAGCCGCCGGAAGATCGCCCGCAACCGGGCCGCCTCGCTGGCGTAGCCGGACCGCAGTGCGAAGCCTTCCACGGGCAGTGGTTCGGTGGGTTGCTGCGCCGCAAGACCGCCCGCCCAGCGGTGCACCGCGGCCAGGTGGTGGACGAGCTCCCGCACCCGCCAGTCGCCACAGGACGCCACCGGGGCGTCCGGGTCGACCAGCGGAATGCTCGTCTCGAACTCGTCCTGGTAGCGGCGCAGGGCCGCCAGCTGATCGAGGTTGGGCTGCATGCGGCTCATGTTACGGAGCCGATCCCGAGCTGGACCGCAGGATCAGCAGGAGGCGCGCGTGCCGGAGAAGGGACTCGAACCCTCACGCCCATGGGGCACAGGAACCTAAATCCTGCGTGTCTGCCAGTTCCACCACTCCGGCCGGCGGGCCGCAGTCTACTGGCGGCACGATCGTCGCACCGGCCAGCGTACGCCCATATACCCCCAGGGGTATATTCTCCCTGCGTGCAGACACAACACCTGACCAGTGCGGCCCCGGCCCGCCAGTCCGAGCGCCAGCGGCTGGAGCACTTCCCGGTCGGCGCCTTCGCCGTGGTGATGGGATTGGCAGGAACCGCTGTCGCGTGGATGAAGTCGACTGCGATGTGGGCGGTGTCGCCCCTGGCCGGCCGCGGCCTCGCCGGCTTCGCTCTCGCCGCCCTCGCCGCAGCCGCGGGAGCCTACCTCGTCAAGACCGTCAACCATCGCGCGGCGGTCGTCGCCGAGTGGCAGCATCCGGTGAAGTCGGCCTTCACCGCCACGATCCCGGTGTCCCTGCTTGTGCTCTCTGCGAGCTTCCTGGACTGGGCGCCCGGACTCGCCGCGGCGCTCTGGTGGACGGGTGCCGCACTGCAGGCGGTGATCACACTGTGGATCATCCGCACCTGGATCGCGGACGCCCGGATCGAGCACGTCCACATCCACCCGGCCTGGTTCATCCCGGCGGTCGGCAACATCGTCGCACCGATCACCGGCTCCGCCCTGGCCCCGCCTGCGGTGAACTGGTACTTCTTCGGCATCGGCATCGTCTACTGGCTCGGGCTCCTGCCGATCGTGCTCAGCCGTCTGTTCACGGTGGGCACGCTGCCGCCGCGACTGGCCCCCACGCTCGCGATCCTGATCGCGCCGCCCGCGGTCGGCGCCCTTGCCTGGGTACGCCTGGGCGGCAGCTTCAACGACCCGCTGGTGAAGATCCTGCTCGGCGTGGCCGTGTTCCAGCTGCTCCTGCTCGCGGTGCAGGCCCCGGCCCTGCGCCAGATGCCGTTCACGATCAGCTCCTGGGCGTACAGCTTCCCCCTGGCAGCGCTCAGCGCCGCGCTGATCGGCTCGAGCTCCGCGGGCGGCATCGACTACGGCTGGTTCGCCGGACTTGCGCTCACCCTGACCAGCATCGTGGTCACCGCGCTGACCGTCCGCACCGGGATCGCCATCGCACGGCACGAGATCTGCCGCCCGGAGTAGCCGAGGGGCTGCGAGCTCCCCGGCCGGTTCACCGGACCGATGCCGGACGCAGCCGCGGGTCGTCCGCGGCGAAGGTACGCACCGGGCCCGGTGCCGACTCGGCGGTCTCGAACCGGACGGTGACCCGGCCGAGCCCGGAACCCCACACCCAGCCCTCGCCGTACTCCTCGTGCACGACATCGGAGCCCGGCAGCCAGCCCGATGGACGCCGGGTCAGCGGCGCCTCGGCCTCCTCCACCACCCGGCCGGGCGCGGGGTCGCCGAGGTCGAACAGGGGCTCCTGCGCCACTTCCACCAGCCCGGAGACCCCGACACCGAGCAGCCGGACCCCGCCGGTGGTGTCGAGCCCGTCCAGCAGGCCTCGCGCGACCTGGCCGACCACCTCAACCCGGTCCGTCGCGCCGTCCAGCGTGCGAGATCGACTGATCGAGGAGAAGTCCGGCCAGCGCACCTTCACCGTCACCGTGCGGGCGAACAGCTCCGCCTTCGCCAAACGCTGCACGACCTGCGAAGCCTGGCGTTCGGCGATCCCTGCCAGAATCCCCGCATCCGCGATGTCGTGCTCGAAGGTGTCCTCCACCGAGATCGACTTCGTCTCGCGCTCGGGCTCGACCGCACGGTCGTCGTCCGCCCTGGCCAGGGTAAACAGGTGCTCGCCGCCAGCCTTGCCCAGCTCACGGACCAGCTCGGCAGACGACAATCGCTGCAGGTCGGCCACGGTACGCACGCCGAGCCGGCCGAGCCGGTCCATCGTCGCCGGCCCGACGCCAGGGATCGCGCGGGCCGGCAGCGGCGCGATCGTGGCCACCTCGGTGCCCGGTACGACCAGCCGGACGCCGTCCGGCTTTGCGAGTTCACTGGCCACCTTCGCGATGAACTTCGAACTGCCGAGACCGACCGACGCCGTCAGGCCGCCCGTGACGGCGGTCAGGCGCGCCCGCAGGTCCGTGGCCAGCTCCCGCAGCGACGCCTCGTCCAGCGGACGCTCCGGGCCGGCGGCCAGGTCGACGAACGCCTCGTCCAGGCTGAGCGGCTCGACCAGCGGGGAGAGCTCGCGCAACAGGCCCATCACGATGCCGCTCGCCTGCCGGTAAGCGTCGAAGCGCCCGGCAAGGAACGCAGCGTGCGGGCACCGTCGCCTCGCCTCGCTCATCGCCATCGCCGAGCCGACCCCGAACTTCCGTGCCTCGTAGGACGCTGTCGAGACCACGCCGCGCAGCCCGATGCCGCCCACGATCACCGGCCTGCCGCGCAGCGACGGTTTGTCGCGCTGCTCGACCGCCGCGAAGAAGGCGTCCAGGTCGAGGTGCAGCACCGAGGCCCGGGCCCGCACGCTCACACCAGCGATTCGAGGTAGGCGACGCCACGGGGCGAGAGCCGGTAGCCGACCCGCAGGCTCTCGGTGAGCCCGAGCGCCTTCAGCCGGCGGATGTCGGCCTTCAGCGGCGCCACCTCCCGATCCAGCAGCGCCGCGAGCTCGGTGGAGATCACGCCGGGGTTGTCCCGGATCCACTCCAGGATCTGCCGCGTCCACGGCCCGCTGCGTTTCCCGGAGTCCAGCCTCGCGACGGCTGCCCGGAGCCGGGCCAGGTCGTCCGCGTCCGGCAACTGGTCGCGCAACTGCACCCGAGGGTCCTCTCCCATCCAGGACAGCACCACCCGGTAAACGTGGTCACCACCCCGGCTCGCCCGCGGGCTGCGGGCCACCGGCCGCGACGGGGCGAGCTGGCGGCGCAAGGCCTCGACGTCGGGGAAGCCGGCCGCGATGGCATCGGCATCCGTGAGCCGACCAAGGTCGGGCACCTCGGTCACCCGGTCGAAGCGGACGATGCCCGCGCCGGTCAGCTGGGTGCCCCCCACCTTCACCCGCGGCTGCTCCCAGCGCCGGAACGCGAGGGTGATCGTGCCGTTCCGCACGCCCTCGGCGATCCTGGCCGGCAGCAGCATCAGCGTCGCCGGTAGCGGACGAAGTCGAATCCGTCATGCGGCTCACGGGAGGTCTCGACCCATTCGGCCGGGTCGATCTCGGGGAAGCGCACCGAACCCTGCGCCGCGGCATGGACTTCGGTCAGGTCGAGGTCGGTCAGTCGCGGCCATGCCTGCTCGTACACGCTGCCGCCGCCCGCGATGAAGACGTAGCTGTCCAGGCTCTGCGCGAGCTCGATCGCGGCGTCAACGGACGGTGCCGTGCGGCCCTCGGCACGGCCGTCGGCGGGCAGGGTGACGCTGTCGGGCCGGCTGGTCACAACGATCGTGGTGCGACCGGGCAGCCAGCGTCCGATCGCGTCGTGGGTGCGGCGCCCCATGACGAGGACGTGTCCGCTGGTGACCCGCTTGAACCGGGCCCAGTCCTCTGCGATCTCGAAGGGCTGGCGTTCGCCGTCCCCGATCACGCCATTGGCGTCCACGATCGCAATCGC
>ERZ724513.2085-NODE-2085-length-10064-cov-6.641722_pt1 | contig 10064 bp, 10 predicted proteins | sample MGYA00376046_ERZ724513 | MGnify/ENA primary metagenome ERZ724513 (study PRJEB28724, sample SAMN07190883) | activated sludge metagenome | isolation source: activated sludge of sewage treatment plant in Hong Hong | place: Hong Kong | collected 2016-03-17 ... | reverse complement strand
CGCGCATGCGCTTGGATGGCACCGAGTGGGCGAACGTCGTGGAAGTGGATAATGTGATGTCGCTTAGCTATTCGTGCCTGCGCCAGTGGATCACCCCTTCGTTGTTGCAGGTGGAGACCAATTCGAGCCGGGCGTTTTATCCCCATCGGATGTTCGAGGTCGGTGAGGTGGCTGTCCCCGATGCTCGCGCCGATGTCGGTTCACGGACGATCACGATGTTGGGGGCGGTCATCGCCCATGCCGGCGCGCATTTTTCCGAAATTCACTCCTGCCTGGACTTGCTGCTCTATTACTTGGACCGTCCTTTTAGGTTGGAACCGGTCCCTCACCCGTCGTTTCTTGAGGGCAGGGCAGGCAGAATCATGCTGGATGGACGAGCTATCGGACTGCTCGGAGAGTTGCATCCCGAGGTGTTAGAGCAGTGGCAGATTGGAGTGCCGGCAGTCGCGCTGGAGTTGGAAATCGATCGATTACTGGATGAAGCGTGACGGGAAAATCCGTTCCATCAGGATCTTCCCGTCACAGAGCATTGAGGCGAACCCGTTAGCTCGCTGCGGTGGCGAGCTGCTGCTTGGCAACGCCGACGAGTTTCTCAAATCCCGCCATATCCCGGATCGCCATATCGGACAGCACTTTCCGATCCAATAAGATATTCGCCTTCTTCAGGGCGTTCATGAAGCGGCTATACGCAATGCCATGCAAGCGGGTCGCGGCGCTGATGCGCGCGATCCAGAGCTGGCGGAAATCACGCTTCCGCTGCTTTCGCCCTGAATACGCGTAAGCCTGCCCTTTATCGACTGATTCGGTTGCTGTTCGGAACAGCCGGCTTTTGGCGCCGTACTGGCCTTTCGCCAGTTTCAGGCGCTTCTTTCGCCGCTGTCGTGTTTTCGGACCACCTTTTGTACGAGGCATGGGACGCTACTCCTTTCAGATCCTGTTCACGGCACAATCATCGTTACTGCGGAAGCAACTTGTTCAACGCGGGTGTCGAGGCGGACGAGACTTCCGTGGCCCCCTTCAAGTTCCGCTTGCGGTCGCGTGGCTTGCCGGTCAACAAATGCCGACCGCCGGCCTTCCGGCGAACCAATTTGCCCGTTCCCGTTCGTCGGAACCGCTTCTTCGCGCCGCTGTGGGTTTTCATCTTCTGCTTCATGCTCTCATTCCTTCCTTGCGTGCGTCGCGCACACTATTTGGGAGCCAAAATCATAATCAGGCTCCGCCCTTCCATCCTCGGCGCAAATTCAACGGTCCCCGCTTCCATGCACTGCTGGATCACACTCGTCATCATCGTGCGACCCATTTCCTGATTGGCCATCTCACGACCACGATACGTGAGCGTCACCTTGGTCTTATTCCCATCGGCCAAAAACTCTTTGATCTGGCGGATCTTGATCTCGAGATCGTGTTTGTCGGTGCGTGGTCTCAGCTTGATCTCTTTGACCTGCGTGGATTTCTGGTGCCGACGGCTCTGGTGATCTTTCTTGCTGAGCTCGAACTTATATTTCCCATAGTCCATGATACGGCAAACCGGAGGCTGTGAGGTCGGGGCCACCTCGACGAGATCGTAGCCCCCTTCCTGAGCCTTATTGAATGCCTCTACGGTCGGCAGTATTCCCAATTGCTCGCCGTCAGGACCGATGACTCGAACTTCCCGAATCCTGATTTCCCGGTTTACGCGTAATTTAGGGACGATAGGTCACCTCGTTTGTGAGTGGGTTGCTGTATCGCGTAATGATTGATTCGTGTCTGTGCGGATGAGTTCCAGGAATTGTTCGATCGGCATGGTCCCATGATCAGCTTTGCTTCGACCGCGAACCGCCACCATGCCGCTCTGCACTTCCTTATCGCCCACCACCAGCATATAGGGAATCTTGTTCTTTTCCGCCTCGCGGATCTTGAAACCGATCTTCTCGTTGCGGAGGTCCGCTTCAACACGGTAGCCGTGGCTCTTGAGGGTGGAGACGATCTTAGCCGCGAATTCCTGTTGATGGTCGGTGATTGTCAGTACAACGGCTTGAACCGGAGCCAGCCACGTCGGGAAGGCGCCGGCATAGTGCTCGATCAAAATGCCAAAGAAGCGCTCGATCGATCCCATGAGCGCCCGATGAATCATGATCGGTTGATGGTGTTTACCGTCTTCGCCGGTATAGGCCAGCTTGAAGCGTTCAGGATTGTTGAAATCGACCTGAACCGTCGAGCATTGCCATGATCGACCCAGGACATCTTTAATTTTGATGTCGATTTTCGGGCCGTAGAATACGCCTTCACCCGGATCAACCTGATAGGCCACGTTGCGGCTCTTCAGCGCTGCTTCCAAGGCGTTGGTGGCGATGGTCCAGTTCTCATCCGATCCCACGGATTTCTCGGGCCTGGTCGAGAGGTAAATTTCAAATTCCGTGAATCCGAAGGTGCCAAGCACGAAAAAGGTGAAGTCCAGCACGCGGCTGACTTCGGCCTCGATTTGATCGGGTCGGCAGAACAAATGCGCGTCGTCTTGAGTGAAGCCGCGGACCCGTAGCAGCCCATGCAGCACGCCGGTTCGCTCGTAACGATAGACGGTGCCCAACTCTCCGTACCGGATCGGCAAATCGCGATAGCTGCGCAAGTGCGATTTGTAGATCATGATATGGAAGGGGCAGTTCATCGGCTTGAGCTGATACTCGCTGCCTTCCAGTTTCATCGAGGCAAACATGTTTTCGCGGTAATAGTCGACGTGGCCGCTCGTTTTCCACAGGTCGAGCCTCGCGACATGCGGCGAATACACCAGGTCGTAGCCGTCCTTGATGTGTTGCTCCCGCCAGAAATTTTCGATGAGCAGCCGGATCAGGGAGCCTTTGGGATGCCAGAGCACCAAGCCGGGACCGATGTCGTCTTGAATCGTGATCAGGTCGAGCTCTTTGCCGAGTTTGCGATGGTCGCGACGCTTGATCTCTTCGAGTTTTGCCAGATGGGCATCAAGTTCCTTTTTCGTGGGAAACGAGGTGCCGTACACCCGCTGGAGCATGGGATTGCGTTCGTCCCCGCGCCAGTAGGCGCCGCCGGTCGAGAGGAGCTTAAAGGCGCCCACGTAGCCGGTGGTGGGCAGGTGCGGCCCGCGACAAAGGTCGACGAATTCTCCCTGACGGTACAGGGAAATAGGGGAACCATCGTCAAAGCTATTGATTAACTCAACCTTATAGGCTTCCCCGCGATCCTGAAAAAACTTGATCGCGTCTTCTTTGGATAGTTCACTACGGCTGACAGTCAGGCCACGCTTGGTGATTTCAATGGCTCGGGCTTCGATCTTTTCCAGATCTTCCGGGGTGAACGGCCGGTCGAACGCAAAATCGTAGTAGAACCCGTCGTCGAGCGCCGGACCAATCGTAAGTTGCGCACTCGGGAACACTTCCTTGACCGCTTGAGCCATAATGTGGGTGCTGCTATGGCGGTACACCTCACGCCCTTCCGCGGATTCAAAGGTCAACGGTTCGACGGACGCGTCTTGATCCAACGCATGGAACAAGTCCATCGGCACGCCGTTGACCTTCGCGGCCAAGATTTTCCCGTCGAGACGGCCTCCCTGCGGGGTTAAGGCCTCTCGGACGGTGCATCCTGTTGGTACTTGTTTTCGAGTTCCGTCAGGAAGGGTGATGTGAATGAGCTGTGAGGCCACTCCGGTCAATCCTGCCAAAAAAATACAACGTCGCGCCGACCACCCCCTGCGGGTAATCGGATCACGAACTTCATGAGCGAACGAAAATGGTAGGCGCGGACGGTCTTGAACCGTCGACCTCTACCGTGTCAAGGTAGCGCTCTCCCCCTGAGCTACGCGCCTATCGATCGGCGATGCTAATACAGGCTTACCAAAGGTGTCAAGGAAACGCGGTGGCAAGACAGGCTTTTCTCTGTGACCGAGCCACGCAATCGCGTCTTGTCCCGTGGGGCTGTCCGAGAGTCTGCCGACTCCTACTTGACGGCCGCCTTGAGTTCCTTGCCGGCCGAGAACTTCGGAATGCGGGCGGCAGGAATTTTCAAGGCTTCGCCGGTCCGCGGATTGCGTCCCATCCTGGCCTTGCGCTTTGAAATCGTAAAGGTGCCGAAATTGACCAACGTCACCCGCTTTCCCTTCTTGAGCGACGTGGTGACTGCGCCGGTGAAGGCTTCGAGCGCGACTGTTGCGGCGACCTTGGTGATACCGGCACTGTTCGCCATTTGTGCAATCAATTCTTCCTTGGTCATTGCTTCCCTCCGTTGGTGGTTGGCGACCCGTGGATGTGATGCATGGGCGTACTTATGACGCCTTGTGAGGTGCGGCTCAGTCGTCGGTACGCTAGCTGGCCCTGGCGCGTTTGACGGGGATATCCAGATCGAGAATCTTTTTTCTCAACGTATTGCGATTCAGCCCAAGGAGCTCCGCGGCTTGGATCTGGTTGCCCTTGGTCTCTCGCAAGGTCAGAAGAATCAACGGGCGTTCGACCGCGGCGATCAGCATCGGGTGGAGATTTTTCCCTGAGCCATTCCGCATGCCTTTGACGAAATCCCCGACCTTGTGTTCGAGATAAGAATCCAAACACAAAGCTTGTCCTTTGCCATTCGACGGAGGCGCTTCGGCCTTCGAGGCCTTGGACGCCTGAAGCACGGCGGCGGTGCGTTTCAGCACGGTACGCGATCCCACGAGGAGCAGGGTTCGTGAAGGATCGATTCCGGTCAGCAATTTGCTCAAGTCCGCCGCGGCAGCCAACTTCGATTCGATGATGACCGCATCGTAGTCGCGCTTTGCCAGGTCCTTCTGCAGTGATGGGCCTTCACGGCCAACGGTAATCGCCTGCTCACCGAAAAGGTCCTTGTAGTGTGACTGGATCTCGCTGTCTGTGCTGAGCAATAGAATATTAAATGTTGATGAACGCAGCGTCATGAGAGGCACCGAGGAAGAAGAGGGCGGGATTATTGCTCAGGCCCCAGATGATGTCAATGAGGAAATCTGCACCGGTATTGATGCAGCCTGATCGATCAAAGTGGAGAAAGTGAGCACTGGTAGAAGAGATTGTTGGTGGCATCAATTCGCAATGCAAATTAGAAACTTTCGACGCAGCAAATTCATCTCTTCCGAGAGATGGCGAGCAATTGTCGGCCAACGTGATCGCCGCCAGCGCATCCGCGATATCCGCAACCAGGCCTGCGCCCGCGGGCTTGACAGGAAAGCGGGGCTCAATGTATAGACATTCATGAATCCCCATCGGAATAGTCGCAAATGAAGGTTAGCCTTAGAGCCACCTATGGGATCATCGCTGCCGTAGATCTTGCGCTTCACCATGCCGAGCATCCGGTGTGCGCAAAGTCGATCGCCAAGCGGCAGGCGATTCCGGCCCGGTTCCTCGAGCAAGTGCTGCATGCGATGAAGAAGGCGGGAGTGGTGACGAGTCAGCGCGGAGCGCAAGGCGGGTATGTGTTGAGTCGAAAACCCTCGGAGCTCTCTGTGGCGGACATTCTCGATGCCTTAGAAGGCCCGCTTCTGTCGACGAACGGAGACGCCGCTCCGAAACAGACCTCGTCACGAGCTTCCAAGCAAGAGGCGCTCCTTGCGCATATTTGGGATCGTGTGAAACGGGCGGAACTCAGCGTGTTATCCGAAGTGACGGTCGAGGAGTTGGCAAAGCGCCAACGGGCCCTCGACGAGCAACATACATTGATGTATCACATTTGAACTCCCGCATGATGCCCTGCACATTACTTCCGAACCGACGAGGTCGTTATGATAAGTAGTCATACAGAGGCTCTTCGCCCCGCTGTGAAGACTGAGCCCATTCCTCCCCATATTGTCGAAGAAATCGAGACATTCGAGGCCGAAGCTCAACGTGTGCTGGCCGGCGATCTCTCGACCGACATCTTCAAGCCCTTCCGCTTGCAGTACGGCATCTATGGTCAGCGGCAGCCCGGCGTGCAGATGTTCCGGATCAAAATTCCATTCGGCGGTTTGACGGCCAATCAATTGCGACGCGTGGCTGAATTGGCCGACCAGTTTGCCACCGGCGTGGGCCATGTCACGACGCGTCAGGACATTCAGCTGCATTTCGTGGAGCTTAAGCACGTGCCTGAGATGATGCGCCAGTTGGCGGCAGTGGGATTGACCACACGTGAAGCCTGCGCCAACACGGTGCGTAATGTGACGGCGTGCCATCTGGCCGGAGTGTGCCAGGGCGAAGTGTTCGATGTGACGCCCTACGCGAAAACAGTTGCCTACCATCTGCTGCGTAATCCGCTGAACCAGAGTCTCCCGCGGAAATTCAAGATCGCGCTGTCGGGCTGCCGGCAGGATTGCGCCCTCACACCCATTCACGACATCGGCCTGCTCGCGGCGAAACGGGCGGATGGAACCATTGGCTTCCGGATGGTGGCCGGTGGTGGCCTGGGATCGACACCGCGCATGGCGCAAGTGCTGCGAGAATTTACGCCGATGGACGAATTGCTGCCGACCATCGAAGCGGTGATCAAAGTGTTCGACACCTTAGGAAACCGCAAGAATCGGAACAAGGCTCGCATGAAGTTCGTTATCGAGAAACTCGGATTCGACGAATTCAAACGTCGCTGGGAGGCGGCCTATGCGGCCATGGGATATGCGGTGCCGACGCATGAACCGATCAAACTGCTCGAGTATGCCGATACGCCGCCGTTGTTGATGCCGACGAAAGCACCGAACAGCACCAACGGAAATGGGAATGGAAACGGCAATGGCGCCGCATCGCGGAATGGCGCCGAATCAGCGTTTGAGGCCTGGAAGCGGACCAATGTGGTGCCTCAACGGCAGGCGGGATTTGCTGCGGCTGCCATCAAGTTACCGATGGGCGATTTGACGGGCGAACAGATGTGGGTGGTTGCCGATTTGGCCGAACGCTATTCCAATGGCAACATCCGGACCACCATCAATCAAAACGTGATCATCCGATGGATTCAGGAGGACCGTTTGAGCGCGTTTCATGAGGAACTCGTCGCGCATAGCCTGGGCGATCCAGGCGCTGAGCTCGTCGAGGACATCATTGCCTGCCCGGGTACGGATACGTGCGGATTGGGGATCACCTCGTCAAAGGGGATGGCCCGAGCGCTCGCGGAGGTCTTTCCTGCCGGCCAGGTGCCGGAAGATCTGCGCGACGTCAGCGTCAAAATCAGCGGCTGTCATAACTCGTGCGCACAACACCATATTGCGACGATCGGCCTGCACGGAGTTGGTAAGCGGCTCGGCGAGCATACGGCGCCGCATTACGAACTGCATTTGGGCGGGCACGTGGACGGCACGCCGAAAATCGGGCAGCTTGCGGTGAAGTTGCCGGCGAAAAGTGTTCCGGCGGCGGTCCGCCATCTGGTCGACGTGTATCGCCGGGACCGGAAGCCGGGGGAAAGTTTGCAAACCTTCATCGGGCGGGTCGGAAAAAACGTCCTCAAGGACGAACTCATCCCCTATACGATTGTTCCTGCGTACGACCAGGATCCGACCTACTACTATGACTGGGAAGGTGAGGCCGAATTTGTGTTGGAGGATCTGGGGCCCGGCGAATGCGCAGGTGGAGCCTTGGAAATGATCGACGACCGCATGTTGGAAGCCGATCAGGAGCTCTATCAAGCGAAACTACTTGTGGAGAAGCATCAATACGCTCTGTCCGTGAATAAGTCCTATCGCGCGGTCCTGGCGGCGGCCAAAGGGTTGTTGGTCACCGAAGGAATCGATCCGGCGACCGATGCGGAGACATTCCAGGAGTTCGACGTGCGCTTGGCGAGCAAAGGCATTGTACCCGCCTCCTACACCAACCTCGGTGCTCAGGTGGGGGATTTGGGATCCAAGGATGCCACGGCCGAAACGGCGAATGACAAGATGGCGTTTGCCAAGCGGTTCCTCTCAGTCTGCCGGGCGGCCACCGAACAAATGGGCAAGGATTTGAAGTTGGCGCAGGTGAAGGAAGAGGTGGTTCCGACTCCGGCTCCCAAAGTGGAGCCTGCGAGCCCCGTTGCCACCGCGCCGGTCTACGATTTGCGCGGTGTCGCCTGCCCGATGAATTATGTGAAGACCAAATTGAAATTGGAAATGATGGACAATGGCGAGCAGCTCGAAGTCTGGCTCGATGCCGGAGAGCCGATTCGCAATGTGCCGATCAGTCTACGGAACGATGGGCACAAGATCCTCGAAGAAGGCCCGTTGGAGCCGGAGGCCAAACATTTCAAAATTTTGGTGGAAAAGGTCGAGGGGTAAGAAGGGTGCAAGACACACAGAAGTCCACTGAACGACCTTCCGACGCAGAGCTGAAGGCGCTGAGTGATTCGTTTGAATCTCAGCAGCCGTGGGACCTGCTGGCGTATGCCCTGAAGACGTATCAGGGGAGGATCGTGCTCGCTTGTAGCTTCGGGGCGGAAGACGTGGCGTTGGTCGATATGGTGCATCGGATCGATCCGGATGCGCCGCTGTTCTACCTCGATACCGACTTTCTATTTCCGGAAACGTTCGACGTGCGCGACCGCATTGTGGCCCGATATGGTCTGAAACCGGCGCAAGTGATTCAGATGAAATCGCTCTTGACGCCGGAGCAGCAGGCTGCCCAACATGGAGCGGCCTTATGGGCCAGCAAGCCCGATCAATGCTGCGAGTTGAGAAAAATCGAGCCATTGACCCGTATTCTCGGTCAGTACAGCGCGTGGATCACCGGAATCAGGCGGGATCAGGCTCCGACCCGGGCCAACGCCGGACTGATCGAGTGGGACAAGAAATTTCAGCTCGTCAAAGTGAACCCGTTGGCCGCCTGGAGTACGGAGCAGGTGTGGACGTATATTCAACTCCACGAGGTGCCGTACAACATCTTGCACGACCGCAATTATCCCAGTATCGGTTGCACGCACTGCACCGCGCCAGTCCTTCCGGGGGACGATCCGCGTTCCGGTCGGTGGAAAAATTTCGGCAAGACCGAATGCGGATTACATAAATAACATCATCGTCACCCTGATACGAGACAAGGTTAGTACCATCACATGCAACATCTGCTCGCGAAAGTCGCTAAAGGTCAAAAGACCTCCAAGGATCTCACCTGGGAAGAAGCCAAGCAGGCCATGCGCCTGATGATCGAAGGAACTGCTACACAGGCTCAAATCGGCGCGTTTCTGACGGCCATGCGGTTCAAGTCCGAGTCGGTCACGGAATTGGCTGCCTTCACCGCCACCGCCAGACAATATGTTCCTCCGGTGCCGGTGCGCTCCGGACTGGGTGTCGTGGATGTGCCCGTCTATGCGGGAAAGCGGGAAACGTTTCACGCCATTGTCCCTGCCGCGATCATTGCGGCTGCAGCCGGCGCCGTGGTGTTGCTGCACGGTGTGGATGGCCCCGCTGATCGCCGCGGCGTGTCCTCGGTCTTAAAGCTCCTCGGTATTCCGACTGATCAGACGGCCAAGCTCGTCGGGCCTGAATTGGAAAAGAAGGGGTTTGCCTATCTGGATCTGGCGCTGTATCACCCGCCGGTGAGCCGGTTTCTGGAAATGCGGCAGGAATTGGGTGTGCGCAATTTCTTCCACCCGGTGGCGAGAATGCTGAATCCGGCCCGTGCCGCTTCCCAGGTGATCGGCTTGTCGCATCCGCCGTATTTCGAGAAAACTATCGAGGCCTTGCGGATGTTGATCCCGCCGTTGGTGCTGCCCGTGTCCGGGTCGGCGTCCACGCGCGCTGGTGATCCGTGGCGTCGAAGGAGACCCGGAACTTTCGATCGGTAACTCAACCCGTCTCCTCGAACTCAAGGACGAACGCATCACGCCCTTTACGTTTCAACCTAAAGACGCCGGGCTGGCCATGGCGACGTTTCGCGAGATGGCAGGTTTCCCGGCAGAGCAGCGCGAACGGGAAGCGGACCTGATCAAGCGATTGGTCGCTAACGAGATCCAGGGCGGGCAACGAGACTGGGTCCTACTCAATGCCGCCATGTTGCTCTACGCGGCGGGAAAAGGGACGTCGATCACCGGAAATTTGGCGGCAGCCCGTAGCGCGTTGGAGTCCGGTCGGGCAAAAGCCAAATTGGCAGAACTGATCGCGGGAGCCGGGACGGAAGCAGGAGCGGGGT
>ERZ724513.2083-NODE-2083-length-10067-cov-8.721334_pt1 | contig 10067 bp, 8 predicted proteins | sample MGYA00376046_ERZ724513 | MGnify/ENA primary metagenome ERZ724513 (study PRJEB28724, sample SAMN07190883) | activated sludge metagenome | isolation source: activated sludge of sewage treatment plant in Hong Hong | place: Hong Kong | collected 2016-03-17 ... | reverse complement strand
CTTCCGCGACGCCGCCCGGCTGGCGGGCAGCAGCCCGCGCATGATGCTCGACATCCTCCTGACCAACCGCGAGGCGGTGCTGGCCGCCCTGGGCGCGGTACGGGCCGATCTGGCCGACTTCGAGGCGGCGCTGGCGGCCGGCGACGAGGCGGCGCTGGCCGATTGGCTGGCCGCGGCTCAGGTGGCCCACGCCGCCTACCGCCGCTTTAAATCGGCCCCGTTGCCGGATTCGCGTCCGCTGCTATAATGCCCGATGCGCCAACTTCGAGGGCGACAGTTTTCATGACATCGGATCCCCGTCAAACGCGTCGTAAGCCCGGCCTGCGCCTGCCCGTCTGGAGCCTGCTTCTGTTGGTAGCGGCCGGCGTGCTGGTGCTGATCCTCAGTTCCGTCTGGCTCTTCCGCACCGTCCGCGGCTTTGCCGCCGCCACCGACGGCATCGGCGCGCCACAGTTCGACTCCACCACCGGCGAGGTCGTCTCCGGGCAGTCCGGCCCCATTGTCCTGCAAGGGACGCCGGCCGGCGATGTCGCCGGCGTCGATCCGGACACCATTCCTGACTGGACGGGGACGCAGCGGGTCAACATCCTGCTGCTGGGCGTCGATCTGCGTTGCGACGAAGAGGAGGGCGCGCCGACCCACAGCGACACCATCATCGTCGCCACCATCGACCCGCTCAGCCAGTCGGCGGCGCTGCTGTCGCTGCCGCGCGACCTGTGGGTGGAGGTTCCCAACTACGGGGCCAACCGCATCAACCAGGCCTACTTCTTCGGCCAGGCATACGAATACCCCGGCGGCGGGCCGCAACTGGCCCTGGAGACGGTTGAGGCCTTCCTGGGCGTGCCCATCGACTACTACGTGGCCGTCGACTTCCAGGCCGTCATCGACTTCGTCGACCTCATGGGCGGCGTCGTCGTCGAAGTGCCGGAGCGCATCGAAGACCTGACTTACCCCGATAGCTGCTACGGCTACGACCCCTTCACCATTGATCCCGGCCAGCAGCGGCTCGACGGAGCGACGGCGTTGAAGTACGCCCGCACCCGCGCCACCTTTGGCGGCGACGTTGACCGCGCCGGCCGCCAGCAACAGGTCATCAACGCCGTTCGCGAGCAGGCCACCGAACTGGATAACCTGCCGCAGCTGCTCCTGCGCGCGCCGCAACTGTGGCAGTCGTACCAGGAACACGTGACCACCAACCTGTCGTTCGACGAGGCCCTGCAATTGGCCAACTTCGTGCGCACCATGCCGCGCGAGAACATCCGCAACGTCGTCCTCGACTACAGCTACGTCTACAACGACACCACCTTTGACGGCCAGCAGGTGCTCGTGCCCGTGCGCGAGAAGGTGCGCACCCTGCGCGACGAGATCTTCGCCGCGCCGGTTGTGCCCACGCCCGTCCTGGAGGCGCTGCCGACGGCCATCACCGTCGAGGAGGCCCGCGTGGCCGTCTTCAACGGCACGCCGACCTTTGGCCTGGCCGCCGACACACAGACCTATCTCCTCAGCCGCGATGTCAACGTGACCGTGATCGGCAACGCCGACTCGGCCACCTATTCGGCCACGCAGATCATCGACTACGGCTCGCATCCCGGCACGGTGCAATACCTGGTTCAGCTCCTGAATGTCCCGCCGCTGAACGTCAGCACGGGCGCCAACCCTGAGGGCGACTTCGATGTCCTCGTCATCCTGGGCAGCGACTGGCAAATCCCATAGCCGGCAGGAGCCATGCAGAAGCGCGACCTGCGACCTCTGGCCCTGGGCATCCTGATCACCGCGGTCGCAGCCTGTCGCACGACACCCACCTTGCCTACTGACGCCGGCCCGGCCGTGCTGGAACCGGAGTGGGTCGAGCCAACCGTCAACCCCACCCCGGCCGACTTCGCCCCGGCGGCCGTCTCGTCGCCTCTGGAAACATCGCCGCCGGTCTTTGTCAGCTCGCCGGCCGCCCCGGCGACGACCGAAGACGGCCGGCTGCTGGGCAGCGATCGCGCCGGCCTGTCGTTGCGCATCCCCGCCGACTGGATCGACCTGACCGCCCAGAGCAACATCCCGGCAATGGGCAACCGGCTGGGTATCAACCTCGTCTTCGCCGCCGACTCAGAGCGAACGGGGCGCAGCCTGCTGGCCGGCAAGGCATTCGCGCGCGGGGCCTACGTCTCCGGGCTGCTCGTCGCCCCCGGCGCGGCGACGGCCGACCCGGCCGCGGCCCTGACCGATCTGTTGCGCGCTGCCGCGCCAACGGCCGTGCCCCTGACCGCGCCGGCCGATGTCGTCTCTGCCAATGGCGTGGCCGGCATCGCCCTGGAAGTGGCCGACGGGCCGATTGGCGTCAACGCCGCGGCGACAGAGCTACGCACGCGCGTTGTCCTGTACCGACCGGAGGCCGACAGCGCTTCCCCGTCGTGGGTCGTTCTGCTGCTCAGCGCCTCGACCTCCCGCTGGCCGGCCGTTGCGCCGCTGTTCGACGCCATGCTGGCCTCGGTGCGCGTCGGCGCGGGAGGCCCCGGGGCGGTGGCCCAGGCGGGCCGCATCGTCGTCCGCGGCCAACTGGCGGGCGAAGGCGATAGCGCCGGCGCGACGCTGGAACCGGCCGTCAGCGACTTGTGGACGTTCGCCGCCGCGGCCAACCAGTATGTCAGCCTGGCGCTGGCGGCCACGGAGCCACAACTCGACCTTGCCCTGACCCTCCTCGGCCCCGACCGGCAGACCATCGCCCGCGTCGATAATGGCTACGCCGGGGCGATGGAAACCGTCACCGACCTGCTACTGGCCCAGCCGGGGGCCTACATCGTCGAGGTCAGCGACTTCTACGGCGCGGCCGGCGGCTACACCCTGTCGCTCGTCCTGTCGGCCCAGCCGCAGTTCAGCGCCGGCGGCCCGATTGCCGTCGGCCAGGCGCTGCAAGGGGAGTTGCCGGCCAACGGCCGGCACTACTGGGTTTTCCAGGGCACGGCCGGGCAGCACATCAACGTCGTCGTCGAGCCGGAGGCGGCCACGGTCGATGCCATCATCGATGTCTATGGGCCGGACGGGCAGCGTTTGGCCGCCTACGACGAGGGCTTTAGCGGCGACCCGGAGATCATCACCGGGCTGGAATTGCCGGCGACGGGCGAATATGCCATCCTCGTGCGCAGCTTCGCCCCTCGCGGCGGCCCCTACACCATTTCCCTCGACGAGGGCAAGCAGACTATCGCCAACTACCACGACGCCGGCGACCTGGCCTATGGCGACGTGCGCGCCGAGACGCTCCAGCCGCATGAGGCTCACGCCTGGTTTGTGCAGGGCCGCGGCGGCGACCACATCCTCATCCGCGTGACGCCGCTCAGCCCCAGCCTCGACCTGGACGTTTGGCTACTGGACAGCGCCATCGAGCGCGTCGCCGCCGTGGACGCCTTCGCCGCGGGCGAGCCGGAGACAATCGAACTGACGCTGGCCGCCGACGGGCAGTACATCGTCCTCGTGCGCGACTTCAATGGCGAGCCGGGCGACTACGAGATCGCCCTGGGCGCGGCCCCTGTGGCTACGCCGGCGCATGCCGGGGCGCTGAACATCGGCGACACCATCATCGGCGTCATCCCGCCGGGCGCGGCCGTGGCCTGGTCGTTCGAGGCCGCCGCCGGCGAGGCTATCAACGTGACCGTCACGCCGGCCGAGGCCGGCAGCGACATCGTCCTGCAACTGCAAGGGCCGGACGGGCTGACGGCGCTGGAGGTCGATGCCGGTTCGGCCGGCGCGGCCGAGAGCGTGACCGGCTTCGTCGTGCCCGCGACCGGCGCGTGGCGCATTGTCCTGCGCGAATACTTCGCCCAGACGGCCAACTTCCGCCTCTCGCTGACGCGGTGAAAGAGAAGAGGTTGACGCAAAGAAGTTAACGCAAGGACGCTAAGACGCTAAGAAGAGAACTAGGGCGTTTTCTTGGCGTCTTGGCGTCTTGGCGTCCTTGCGTTAAAACTCTTTCTGAATGCCGGAACTGACTGCCATCATCCTGACCAAGAATGAGGCCCGGCACGTGGCCGAGTGCGTCGCCAGCCTGAACTGGGCCGACCGCGTGCTGGTGTTCGACTCGCTCAGCGACGACGACACCGTGGTCCTGGCCCGCGCCGCCGGGGCCGAGGTGGTTGCGCGGCCGTTCGACAACTACGCCGCCCAGCGCAACGCCGCCCTCGACAGCGTGGCGACCGACTGGGTGCTCTTCGTCGACGCCGACGAGCGCGGCACGCCGGCGCTGGCGGCCGAGGTGCGCCAGGTCATCGCCGCGCGGCCGGAAGATGGCTGGTACGTGCCCCGCCACAACTACATCTTCGGCCGGCTGACGCTGGGGGCGGGCTGGTACCCCGATTACCAGTTCCGCCTGCTGCGCCACGGCCGCGCCCGCTACGTCCGCCCGGTGCATGAACTGGGCGAGGTCGACGGAACCATCGGCTATTTGCAGAACCCGCTGATCCACTACAACTATCGCGACCGGGCGCAGTTCCACGCCAAGCAGCGCTTCTACGTGGAGACCGACGCGGGCATCCTGCGCGACGCGGGCGTCCGGCCGAAGCCGCGCAACTACATCCTGCAACCGCTGCGGCAGTTCTACTGGCGCTACGTTACTCTGGGCGGCTGGCGCGACGGGCTACACGGGCTGCGGCTGAGCCTCTACATGGGCTACTATGAGTGGCGCAAATACCGCCGCCTCCGCGAGCTTTGGCGTTCATGAACACACCCATTGAAGTCGATTGCACCTTCGAGGCCGACGGCCGCGTGCGCGTGCGGCGCGTGCGGCTGGGGCGGCCGTGGCAGCCGGTGGAGCAGGGCCGCCAGTGGGCCGACGCCGACGGCCGCCACGTGCTCATCATGCTCGCCGGCGGCGTGCATGAGTTGCTGCTGCGCGCCGATACGCTGACGTGGGAGTTGCGCGAGTTGCCGGGAAGCCGGCGCGCGGCGTAACCAAACGAGCGACGTGCTATAATAAGGATTGGAGGCCGACGATGCCATCTCCATTTCCCGGCATGGATCCATACCTTGAGGGCGAGATGTGGCAGGAGTTCCACGAGACGCTGGCCGGCGCTATTCGCGCGCAACTGCTGGCCGTCTTGCCGCCGCATTACGTGGCCCTATTGGCCAAACGCTACGTGCTGAACAACCAGTCCGTTGGCCTGCTCAGCCTGCCTGAGGAGCAGCGGGTCATTTATCCCGACGTCCATGTGGTTCATCCATCGCCACGCATTGCCGAGACAGCCGTGGCTTACGAGACACAGGCGTTGGCGTCGCCCGCCACCCAACTGATCAGCCCAATGTCCGAGGAAGTGCCGGTGATGAGCGTCGAAGTGCGTGACATTGCCAACCGGCGTTTGGTGACGGTCATTGAGATTCTTTCGCCGGTCAACAAAATGGGCGAGGGCGTGGTGGAGTACGCCCACAAGCGGCAAGACGTGATGAAGACGGCTACTCACCTGCTGGAGATCGACCTTTTGCGACGGGGCCTGCGAATCGTGCTGGAAGGCGCCTTGCCGCCGGCCGACTACTACGTGTACCTCAGCCGCTTCACCCACCGCCCCTACACCGACGTCTGGCCGGTGGCCTTGCGCGATCCGCTGCCGGTCGTGCCCGTGCCGCTCCTGCCGCCCGATGCCGACGTGCCGCTCAACCTGCAACGCGCCGTCAATGCCTGCTACGACCTGGTGCATTACGAGCGGCTGCTCGACTACGCCGCTCCGCCGCCCCCGCCGCCGTTGAGCGAGGCGGACACGGTTTGGATGCGTACCGTGGTCAGTCGTCAGTGAAGCAGTAGGTCAGTGAAGCAGTAGGTCAGTAGGTCAGTGCAATGAACTGACCTACTGACCTACTGACGAACTGACCTACTGCCTTGCTGCTCACGGCGCCAGCCCCGGCAAAATCCGCCACAGCGCGAACAGAGCAATGCCGCCCAGCACGGCGGCGACGCCCAGCGGCAGCAGCCACGCCGCCCACGGCCAGCGCCGCGCGGCCGGCCGCAGCCAGTACTCCCACCCGGCCACAAAGCCGGCCGCAATCGGGATCAGCGCCGGGTAGAGGTAACGCCCCTGGTGCTGCACGAAGGTCAGATTGTAGTAGACGTGCAGCGCCGCCGTCAGCAGCACGGTTAAGCCCAGCACGAGCACGCGCTGCCTGTCTACCGACCGCTGACCGCCGGCCTCAAAGACCTCAGAGGTCTTCCGAGACCTCTGAGGTCTGGCCGCCGACCGCTGCCCACTGGCCACCCTCAGCCCCAGCCCCACTACCGCCACCCCCGTCAGCCCCGCCAGCCCCGCCACCATCCACCCCGGCAGCGGCGCGGCCATCCAGCCGAACTGGCCCCAGAAGCTGACGAAGGTCGTGCGCAGGAAGCGGCCGACCGTGCCGCCGAGGCCGTACTGGGCGATCCACTCGCTTGTGCGCGGCTGGCCGACGACGACGGCGTCGTGGGCGGCCTTGCCCAGGGCGTCCAGCCCACCATAGACAGCGAGGTTGCGCCCCCACCACAACAGCCCCAGCAGCAGCGCCGGCACGAAAACCAGTAGCAGCGCCCGCGCCAACGGCCGCCACGCGCCCCAATGCCGCGCCAGCAGGAACGCGCCGGCGACCGGAGCCATCAGGTAGGCGGTGCCCTTGGTCAGGAAGGCCGCGCCCAGCAGCAGCCCCAACGCCAGCAGCCGCCGGCCGTCGCCCCGCGTCGCCGGCTCCGGCCAGGGCACGACCAGCAGTGCCAGAATAGCGGCGATGAGCAGCTCGGCCAGGCTGTCGTTGTTGACCGAAGCCAGGATGGCCAGGTGTTGCGGCAGGAAGGCGACGAAGGCGGCCACGGCCAGCGCCGGTGGCACGCGCCCGCCGAACGTGGCCCGACCGACGACGTAGGCCAGTGCCACCACGCCCGCCCCCAGGGCCACGGACAGCAGCCGCATGGCCGTCAGCGCGCCGCCCGACAGCCGGTAGAGCGGCGCTTGCAGCAGGTAGTAGAGCGGCGGCTGCCAGTCCTCGTAGGTCAGCCCGGCCACGGAGTAGGCCGGGTCGAACTCCGCGCCGACGATCTGGCCCAGGTAGGTCTGGTCCCAGTCGCCGGGGGCGATGACGGGCAGGCTGCCACCGACGAGTTGGCGGACGTAGTTGTAGTGGGCCGGCTCGTCCGGGGCCTGCCAGGCGGGCGTGCGCACGGCAAAGAGGATGGCCAGAGCCAGATAGGCCAGCAGCAGCAGGCCCAGCGGGAGGATTTCGTCGCGGCGCATGGCTCAGCCCTCAACGGCGGCGGTGGCCCCGCCCCGCCGGTTGTCGCCGGCGGCCCAGAGGCGGCCGGCGTCGTCGCGGGCGACGCTATGCGCCCCGCCGAAGTAGATGCTGCGCGCCGACCAGCGGTTGACACGGTAGCCCATGTTCTCCAGCGCATCGACCGCCCGCGGGTCATAGCCGGCCTCGCACTGCAACACCTCGCCGTCCAGGTGAACGCGCGCCCGGTTGACGGCGTCGTCGAGCGGCAGGCGATAGTCGAGCAGGTTGCTGAGCGTTTGCAGGATGGCGCTGCGGATGCGGGCGCTGCCGCCGCTGCCGACGACAAGCCGCGGCCGGCCGCCATGCAGGATGACCGCCGGCGTCATCATCGTCGGGATGCGCTGCCCCGCCGGGCGCGTGTGGAAGCCGCGCGGGTGCAGGTCTTCCTCGCCGAGCATGTTGTTGGCGATGTAGCCCGTGCCGGGAACGATGTAGCCGGCCGACTCGCCGGCCGTCGTCGTCAGGCCCACGGCCAGCCCCTCGCCGTCCATGACGCTCAGGTGGCTGGTGTTGGCCGGGCCGGGCGGTTCCGGGGCGACGGACGATGGCTGCCGGTCGGCCAGGGCGGCGCGTATCTCATCACGGGCGGCGGCCACCGTGCGCTCGTCCAGCAGTCGGGCCGTGGCCGCCTCGTCGCCGAGCGCGTCGAGCCAGCCGTCCCACCGGGCGCGGGCGCGGGTCGTCGCCGCCATCACCTCGACCAACAGTTGCAAGTGCCCGGCCGAGCCGTGGGGCCAGGCGACCACGTCGAAAGCCGACAGCAGCCGCAGCGTGAAGGCCGTTAGCACGCCGCCGGCCGAGCACAACGGCGGCAGCAGCACCTCGTGGTCGCGGTAGGCCAGGCGAATGGGCGCGGGGCGTAGAACGGCGTAGGCGTCCAGGTCGGCGGCCGTCAGCAGCCCGCCGTTGGCCGCCTGGTCGGCCAGCAGGGCATGGGCCAGCGGGCCGCGGCGGGCATAGTCGTCGCCCGCGCGAGCCAGCGCCGTTAGCGTCTCGGCCAGGTCGGGGATGTGCAGCCGCTCGCCGGGGCGGATGACGTGGCCGGCGGGGGCGAAAACGCGGCGGATACCCTCGGTGTGGGTGTAGAGCGGGGCCAGCAGGGCGCAGGTGTCGGCCTGGAAAGGGGCCAGGGCGACGCCGTCGCGGGCCAGACGGATGGCCGGGGCCAGCAGGTCGGCCAGCGGCAGGCGACCGTAGTCGGCCGCCAGCCGGCACAGCCCGGCGACGTTGCCCGGCACAGCCACGGCGCCGCGGCCGAGGTAGAACTGCTGCGTGGCCGAGCCGAAGTCGATGGTCACGGCCTCGAAGTCGAGCCGTTCCGGCGGCCGGCCGCCCAGGCCGGGCACGACGCTGAAGAAGTCGTGGACGCGCGACTGGCCGCTGCGGGCGTCGTAGAGCTGGGCGATGCCGCTGCCGCCCAGGTGGACGACGCCGGCCTCGGCGATGAACGAGGCGAACGCGGCGGCCACGGCGGCATCGACGGCGTTGCCGCCCCGGCGCAGCATCTCCGCCCCGGCGGCGGCCGTTTCTCTATCTCCGGCGGCAATGACTCCGACAGTCATGGGTACTCCTGTGCCGGGCAAGTGACCCGGCTGCCCACCAGTGTAGCCGAACTCTGCCCCGGCGCATACGTTGCGGTGCGTCGCACTTTCTTGAGTGCGTCGCACCTTCTTGGGACACTCAGGAAAGTACCGGGCACTGCGACGGCTGCGCGAGCTTGAGTTTCCTGTCACTATTGATACCATTAGCAGCATTGACATTGCTCCCACCCCAAAGGCCACGCATCGAACCAACCGCATCCCTACTGCTGGAGGGTAAACTCATGGAACTTATTCGTCCGTACCTGCCTTTTCTGATCCCCATCGTTCTGCTGCAACTGCTGCTCATCGTCGTCGCCCTGGTCGACCTGGTGCGGCGGCCCAAAGTCAACGGCCCCAAGTGGGTCTGGGTGGTCATCATCCTCCTCATTAACTTCATCGGCCCGATCGCCTACTTCCTGGTCGGCCGGCGGGAGGAGTGACGTGGCCGCCCATCCCCCCGCCGCGCCGGCCATCCGCACCGAGGGCCTCAGCCGGCGCTATGGCGACGTACAGGCCGTCAGCGACCTGAATCTGGTCGTGCCCGCCGGGTCGGTTTTCGGCTTTCTGGGGCGCAACGGCGCGGGCAAGACGACGACCATTCGCCTCATCACCGGCCTGGCCCGGCCCGACAGCGGCCGGGCGTGGATCGACGGCATCGAGAGCACCGACGGCAACGCGCCGGCCCAGGCCCAGTTCGGCTATCTGCCGCAGGAGCCGGCCTTCTACGGCTGGATGACCGCCGTGGAGACGCTCGACCACGCCGGCCGCCTCTTCCGCATCCCGGCCGCCGAGCGGCGCGAGCGCGTCAACGAGCTATTGCGTCTGGTCGATCTGTCTGGCGCGGCCCGGCGGCGGGTGGGCGGCTTCTCCGGCGGCATGAAGCAGCGCCTCGGCCTGGCCCAGGCGCTCATCCACCGGCCGGGCGTGCTCATCCTCGATGAGCCGATGGCCGGCCTCGACCCCGCCGGGCGGCGCGACGTGCTCGATCTGCTGGAAGCCCTGCGCGCCCACGTGACCGTCTTCTTCTCCACCCACATCCTCAGTGACGTGGAGCGCGTCTGCGACATGGTCGGCATCCTCCACGAGGGGCAGCTGATCGAGGTGGCCGGCCGCGAGGAATTGCTGTCGCGCTACACCTCCGACGTGGCCGAACTGGTCGTGCCCGAGGCGGCTGCCGGGCGGCTGCCCGCCTTCGCCGCCGCGCTGGCCGCCGAGCCGTGG
>ERZ724513.2082-NODE-2082-length-10073-cov-13.033939_pt1 | contig 10073 bp, 7 predicted proteins | sample MGYA00376046_ERZ724513 | MGnify/ENA primary metagenome ERZ724513 (study PRJEB28724, sample SAMN07190883) | activated sludge metagenome | isolation source: activated sludge of sewage treatment plant in Hong Hong | place: Hong Kong | collected 2016-03-17 ... | reverse complement strand
GCCGGCCTGGCCGGGCCGCTGGTCACCGGCGGCGACCACGCCGCCGTCGCCGAGACGCTCGCCGATGCTCGGCTCACGCGCGCGATCGTCACGAGCGCCTGGCTCGCCGTACCCGATCCCCGCCGCGGCGTCCTCGATCAGGCCGTCGCGGACGCCCAGGCGGCCCGGGTCGAGGTCGAGAACGCTCAGCCGCAGTAGCTCGCCTCCTGGGTCCCGGTGATGCCCCGGTAGGCGCGCTCCATCGGCTTCTCCCACCGCTGGGTCGTGGAGGTGAAGGCGCGCGGGGTCCGGATCGGGTCCCCCGGAGGGTTCGTGGACCGGGCGTGCGCGACGGTGATCCGCAGCGTCACGGCGTCCTTCGTGGTGCCCGCCCAGCAGGTCGACGCGCGCCGCTTGGTGCGGGCAAGAGTCTTGCTGACGTGATCGCCCGGCCGGGTGCCGCCGTACCGGAACGCGACCGTCGGCACGTAGCCGGCTCCGCCGTCCCACGGGGCGAGCACGGTGACGCTGAGGCCGTGGGTGCGCCGGGTCGGGACGGTCCAGGTGACCGAGCCGTTCCGGACGGTGTGCTGAGGCGACTGCCACACCCTTCTGCGGCCGTCGAGCGCCTGGGTGAGCCGGAAGTGGCAGCCGTTGCAGCCCTGGACAGCGAACGTCAGCTCGGTCCTGGGCATGACCGCGTGCGCCGCGGCCCGGGCGACCGGTGCGTGGGCCGTGGCAGGTCCGACCCCGAGGAGAGAGGCGGCGGCGAGGCCGAGGGAGAGCGTGGCGGCGGCGACCCGAGAGATCATGATCCGTCCTTCGTCGTGTGCCCGGCTGGTCCGGGCGTCACGGGAGAGACGAGGGCGGCCGGGCTTTTGTTGCGGAGCACCTCGAGACGGTCGACGCCAGCCGTGCTGCGCCTACCTGACCGCCGCGGTCGAGGACAGGGACCTTCGCAACGTCGCGCTGCACCGTTTGCCTCTCCGCACCGGAGCGCGCACGGCGTTACCGTCGGTGGGTGAGCGCTGAGACCGTGATCGACATCCGCGGGTTGGTGAAGAAGTTCGGCACGCTGCGAGCGCTCGACGGGCTGGACCTGACGGTGCCCCGCGGGGAGGTGCACGGGCTCCTGGGCCCCAACGGCGCCGGCAAGTCGACGACGATCCGGGTGCTGCTGGGGCTGCTCCGCAAGGACGCCGGTGAGGTCCTGCTCTTCGGGGGCGACCCGTGGTCGGAGGCCGCCGACCTCCACCGCCGCCTCGCCTATGTGCCCGGCGAGGTCAACCTCTGGCCGAACCTCACCGGCGGCGAGGTCATCGACCTCCTCGGCCGGTTGCGGGGCGGTCTCGACCGGGCTCGTCGGACCGCACTGCTCGAGCGCTTCGAGCTCGACCCCACCAAGAAGGGGCGTACCTACTCCAAGGGGAACCGCCAGAAGGTGGCACTGGTCGCCGCTCTCGCGTCGGACGTCGAGCTGCTCATCCTCGACGAGCCCACCTCGGGACTCGATCCACTGATGGAGGCGGCGTTCCGCGAGTGCGTCGAGGAGTTCCGCGACGACGGCCACACGGTGCTGCTGTCCAGCCACATCCTCGCGGAGGTCGAGCACCTGTGCGACCGGGTCAGCATCATGCGCGCGGGCGTCGTCGTGGAGTCGGGCTCGCTCGCCGACCTGCGACACCTGACCCGGACGTCGATCTCCGCGGAGCTCGAGCGCGCCGCGCCACGTCTGGCCGGGCTCCCGGGGGTGCACGACCTCGACGTCGACGGGCACCGGGTCCACCTCGAGGTGGACACGACGGCCATCGACGCCGTCCTCGACGCGTTGCAGGAGGCCGGGGTGCGGTCGCTGACCACCCAGCCGCCGACGCTCGAGGACCTGTTCCTGCGCCACTACGCCGACGGGGCGGGAGCCGAGAGCGGCGCCGAGGCGGCCCCGTGACCGGAACCCTGACCTTCCTGCGCGTCTTCCTGCGGCGTGACCGGTGGCTCTACGTGGCGTTCGGGATCGGGACCGCCATCCTCTACGTCAGCCAGGGGTGGAGCGTCGACGGGCTCTACGCGACGCAGGCGGAGTTCGACAAGGCGGCCGCGGGGATGGAGAGCAACGCCGCCTTCGTCGCGATGGCCGGCCCGGCCCGAGCCCTCAACACCACCGGAGGTCAGGTCGCCTGGCAGGCGACCGCGTTCGGCGCGATCGTGGTCGGGCTGATGGCGATGCTCATCGTCGGCCGCCACACCCGCACCGAGGAGGAGACCGGGCGCGACGAGCTGCTGCGCGCCGCTCCGGTGGGTCGCCACGCAACGACGACGGCGGCCCTCGTAGACGCCGCCCTGGCGAGCGTCGTCGTCGGGGTGCTGGTCGCGGGCAGCCTGGTCGCCTACGGACTGGCGACCGCCGACTCGGTCGGCCTCGGCGTCGGAGCCACGCTCAGCGGGTGGTTCTTCGCAGGCGTGGCCCTGCTGGCCGCCCAGCTGACCAGCAGCGCACGTGCCACGTACGGGCTCACCGGCGCGGTGATCGGCCTGTCGTACGGCCTGCGCGCCATCGGGGACGTCAGTGCACCCGCCCTGAGCTGGCTCTCGCCGATCGGGTGGTACCAGGCGATGCACGCCTTCTCGGGCCTGCGCTGGTGGCCGGCGCTGCTCCTGGTCGGGGGAGCGGTCGCGCTCGCGGCCGCCGGGTACGCCGTCTTCGACCGTCGCGACTTCGGGGCCGGGGTGCTCGCGACCCGCCCGGGCCCGGCGGGGGCCGGGAGGGGTCTGCAGAGCGGACTCGGGCTCGCGTGGCGCCTGCAGCGGCCGGCGTTCCTGGGCTGGGCCCTCGGACTCGCGGTGGGCGGCCTGTCGTTCGGCGTCATGGGGAACGACGTCGACGCGCTGGTCGGCGACTCCGACCTCAGCCAGGAGCTGATCCTGGCGGTCGGCGGCAGCGTGGTGGACGCCTTCTACGCGATGCTGGTCGCCATGCTCGCGGCCATCGCGGGTGGCTTCGCCATCTCGTCGGCTCTGCGCCCCTACGCGGAGGAGGAGGCCGACCGCCTCGAGCCGCTGGTCGCCACGGCCCTGCCCCGGTCCCGATGGCTGCTCGGGCACGTGGCGGTGACGGTGCTCGGGACCGTCGTGGTGCTGCTGCTGGCCGGGCTCGGCCTCGGGACCAGCTACGCCCTCGTCACCGGCGACGGGAGCGCGGTCGTGCGCATGACTGCCGACATGGCGTCGTACCTGCCCGCCGTGCTGGTGCTCAGCGCGGTCGCCCGCCTGCTCCACGGCGTCGCACCCCGGGCGTCGCGCGCGGCGTGGCTGGGGTTGCTGGTGGTCTGGGTGGTGATGATGTTCGGCGAGGTGCTGCGGCTGCCGCAGTGGCTGCAGGACCTGTCACCGTTCGAGCACCTGGCGCTCGTGCCCGCAGAGAGCTTCGACTGGGTGCCGTTCGTCGCGCTCAGCCTGCTCGCCCTGGCCCTGAGTGTCGCGGGCCAGCTCGCCTTCCGGCGGCGCGACATCCACTAGCGTGCGTGCCATGTGGCAGCCCCAGCCCGGCTGGCACCTGCTCCAGAGCGGGTCCGGCGGGTCCACGGTCGGCGTGTGGCGCACCGTGCTGGGCGACCAGGCGGTGGTCGTCAAGCGGGTCGCCGCGCCCGTCGACGGCGACCCGCCCGAGCTGTCGGAGCCGCGGCACTTCGCCTACTGGCGGCGCGCCGCCGACGTCGTCACGACCGGCGTCGTCGTGGACACCCCCGGCCTGCGCGGGCCGCGCCTGGGTGCGGTCGAGGAGGACGACGAGGGCGTCACCATCACCGAGGAGTGGGTCGAGGACGCCGCGACCAGCGGCCTGTTCGTCGCCCACGCGCTGGGACGCTTCGCCGGGGGACACCTGAAGCCGGCGCCCTGGCTGGCCCGCAACCACCTGCGCGACCGGATGGCCCGGGTGGAGCGGCACGGCGGGTGGCGGACCCTGGCGCGCACGACGGTCGCCGACGTCGCCGACGTGCTGTGGAACCGCCGCGGCGAGCTGCTCGCAGCGGCGGACGCGCCCGTCCAGGTGCCGGTGCACGGCGACGCGGTGCCCGCGAACCTGCCCGGCCGCGACGGTGACGACGTGCTGGCCGTCGACTGGGCGATGGTCGGGACCGGCCCGGTGGGGTCCGACCTCGGCTTCTACGCCCTGGCGGCGCGCGAGGAGCTCGACCCGCTCATCGACGCCTACCTGATGGGCCTGCCCGACGGACTGGCCACCCGGGCCGAGGTCACCCTCGGTGCCCGGGTCACCGCGGTCTACACCGTGCTCAACCGGGCCGAGTGGGCCCTGGCCCGGGTCGCCGGCGGCGAGGGCGCCCTCGCCGGCAAGTTCCGCCACCCCTCCGTCGCTCCGCACCTGCGTGCCCTCCAGCGCCAGTTCACCCACCTCGAGGCGTTGGTCGAGGGCTGAGCGCGGGCGGTGGGGGGCGTCCTCCGTCCTCCACAGGCACGGATTGGTCACCAACCGCAGGTTTTCTGGCCGAATCCCTGCGGTTGGTGACCAATCCGCATGCAGTCGGGAGCCCGCCGTCGGACGCTCGCCGGCTGTGGACAGTAAGCGGGCCGATCCCGGGACGAGCTCTGGGATGTATGCGGATTGGTCACCAACCGCACGTTTCGGGGCCAGAATCCTGCGGTTGGTGACCAATCCGCATGGTTTCTGGCGCCGGTCCGACCCCGGCCGCGCCGGCCGAGCGACTCAGACCGCGCCGGCGGCGAAGGTGTCGCAGGCCTTCAGGGAGCCTGACTTGTAGCCGGTGAGGAACCAGTCCACCCGCTCCTGGGAGGAGCCGTGGGTCCAGGAGTCGGGGTTCACGCCGCCGCCGGACTGCTGCTGGATGCGGTCGTCGCCGACGGCGGTGGCGGCGTCGATGGCCTGCTGGACGTCCTGCTGGGTGAGGTCGGAGATCAACACGACGCCGTTCTCGTCCTGGGTCGTCGTCGCCGAGTGCGCCCACATGCCGGCGTAGCAGTCGGCCTGCAGCTCGAGCCGGACGCTGTCGCTGTGCGGGCCCTGCTGGGTCTTCACCTTCGACATGGTGCCGAGCAGGTTCTGGATGTGGTGGCCGTACTCGTGGGCGAGGACGTAGGGCTCGACGAAGGCGCCGCTCGGGCCGCGCAGCTGTCCCTGCAGCACGTCCTCGAAGAACGTCGTGTCGAGGTAGATCGTCTGGTCGGCGGGGCAGTAGAAGGGCCCGACGTCGGCCGACGCCTGGCCGCAGCCGGTGGAGATGGAACCGGTGAAGGTCTCGACCTTCTGCTCCGGGGAGAACGACGCCGTCGACTGCTTCGGCAGGGTCGTCGACCAGTAGTCGTAGAGGGAGTTCTCGACCGCGACCCGGGCGCAGTCGGCCGAGGAGTTGGCGTCCTCGCCGGTCTGACAGCTGTCGTAGCGACCGGTGTCGGACATCCGCGAGTCGTCGTAGCCGCCCGAGGAGGAGCCGCCGCCCGGCAGTCCGCCGCCCAGCCACATGGCCAGCCCGACCACGATGACCAGGACGATCAGTCCACCGACGCCGCCGCCGGCCAGGCCACCGGGGATCGGCAGCCCGCCGCTGCCGCCGCCCGTGCGAGCTCCCGAGCGGCCCGCGTCGCCCATCCGCCGCGTGTTCAGCCGCGCCTTGGGGTTGAACCGCATGCCATCTCCTCGGGGTCAGCGCCGATGTCAGTCAGGACCGTACCCACATCTAGACTCTCAGCCCTCATGACCACCACCCCACGGAGTCGTGCGCTTCCCCCGCTGCGCTCCTCCACCGCACGATTCGGCGGGGACCCCGGATGACCACCACCCCACGGAGTCGTGCGCTTCCCCCGCTGCGCTCCTCCACCGCACGTCTGCACGGGGTCCGCGGATGATCACCACCCACCACCTCGAGGTCCGGGCGGGTGCGCGACTGCTGATGGAGGACGTCAGCTTCCGCGTCGGGCCCGGCGACAAGGTGGGGCTCGTCGGGCGCAACGGCGCCGGCAAGACGACGCTCACCAAGATCCTGGCCGGCGAGGCGCTGCCCGCCTCCGGCTCGGTGCAGACGACCGGCGCCGTCGGCTACCTGCCGCAGGACCCCCGCACCGGCGACCCCGAGGTCCACGCCCGCGACCGGATCCTCTCGGCCCGTGGCCTGGACGCCGCCGTACGACGGCTGCGGCAGGCCGAGCTCGAGATGGGCAGTGACGACCCCGCGGTCCGAGAGCGGGCGATGCGGCGCTACGAGCACGCCGACGCCGAGCTGCACGCCGGGGGTGGGTACGCCGCGGAGTCCGAGGCGGCGCAGATCGCCCACAGCCTCGGCATCGAGGACCGGCTGCTCGGACAGCCCCTGAAGACCCTCTCCGGAGGACAGCGCCGCCGCGTGGAGCTGGCGCGCATCCTCTTCTCGGGCGCCGAGACGTTGCTGCTCGACGAGCCCACGAACCACCTCGACGCCGACTCGATCGTCTGGCTGCGCGACTTCCTCAAGGCGCACAAGGGCGGGCTGATCGTCATCAGCCACGACACCGGCCTCCTCGAGGCGACCGTGAACAAGGTGCTCCACCTCGACGCCAACCGGGCCCAGATCGACGTCTACAACATGGGCTGGACGGCGTACCTCGGCCAGCGCGAGACCGACGAGAAGCGCCGCAAGCGCGAGCGGATGAACGCCGAGAACAAGGCGAAGACGCTCACCGACCAGGCCAACAAGATGCGCGCCAAGGCCACCAAGGCGCAGGCGGCGCAGTCCATGCTCAAGCGGGCCGAGAAGATGCTCGCCGGGGTCGAGGCGGAGCGCCAGTCGGACAAGGTCGCGCGGATCGCCTTCCCGAAGCCGGCGCCGTGCGGACGCACCCCGCTCACGGCCAGCGAGCTGTCGAAGTCCTATGGGTCGCTGGAGGTCTTCACCGACGTCGACCTGGCCATCGACAAGGGCTCCCGGGTGGTCATCCTGGGTCTGAACGGCGCCGGCAAGACCACGCTGCTGCGGATCCTCGCCGGCATCGACCGCCCCGACACCGGCCAGGTCGAGCCCGGCCACGGGCTCAAGCTGGGCTACTACGCCCAGGAGCACGAGACCCTGGACGTCGATCGCACGGTGCTCGAGAACCTCCAGAGCTCGGCCCCTCAGCTCACCGACACCGAGGCGCGGTCGGTGCTCGGGTCGTTCCTGTTCTCCGGCGACGACGCCCACAAGCCCGCGAAGGTGCTCTCGGGCGGGGAGAAGACCCGGCTCGCATTGGCTGCCCTGGTGGTCTCGAGCGCGAACGTGCTGCTCCTCGACGAGCCGACCAACAACCTCGACCCTGCCTCCCGCGAGGAGGTGCTGGCCGCGATCCGTTCCTACGAGGGCGCGATCGTGCTCGTCACGCACGACGAGGGCGCCGTCCTGGCCCTCGAACCGGACCGGGTGCTGATCCTGCCCGACGGTGTCGAGGACCTCTGGAACGCGGAGTACGCCGACCTCGTCTCACTCGCCTGACGCGGACCTCTAGTGTGCGAGTCATGGACGCTGAGACCCTCGAGCACGCCGGACTGAAGTACGCGGTGGAAGGCGCCGTCGCCACGATCACGCTGCACCGCCCCGAGGTGCGCAACGCGCAGACCCCCACGATGTGGCGGGCCCTGGCCGCCCTGGGGGCCGAGATCCCCGACGACGTCAGGGTCGTCGTGCTCAGGGGCTCGGGACACTCGTTCTCGGCCGGGCTGGACCGCGCGATGCTGGACCCCACCAACACCTCCGGCGAGGAGTCCGTCGCCGGGCTGCTCTCGCTCTCCGACGCGGAGCTGTCCGCGACCATCGACGCCTACCAGCAGGGGTTCACGTTCCTGCGCGACCCGCGCTTCGTCTCGATCGCGGCGGTGCAGGGCTACGCCATCGGCGCCGGGTTCCAGATCGCGCTGTCGTGCGACCTCCGGGTCGCCGCCGACGACGCCCAGTTCTGCATGAAGGAGTCGGCGCTGGGGCTGGTGCCGGACCTGACGGGAACAAAGCCCCTGGTCGAGTGCGTTGGGTACGCCAGGGCGTTGGAGATCTGCGCGACCGCTCGCATGGTCGGCGCCACGGAGGCCGTCGACATCGGCATCGCGCTGGCCGCCGTACCTGCCGCGGAGCTGGACGCGACGGTCGCGGACCTCGTCGGCGCCCTGACGGCACCGATGGTCGGGGCCGTGCGCGAGACCAAGGCACTGCTCCAGGGAGCAGCCGACCGGAGCCTGGACGACCAGCGTCGCCTCGAGCGGGAGGCGCAGAGCCGGAGGTTCCGCGAGCTGGCCGCCCTGATGGGGGGCTGACGGGGCCCGCCGGGCCCGGACGAGGAGGACACGTGGCGCATCCCGGGATGGGCATCGGACCGGCGTTCCGATCCCTGCGCACCGACCGCAGCGCGGCGCAGCAGAAGCTGGCCAGCGGCACGTTGCGGCGGGTGATCGGCTACGCGAGCCCGCACCGGTCCCTGATCGCGCTGTTCCTCGTCTTCACCGTCGTCGACGCCGGGCTCGTCGTCGTGTCCCCGTTGCTGGTGCAGCGCATCGTCGACGACGGGATCCTCGCGGGCGACGCGGAGCTCGTGACCGTGCTCGCCATCGCGATGGCGGCGGTGGCCGTCTTCGACGCGCTGCTGTCCGTGCTCACCGGCTACCTGTCCTCCCGGATCGGTGAGGGCCTCATCTACGACCTGCGCACCGAGGTGTTCGGGCACGTGCAGCGCCAGTCGCTCGCGTTCTTCACCCGCACCCAGACCGGCGCGCTCGTCTCCCGGCTCAACAACGACGTGATCGGTGCGCAGCGGGCCTTCACGACCACGCTGTCGGGCACGGTGTCCAACGCGATCTCGGTGGTCGTCGTGGGCATCGCGATGCTGGCCCTGAGCTGGGAGATCACGCTGCTGTGCCTGGTGCTCTTCCCGATCCTCTACCTCTGCTCGCGCTGGGTCGGCAGCCGGCTGGCCGGGCTCACCCGCGACCAGATGAACGGCAACGCCGACATGGGCAACACCATGACCGAGCGCTTCAACGTCGGCGGCGCGATGCTGCTCAAGCTCTTCGGCCGGCGCGACGAGGAGGACCGGGTCTTCGCGTCGAAGGCGTCGGTGGTCCGCGACCTCGGGATCCGGATCTCGCTCGTGCAGCGCGTCTTCATGGCGACCATGCTGGCGGTGCCCGCACTCGCCACCGCGGTCGTGTACGGCGTGGGCGGCCACCTCGCGATCAGCGGGGCGTTGACGGTCGGCACCGTGCTCGCGCTCGCGACCCTGCTGGTCCGGCTGCTCGGGCCCCTGCAGGGGCTCTCCAACGTGCGCATCGACGTGATGACCGCCCTGGTGAGCTTCGAGCGGGTCTTCGAGGTCCTCGACCTGCCGTCGCTGATCGAGGAGAAGCCCGACGCCGTGGCGCTCCCGCCGACGGCGTCGCGCCTGGAGTTCGACCACGTCGCCTTCGGCTACCCGCGGGCGGACGAGATCTCGCTGGCCTCGCTGGAGTCGATCGCCCGCACCGAGAGCCGCGACAGCGGCGAGGTGCTGGCCGACATCACCTTCACCGCCGAGCCGGGTCAGATGGTCGCCCTGGTGGGTCCCTCGGGCGCCGGCAAGACGACGATCACGCACCTCGTCGCGCGGCTGTACGACGTGGGGGCCGGTGCCGTGCGCGTCGGCGGGACCGACGTCCGCGACGTGACCCTGCAGTCCCTGGAGGACGTGGTCGGCTACGTCACCCAGGACGCGCACATGTTCCACGACACGATCCGGGGCAACCTGCTGTACGCCCGCCCGGGCGCCTCCGACCAGGAGGTGTGGCAGGCGCTCGAGGCCGCGCAGATCGCGCCGCTGGTGCGGACCCTGCCCGACGGGCTCGACACCGTGGTCGGCGATCGCGGCTACCGCCTCTCGGGCGGTGAGCGCCAGCGGCTCGCGATCGCCCGGCTGCTGCTGAAGGCCCCCGCGATCGTGGTCCTCGACGAGGCCACCGCCCACCTCGACAGCGAGTCCGAGGCCGCCGTGCAGCGCGCCCTCGACGCGGCCCTGACCGGCCGGACCTCGCTGGTGATCGCGCACCGTCTCTCGACGATCCGCGAGGCCGACCAGATCCTCGTCGTCGACGGCGG
>ERZ724513.2077-NODE-2077-length-10082-cov-7.400319_pt1 | contig 10082 bp, 7 predicted proteins | sample MGYA00376046_ERZ724513 | MGnify/ENA primary metagenome ERZ724513 (study PRJEB28724, sample SAMN07190883) | activated sludge metagenome | isolation source: activated sludge of sewage treatment plant in Hong Hong | place: Hong Kong | collected 2016-03-17 ... | reverse complement strand
GAGGACACGCGCTCCATCCTCGAGCCGGCCGGAGCCCTTGCCGTGGCCGGCGCCGCGGTCCATGGCGCCAGCGGCGCCTGGTTGCCGGCGCCGCCCCCGCCGCCACCCGCTGCCGAGACGCCGAACTGGTGAGACAGCCGCCGCCTTGCCGGGGGCGAGACGGGACGAATCAGGCCGGGCCCCCGGCTGGAACTCAGCGGCCCTTGACCGGAAAGACCCGCTGCCGGTAGTTGATCGACAGGGCGCTGACCAGCGGATGCCTGGTCAGTTGGCGGCAGATCTCGTGTTCGGCCCGGCTCACGGCGGCAGCATTCTCGAGCGTCTCGCGCGGCAGGCAGACCTCGGCCTCGATCCGGTCGTCAAGGTAGTGCAGGATGATGTGCTGCGGTTCCGGCAGGCCGGCGAGCAGGGGCGTGAGCGCCTTGGTCAGCTCTTCGCGGTCGGGCATGCCCTGGCTCTTGGCGTCGTGTTCCGGATCGTCCTCGACGTCGACATGAACGAGGACATCGGAAACCGACTCGTGGCTGTCGAGTATCCGCTTGCGGGTCAACTCGGCAATATGATGGCCTTCGGAAACGCTGATGCGCGGGTCCACGCAGACATGGGCATCGACGAGCGAGCGATGCGCCATGCGGCGGGTACGCAACTCATGCAGGCTGGCGACTCCCGGCGTATCGATGATGACCTGGCGGATGCTGTCGACTTCCTCGATCGAGAGCCCGGTGTCGATCAGTTCCTGGACCGCCTCCCAGGCGAAGACAGCGCCCATGCGGACGATCATGAAGCCGACGATCACGGCCGCCACCGAGTCGGCGAAGTTGTAGCCCATCATGTTGCCGACGATCCCCACCGCGACCACCAGCGACGAGGCGGCATCGGAACGCGCATGCCAGGCGTTGGCGATGAGCATCGGCGAGCGCAGCTTTTCCCCGACATGCAGCATGTAGCGGAACAGTCCCTCCTTGGCGACCAGCGCGAGGCCCGCGGTCCACAGCGCCAGCGGCGCCACCGGCGGCAGGTTGTCGAGATCCTGCAGCTTGACGCCGGCGCTCCAGATGATGCCGGCGCCGGTCACGGCCAGGATCGCCCCGAGGGCGAACGACGCCGCGGTCTCGATCCGCGCATGGCCGTAAGGATGGCTTTCGTCGGCCGGATCCTTGCTGTGATGGGCGGCGAAGAGCACCAGGAAGTCGCAGACAAGATCGGAAAGCGAATGCAGGCCGTCAGCGATCAGGCCCTGGGAATGGGCGATGATGCCGGCGACGACCTGGGCGGTGGTCAGAAAGACATTGACCACCACGCTGATCCACGTGACCCGCTGGGTCATTCCGTGGCGGGCGGGGTCGTCGAAGCTGATTTCCGGAGAGTTGTTGTGGGCGGTCATGGCGAAGACATCATCCAAAATACTATTGACAGTTGCAGGAAAAACTTGTCAGAAAAGCCAACGTTTCAGTATCCTGCAAACTCGCAATCACTGTCAAACGTCATTGCCAGGGACGGCCCTCGGAAACTGTCGGTGAACGGGTGGTGGTTGCCACGGCCGACCTTTTCGATTGTTCCAGTCCATTCCAGCCACGGAGACTTCCCATGAAACGTACCTTAGGACCCCCGGTATTCCCGCTTCTTCCCGCTGTCGCGTTTTGCGCGACGCTTGCTTTCAGTCCTGCGGCCATGAGCGCCTCGCCGGTAGTCAAGGTCGATGGCTCGAGCGCCGTGTATCCGATTACCGAAGCCGCCGCGCAGGAGTTCCAGGTCGCCAAGCTGCACGAGGTTCACGTCAATGTCGGTGTCTCCGGAACCAGTGCCGGGTTCACGAAGTTCTGTGCCGGTGAAACCGATATCACGAATGCCTCGCGACCGATCCTGAAAAAGGAAATCGACGAGTGCGCCAAGGCTGGCGTCCGCTTCTACGAGATGCCGCTGGCGTACGACGCATTGACGGTTGTCGTCAATCCGCAAAACAGCTTTGTCAGCAGCATGAGCGTGGCCGAGCTGAGAAAGCTCTGGGAGCCGAAGGCGCAGGGCAAGATCAATACCTGGAAGGATCTCAACCCGGCATGGCCCGCCGAGAAGATCAATCTCTATGCGCCAGGCGCCAATTCGGGCACCTTCGAGTCATTCACCGAGGTGGTTGTCGGCACCTCCAAGTCCAGCCGCGGCGACGTCAGCAGGACGGAAGACCACGGCGTTCTGGCGCAGCGCATCGCCGAGGACAAGGACGGCATTGGCTACCTGAGCCTCGACTACTACGTCGAAAACAAGAACAAGCTGAAGGCGGTGGCGATCAGTGACGGCAAGGGAGCCGTAATGCCGACGGCCGAGCACATTCGCGATGGCAGCTATCAGCCGCTGTCGCGTCCGCTCTTCCTCTATGTCAACGAGAAGTCGCTGGAGAAACCCGCGGTCAAGGAATTTGTCGAGCACTTCATGAAGAACGGCGCGCGTCTGGTCCAGGAGGCGAATTACCTGCCCTTGCCCGCAAAGGCCTATACCAGCAACATCGAGCGGATGAATGCGAAGAAGGTGGGCACGGTGCATGGCGGCGAGAACAAGGCACGCCCGCGTACCGGCGAAATGATGAAGCTGCTCGACACATTGACGTTCTGACGCGAGAAACGGTCAGCCGTGAAAAACCGCCCGGTGCAGGGCGGTTTTTTTTGCCCTGGGAGCCGGGTCAGACGACAGCGCCATCCTCGTTGGCGCCTTCGACGACTTTCTTCTGCTTGGCGATGAACTGCTCGCGCGAGACGCCCAGCCACATGACCAGCGGGCTGGCGACCAGCACCGAGGAATAGATGCCGAAGCAGATGCCGATGGTCAGCGCCAGCGCGAAGTAGTGCAGGGTCTCGCCGCCGAAGATCAGCATCGACAGCACCATCAGCTGGGTGCTGCCGTGGGTGATGATCGTCCGGGAAATCGTGCTGGTGATGGCGTGGTCGAGCACTTCCGGCGTCGACAGTCCGCGCACCTTCTTGAAGGTCTCGCGGACGCGGTCGAAAACGACGACCGATTCGTTGACCGAGTAGCCGAGCACGGCGAGCACGGCGGCCAGCACCGACAGCGAGAACTCCCACTGGAAGGCGGCGAAGAAGCCGAGGATGATGATGACGTCGTGCAGGTTGGCGATGATCGCCGATACCGAGAAGCGCCACTCGAAGCGGAAGGCGAGGTAGATCATGATGCCGACGACGACGAGAAGGAGTGCCATCGCGCCGTTCTCGGCCAGTTCCTTGCCGACCTGCGGACCGACGAACTCGACCCGGCGCAAGCTGGCCCCGGGCGTTTCGGCAGTCAGCGCCTGCATCACCGTTTCGCCTTGCTTCGCCGTATCCTGGGCGTCGCGCAAGGGAAGGCGGATCAACACGTCCCGCGATGAGCCGAAGTTCTGCACGGAGAAGTCGCTGAAGCCGGACTTACCCAGCGCGCCACGAATCTTCTCAAGGTCGGCGGCCTGCTGGTAGTTCACCTCGATCAGCGTGCCCCCGGTGAATTCCACCGACAGATGCAGGCCCTTGGTCAGCAGGAAGAACACGGCGAGCAGGAAGGTGATCAGCGAGATGATGTTGAACTTCAGCGCATGGCGCATGAAGGGGATGTCTTTTCTGATGCGGAAGAATTCCATGACCGTTTTCCCTTATTTCTGGCCGTTGACCGCGACAGCGCCGGCGCTGTTGCCTGGCTTCCAGACCTGGCCGATGGCGACCTTGGTCAGTTTCCGCTGGCGGCCGTAGATCAGGTTCACCAGCGAGCGCGAGACGACCACCGACGAGAAGATCGAGGTCAGGATGCCGAGGCAGTGCACCACGGCGAAGCCGCGGATCGGCCCGGAGCCGAAGATGAGCAGGGCGAGGCCGGCGATCAGCGTCGTGATGTTGGAGTCGAGAATGGTGCCGAAGGCGCGTTCGTAGCCTTCCGAAATCGCCGCCTGCGGCGGCATCCCGGCGCGCAGTTCCTCGCGGATGCGCTCGTTGATCAGCACGTTCGAGTCGATCGCCATGCCCAGCGTCAGCGCGATGGCGGCGATGCCGGGCAGGGTCAGCGTGGCCTGGAGCATCGACAGGATGGCGATCAGGAACAGCAGGTTGGAGGCCAGCGCCAGCACCGAGACGACGCCGAACGTCTGGTAATAGGCGATCATGAAGACGGCGATCGCGGCGAAGCCCCACAGCGTCGAATGGAAGCCCTTGCGGATGTTGTCGGCGCCGAGGCTGGGGCCGATGGTGCGCTCCTCGATGATGTCCATCGGCGCCGCCAGCGAGCCGGCGCGCAGCAGCAGCGCGGTGTCGTTCGCCTCCATGCTGCTCATGCGGCCGGAGATCTGCACGCGGCCGCCGCCGATCTCGGTGCGGATCACCGGCGCCGTGACGACTTCGCCCCTGCCCTTTTCGATCAGCAGGATGGCCATGCGCTTGCCGACATTGTCGCGGGTGATGTCCTTGAAGATGCGGGCGCCGGCCGAGTCGAGGGTCAGGTGCACGGCCGGCTCCTGCGTCTGGTTGTCGAAGCCGGGCTGGGCGTCGGTCAGGCGGTCCCCGGTCAGCACGACCTGCTTCTTGACCAGCAGCGGCTGGCCGCCGCGCTCGTTGTACAGCTCGGCGCCGAACGGCGGGTTGCCGGCGAGCGCCGCTTCCAGCGCGCCCGGCGAGTCGTCGACCATGCGGATTTCCAGGGTCGCGGTGCGGCCCAGGATGTCCTTGGCCTTGGCGGTATCCTGCACGCCGGGCAACTGCACGACGATGCGGTCGGAACCCTGCTGCTGGATCACCGGTTCGGCGACGCCGAGCTCGTTGATCCGGTTGTGCAGGGTGGTGATGTTCTGCTTGAGCGCGAATTCGCCGATCTTCTTCTGGGCTTCCGGCTTGAGCGTGGCGACCAGCTTGAGGTCAGTGCCTTCGCCCTGCTCGGTGACGAGCAGATCGGGCTGGCTGTCGGCGATGGCGTTGCGCGCCTTGTCGCGGGTTTCGGTGTCGCGGAACCTGATGACCAGGCGATCGCCCTCGCGGGCGATGCCGGCGTGGCGCAGGTTCTTGTCACGGAGAACGGTGCGCAGATCGGCTGACAGCGAGTCGAGTCGCTTGGTCAGTGCGCCCTTCATGTCGACCTGCAACAGGAAATGCACGCCGCCGCGCAGGTCGAGGCCGAGGTACATCGGCAACGCATGCAATGCGGTCAACCATCTCGGCGAGGCGGAAAGCAGGTTGAGGGCGACGACGTACTGCGGGTCGGCGGGGTCCGGGTTGAAGGCCTTTTCCAGCACGTCCCTGGCCTTGAGCTGCGTGTCCGTGGTCGCGAAGCGGGACTTGACGCCGTTGAAGTCGAGCTGGAGGCCGTCATGCGTGATGCCGGCGGCCTTCAGCGCTTCTTCGACGCGGGCCAGGGTTTTCTGGTCGACCTTGATCGTGGCCTTGGCGCTCGAGACCTGCACCGCCGGCGATTCGCCGAAGAAATTGGGCAGGGTATAGACGAAGCCGAGCACCAGCGCGATGGCGACGGTGACGTACTTCCAGAGGGGGTAGCGATTCATGGCGGCTCGAAAGCGAAAAAGGCGGCCAGCGGCCGCCTTCCGGGGTGGATTACAGTGTCTTCAGCGTGCCCTTGGGCAGGACCAGGCCGATCGACGGCTTCTGCACGATCACTTCGGTGCCGGCGGCGATTTCAACGGTCACATAATTCTCGTCAACCTTGACGATGCGGCCCAGGATGCCGCCTTGGGTGACCACCTCGTCGCCTTTGGCCAGCGCCGCCAGCAGCGCCTTGTGCTCCTTGGCCTTCTTCATCTGCGGACGGACCATCAGGAACCAGAGGACCGCGAACATCAGGATCATGGGCAGAAACTGCATCAGGCCGCTGGTCGGATCCGAGGAGGCGGCAGCGGTTTGGGCGTGGGCGAGGCTAATCATGGTTCAAACTCCCGAAAGCTGAAAATCAAAACGCGTGATTCTAACACTGCCCGGACGTTCGATCATGCGCAAAGCTCGCCGCCCATGCGTCGAGGCTGCCCCCCGCGATGGCATCGCGCATTTCGGCCATGATCGTCTGGTAGAAACGCAGGTTGTGGATGGTGTTGAGCATGCTGCCGAGAATTTCCCGGGCGCGGAACAGGTGGTGCAGGTAGGCGCGGCTGAAATGGGTGCAGGTATAGCAGGTGCAACTCGGGTCGAGCGGGCCGGTGTCGGTCCTGTGCCGGGCGTTCTTGATCCTGAGGTCGCCGTAGCGGGTGAACAGGTGGCCGTTGCGCGCGTTGCGCGTCGGCATCACGCAGTCGAACATGTCGATGCCGGCGCGGACGGCGTGCACCAGGTCTTCCGGCGTGCCGACGCCCATCAGGTAGCGCGGCTTGTGCACCGGCATTTTTGGAGCGACGTGGGCGAGGATGCGCGCCATGTCTTCCTTCGGCTCGCCGACCGAGAGGCCGCCGATGGCCATGCCGTCGAAGCCGATGTCGTCCAGCCCGGCCAGCGACTCGTCGCGCAGATCCTCGTGCATGCCGCCCTGGACGATGCCGAACAGCGCGTTGCCGTTCTCCAGCCGGTTGTGCTCGTCGCGGCTGCGTTGCGCCCAGCGCATGCTCAAACGCATCGACTTCGCCGCTTCGTCGCGCGTTGCCGGCCAGGGCGTGCATTCGTCGAAGATCATGACGATGTCGGAATTCAGCGCGTGCTGGATCCGCATCGAGATTTCCGGGGTCAGGAGCAGTTTGGCGCCGTCGATCGGCGAACTGAACTTGACGCCGTCCTCGCTGATCTTGCGCAGCGCGCCGAGCGAGAAGACCTGGAAGCCGCCGGAGTCGGTGAGGATCGGCTTCTGCCAGCCCATGAAGTCGTGCAGGCCCTGGTGCGCGGCAACCACGTCCAGCCCCGGCCGCAGCCAGAGGTGGAAGGTGTTGCCGAGGCAGATCTGCGCGCCGATGTCGTTCAGCGCCTGCGGCGTCATCGCCTTGACCGTGCCGTAGGTGCCGACCGGCATGAAGACGGGGGTCTGGACGACGCCGTGGGCCAGCGATAACGTGCCGCGTCGTGCTTCCCCATCGGTTTCAAGGAGTTCGAATTTCATGGTCGGGGTTTCGCCTTCGCTGGTTTCGCAAGGGGGGCCAGGCGGGCGACCAGTTGCCGGTGCATGCCGAACAGAAAACCCACGCGGGCGGCATCGCTGCCTGCGTTTTTATAGCCATAAGCGGCGTCGACCGCAACATCCAGTTTTTGATGCGCCTTGACCAGATCGGGCGGCATGGTCAGCGGATCGTAGAGGTCGGCGAGCGTGGCGCCGGGATGCGCGGCGCGGGCATCGAGCACGGCCTGGGCGGCGGCTTCGATGGCTGCGCGCTGTTGGTCGGTGGGCGTGGGCCAGGGGAAATTGTTGTAGACAATGCCAGCAGAGTAGCGATAGCGGCTTTCCAAGCGACCGCAGACGGCGCGCATCCAAGCGTTGTGCATGCTTGATGCCAAAACACCGAAGTGAAAAATGCTGGCATTGGGCAGCATAAAAAGTAGGTCACTACACAGTGTCGTTACTTGCTCGAATCCCATCGGCAGAAATTGGCGCCGCTCTGAAGACACCTTGGCGACAACGACATAGCTATCGTCGGGCATGTTTTCCACATGAAATCGCGTCGGTGTTGCGGCAAGTTTCCGAGTCGGCGCACTCTTGCTTGCCAGGCGGACAGCCTTCACTGCTTGTACCCGCTTCATTGCTTCGGGCATCGCTCTCAACTTCTCAGGCGGGCAATCCCCGAGCCACAAACACCAGCGCTCGTAGCCGTTGATGAACTCATCCGCACCAATCCAGCGCCGGAAAAATGGTGCGCTACCTGGCTCCAGCGCCAGGAAATCAGCTTTCCCTTCCGGCGTAAACAAGTAATGACCGCCATCAATTGGCTTGTTGCCGATACCGATTTCCGGCACGTCACAGATCGGCCGCGAGCGCCGAGGCAAGACCATATCCGGCGCATCCACCAGATAAGGGTTGATATTCGACGCTCTCACGGCATGCGCTTCGCCCTTGATGTCCTCATATTCGAAAATGGTTTTCTCGGCGACATCCCGCAAGCCAAAGCCGACGATCACGCAGTGCGCCGCCGCCTTGCCGCGCGCCTCGTTGGTCCATGCAAAGGTGCGGTGGGCAAAGTGAATCTTGACGCCCTGCCCGAGCATCCAGCCCCATAGCGCTCCGACTTGCTCGCCCTGGGTGATGCTGTTGGTGGATACGAAGGCGGCGCGCATGGCCGCCTGTGCCGCCATGTAGCGCGCCGCCTTGACGTACCAGGCGGCGACAAAATCGAGCAGGCCGGCGTTATCGATGCCGGCGAAAACGGCGCGGGCATCCTCGCGCTGGGCATCGCTCATGTACTTGGCCCCGACAAACGGCGGGTTCCCCAGCACAAAGCTGCAGCGCTCCGCCGGCAGCACGCTTTCCCAGGCCACCCGCAAGGCATTGCCGTTGACGATGGTGGCGCTGTGTTTCAGGGGAATCCGCACAAAATAAGCGCCGAATTCCTCGCTGACCTTGATGTTCATCTGGTGGTCGACCAGCCACAGGGCCACCTGGGCGATCTGCGCCGGGAAGTCTTCGATCTCGATGCCGTAGAACTGGTCGACGTCGACGGTAATCAACTGCTGCACATCGAGCGCCATTTGCCCGCCGGCCGAGTTTGCCTGATACGCGGCGCGCAGGACTTCCAGTTCCAGCAAGCGCAGTTCGCGATAGGTGATGACCAGGAAGTTGCCGCAGCCGCAGGCGGGGTCGAAAAAGGTCAGGGTGCGCAGTTTTTTGTGGAATTCAAACAGCCGGTTGCGGTTTTTCCCGATCTTCGCGAACTCGGCCCACAAGCCATCGAGAAACAGGGGCTTGATGAGTTTGAGGATGTTTTCTTCGCTGGTGTAGTGCGTCCCCAGATTGCGCCGGGCGGCGCTGTCCATGATGCTCTGGAACAGGCTGCCGAAGATTGCCGGCGAGATCAGGCTCCAGTCGAGCGCGCAGAGGTCGAGCAGGCTTTCGCGCATGAAGGCATCGAAGCCGGCCGGCGGCAGCGTTTCGGCGAACAGCCGGCCATTGATGTAGGGGAAGGCGGCGAGGCTTTCGTCCAGATTCTTTAATCGCTTTCCGGCCGGCGTGTTCAGGAGGTGAAACAAGGTGGCGAGGTGGTGCGCCAGGTCGCTGCCATCGCTGCCGGTGCGCTGCTCGATGTAGTCCTGAAACTGCCGTTTCTCGAAGATGCCGGTATCTTCGGCAAAGAGGCAGAACAACAGGCGGACCAGGTAGAGTTCCAGCGGGCGGCCTTCATAACCAACGGCTTTCAACTGGTCATGCAGCCGCCCCATGCGCTCGGCGGCGCGCACGTTGATCGGGTCTTGCGGCTTGATGACTTGCGTTTGATAGCCGGCGATGAAGCCGAACAGCTTGACGTTCTTGTGCAGCTCGCCGAGGGTGAATTCGACTGTTTCGCCGTTGTTGAGGTCGAACAGGCGAAAACGGGCAAAGTCGCAGACCAGAACGAAGCGCGGCAAATCGCGCTCGGCAATGCCCGGGAAGTAATCCATGGCTTGCGCATAACCCCGATCCAGACTCTTGCCGCGTGACTTCATTTCGACGAGCAGAATGCCGGGCCAGAAGAGATCGACAAACCCGGCTGCTCCGCCGTACTTCTTCACCGCATGCTCGAAGCTGGCCAGACGCTTGTTGGTGATGCCGAAAATCTCGAAGAAGTCGATCAGGAAGGGCTTGGCCTGCGCATCCTCGTTGCCGGCATCGGCCCATCGTCTGGAAAACGCTAGGGCGCGGGATTTGATTTCGTTCCAGGAGAGAGGCATGGGCGATCCGTGGGTCAGGCGTGCTCAAGCAGCATGGCGTCGCCATAGCTGAAGAAGCGGTAGCGCTCGGCGACGGCGTGGGCGTAGGCGGCGCGGATGTTCTCATAGCCGGCGAAGGCGGAAACGAGCATGAGCAGCGTCGATTTCGGCAGGTGGAAGTTGGTGATCAGCCGGTCGACCACCTGGAAGCGGTAGCCGGGCGTGATGAAGATGTCGGTTTCGGCGCCGCCGACGCGCACCGTGCCGTCCGGGTTGCCGGCCGATTCGAGGGCGCGC
>ERZ724513.2076-NODE-2076-length-10084-cov-7.072490_pt1 | contig 10084 bp, 4 predicted proteins | sample MGYA00376046_ERZ724513 | MGnify/ENA primary metagenome ERZ724513 (study PRJEB28724, sample SAMN07190883) | activated sludge metagenome | isolation source: activated sludge of sewage treatment plant in Hong Hong | place: Hong Kong | collected 2016-03-17 ... | reverse complement strand
TGCCGCTCGCCGCCGCCGACCTGGCGCCGGGCGCCCTGCCGACCGGCGGCACGGTCGCCGCCGGCCAGGCCGACATCGCCGCCAGCGGCACGCGCATGGACATCACCCAGTCCAGCCAGAAGGCCATCATCAACTGGCAGGGTTTCGACATTGGCAGCCAGGCTCAGGTCAACTTCGCCCAGCCCAACGCTGCGGCGGTCGCCCTGAACCGCGTCAGCGGCCCGAACATCTCGCGCATCGAAGGCCAGCTCACCGCCAGCGGCCAGGTCTTCCTGGTCAACCTCAGCGGTGTCATCTTCGGCAACGGCGCCCGCGTCAACGCCGGCGCCTTCGTCGCCTCCACCCTCAACATCCGTGACGACGATTTCCTCGCCGGCAACTACACCTTCACCGGCACCGGCGGCACCATCGAAAACCGCGGCACGATCAGCGCGGCGCCCGGCGGCTACGTCGCCTTCATCGCCCCGAAGATCACCAACGCCGGCATCGTCAGCGCGCCGCAGGGCACCGTCGCCATGGGCGCTGGCGAGCGCGTCACCCTCAACTTCGCCGGCGACCGCCTGGTCGGCCTCAGCGTCGCCGCCGAAACGCTCGACACCCTGATCGAAAACCGCCAGGCCATCCGCGCCGAAGGCGGCGCCATCCTGCTCACCGCCGCCGGTGCCGAAGCGGTCACGCGTGGCGTCATCAACAACAGCGGCGTCCTGGAAGCCGGCAGCCTGACCGCCGACGGCGGGCGCATAGTGCTCACCGCCGGCAACGACGTCAATCTGGCGTCGACCTCGACGGTTGCGGTCGACGGCCAAAAAGGGGGCGAAATCACCGTCCAGGCCAAGGCCGGCACCCTGCTCACCGACGGCAGCCTCTCGGCGCGCGGCGCCAGCGGAACGGGTGGAACGGTAAAACTGCTCGGCAATCAGGTCGGCCTCGTCAACGCCGCGCAGGTCGACTCCTCGGGCACGACGGGCGGCGGTACTGTGCTGGTCGGCGGCGATTATCAGGGAGGCAATGCCGAAGTCGCCAATGCACGGGCGACCTATGTTGCGCCGGATGTGACGATCAAGGCCAACGCGCTGCAACAGGGTGACGGTGGCAAGGTCATCGTCTGGGCCAACGAAATCGCGCGCTTCTACGGAAATATCTCCGCTGACGGCGCCGGAACCGGTGGCAACGGCGGTTTCGTCGAAACCTCGGGCAAGGCGGTGCTCGACGCCAGCGGCAGCGTCAGCGCCCTGGGCGCGGGCGGCGGCAGGGCGGGCAGCTGGCTGCTCGACCCGTACGACATCACCATCCAGACACTCGGGAGCAACGCCAACGTCACGGCAAGCCCGAATTTCACGTCCAACGGGAACAGCGCCATCGTCACGACCGGCAGCATCCAGACGGCACTGAATGCGGGTACCAGCGTTACGGTTACCACGGGTGCCGGGGGCGCTCAGGCAGGAAATATCACTGTCGCCAACGCCATTGGTAAATCAGCGGGTGGCAATGCGTCGCTGACCCTTACTGCGATAAACAATATCGTCTTCAACGCGGGTGCCAATATCAGTGCCTCGGCTGGTCAGCTTGCACTGACCCTTAATGCCGGCGGCACCATCACCAATCCGGCGACCATCAATACCAACGGTGGCTTGCTGACCTACAACGCCACAGGCGCTGCCACGCAGTCCGGCGTCATCAGCGGAGCGGGCGGGCTGACCAAGAATGGTACGGGTACGTTGACGCTGTCAGGCGCCAATACCTACACAGGTACGACGACGATCAGCGCCGGTACTCTGGTTGCTGCGAATGCCACCGCTTTGGGTACGACCGCTGGTGGAACCACGATTGCCCCCAATGCGACGCTCGATATCAACGGTGTGGCAATTGGCGCCGAGGCGGTCAATGTCCAAGGTACAGGCGTTGGCGGAAACGGCGCAATTACCGGAACCGGGACGGGGTCACTCTCGGGAGCCGTCACATTGACTGGAAATACCACTGTCGGCGGCTCGGGCACGCTTACCCTTTCCGGTGTGATTGCTGATGGCGGGGGGAACAACTACGCGCTGACCAAGACCGGTTCAGGCACGCTGATCCTCAGCAGCGCCAATACCTACGGTACGGGCACCAATGTCAACCAAGGCGTTCTCAGCTTGCGGAACAACAGCGCTGCGGGCAATGCGGGTACGGTTACCGTCGCCAATGGCGCAGCGGTCGAATTGCAGGGCGGCGTGACGCTGGCCAGAGCGCTGAACCTCAACGGCACTGGCGTCGGTGGCAATGGCGCGCTGCGCAGCATTAGCGGCAACAACACCTGGAGTGGCGCGGTCACGTTGAGCGGGGCGTCCGAGATCCAATCCGACGCGGGCACGCTGACGGTTTCCGGCGCGCTGAACAATGCTGGTTTCCTTGCGACGTATGATGCCAACACCGGCAGCATCACCGATTCTGGGGTAATCAGCGGCGCGGGCGGCCTGACCAAGACAGGTGCCGGCACATTGACGCTTGGTACTGCCAACAGCTACACAGGTGCAACAAATATCAACGCCGGGACGCTGGCGCTGAACGCCGCCGGCACGATCGCGGCGAGTTCCGGCGTGGCCAACAATGGCACCTTCACCGTTGCCGCGCCCAAGACCATCGACTCGATGACCGGCACGGGAAATACCGTGCTGGGCGGCACGCTGACGATTGGCGATGCGAGCAACACGAGCAGCGCGTACGGCGGCGTCATCAGCGGTACGGGCGGCATCACCAAGGCGGGGACGGGGACGCTAACGCTGTCGGGTGCGAACACCTATACGGGTGTGACGACGATCAGCGCTGGCACGCTAAGCGCGAACAGTATTGGCAACGTGGGTGGAGGCGCGAGCGCACTCGGTGCGCCAACGACGGCGGCGAATGGCACCATCGCCTTGGCTGGCGGGGCAACCCTGCAGTACACCGGGGCAGGTAGCAGCAGCAACCGTATCATCAACCTGACCAGTAGCGGCGGCATCGTGGATGCTTCCGGCAGCGGTGCGCTGACGCTGAGTGGCGGCGTTACCGGTAACGCGCGAAACCTGACGCTAACCGGAACGGGTGTCGGGACGGAAAATGGGACCATCGCGACGACGAGCGGTACGGTAACCAAGGCCGGAACTGGCACGTGGACGCTGTCGGGTGCGAACACCTACACTGGGGCGACTGCCATCAATGCCGGCACGCTGGTGGCGTCGAACGCTGCCGCGCTCGGGACGACGGCGGGTGGTACCACGGTGGCGGCTGGGGCAACGCTCAACATCAACAACGTGGCGATTGGCGCCGAGGCGGTGACACTCAACGGGACATTGCGGGGTACCAGTGCGGGCGCTTCGCTGGCGGGCACGGTCGCGCTCAATGCGGCGGGCGCGGCGATCGACACGGCCACGGCAACCGATGCCTTGACGCTCTCGGGCGTTGTCAGTGGCGCCAATGCCTTGACCAAGACGGGCGCGGGGACGCTGACCCTGGGTGGCGTGAACACCTACACGGGTGCCACCAACATCAACGCCGGCACGCTGGCGCTGAACGCCGCCGGCACGATCGCGGCAAGTTCCGGCGTGGCCAACAATGGCGCCTTCACCATTGCCGCGTCCAAGACCATCGATTCGATGACCGGCACGGGGAATACTGTGCTGGGCGGCACACTGACGATTGGCGATGCGAGCAACACCAGCAGCGCATACGGCGGCGTTATCAGCGGCGCCGGTGGCATCACTAAGGCGGGTACCGGAACTCTGACCCTTTCCGGAGCGAATACCTATACGGGCGTGACGACGATCAACGCGGGTACGTTGCAGGCCAATGGTGGCAACGCCATTGGCGATAGCTCTTCGGTCACGGCAGCCAGCGGGGCGACGCTGGCGCTCGGTGCGAGTGAGACCATCGGCTCGCTCGCTGGGGCGGGCAACGTGACACTGGGCGCAAATACCCTGACGGCAGGCGGTAACGGAACCAACACGACCTTCAGCGGCGTAATGAGCGGCACAGGCGGCCTGACCAAAGCCGGTGTCAGCCAGATGACGCTGTCGGGTGCCAACACCTACACCGGCGCCACGACGATCAGTTCGGGCTCGCTGGCATTGTCCGGCGGCGCGGCGATATCGGACACGAGCGCGGTGAATTTGAGCGCGGCGGGTGCGAACCTCACCCTCAATGCCAGCGAGACGATCGGTTCGCTTGCCGGCGTGGCGAGCACGAGCGTGATCTTGAATGCCAACACGCTGACCATGGGGGGCAACAACGGCACGACCGCCTATGCCGGCAACATCGGCGGTACCGGCAACCTTGTCAAGAACGGCACGGGCAGCACGACCCTGTCCGGCAACAACAACTACGCCGGTCTGACGACCGTCAATGCCGGTACGCTTGCGGTGACCGCCAACAATGCGCTGGGTTCCAATGCAGCCGGGACGACCGTCAACGCGGGGGCGACGCTGGATCTGCAAAACGTGGCTTACAGCACGGCAGAGTTGGTGACCCTGAACGGCGGTACACTTGCGGTTTCCACCGGAAATTCCAGCCTGGCCGGTCCGGTAAATCTGACCGCGGCAAGCTTTGTGAATGTCGATAACCCTTCGCAATTGACGCTTTCCGGTGCGGTGACTGCGCCAGTCAATCTCGACGTCAACGGCGGTGGCAGCCTGACTGCAGTTAATGCGGCTAACAATTTCAGCACGGTCAGCATTACCTCCGGCAACAATATTTCCCTGCGCGATGCCAATGCCATCAATCTGGGCGCCTCTACAGTCAGTGGCGCCCTCACTGTCACGTCCAGCGGCAATATTTCCCAGTCGGGCAGCCTGAACGTAGCCGGGCTGACGACGCTTGCCGCGGGGGGCGGCAACGTCACGCTGAACAACGGTAGCAACAACTTCGGCACTGTCGCGGCCAGCGGGGTCAACGTGGCGCTCGCTGACAGCAACGCGATTGATCTCGGCACGACGAATGCTGCCGCCAACCTGACGGTCAGCGCCAACGGGGCGATTACCCAGAGCGGCGTACTGACGGTTGCGGGGGCTTCCACTTTCCTTGCCAACGCCAATCCCATCACCCTGAACAATGCGTCGAACGACTTTGGCGGCGAAGTTTCGCTGACCAATTCCGGCAGCACAAACAATGTTCAGATCAGGGATGTCAATGATCTTACCTTGGGAACTTCGAGCATCGGCGGCACCCTGACTGCGATAGCGGGCGGGACGCTGACGCTGAGTAGCTTCGGTACGGGTGTGTCTGCCGGTGGTTCGGGCGATGCAATCACGCTGGTGGGTAGCCGATTCGTCAATCTGAAGGGGGCGAGCGCCATGAGCGCGCCGGGCGGACGCTGGCTGGTGTGGTCGAGCAATCCGTCTCCGTTCAGCGGCGCCACGCCCGACAATCGCGGCGGCCTAGCCTACGACTTCAAGCAGTACAACGCCACCTACGGCGTCACGCCCGTCCAGGGCACCGGCAATGGCTTCCTCTATGCGCTGGCGCCGACCATCACGCCGGGTTTGACCGGCACGGTGAGCAAGGTCTACGACACGACGACGACCGCGCCGCTGACGGCAGCCAACTTCACGCCGGCGACAGGCGTGGACGGCGACGTCATCACGATGACCGGCACCGGCGCCTACGACAATCCGAACGTCGCTGGTAGCCCGACCAAGCTGGTGACCGCCTCGGGCATTGCCGCGACCGTCACCTCGAGTGTGGCGGACGGCAGCAAGCCGGTCTATGGCTATACGCTCACCTCGACGACCGCCAGCGCGAACATTGGCGAGATCACCCCGGCGCCGCTGACCATCACCGGCAACACCACCACCAGCCAGTACACTGCCAACGCCCAGACCAATGGCTACACGGTCAGCGGGCTGCTGGCGGGCAATGGCGACAGCGTTACGGGTGTCAGCACCCTGGCCACCGGCACCAACGTCGGCACCTATGCCGACAACCTGACCAGCGCCACCGGCACCGGCCTTGCCAACTACACCATCGGCTACGTCAATGGCAGCCTGCAGATCACCCCGGCGCCGCTGATCAACCCGACGCTCCCGCGCGAGGCGGTCAACCAGCAGGCGATCGCCGCGCAGTACACCGACCCGGCCATGTCGACCGAAGCCCTGGTCGGTCCGTACTACGTTTTCGATGACGACCGCGAAGGCAAGGACGGGATGCCTCCGGCCAGCGCGGTTCGTATCGTCGGTTCCGGCATACGGTTGCCGAACTGACGCCTGATTGGCGCCAGTTCGACCCCGACCGGAAAATGCCGCGGAACCAGCGCTCGCCCGCCATCCAGGTTCTCGCCCACCCGCTCGCCTTCACGTTGCGGGTACTGGGAAATTTCCAGGCCCATCGGGGCTTCCTGCTGGCCGGCGCCATCGCCTACAACGCGCTGCTCTCCCTCGTTCCGCTGCTGATCCTCAGCGTCATCGTACTGTCCAGGCTGGTGTCGCCCAGCGAACTGCTGGAGACGCTCGGCCACTATCTGGAATGGCTGGTTCCCAGCCAGTCCAATGCCGTCCTCGAGGAACTGTCGCGCTTTCTCGACCAGCGGATCGCCATCGGCAGCGTTCTGTTCGCCACCATGCTCTTCTTCAGTTCGCTGACCTTCTCGGCGCTCAACCAGGCGATGGCGGTCATGTTTGGCCATCGCGACATGGCCGATCAACGTTCTTCGCTGCTGTCGCTGCTGCTGCCCTACGCCTTCGTCGCCCTGCTCGGGATCGGCCTGCTGGCCGTCACGTTGATTTCGATCGGCGTTCAGACCCTGGTGCCCGACAGCGGCGTCGTCTTCGGTCGTGACTGGTACCTGCCCGGCCTGTCCGGCACCCTCCTCCATCTACTCGGCCTGGCCACCGAGGCGCTGATGATCGCCGCGATCTACCATTTTCTGCCGGTCGGCCGGATCGCCTTGCGTTACGCGCTGGTGGGCGGCATCACGGCCACTGCGCTATGGGAAATCATCCGCCACGTGCTGGTCTGGTATTTCAACGGCCTGTCGAACGCCAGCGTGGTCTATGGCTCGCTGACCAGCGCGGTCATCATCCTGTTCAGCCTGGAAATAGCCGCCACGCTGCTGCTGCTCGGGGCCGAAGTGATCGCCGAGTATGAGCGCCTTGCCCAGCCGGCCGGAGAGACATCGGCCAGACTTAACCTTTGATGCGCCTCAAATGGACATGCGGGGACCGCTGACGTATTCTCGGTAGCCCTTTCCACGAAAACACGATTTCGCCATGAAGCCATATGCTGCATTTCTCTCCGGCACCCTGCTTTGCCTCGGCACCGCCTTCGCAAGCTTAACGGCCAGCGCCGAGGAAGCGGCCGCTCCAGTCCAGGCCGGCACCGCCCAACTGGGCAATAACCTGAACTGGCGCGGCGATGTCGACCGCGCTATCGAGGTCTCGCTCCGCCATCGCAGCGTCCGCGTCAACATCCTTTCCGGCCGCAGTCAGCGCCGGCAGCACCAGGACGCTCGCGTGGAGGGTTTCCTGCCCGCACGCCCGGTCACGGTGCGCCTGGAAAACGTCGAAGGCCCCGGCACCGTCGAAATCGTTCAGCAGCCCGACGAGACGAACAACTTCACCGCCATCGTCCGCGTCACGAACAAGGAACCCAGCCGCGCGGAATTCCGCTTCACCCTGGCCTGGTAAGCAGGCTTTGCCGGGGCCGGTCGCGGCGCCCGGCCCTCTTCCAGCCGTTCAGCCGTTCGCCGGCTTCGCCATCTGCTGCTTGATGATCGGTCCGACCGTATTCCAGACCCAGGAACCGGCCGCGACGACCAGCGCGGTACCAATGATCAACTGGATCAGCAGGACGATCAGGTCGTGCTGCTGGCGGCTCAGCTTGCGGCCGGGGTTGGTGGCGCCGCAGCCGGGACAGGCCTCGGCCGAGGTATCGACGGTGTGGCTGCAGGCGCGGCATGGAACGAGCGACATGAGAATCTCCCCCTATGATGGCGAGATTATAGGCCGACGTCGGCATCTGCGTGCGTGGTAGCATTCGCCGCCATGAATCCGCCCCGCCTGCCGCCCGCCATCCTGCTCATGGGTCCGACCGCCTCGGGCAAGACAGCGGTTGCCATGGCACTGGCCGACCGTTTCCCAGTCGAGCTGATCAGCGTCGACTCCGCGCAGGTTTTCCGCAACATGGATGTCGGCACCGCCAAGCCGGATCGCGACACGCTGGCGCGTTACCCGCACCGCCTGATCGACCTCATTTCGCCGGAAGAAAGCTATTCCGCCGCCCGCTTCTGCAGCGACGCGCTGGCGGCGATGGCTGAAATCACGGCAGCCGGCAAGGTGCCGCTGCTGGTCGGCGGAACGATGCTTTATTTCCGCGCCCTGCTGCATGGGCTGGCCGATCTTCCGCAGGCGGATGCGGCCTTGCGCGCCGAAATCGACGCCGAGGCGGCGGCGCTCGGCTGGCCGGCCATGCACGCGAAATTGGCCCATTTTGACCCGTCGACCGCAGCAAGGCTGCACCCGACCGACAGCCAGCGCATCCAGCGCGCGCTGGAGATCTTTCGCCTGACGGGCCGCCCGATGTCCGAACTGCTGGCCGCGAGCGAGCTGCAAAAACCGCCTTACGATTTGCTCTCCGTCGGCCTGCTGCCTTCCGACCGCGCCGCGCTGCACCAACGCATCGCCCATCGCTTCGACGAGATGCTGCTGGCCGGGCTGGATGCGGAAGTAAGCATGCTGCGGCAGAAATACCGGTTGCACCTGAACCTGCCGTCGATGCGCTGCGTCGGCTACCGGCAGACCTGGGAGGCCCAGGAAGGCACGCTGCCGAAAAACGAACTGCGCGACCGCGGCATCTTCGCCACCCGCCAGCTGGCCAAGCGCCAGATCACCTGGCTGACCAACTCGTTCCCCGCCGAGAACCACGACTGCCTCGACCCCGCGCTGGCCGACAGGGTCGCCGCGCGGGTCGCCACGTTTCTCGGCGCCTAGTGGGCCTGCACCGCCAGCGGTGCCGCCGAAGCGTCTTCCAGCGGCGCCTTGCGCGCCGCCAATAGCGTGTACACCGTCGGCACCACGAACAACGTGAAGAAGGTACCGAGCAGCAGGCCGCCGACGATGACCCAGCCGATCTGCTGGCGCGATTCGGCGCCGGCGCCGGTGGCCAGCGCCAGCGGCACGGCGCCGAGCACCATGGCGCCGGTGGTCATCAGGATCGGCCGCAGGCGCAGCGTCGCCGACTCGATCACCGCCGCCTTCAGTTCCAGCCCCTTTTCCTGCAGCTGGTTGGCGAACTCGACGATCAGGATGCCGTGCTTGGTAATCAGGCCGACCAGCGTCACCAGCCCGATCTGGCTGTAGACGTTGAGCGTGCCGCCGGTCAGCCACAGCGCCAGCAGCGCGCCGGCCATCGACAGCGGCACCGTCAGCATGATGATGAAGGGGTCGCGGAAGCTCTCGAACTGCGCCGCCAGCACCAGGTAGATGAAGGCCAGCGCCAGGCTGAAGGTCAGTCCCAGCGAGGACGACGACTGGCGGAACTCCCGCGTCTGGCCGTTGTAATCGACCGCGTAGCCGGGCTTGAGCAGTTGGTTGGCGACGCCGTCCATGAAGCTAAGCGCCTCGCCCATCGTGTAGCCGGGCGCCAGGTTGGCGGTGATGGTCACCGCGCGGCGCTGGCCGAAGTGGTTGAGTTCGCGCGGCGCGACGGTCTCGCTGACGCCGACCAGGTTGTCGAGCGAGATCATGCTGCCGTCGCGGCCGCGGGCGTAGATGTCGCGGATGTCGTCGGGGTTGGTGCGGCCGCTGTCGGCGACCTGGACGATCACGTCGTACTGCTCGCCGTCGCGCTTGAAGCGCGTCACCTGACGCCCGCCGAGCAGCGTTTCCAGCGTGCGGCCGATGGTCTCGACCGGGACGCCCATGTCGGCCGCCTTGTCGCGCTTGACCTCGACCGACAGCTCCGGCTTGTTCAGCTTGAGGTCGGTATCGACGTTGGTCAGGCCCGGGTTCTTCGCCAGCTCGGCGAGGAACTGGCTGGTCACGTCCTGCAACTCCTCGTAGGAGGCCGAGGTGACGATGACGAAATTGATCGGCCGCTCGCGCGGGCTCTGGCCGAGCGACGGCGGCGTCACCGGGAAGGC
>ERZ724513.2073-NODE-2073-length-10087-cov-9.042564_pt1 | contig 10087 bp, 6 predicted proteins | sample MGYA00376046_ERZ724513 | MGnify/ENA primary metagenome ERZ724513 (study PRJEB28724, sample SAMN07190883) | activated sludge metagenome | isolation source: activated sludge of sewage treatment plant in Hong Hong | place: Hong Kong | collected 2016-03-17 ... | reverse complement strand
GAATGACCGCCTGTTTGGTGCGCGCGGGGCCGACGAGTTGCAGGATGCGCGGCAGAAGTTGCGCGAAATAGAAGCCACGTTGCCCGCCGCCGAAGAAATCCGGGAGATAAAACTTCGGCAAACCGGCGGCGCGGTGGGTGCAGGCGTGGGCGGGACAGCCGTCGGCGTGTCGATCTGGGCCACGGCGGCCGTCGTCGGCAGGGCCGCGGGCGCGGCGGCCGCGCTCCGGCCGAGGACAAAACCGAGCGCGCCCGTGGCCAACGCCAGGAGCACGGCCGCCAGGCCGATGAACAAAACGCCGGGCGCGCGTCGCCCGGCAGAGTCGCGTTCGGGAGGAGAAGGGTCGTAGGACATAGATTCCGTGGGCCGCCCGACGTTAGGGCGCGACCTCCTGCAAGTATTGCACGGCGCGATCCAGCACCGGGTCGCGGCCGTTGTCGATATCTTCCTGCGTCGTGGTCACCGGGATGTCCGGCTCCAGGCCGTTGCCGTCCAGCGTGCGGTGATTGGGCGTCAGCCAGCGCGCCGAGGTGACATGCACCGAGGAGCCGTCGCTCAAGTCGAAGACGAGTTGCACCGAGCCTTTGCCAAAGGATTTGCTGCCAATGAGCGTGGCTCGCTGGCGATCGCTGAGTGCGCCGGCGACGATCTCCGAGGCGCTGGCCGTGCCGCCGTCGATGAGGACAACCAACGGCTGGTCGGGGGCCAGTGTTTCGTCGGTGGCGTTGTAGACGATCTCGCCCTCTTCCTGGCTCTCCAGGTAGAGCACCGGGCCGCCGTCGAGGAAGTGGTCGGCCACGTCCACGGCCGCGTCGCGCAGGCCGCCGCCGTTCTGGCGCAGGTCGAGTACCAGGCGCGTCGCCCCCTGCGCCAGCAGGTCTTGCAACGCCGCGCCAACTTCGTTGCCGCTCTCGCCGCTGAAGCGCGACAAGGCGATGTAGCCGATGGTCGGGTCGGCCTCCAGCAGCCGGTAGGCCACCGACGGCAGCAGGATGTCGGCGCGGACGACGCCGATATCGACCGGCTCGGTCGCGTCGGGATGACGCACAGTCAGAGTAACGGTTGTGCCCTTCTCGCCCTTGACCAGATCGACGATCCCCGGCACGGTCATCGCGGCGGTGATCGCCCGACCATCGACCGCCAGCAGTACGTCGCCGGCCAGGATGCCGGCCGCCTCGGCGGGGTTGCCGGGGATAGGCTCCAGAGTGACCTCGCCCGTTTCCTCCGCGCGCGTGATGTACGCGCCGATGCCGCCGAAGGAGCCTTGCAGCCGCTCGCGCTCCACGTCGCGGGCGGCCGGCTCGATGAAGACGGTGTAGGGGTCGTTAAGCGTGGCCAGCGAGCCGCGGATGGCCCCATAGGTCACCTGTCGGGACTCCGGCAACGTGCCCAGGAAGTTCCCCTCGATGAGCGCCCAGGCCTCCTGGAACAGAGCGGTTTCCTCATCCGGCTCGGCGTAGGCCAGCGTGGCGTTGTTGCGGCCGTCGACAAGCTCGCGGGCCAGGAAGCCGGCAGCAAAGGCGCTGGCAGCCAGGATCACGAGCATGAAGACGGTCAGTCCACGGCGAAGACGGTCGGTCATAAGTGTGCACGCGTTACGAAGCGCGAATGATAGCGATTTTAACACAGGTGATCGGCGGGGCAATCGGCGCTATAATCCGCGGTGGTGGCTGTTAGCAAGGGTTAATCGTTCTCTGGCTCATGCCCGCGGCGGCCACCGTCGAACTGCCGGGCGATCGCGCAAAACGCCGCTTGCCCCGTATCACCGGCCGTTCTTAAAGGGCGTTGGCGGAGCGTAATCCCCGGCGCAAGTTGGTGGATCACACATGAGGTCACCTGGCGCGCTGCGTCTGGTCGTGTTGGCCCTGGCATTGAGCATGCTCCTGCTGCTCGCGCCGGCCCCGGCCCGCAGCCAAGACGAACCGAACCTGCAAGCCCAGGCTGAGGCCCTCTTGCAGGCCATGACCGTTCCTGAACGGATCGGCCAGTTGTTCCTGGTCACCTTTCAGGGCGATCGCGCGCCGGCCGATAGCGCCATCGGCGACCTCATCCTCAACTACCACGTCGGCGGCGTGGCCCTGCTGGCCGAGAACGACAACCTGACCGGCTACGGCGACCCGGCGCAGACGCCGGCGCAGGTGCGCGACCTGACGGCGAACCTCCAGCGCCTGGCCCTACTTGGCTTCAGCGAGGAGCCGAACCCGGCCGATGAAGAGGGCGACATCCCGCCGACGGCCGAGCCGCAGCCGGCAGCCGTGCCCATCCCGCTGCTCATCGCCACCAGCCACGACGGCGACAGCCTGCCGCAGAGCAACGTCATGGCCGGCTACACGCCTTTGCCCAACAACATGGCCCTGGGGGCGACGTGGACGCCGGCCTACGCCCGGCGCGTCGGCGAGATTGCCGGCGGCGAGCTGGCGGCCACGGGCATCAACCTGCTGCTTGGCCCGTCACTGGACGTGCTGGAGCGGCCGTCGCCCCTCAGCGCCGGCGACCTGGGCACGAACGTCTTCGGCGGCGACCCCTACTGGGTCGGCCTCATGGGCCGGGCCTACATCGAGGGCGTCCACGCCGGCGCGGGCCAACGGCTGGCCGTGGCCGCGCGCAGCTTCCCCGGCCAGGGCAGCAGCGACCGGCCGGTGGACGTGGAAGTGCCCACCGTGCGCCGCTCCCTGGAGCAACTCAAGCAGATCGAGCTGGCCCCCTTCTTCAGTGTCACCCGGCAAGCGCCCGGCGCGCCGGAGACGGCCGACGCCCTGCTGGCCACCCACATCCGCTACCAGGGCTTCCAGGGCAACATCCGCGCCACCACCGCGCCGGTCAGCCTCGACCCGCAGGCGCTGAACTCGCTCATGACCCTGCCGGAGTTCGCGCCCTGGCGGCAAGGCGGCGGCGTCGTCGTCTCCGACCGCCTGGGCGTGCGCAGCGTGCGGCGCTTCTACGATGACACCGAGCGCGAGTTCCCCCACCGCCAGGTGGCCAAAGACGCCCTGCTGGCCGGCAACGACCTGCTCTTTCTGGCCAACTTCGGCGTGAGCACGGCCGACGACGCCGCGCAACTGGCCAACGTCAAGGACACGATCGCCTGGTTCCGCGAGCGCTACGAGACAGACCCCAGCTTCCGGCAGCGCGCCGACGAGGCCGTGCGGCGCATCCTGCAGCTGAAGCTGCGCCTCTACGGCGGCGACCTGTCGGCGGCCAACGTCATCGGCGAACCGGCCGAGGCCGCGCCCATTCAGCCGGTGAGCGCGGCGGCCTTCTTCGACATCGCCGAGGCGGCCGTTACCCTGCTGGCCCCCAGCCGCGACGAGCTGAGCGCCCGCCTGGCCACGCCGCCGACCATCGGCAGCCGCCTGGTGATCTTCACCGATGTGCAGACGGCGCAGCCCTGTTCGACCTGCGAACCCGTGCCCCTGCTCTCGCAGACGGCCCTGCAAGAGCGCATCCTGGCCATCTACGGCCCCGACGGCAGCGGCCAGGTGCGCCCCGACAACATCACCAGCTTCTCGTTCGCCGACCTGAACGACTACCTGGACGCGGGCACGGAGCCGATCCCGGAGCCGACCGCGCCTCCACCCGCGACCGACGACGCGGCCACGGCCGCGCCGGGCACGCCCGAGGCGACGCGGACGCTGCCGGCCGACTACCGCGTCCAGGAGGCGCTGCGCGAGGCCGATTGGCTCGTGTTCGCCTTGCTCAGTGCCGGGGAGAGCGCCGGCGGGCCAGAATCCAGCGCGCTGAGCCGCTTCCTGGCCCAGCGGCCCGACCTGGCCAGCCAGAGCGAGGTCGTCGTCCTGGCCTTCGACGCGCCCTACTTCCTGGATAGCACCGAGATCAGCAAGCTGAGCGCCTACTACGCCATCTACAGCCGCACCGGGGCCTTTGTCGATGCCGCCGCGCGGGCGCTGTTCCTGGAATCGCCCCTCCTGGGCGCGCCGCCGGTCAGCGTCGAGGGCATCCAGTACGACCTATTCACCCAGACGCAGCCGGCCGCTGACCAGGTGATCGAGCTGTTCTTCGTCATCGGCGACCAGATCGAAGCGCCCTCGCGCCAGGAGCCGTTGGCCTCGGCCATCGGCGATACGCTACGGCTGCAAACCGGGGCCATCCTCGACCGCAACGGCCGGCCCGTGCCCGATGGCACGCTGGTGCGCTTCATCCTGCGCAACCGCGTCCAGGGCACGGTGACCGTCCTGGGCGACCGGCCGACAACCGACGGCGTCGCCCAACTCGACTACGTTCTCGACGCCAGCATGGGGCCGGGCCAGTTCCGCATCACCGCCGAGTCGGGCGACGCCACCGTGTCGCAGGAAGTCGATATCGTCATCGAAGATGATGCGCAACTGGCCATCATCGTGCCGACGGCCGCGCCGACGCATACGCCGACGCCGGAACCGACGCCGACCGCCACCCCCGAACCGACGGAAACGCCCCCGCCCCAACTGCCCACGGCCACGCCGCCGCTGCCCGGCCCGACAGAAGAACCGGGCTGGCTGATCGGTCTGTCCGAGGCGCGCGCGCTGCTGGGCGTGCTCGGCGGGCTGCTGGCCGTCGCGGCGGCCGCCTTCGTGCTCGACCGGACGGCGCCGCCGCCATTGACGCAGCGCGTGGGCCGGCTACTGTGGGGACTGGCCGGCGGGCTGCTGCTCTATAACTACTACGTGCTGGGCATGCCCGGCGCGGGCGCGCTGGCCGGGCTGGGCAGTCTGGCCGGGCTGCTGCTGGTGCTGGCCGGCGGCGCGGCGGGGTTGTTCCTCTACCGCGCCCTGCACCCGGCGGCCTAGTCCTCGCGGAAAAGCTCCTCGTCGGTCAGCGAAACCGGGTCCTCCCTCGGCTCCAGGTGGCTGTTGATGCTGACCGGGTCCAGCTTGTGGCGAATGTCGCGCTCGATCCGCTCCAGCATCTCGTGCCCTTCCTGCACGCTCCACGAGCCGGGCACAAGCAGGTGGAAGGACACAAAGCGCTGCGCGCCCGCCTGGCGCGTGCGCAGGGCGTGGTAGCCGACGCCCTCCGGCGCATACCCCTCCAGGATGCCCACGACCGTGGCCAGTTCGTCGGCCGGCAGCGAGACGTCCAGCAGGCCGTTGATGGCCACGCGAACGAGCTTCAGGCCGGTGTAGACGATCTGCGCGGCCACGACCAGGCCGATGATCGGGTCGAGCCACAGCAGGCCGGTCAGCCCTACCAGGGACACGCCGACGATGACGCCCAGCGATGTCCACACGTCGGTCAGTAGATGGTGGGCGTCGGCCGTCAGCGCCGCCGAGCGGTGGCGTTTGCCGGCGCGCATGAGCACCTGAGCGACGATGAAGTTGGCCGCGGCGGCCACGGCCGAGACGGCGACGCCCAGGCCGACCTGCTCCAACGGCTGCGGGTTGAGCAGCCGCTGGACGGCCTGCACGGCGATCACCACCGCGGCGATGAGGATGAGCGAACCCTCCGCGCCCGACGATAGGTACTCGGCCTTGCTGTGGCCGAAGGTGTGCTCGCTGTCCGGTGGCCGGGCGGCGACGATCAGCGCCGCCAGAGTGAAGATCGCCGCCAGGATGTTGGCCCCCGATTCCAGCGCGTCGGACAGGAAGCCAATGGAGCCGGTCAGCAGATAGGCCGACACCTTCAGTACGATGATCAGAATTGCGGTGAGGATGGACAGCCACGCATAGCGCGTCAGCCCCTCCCGGTTGGTGGCCATTGAATTCTCCTAGCGGGCGGCTGCCGCCCGTTGCTGATAGCGCTGGCGGATGTTGGGCACAAGGTACTCGTCGAACGCGCGTTGCAGGTCGTAGGCCGGGGCCCAGCCCCAATCGCGGCGGGCGGCCGAGTCGTCCAGTTCGGCCGGCCAGCTATCGACGATGCCCTGCCGCCGCAAGTCCGGCTCGAAGCTGATCTGCGCGTCGGGAAAAGCGGCCAGGACGTGATCGCGGAAGTCCTCGGCCGACAGGCTGAAGCTGGTGACGTTGTAGACGGCGCGCGTCAGTTGCTCGGCCGGCGCGGCGGCCAGGTGCAGCAGCGCGGTCACGGCGTCGGGCATGGCCATGAACGGCAGGACGCTATCGGGGCGCACGAAGCAGGCGTAGGGTTTGCCCTGGGCCGCGGCGTGGAGCATCTCCGGGCCGTAGTCGGTCGTGCCGCCGGAGGGCGTGGTGTAGGCGCTGATCAGACCGGGAAAGCGCAGGCTGCGGAAGTCGAGCATCACCGGCCGGTTGGCGGACAACTGCTGATAGTACTTGCAGTAGTAGATGCCCAACTGCTCGCAGTAGAGCTTGTTGCAGCCGTACATCGTCGTCGGGTTGTTCCACTGCCACTCCTTCACCCGCCGGTCGCGCGCCTTCACCTCCAAATTAGGCACGCCAAAAGCGGCCACGGAACTGGGGAAGATGAAGCTGACCGGCCGGCCGCGCCGCTGCGACTGCTCGGCGGCGACTTGCAGCAGCGCCAGCGTGCCGTCCACGTTGACCTGGTGGGCCAACTCCGGCGAGAACTCGCTGCGTGTGGATAGCAGCGCCGCCAGGTGGAAAATGACCTCAAAGTCATACTCCGTCACCAGTCGCGCCAGCAGCTTGTGATCCAGAATGTCACCGGCCATGTGGATGCACAGGTTGGACAGTTCCGGCGGGATGGCGTGCAGATCGAGGGTCAGGATGGGCAGGGGCGAACTCTCGGCCAGGCTGGCGATGAGCGCCTGACCGATCTCGCCGGACGCGCCGGTGATCAGAATCGCTTTCTTGCGCATGTTGGGAAGCTCCTATCAATGGGAAACAGGATAGCGGCATCGAGGCGGCATATAGAGGGGCCTGATTCGTCTCAGTGGCGGCCTGCGGTCAAACGGCCCCTCCCGCAGCGCCTATCCGCGCCTTGGGCGACGGCCGCGGGATGCTATACTTGTAGCGATATTGTACCGAAAGCGCGCGCATCTGCGAAATCATGACCGCGCCGCCCACGAGAGTTGACCCATGCGGCAACGCGACATTTTCTGGTTCTGGCTGCCCCTGTTCGCCAGCTGGCTGCTGATGACGGCCGAGGGGCCAATCATCGCCGCGGCCATCAACCGGCTGCCCGACGAAATCATCATGCTGGCGGCGATGGGCATTGTCAGCAGCCTGTCCATCACCATCGAAAGCCCGATCATCAACCTGCTGGCCACATCGACTGCCCTGGTGCGCGACCATGCCTCCTACCGGCTGGTGCGGCGCTTTACCATTCACTGGTGCCTGGCACTGACGATCATCGCCATCCTGGTGGCCTACACGCGCCTGTTCGATTGGATCGTCCCCGGCCTGCTGGACGTGCCCCCGGAGATCGCCGCGTGGGTGCGGCCAGGGATGAAGATCATGGTGTTCTGGAGCGCGGCCATCGGTTGGCGGCGCTTCCTGCAGGGCATCCTCATCCGCTTCAACCGGACGCGGGCCATTGCCCTGGGTACGGCCGTCCGGCTGCTGGCCTCCGGCGGCACAGCGATTCTGCTGGCCATCCTGAGCCAGTTGCCCGGCGTGCTCATCGGCGCGCTGGGCCTGATGGCCGGCGTCATCGCCGAGGCGCTCTATGCCACCTGGGCGGTGCGGCCGGTCTTGCGGGCTGAGTTGGCCCCCGACACACCCGCGGCCGAGGGCTCGCCGTTGACCTATCGCAGCCTGTCGGCATTCCACATTCCTCTGGCAGCGACATCGGTGCTCGTCCTGATGTTGCAACCGATGGTCACCTCCAGTCTGGCCCGGCTCGACCAGCCGACGCTGACGCTGGCGGCCTGGCCGATCGTCTTCCAGATCGCGCTGATGGCGCGGGCCGGGGCGATGGCCCTGCCGGAAGTAGTCATCGCTCTCCACCACGACGCCACTACCTTCGCGCCGCTGCGCCGCTTTAGCCTGCTACTGACGGCGGCCCTCACGACGGTCATGGCCCTCTTCGTCTTCACGCCCGCCGGCCGGCTCTACATCTTCGGCGTGCAAGACCTGACCGACGCGGTTGGCGAGCTGGCGTTGGCCAGCCTGCCCCTCTTTTTGCTACTGCCCGGCCTGACAACCTTGGTCTCCTGGCTGCGCGGCCTGCTCATCCAGAGCCGGCACACGCGCTTTGTCAATATCGGCATGGCCGTCAACTTGTCGCTCACCGCCGTCGTGCTCATTGCCGGCGTCGTCCGGCGCTGGCCGGGGCTGCCGACGGCGGCGCTGGCCATGACCCTGGCGCTGCTGGGCGAAGTGCTCTATCTGACCTGGCGCACGCGGGCTACGCTGCCGGTCGAACTGCCCCTTTTCGGCGCGCCGCGCGCCAAACAACTTTCTCTCTGAGGTAACTTATGAGCTTGAGCATCATCCAGATGTCCCTTGGCCCGCTGCAAACCAACTGCTACGTCATGGCCTGCACCGAGACGGGCCAGGCGGCCATCGTCGATCCCGCCTGGGACGCGCGGGCCATCGTCCGCGCCGCGCAGGAACAGGGCTGGGCCATCAGCCACATCCTGCTGACCCACGCCCATTTCGACCACGTCGGCGGCCTGGCGCGACTGAAGGAACTGACCGACGCGCCCATCTACGCCCACCCCGACAGCGCGCCGATGCTGGCCCAGGCGACCGCGGCGGCGTCCATGTGGGGCATCCACATCGACGCGCCGCCGCCGGCCGACCACGCCCTGGCCGATGGCGACGTGCTGGCCATCGGCAACTTGCGGCCGGTCGTCCTCTACACGCCGGGGCACGCGCCCGGCCACGTCTGCTTCCACCTGCCGGCGGACAAGGTCATCTTCGACGGCGACGTGCTCTTCCAGGGCAGCATTGGCCGCACCGACCTGCCCGGCGGCGACTTCAGCGTGCTCATGGCCAGCATCCGCGACCGGCTGCTGCCGCTGCCGGACGACACGCTGGTGCTCTCCGGCCACGGCGCGGCCACGACCATCGGCGAGGAGCGCCGGCAGAATCCGTTTCTGACCGATTTGACGGCTGAGGAGTAAGCGGGGCGCTAGGGGGTCGCCGCGCCCTGCCAGGTGAAGTATGACGCCGCCCCCGCTGTCCCCCGGAAGGCGTAGATAAACCCGCCGTCGGAGCGCCGCCCCGTCACCTGGACAATGCTGACGCGCCACTCCATCCGCCGCGCGCCGTCGGCCGCCGGCCGCCACTCGGCCGGGACGCGGAACGACTGGTCGCGGGTGAAGCCGCGATGGGGCAGGCTGTCGCGGTCGTCGGCGTCGCGCAACTCGACCATGTACCACTCGTCCGCGGCCAGGTCCTTGACCGCCAGCCATTGCAGGACGATCGGCTCGTCCGTCGCGTCGAAGCTGGCCCCGTTGGGGGGATTGAGCAGCGCCGGGCCGGCCGGCGGCGGCGTCAGCGAGGGCGTCGGCGAGGGGCCGGCCGTCGGCGGGATGGTGTCGCCGTAGAGGATGCGCGGGATGCACAATGTGTCGCCCGGCTGCAAGAGCTGGATCGACTCCTGCGTCTGCCGGTTGACGGCGATGATGGCTTCGAGAGGCACGCCCTTGACCGCGGAAAGGCCGTAGGCCGAGTCACCTGACTGGATGGTGATGATCTCGCAGTTGGTGGCGTCGGCCATGACCTGCTCGCCGTTGATGGTCAGCAGCACCGACTCCAGCGGCGGCGTGGCCGTGGGCCAGGGGATGATCAGGCTCTGGCCGGACTGGATGGGCGTGTTGAGGTCGAAGTTGTTGGCCTGGGCGATGCTGTCGGCGGTGATGCGATAGAGCAGCGACAGGCCGAACAGCGTCTCCCCGGCAGCGACGGTGTGGGCGCGCGGCTCGCGGGGCGTGCTCGTCGGCGCGGGCGTCGTCGAGGGGCTGGGCGTAACCGTCGGCGGGACGGTCTCCGACGGCAGCGGCGTCCACGTCGGCGTGCTGGTGATTGTCGGCGGCAGGGGCGTCGTCGTGGGAATAAAGGCGGCCATGACCTGTGGCCCGTCGTCGCGCAGCGCCAGCCACGTCGCCATCAGGCCGATGAACACCAACGTCGCCGCCAGCCAGAACAGGCGCGTCGAGCGGCTCTCGCGCACGGCGTAATCGACGAAGGCCGGCGGGGGCGCGGCCGGCTCAACCGGCGCAAGCGCGAACGCGGCCGGCGCGGCGACCGGCTCAGCGATGGCC
>ERZ724513.2072-NODE-2072-length-10089-cov-9.309448_pt1 | contig 10089 bp, 7 predicted proteins | sample MGYA00376046_ERZ724513 | MGnify/ENA primary metagenome ERZ724513 (study PRJEB28724, sample SAMN07190883) | activated sludge metagenome | isolation source: activated sludge of sewage treatment plant in Hong Hong | place: Hong Kong | collected 2016-03-17 ... | reverse complement strand
GCCAACGGTGCGCTGATGACCCAGTCCTATGCCGTGGCCCACCCGAGTCAGCCGAACTACCTGGCACTGTTCGCCGGAGACACCTTCGGCATGAACTCCGACGCCTGTCCGCTGGCGCTGGGCCCTGCACCCAATCTGGCCTCTGAACTGATCGCCGCCGGATACACCTTCGGCGGGTTCGCCGAGGACCTGCCGGAAGTCGGCTCGACGGTCTGCGGCGCCGGCAAGTATGCGCGCAAGCACGCGCCGTGGGTGAACTTCGCCAATGTGCCTGCTACGGCCTCGATGCCGGTCACAGCGTTCGGCGCGGGGCCGCAGATGCCGACCGTGTCCTTCGTGATCCCCAACCTGGACAACGACATGCACGACGGCAGCGTGGCCCGAGCCGACACCTGGCTGGCCACCCATATCACCCCGTATGCGAACTGGGCCAGGGCGAATCATGGCCTGCTGATCGTCACCTTCGACGAGGACGACGAGACAGCGGGCAACCACATCTCCACCGTCCTCTACGGGGCAGACATCCGGCCGGGGAGCTACGGCGAAACCATCAACCACTACAGCGTGCTCTCGACCGTCGAGCAGATCTACGGACTGCCCAAGACAGGCTTGGCCTCCACCACCGCACCGATCACCGACCCCTGGACGACCACCTCGTAACCGGTGTCAGCTCTCGGCCAGCCACACACCCAGGAACACCACCACGAGCGAGCCGACAAGCGCGGCCATCGAGGCCGCCCGTGCCGCCGATGGCCGCTGCCGCGCGTGGGCCATGCCATGGAAGGCGCTGGCCAGCATGACCGCGGCGAACAGCAGGACCTTGATCAGCAGTATTCGACCGTCACCGGGACGCAGCAGGGCTGACCAACCGAGAGAGCCGTGCGCTGCCAGCGCGACACCGGTTACCAACTGCAGCGGGACGAAAAGCGCGAAGGTGAGGACGGCGAACCGCCTGCCCACCGCCCGCAGCAGGGAAGCGCGCTCACTGGGTGGAAGCAGTCGGTGAGCCTCCGGCATCAGCACCGCGGTCACGGTCAGCTGGCCACCCACCCAGATGATCGCGCCGAGGACGTGGGCGAATACCACCAGCGGCCAGAAGTCCGTCATCGCCGCCCCGACCCGTTTACGAAAATCGTCGACACGTCTCTGACTTACCATATGAAAGGCTGTCGGAACGGGAGGACGGTCGTGACATCCACCATGGAGATGGCACGTGACGAGCGCCGTGAGTTCGCCGATTTTCTGGCGACTCTGACACCCGAGCAGTGGGACGAGCCCAGCTTATGTAGTCGATGGCGCGTGCGTGACGTCGTCGCCCACACCATCAGCTATGACGAGCTCACGACGTTCGGTCTGGCCGTCCGATTTCTCAGAGGCGGACTGATTGTCAATCGGGTCAACGCCATTGGAGTAGCCGACTACGCCAAACGCCGGCCCGAAGAACTTGTTCGACTGGTCCGCGACCATATCCAACCGCGCGGATTGACCGCCGGCTTCGGCGGCATGATCGCACTCCTCGATGGCGTGGTGCATCAGCAGGACATCCGTCGTCCGCTGGAGATGCCACGCGCCATCCCACCCGAACGCCTCCGCGCCGTCTTGGACTCCACGCTTTATGTGCCGCTCATCCGGGGAGCTTGGCGGGCCCGCAGGGTCCGACTCGTCGCCACGGATCTGGACTGGACTCACGGGAAAGGTCCAGAGGTTCACGGTCCCGGGGAAGCGCTTCTGATGGCCATGGCCGGTCGCCCTCACGCACTCCAACAACTCGACGGTGCAGGCAAAAGTGTTCTGGTGGAACGGATCTGAACTAGGGGCGGGTTCCACCCTGAGGAGGTCCCGGAATCCACGCCATCAGATCAGTGAAACCGTCGTTGTAGACGACGCTGTTGGGCACGTCGCCCACGACGTCGAAGTACAGCGTGCCGGGCACCGTGCCGGCGATTGCGCGATAGTTCGCTCCGCTCAGCGCTCGGGCGTTGAAGTTCGAGATCATGGGATTACCCGGGCCTTCGACGGCCACGTTCGCCGCATACAACTGACCGTTGTGCGGCACTGCGTCGGAACTCGGATTCAGCCCGTCGACCGTGTAGGTGATCCGGGCTCCGGTGAAGGGTTCGAGCACCGTCTCGCCCTGACCGAACGGCTTGATGTTGTCGATTGCCGACGCCGGGGCCACCGTGCCGCCGGCCACGCCGATCATGATCGCGGCGGCGCTCACCGGTGCCGCCGCTAGCTTCGCTAGTCCTTTGATCTTCACCCGATACTCCCCACACGTGTGCCGACGGAAACCACAGAATGGCCGTACCCGGCCGCATGCGTCTTAAAACGCGAATCCCGCCGGTGAGGAGATCAGCCGGTCGGGCGTAGGCTCGAACGGCTGGCAGGACCGGCCCGTCGACAGGATTGAGGGAGTATGACCAAACGCATCCTGAATGTCGTCACCAACGTCTCGCACTACGAGGATCCATCCGAGAAGACGGGGCTCTGGCTCTCCGAACTGACGCATGCGTATGACGTCTTCGCCAAAGCCGGCTACGAACAGACGCTCGTCAGCCCCAAAGGAGGACTCGCGCCGCTGGAACCGCGGTCGCTGAAGTGGCCGAACTACGACAAGAGCGCCAAGGCCTGGAAGTCCGACGACGCGAAGATGTCTCTGCTGGCCGACACCGCGTCGGCCGACGACATCGACTCGGCGGACTTCGATGCAATCTACTTCACCGGCGGCCACGCGGTGATGTTCGACTTTCCGGATAGTGAAGGGCTGCAACGCATTACGCGTGATATCTTCGAGCGCGGCGGGATCGTGTCGTCGGTCTGCCACGGGTACTGTGGTCTGCTCAACACCCGCCTTTCGGATGGTTCGCTGTTGGTTGACGGCCGCAAACTCACGGGGTTCGCCTGGTCAGAGGAAGTTCTGGCCAAGGTCGACAAGTTGGTGCCCTACAACGCCGAAGAGGAGATGAAGAAGCGCGGCGCCCGTTACGAGAAGGGCCTGATTCCGTTCGCCTCCTACACCGTCGTCGACGGCCGACTGGTGACCGGCCAGAACCCGGCCTCCGCCAAGGCGACCGCCAAGAAAGTCGTCTCCGTGCTGCAGGAAGGAGCGGCGCGGTGAATCTGGGCCTCTGGGGCGACCTCACGGTCCTCGACGCGGTGATGGTGGTGGTGTTCGCCGCATGCGTGTTCATCTACATCGCCCGGCTGGAGCGCCGGACTCCACATCCGTTGGGCGAAAAGGTGGGCGCCCACAAAGAGGTCCTCGCCAAAGTGCGCAAGCGGCAACCTCTTTCGCGGGAGGAATACGACTACGCGACCGAACTGGTCACCGACGCTCGATCTCCACTGGCCCTCGCGATACCCGCGGTCCTCTTCTTCATGGGCTTCTTCTACGTGGCCGGCTGCCTGTACGAACTGCACGTCCACGGCGGCCACCCGTCCTTCCGCACGTTCATCGGCGGAATCCCGATGCTCACCTCCATCAACATGGCCGCCCAGTTGCGCCGGGTCGCGCGGTTGAAGAAGAAGCTCCGCGACATCGAGATCACCGAGCCGGTCACCGATCCCGAGCCGTCGGACGAGCTCAGTCCGGGCTGACCGCCGGGTCGTCGTCCTCCCACAGCAGCAGCTGGCGGACGGACTCGCGGGTTCCGTACGGCCGCAGCATCGTGCTGGCGGGGCGGGGACGCACCCGCAGCGGCCACCAGAACCAGCGGCCGAGCAGCGCGGCGATGGCCGGCGTCATGAACGACCGGACGATCAGCGTGTCGAACAGCAGACCCAGTGCGATCGTCGTGCCGATCTGACCAAGGATGCGCAAGTCGGCGAACAGGAACGAGGCCATGGTGGCGGCGAACACCAGACCGGCCGCCGTCACCACCGCGCCGGAGCCGGCCATCGCCCGGATGATGCCGGTGTTCAGTCCCGCGCCGATCTCCTCCTTGAAGCGGGAGATCAGCAGCAGGTTGTAGTCCGAGCCGACCGCCAACAGCAGGATGACGGCCAGCGCCAGCACGATCCAGTACAGCTGGATACCGAACAGGTCCTGCCAGATCAGCACCGACAGCCCGAACGAGGCGCCCAGCGACAGCGCCACCGTCCCGACGATGACGAGCGCGGCCACGATGCTTCTCGTGATGAACATCATCACCAGAAGAATCAGGGTGAGGGCGGCGATCCCGGCGATGATGAGGTCGTATCTGGCGCCGTCGCGGATGTCCTTGAAGGTGGCCGCGGTGCCCGCGATGTACAGCTTGGACCCGGCCAGCGGCGTGCCCTTGATGGCCTCCTGCGCGGCATGCCGGATGCGGTCGATGTGCGAAATACCTTCCGGCGTAGCGGGATCCCCATCGTGGGTGATGATCATGCGGGCGGCTCTTCCGTCCGGCGACATGAACAGCTTCATCCCGCGCTGGAACTCGGGGTTGGTGAACGCCTCGGGCGGAAGATAAAAGGAGTCATCGGTTTTCGACGCGTCGTACGCCTGGCCCAGCGCGGTGGCGTTCTCCAGCGCCGCCGCGGCCTGGTCGTTGAGACCCGAGTTGGTGGCGTGGTTCGTCATGACCAGGTCGCGGTTGGTCTCCTGACTGGCGATCTGCGGTGGGATCAGCGCCAGCAGCTTGGGCTGCAGCGCATCCAGCTTGGCGATGCTCCCCGAGACGTTGCCCAGCTGGTCGGTCAGATCGTCGATGCCGTCGAGCGCGTCGAAGACCGACCGGAACGCCGCGCACATCGGAATGTCGAAACAGTGTGGCTCCCAATAGAAGTAGTTGCGCAGCGGCCGGAACTGGTCGTCGAAGTCGGCGATCTTGTCGCGCAGGTTCTCGGCCGTGGCCACCGTGTCCTGGAATGCCTTGCTCTGCTCGTCGGTGATCGCGCTGGCCTGTTGTTGCAGCGCGTACTGCTGGCGCAGGATGTCGATCGAATTGTTGATCACGTTCACCTGCTTGAGCAGGTCGGCGGCGCGGGCCTGCTGGAACGGCAGGTTGTTGATCTGCGCCGCGCTGCCCGCGCTGATCTGGAACGGAATCGAGGTGTGCTCCAGCGGCGTGCCCAGCGGACGGGTGATCGACTGCACCTGGGCGATGCCGTCGGTGTGGAAGACCGACTTGGCGACGCGCTCCAGCAGGATCATGTCGGTGGAATTGCGCAGATCGTGGTCGGCCTCGATCATCAACAGTTCGGGGTTCAGCCGCGCCTGGGAGAAGTGGCGTTCGGCGGCCGCGTAGCCGACGTTCGCCGGAGCCCACGCGGGCATGTAGGGCCGGTTGTCGTAGCTCGTCGTGTATCTCGGCAGCGCGAGCAGACCGATGAGGGCGACGGCGATGCTCGCCATCAGGATGGGTGCGGGCCAGCGCACGATGGCCGTGCCGATGCGCCGCCAGCCGCGGGTGCGCATCGGGCGGGCCGGTTCGAACAGGCCGAAATGGCGACCGACGACCAGTAGCGCCGGCGCCAGGGTCAGCGCCGCCACCACGGCGACGAGCACACCGATGCCGGCGGGGACGCCCAGGCTCTTGAAATAGGGCAACCGGGTGAAAGTCAGGCACAACACCGCGCCGGCGATCGTCAGGCCCGAGCCCAAGATGATGTGGGCGGTCCCGTGGTACATCGTGTTGAAGGCGGTGACGCGATCCTGCCCGGCGTACCGGGCTTCGTGGAACCGACCGAGAAGGAAGATCGCATAGTCGGTTCCGGCGGCGATGACGAGAAGCGTCAGCAGATTCGTCGAGTACGTCGACAGGTTGATGATGCCGGCGTTGGCGAGCACGGCGACCACGCCGCGGGACGCGGTCAACTCGATCATCACCGTGAAGATCACCAGGAACACCGTGGTGAGTCGACGGTAGAGCACGAACAGCATCAGGGCGATCACCCCGATGGTGAGCAGGGTGGTTTTCAGGGTGCCGTGGCGGCCGACCTCGAACTGGTCGGTGATCAGGGGAGCCGGGCCGGTGACGTAGGCGCGAAGACCCGGCGGCGGCGGTGTCTGCTCGACGATGTTGCGCACCGCGTCGACGGACTGGTTGGCCAGTGACTCGCCCTGGTTTCCGGCGAGGTACAGCTGTACCAGCGCCGCCTTGCCGTCGGCGCTCTGCGAGCCGGCCGCCGTCAGCGGATCGCCCCAGAAGTTCTGGATGTGCTCGACGTGCTTGGTGTCCTGGCTGAGCTTGTCGATCAGGCCGTCGTAGTAGTGGTGGGCGTCGGCGCCGAGCGGCTGGTCACCCTCCAGGACGATCATCGCCGAACTGTCGGAATCGAACTCGCCGAACACCTTGCCGATGCGTTTGGCGGCCTGCAGCGACGGCGCGTCCTGGGGGCTCAGCGACACGTTGTGCGATTCGGCGACGGTCTCCAGCTGCGGCACGAACACGTTCGTCACCACCGCCAGGCCCAGCCAGAACAGGGCGATGAGCACCGAGAACCGCCGGATCAGGTCCGGTATGCGCCGGACGTTCATCCGGACTTGTCCAGGCAGTAGGTGAAGGCGTTGAGGGCGTTCACGGTTCTCTCATCCTTCACCACGTCGTCGATCTTGATCCGGCAGCCGATCGAGTCGCTGTCGCCCTGCGCGGCGACGTTGACGAACACCGCCGGCTGGGTGGTGGTGGTGTCGTAGGCCCACGGCAGTGGGACGGCGACGGCCTTTTGCGGTTGGGCGTTGACGTCCAGGTAGGTGATGGTCGCGACCGTGCCCGGCGGCCCGAACACCTCGAGGACGACGTGCTTGGGGTTGAACGGAACAATCTCGTTCTCACCGCCGCTGGGCGTCGACGTGACGTCCTCGGAGGCGAAGATGCCGTGCAGCCGGTACACCGTGAACCCCGCCACCGCGACCACCACCGCGGCGACCAGGAACATCCACCGCCGCCGCAGCGGACGACCGATCGACGTCCTGCTCACCCGGCCCACACGTCCTCGACGTAGTGATCGGACTCGACCAGGCCGATGAGCCAGTCGCGAGCCTGGCTCTCGCCTTGCCCGGTGCGTCCGCAATAGATGTCGAGGAATGCCCGTCGCACCGCCGGGGCCATCTTGGCGCCGTCACCACACACGTAGACGTGGGTGTCCTTCGCGGGGTCGCCGAGAAGATCCCAGACTTCGTCGGCGTCGGCGGTGATCCGGTCCTGTACGTATCGCACGCCGGCCTCCGGCGCGCGGGAGAAGGCGGGACGCATTCGGACGACGCCCATCTCTTCGGCGGTTTCGAACTGCTCCCGGAAGATGTAGTCCACCTCGGGGTCGCGAATCCCGAAGAAACACAACGCCGGTGAATACGGGTCCCCGTCCTGTTTGGCCGCCAGCCGGTCGCCGAGGAAGCCGCGGAACGGGGCGACGCCGGTGCCGGCGCTGACCAGAATCACGTTCTTGGCCGGGTCGGCGCCCGCCCGGAACGCGAGCCGCGCCGCATCGACCCGCGCCCGGATCTGGGTCCCGGGTTCGATGGCGGCCAGGTGGTTCGAGGCCACGCCTTTGAACAGGCCGTGACCGGAGCGGGCCGGGGCGTCGAGCACGCTGACCACCAGCGCGACGACGCCCGGCGACAGCCGCGACGACGATGCGATGGAGTAGTGCCGGGGCGTCATCGGCTCAAGCAGTTCGAGCAGTTCGGCGCCCGTCAGCGAGCACGCCGGGAATTCCAGCAGGCACTCCAGCGGGCTGAGCGCACACGGATCCGGCGCCGCCGCGAGTTCCTCGAGGCGTTCGCGTTCCGGTTGGCACGGATTGACGGCCGCGAGTCGGCGTAATTGGCTGCGGGTGGCCGGTTTTCGCAACTCGACGAAATGGGTGAGCAGTTCGCGCACGCTCACCTCGCGGTCGAGGGCGATCAACCGCCGCGAGCTGCGCCGCGGGTTGATTGACAGCCGCAGGTCACCGTCGATGCCGAGGAGCTCGAGCACCCTTTCGACAAGATCCGGCGGGTTGTCCGCGAGCACCGTCAGGTGATCACCGGTGTGGTATTCGACGCCGTCTGGAAGGGCAACACGGACAAAGCGTTTGGCTTGCCCGACGGCCTGCCCGGAGACGGCGTCGTGACTGACCAGTTCGGTGTTGTCCAGGACGGTCATCGGTGTCACGGTGAACCGGGCGTCGATCGCGGCGGTCACGGGACCGAGGATCGGGTGCAGATCGTAGAGCGGTTCGTCGGTCTCGGTGATCGGTGTTGCGTCGGGGTCGCCGAAGTGCTCGGACAGTGCGGCCCACAAACCGGTGGAGAACTCTTCGACGGTGCCGTTGAGATCCCCGGAGGTGTCGGCGGACGCCCGAGGCACCAGCGGGCGGGCGCCGAGTGCGGTGAGCCGTTCGTCGATGTGCTTGGGCACGGCCTGGTACGTGTCGGCCCAGTTGCGGTCACCGACGCCCAGCACCGCGAAGTACGGGGAACCTTTCAGCTCGGCGTCGTCACCGAGCAACCAGGCCATGAATTCGCGTGCGTCGTCGCTGGGCTGCCCGTTGTACGACGAAGCCACGATGACGGTCGCGTCCGCCTCGGGCAGGGCCCCGGCGTAGTCGTCCAGCGGTCCGACCGTGGTACTGCATCCGAAGTCGGTGGCCTCTTCGGCGAGCAGTTTCGCCAACGCCCGGCAGGTCCCGAGATTGGAGCCGTGCAGGACGGCCACCGTGGTGCCGGCCTTGACGGCCGTGGCCGCAGATGCTGGGTTGGCGGGCGCTGGTGCGGCGTCCTGCGGCGCGGCGCCGCGACGATCGTCCGGGACGCGCCGAAGCACGTCGAGACGAAAGCCCGCCGGGCGGCGGCTCAGCGGGCTATCCCATTGCAGTACATAGTGTTGCGAGTCGATCAGCCGATAGCGGTGCACCAGCCGGGCGATCGCCATGGTGGCTTCGTGCAGCGCGAACTGACGCCCGATGCAGGATCGCGCGCCGGTGCCGAACGGTTTGAACATTCCGGCGGGGCGGGCCGCTGACGGGGCAGGGTCGAACCGGTCGGGGTCGAAGAGTTCGACGTTGTCGCCCCATTCGGGTTGACGATGGAGCGCTCCCGTGAGCACCGTGACGGCCTCGCCCGCCCTGATCGGGTATGTGCCGCCGATGGTGGTGTCGGCCAACGCCATTCGGTCGAACCCGATCACCGGTGGGGAGAGCCGCAGCGTCTCGTTGATCACCTGCCGCAGATAGGTCAGCTTGCCGATGTCGTCGTAGGTCGGCAGGTAGTCGTCGTCCACGCCGAACACCGCGTCGACCTCCGACCGGACCCGGAACAGCACCGCCGGGTGATGCATCAGGTTGTAGAGCGTGTTGGGCATCAGTTCCGAGGTCGTCAGCTGACCGGCGATCAGGAAGGTCATGATCTGGTTGCGGACGTTCTCCAGGTCGAGCACCGGCTCGCCGTCGGGATTGTGCCCGAGCATGACGTAGAGGAGGTCGTCCAGGTCGCCGGGCTTACCGGTGCGGTGCTGCTCGATGAGTTCGTCGAATTCGCGGCGCAGGTAGGCCAGCTCGTTGTCGAATCGGGTTGTGCGCCCGGCCTTTCCAAGCTCGGCGAAGGCCGCGGTGAAGCTGCGCGGGATCGGGGAGAGGCCGTCGTAGTTGAACGAATCGAATCGCGCCCCGAACCCGGCGAGCGCGACGGTGTCCATCGCGAGCTTCTGCAAGTCGGTGGAGGCGTCCACCGGACGCTGCCCGACGCAGGCGTCCCAGCGTGCGGTCAGTTGGCAGCTGATGTCGAGCATCGCGGCGTGGTAGTTCTGCAGGCCCGCATAGCTGAACCCGGGCATCAGGACGTCGTGCGCCTTCTGCCAATTGGGCTCACCGTGGTAGGCACTGAACAGCCCGTCGCCGGCCAGCGGCCGGACCCGCGCCAGGGACGGCGTCAGGTTCTTGGCGAACCGGGTCTCGTCGCACAGCTCCTCGACCAACTCCACCGAGCACGCGTAGAGCTTCCGGAAGCCGCTGAAGTCGGCGTAGAACAGCGGCCCGTGCAGCTCGCCGAGGATGTCGATGGGCAGGGCGTAGGGCCGGCCGACGAGTTCCGACGGTGCCGGTAGTGGTCCCTCGGCGGACGGAACCCCGTCGAGGTCCGGGGGCAGCGACGGTGCGAAGTCGGCCATATCGGGCAGCATATGCGGC
>ERZ724513.2068-NODE-2068-length-10095-cov-5.974004_pt1 | contig 10095 bp, 16 predicted proteins | sample MGYA00376046_ERZ724513 | MGnify/ENA primary metagenome ERZ724513 (study PRJEB28724, sample SAMN07190883) | activated sludge metagenome | isolation source: activated sludge of sewage treatment plant in Hong Hong | place: Hong Kong | collected 2016-03-17 ... | reverse complement strand
TCGCCCCCCTAATCTCAGGTATAATCACGAGAACCTCTTAATGAGCCAAGGAGCACTATGAATCCCACGTTACAACGCGCAGTTACGAGTTTCTATAATCTGGTGTACGAAGCCCAGACCTTTGCGACGACCATGTCCCGCATCGACACCGCTGAGCAGGAACATTATGCCGGGCGGATCGAAGGCCTCAATTGGGTCCTGGATCGCTGCCAGGAACTCGAGGACATGGACGCCAACATCACGCCGACGACGTTGCAACGCGTACTGACGGAAGTGAAATCCGACCTGGACCATGAGCTCTCCGTGCAACGTCGGGAAAAGGGTCGACGGGCAGACGGACGCGAGGAGGCCCTGACCTTCGTTGCGGACTATTTGTCCAGCCTGATCACGGCAACTGAGATCGAGTCCGCAAAAACCTCCGTGTAACCGCCTGTCGATTGTCTCCAGGCTTATCCTTCGTTATGGCCTCCTCCGAGGGCGACTATGGCCCGTGAGTGGATCATCTTCGCCATTTGTCTCGGCTTGGGAGGCCATATTGCCCTCGCCGTCGTTCTGCATGCACCGGACATGTGGCCGTGGAGTAAAGCCTGGCTGTACGGATTACTTTCCGGCCTGACTCTCTATATCGTGGTGCAGGTCCTGCGGTCGCTGTGGTGGGTTTTTCGCGGACGAAACGGCGATGAGCCCGATGTTCCAGAAGACCAGCATATTCGCTGACCCTTGCTCGACGACCATCCCATATAAGCCATTGCGCGCTCTATCCAGCTCTCAGTAGAATACCCTCCATGCAGCCACGTTCGAACAGACCGTCACCACCTGGTTGGCCTCCGCGTGCCACACAGCCCCGGAGGACCCCCCAGTCTCCTCAAGGCCACCGTCAAACGGATCAATACGATTCATTTAACGCCTCCTTGCTCTACTGCGGTCATTGTCGTCAAGCCACTCCCACCCGCCAGCGCCTGCTTCTCGTGTTACCCACTGGAAATCTGTACGAGTATCTCTGCGCGCAATGCGGAACCTCTACAGGCTCCAAAACAGAGAGCGCCTCAGGCGAGAGCGGTCTCGTAGCCCCGTAGTCTCCACCAGCCTGTCCTCGTCTTTCGCGATGTAGAGGACTTCCCGAACAAGGGCGCGCAGGGATACAGCAGGGAGCATTGCCCCCTGAGGGCACCCATCGGATTCAACATGTTTGTGATGTAACCTGAGAAGATTCGAGGTGGGAAAACTACGCCACCTGGTCGAGGGGAATTCCCTCATCGATCAACATGACCGGGATATCCTCACGCACAGGGTAGAGAATCTTATTATCGGATCGCACTAACCCGCCATCGAGCTTTTCCGTGACAGCCTTTTGCGCCTTGTTCTTTAATACTCCCCGCTCGATCGCTCCGTTCACCTTTTGAATCAACAGATCGTCAGCCAATACGACTGCCTGCTTGGTTTCAGGGCAACACAGAATGGCCAACAAGTCTTTGTCGAGATTGACTTTCTTTTGCACGGCATCGCTCACGATGAATCTCACAATCTCACCCGACAGGGTGACTCAAAGGTTACCCGAAACATAGTCCAAAAAAATCGGCAGATCAAGTAGATACCAAAACTCATCCCCATCTGGTATCGTAGATGATCGTTACCCCTCTCGCGCACCAACACCAGGACTCAGCGTGACATCTTCTCATCGACTTGGACGCATCTTTTTTACCGGACTGCTCCTGCTCGTTCCGGCCTGGACGACCTTTCTGATCCTGGCGGCCCTGTTTGAAACGCTCGACTCGTTCCTGCTCAACCTGATCGGTCATCAGATCCAGCCCTACGCGCCAGGGTTGGGGATTCTGCTGCTCATCGGCATGGTGCTGATGGTTGGAGCCATTGCTACACAGGTCATCGGGCAACGCTTCGTCCGTTGGGCCGAAACGACGCTCGAAGGCATTCCATTGATCCGCAGCATCTATTTGACTTTGAAGAGCATGACGGATCTTCTGAACTACCGCGCGCGCTTCGGACAAAGTACGGTGGTCGCGTTCCCGTTCCCGCGCGATGGGCTCTGGGCGCTCGGTTTCGTCATGGGCCCACCCCCAGCCGCACTACAAGTCGCTCCATCGGTCGAATTGGTCATGGTATTCGTCCCGACTGCCATTCACCCGTTCACCGGCTATCTCGCCATGATTCCCAAAACCCAATTGCAGCCACTGAACCTCTTGCCGGAAGAAGCGCTCAAGTTGGAATTCTCAGCGGGCTTGTATCGCCCCCTCCAGGGCTGGCTCACAGCCCCGGCGGTGAAGTCGTCATGATCTCCGCTGATCAGTTACGCATCCGACTGGCGACCGTGCAGGATGTGGACGTCCTTACGACATTCAGCGCAGCCATGGCTTGGGAGACCGAACACCGACGACTCGACCTCGCGCGTCTCAGACTTGGCACACAAGCCGTCATCGACCGACCTGAACAGGGACAATATTACGTCGCGGACTTGCACCGAAACGCTCCGGCCGATACAGTGACCGTAGGGCAACTGCTCCTCACGTATGAATGGAGCGATTGGCGGAATGCCCAGTTCTGGTGGATCCAGAGCGTCTACGTTGACCCCGCATGGCGACGCCAAGGCGTGTACCGTGCGATGCATCAAGCAGTGATGGCCCTGGCGCAATCGCGAGCGGATGTGTGCGGCGTCCGTCTGTACGTAGAGGGCGACAACACCGTCGCCCAGGGAGTGTATGAACGGGTCGGACTTACCCCGTCGACCTACCGGATTTATGAATCCGATTTCGTCCTTCCCAAACCTTCTTCCCCCGACCGCCGGTAGCCGGCCCGGTGGGTGATACGCATAAGGAGGATCACATATGCGACGAGCGGGCCTGTTGCTGGGCGCGATGTTGCTAACGCTGAACGCCTGCGCATTCAGCCGAGGCACCCTGGGCGAAGAGATCAAGACGGACACCGTCAACTCGATCAAAAAGGGCGTCACGACCCGAGCGGATGTCCTGGCCCAACTCGGCGCGCCAGACCGTCTGCTGCAACTGAACGGACGCGATCTCTTTCAATACTACCGCTACGACGCCAAGGTCGGCAGCTTGCTCCTCATCTTGATCAACTTTTCCCGCGTGTCAGTCAAAAGCGACGACCTGTTTGTCATCATCAATCGCGATGGAATCGTGGAAGATGTGATCGCGTCGAAGCGCACTGAAAATCTGGAGTTCAGGTTCTGGCCCTTCGGAGACTGACGCCGTGTTACCCAGGACTGTCTCGCGCACATTCCTTTTCGCCGCGATACTGATGATGCCCTTGTCCGGCTGCAACGTCGCGCGCCTGACCATCAATACTCCACTGACTCCCCAAACAGTGTCTTTCATTACCGAGGGGCAGACGACGCTGACCGATGTCGTAAACAAATTGGGCGCGCCCGACTCCATTACCGATGCCGAGGGTGGAGCAGTGGTGACCTATCGGTTTCTCAACGCCAAGTACTCGCGGGTGAACTTTGGCTGGCTGGTCAAGCCCTGGTCCCCCGTGGACCCGGATCTCGTCTTCTCTCGCTCCGGCATGGGCACGGACGCATTCGAGCTCCTGTGCGACTCTAACTGGGTCGTGACACACCAGGCATTCGTCCGTCATCGTCCGGATCCATTGTTTACACCCTATCCGTTTTAACCTGCCCAGACACCATCGCCGTTCACGAATTGCTGCCTTGCTCCCATCTCGTTATAATGCCGCTCATGGGCGCAGGGTCCTCCGACGAGTCAGCGAGCCGACATCCTCACAGCGCGTCTTCTTCCTATATCCCCGCCGATCGCGACATCGACTTTCTCCAGCGCGATGAGTTACGCCCGCTCCGTCTCGGGCTGGAACTCCTGAAGCCGGAATTGATCCAAACAGAACAAGGCATCCGTTCGACGATCGTGGTCTTCGGCAGTTCCCGGCTAGTTGAACCTTCCCTTGCGCGCCAGGCGCTAGAAGCCGCGAAGGCCGAGTTGCAGATCGCGCCGCAGGATGCGCTGCGACAGCAGCAGGTGACGATGGCCGAACGCCGCCTGGCCATGGCGCACTACTATGACATCGCCCGTGAATTCGGCCGCCTGGTGTCCGCGACGTGCCAAATCAACGGGCAGTGCGACTTCGTCATTGTCACCGGCGGCGGACCCGGCATCATGGAAGCCGCCAACCGCGGGGCGGCAGACGCCGGCGCCAAGTCCATAGGACTCAACATCACCCTCCCGCATGAACAACAACCGAACCCCTACATCACACCGGATTTGTGTTTCCAATTTCGCTACTTCGCGTTACGTAAAATGCATTTTCTCCTTCGTGCCCGAGCGCTGGTCGTTTTTCCCGGCGGGTTCGGCACGCTCGACGAGCTCTTCGAGACCCTGACCCTTCTCCAGACCGGCAAAACCCGCAACATTACGATCGTCCTCATCGGGCGGGCCTATTGGGAGCGACTCATCAATTGGTCCATGCTGGCAGATGAAGGGCTCATCGGTCCCAACGATCTCGCGCTCTTCCATTTTGCAGAAACGGCTCAACAGGCATGGGACCTGATCAGTCAGACCCATGGAGGCCCTGCCGCACGATGAAGATCTCGTTCCATGGCGCCGCGCGTTCAGTCACCGGAAGCCGTCATGTTCTGGAAATGCCAGGAAGCCGAATCCTGTTGGACTGCGGTCTTTTTCAGGGCCCACGGCAGGAGGCTGATCGGCAAAACCGCTTCTTAGGATTCGATCCGCGCTCGATTCAAGCCGTGCTCCTGTCGCATGCGCATATCGACCACTCCGGCGCCCTTCCCGTCCTGAGCCAACACCAGTTTCGCGGGGATGTCCACATGACTCGTGCCACGGCCGACCTGACCGCCGTGATGCTGGAAGACTCGGCCCGCCTGCAAGAAAACGACTGCGCCTACCTGAACCGGAAAGAACATCGTCGCGGACAGAAGTGTTTGAAGCCGTTCTATGAGACACGGGACGCGCGAGCCATCATCCGCCGTTTCGTTGGCGCGCGTTACGGTGACACCATCAAGGTGACGCCTCGCCTCACCGCTTCCTTCCATGATGTCGGACACATTCTCGGGTCCGCCGCCATCCGGCTCAAATACTCCGCGCGCGGCAACAGTACCACCGTGCTGTTCTCCGGCGATTTGGGACGATCCCACATGCCCATCCTTCGCGACCCGACGCCGCCGCCGAGTTGTGATGTGCTGATCATCGAATCCACCTACGGCGATCGACTTCACGAGGAGGCCGGGGAAACCCTGACCAAGAAAGCGCAACAGCTCGTCGCACACGCGAAAGCGCATAACAGTAAGATCATCGTCCCCGCATTCGCACTCGGACGGACGCAAGACCTCGTGATGCGCATCAAACATTTGGTGGCCGAAGGCCAGATCGATCCGCTTCCCATTTACATCGATTCACCGCTGGCGTCGAAGGTCACGGACGTGTTCCGCAAGCACCCTGAGTGTTACGACGAAGAGACGTATCGCACGTTCACTTCGGAAGGCGATCCCTTCGCCGCCCGGTATATCCGGTATGTCTCATCACCGGATGAAAGTAAGCGACTCAACAGCGTGAAAGGTCCCTGCGTCATCATTGCGTCATCCGGCATGTGTGAGGGAGGACGCGTGGTGCATCACCTCAAACATGCCATTCAGGACGAAGCCAATATCATCGCTATCGTGGGCTTTCAGGCAGAACATACCCTGGGACGCAGGCTGGTTGAGGGCTGGGATGTCGTACCGCTGTTCGGCATTCCCACGGCACGGCGCGCGCAGGTCGTCGTGTTCAACGGATTGTCGGCCCATGCGGATCGGAACGATCTACTCGCGTATGTGAGAGCGATTTCTCCTCCGCCTCAACACATCTTTGTGGTGCATGGAGAAGAAAAACAGGCACTGTCACTGGCGGCGGCGATCCAGGCCGAAAGCCCACGAACTTCGATTGTCGTGCCGCACAAAGAAAGTAGTTATGAAGTCTAGCGTCACTCCGCGCTTCACAGCCGATGACGTATGGAGGATGCCGTCAACATGAGCCATTCACACCCCGGGTCCTTTTCGATCATCGCCTGCGTGGTTCTCGTGATGACGACAGGCGTCCATTGCGGATGGAGCGCAGAGACGCTCAACGACGTGACTGAAGAACCGCGGGTACGCGCTCGCGCCCTCGGCCTGACACTCGGACAATTGGAGCCCGGCCCGTTGAATGCCATTACTGATGTGCCGGGAGTGAAGGTCGGGCAGGTGACCTTGAGGCGTGGAGAAGGACCGCTTCAACCAGGGCAAGGGCCAGTCAGAACCGGCGTCACGGTCATCGTGCCACGAGAGGATGTCTGGCACAAGAAAGTCCCAGCCGGGGCCTTCGTCCTGAATGGCACCGGAGAAATGACCGGTCTGGCGTGGGTGGCCGAATCGGGATTTCTCGAATATCCCATCGCCCTGACCAATACGCTCAATGTGCCGCGGGTTGCCAATGGCGTCATCAGCTGGATGCTCCGCCGCTACCCGGGAATCGGCATCACCGACGACACCCTCACCCCGGTCGTTGCCGAATGTGATGACGGTCGGTTGAACGACATCCAGGGCCGCCATGTCTCTGAAGCGGATGTCATGCAAGCCTTAGACGATGCGGCATCCGGGCCGGTCTCCGAAGGAACGGTCGGAGCCGGTACCGGCATGATTTCGTATGGATTCAAAGGTGGCATCGGCACAGCTTCCCGGCGCCTTCCTGCTGCCGCCGGCGGGTTTACGGTCGGCGTGTTGGTCAACGCCAATCACGGTCGGCGCCCTGAACTCATGATGGGTGGGGTGCCGGTCGGACAACGGTATGATGTCGCCCCCACGCAATCCGGTGCACTGCTGGAATCCACTCCGGAACGCTTGCACGCCAGCCGTGAAGGATCCAGCGGTAACGCCGAAGGATCGATCATCATCATCGTCGCCACCGATGCCCCGCTCGACAGCCGGCAACTGACAAGGCTCGGGAAGCGAGCCGCCCTGGGACTGGCCCGAACCGGCTCGACCGCACGCCATGGAAGCGGCGATTTCATGCTCGCCTTCTCCACCGGCAATGTCATCCCCCATTACCCGACCGAGCCAACCTTTTCACTCACGCATCTGGCTGACACGCATTTGAATGCCGTGATTACCGCCACGGTTGAGGCCACGGAAGAAGCCATCCTCAACGCGCTGACGGGCGCCACCACCGTGACGGGACGCGATGGATTCCGGGCCGAGGCGATCTCGATTCCTCGACTCCGTGCACTCCTGTCACCGGATCCAGTCATCGGGCGGTGAACGAGACGAACGAGGCCGGCCGGCACCTTGCTTTTACAGGGCCTCACGGCTATTCTCCTGGCTCGTCTGTATCGGATGCGGAGGGCTATGGCTGATTATTCCATGGGAGGCGGACTCACGCTTCTCACCGCGCTCGAAAAGAGCGATAAGTTTGCGGACTTCTTAAAGACGCGAATGGCGCAAGCCCTGGAAACGCGAGACCCGACCGAGCTCCATTATTTGCTCGCGCAGCTGGATGATTATCATTCGTACATGTGGCGTTACTACAAAAAGCTCGCCACCGAACGACCTGAACGCATGAATCCTGGCGTCTGACCCCCTCGGCGGCACGCCGTCCATCCCTATTCAGCAGGACATCCCGTGATTATGACTGCCCCGTCAACGCTACGATTTGCCTCCGCTCTGACACGCCACGCGGACGCTCAGGCTGCGGCCGCTGACTTGATTCACGCCATCCGCGAGCAACTGGGGCCGTCGCGCATCGATGTGGCCTTCCTGTTCATTTCGGCTCAGCATGCGGACCAGGCTGAGGCACTTTCGGAAGCTCTTCGCACCGCCTTGGGCCCAGTCACGCTGGTTGGCTGTACGGGCGAGGGCATCATCGCGACCGGGCGTGAGATCGAATCAGGACCGGCGGCCACTCTCTGGGCCGCTCACCTGCCCGGCGTGCTCGTCCAACCGCTACGACTTTCCTTTTCAAGCGTCCATGATCAGTTTTCGCTGCGCAATTGGCCGGATCTGGATGAGGTGGGGGACACGGCCCCTGTCATGATGCTATTTGCCGATCCCTTTTCGACGCCCATGCAAGAAGTCCTTTCCGTCATTGAGGAACAGTACCCCGGTACCCGCACCCTGGGCGGGCTCGCCGGCGGCGGGCAGGACCTCGGCGAAAATCGTCTATTCCTCGACGATCAGGTGTTGACCGACGGATTGGTTGGCGTGGCCCTGTCCGGCAATATTGCGGTCCGCTCGGTCATTTCGCAAGGCTGCCGTCCCATCGGTGACCGCTTCATCGTCACGAAGTCCGAGCACAACGTGATTCAAGAGCTCGGCGGCATGCCGGCTTTGCATTGCTTGCAGACCGTATTTGAACAGCTCAGCAGCGATGAACGGGCCCAGGCACAACGGGCATTGCATATCGGCATTGCAATGGATGAGCAACGCGCGCAATTCACTCTCGGCGATTTCCTGATCCGCAATCTACTCGGTGCCGATCAGCAGACCGGCGCGATCGTCATCGGTGATGTCATCCAGGAAGGGCAGACCGTCCAGTTTCAAGTCCGGGATGCTCATTCCGCGGATGAAGATCTTCATGCCTTGCTCGCCGCACCTCCTCGCGGCGTCCCCTCCAAACCGCTCGGGGCGCTGCTGTTCAGTTGTTGCGGACGCGGCAAGGGACTCTTTGGCGTTCCGCATCACGACGCATCGGTATTGGGCGAACAATTAGGCGCTATTCCGCTCGCCGGATTTTTTGCGCAGGGAGAAGTGGGCCCCGTGGGCGGGCGGAACTTTCTCCATGGCTATACGGCCAGCATCGCCATTTTCTCGGAACCAGAGCGATGGCATCAGACAGGGCTCAATCGCTGACTGCTCCGACTACCCTGTTTGTGATTCAGGTCACGCAGGAGCTGAAAGGTACGTATGACGACTCGCTTCTGGTGGACAACTTGCGGTATCGTGGGGCTCGTATTCATGACCATAGGGAGGCCAATGATGGCGAACAGTGAACAACCCGGGACGACGGCAGAAGTCACGACCGCATCCGGGCTCAAATACGTAGACGTCGTTGTGGGCACCGGGCGCGAAGCCGCCGCAGGCAATCTGGCCACGGTGCACTATACCGGCTGGCTGACAAACGGCAAGAAGTTCGACAGCTCCGTCGACCGCCGCGATCCGTTTTCCTTCCCGATCGGAGCAGGGCAGGTCATTCGCGGATGGGATGAAGGCGTGGCCGGCATGAAGGTCGGCGGCAAACGGAAGCTGACGATTCCACCGGAACTCGGGTATGGAGCGCGCGGCGCCGGCGGAGTGATTCCTCCCAATGCCACGCTGGTGTTTGACGTAGAATTGCTCGAAGTCCGATAAGGCCCGATGATGGTCCGGCCTCTGCGTATCTTCACCCTGGATTTCACGCACATCCGATGAAACAGACGCCACTCATAGACGCGCATCGCAGCGCACAAGGCAAGCTGGTCGATTTTGCCGGATGGGAGATGCCCATTCAATATTCCGGCGTGGTCGATGAGTACCAGACGGTCCGCCGCCATGCGGGACTGTTCGATGTCAGTCACATGGGGCGTATCCGTGTCGCAGGGCCCGGCTCATTGGCCTTTTTGCAACGCGTCACGACGAATGATGTCTCCAAACTGTCGGTCCGCCAGTCGCAATACTCGATGGTCTGTGCGCCGAACGGCGGGATTAAGGACGACATCTTCATCTATCACGTCAAACCGTATGAATTTCTGGTCTGCGTGAATGCGTCCAATCGTGAAAAGATCGTTGCCTGGTTTCACGAAAAGGTTGCGCAAGCCCAGGGATGCACCGTCCAGGACCAGTCAACCACCCTTGCCCAAATTGCGATTCAAGGCCCCGCCTCCCGCGACATTCTCACCGCCGTCGGCCTGACTGATCTTCCGCTCCTGAAAATCCGGCACTGCCTGGACGCCGTCGTCTGTGGCCATGCAACCCTGGTGACACGAACCGGCTATACCGGCGAATTGGGCTATGAATTGTACCTTCCGGCCGAAGGCGCGATGAAGATCTGGAATCGTCTCCTTGAAGCGGGGCACCCGCTTGGCATGAAGCCGGCGGGTCTT
>ERZ724513.2066-NODE-2066-length-10100-cov-7.601692_pt1 | contig 10100 bp, 12 predicted proteins | sample MGYA00376046_ERZ724513 | MGnify/ENA primary metagenome ERZ724513 (study PRJEB28724, sample SAMN07190883) | activated sludge metagenome | isolation source: activated sludge of sewage treatment plant in Hong Hong | place: Hong Kong | collected 2016-03-17 ... | reverse complement strand
ATCTCGTCGGGGTGGCGGTCGGGGTGTTCCACATCAACACGCATTTTCCGCTGGCCTGGAAACTGCTCGCCATCACCGGCTTTCTCGGCGGACTGACGACCTTCTCCACCTTCTCGGCCGAAGTCGTCGAGCGCCTGCTCGCCGGCCAGCCGGCCTGGGCGATCGGCCTGGCATCGCTGCACCTGGCCGGTTCGCTGACGGCGACGTGGCTCGGCCTGCTGACCGTCGGCGCAACGCGCATCTGGTCCTGACCGACCCGGGCGGAGCGGCGACTTACCGGACGACGGCCGCGGAACGATCGAAGCGAATTTCAGGGAGCATGGAAATGCGGGGCCATTTCGTCACCCAAGCCGGACCCCGGCCTGCGCCGGGTCATGAAAGAGCCGGCTTCCGCCTAGCCGGTCTGACGACGCTTGCCCGCTGCGGAGCGACGCCAGGGGGCATTGCCGAACCGTTCGACCAGAAAATCCACCATCGCCCGAATCTTGGGGGAAAGATGGCGTCCACTCGGGTAGGTCGCAAAGAGCGGTACCGGCTCGACGTGGTGCCATTCGCTCAGGATCGGGACCAGTTCGCCGCGCCCGATGGCGTCGCCGACGATGACGTCGGTCAGGCGGGTGATGCCGACCCCGGCAACGGCCAGTTGCAATACGGTCTCGGCATTGTTGGCAACGACATTGCCGTCGATATGGACGACGCGGACGCCATCGTCGGTATCGAACGGCCAGCGGCGCAGGACCGGCAGGCTGGTGATCCACAGGCAGTTGTGCTGGTGCAGATCGTCCGGCGTGCGCGGCGTACCGTGTTGCGCCAGGTACGACGGCGCGGCACAGATCACGCGCTCCAGGCTGCAGATGCGCCGCGCGACCAGCGACGATTCGTCGAGCGCGCCGATGCGGATTGCCAGATCGACCCCCTCCTCCATCGCCGCCAGCGGCTCGTCACTGATCGTGATGTCGAGTTCCACCTCCGGGTGGCGCTGGAGAAACAGCGGAATCGCCGGCGCCAGCTGATGCATGCCGAACGCCGACCCGCAATGCAGGCGCAGCAGGCCCTGCGGGCGCAGGCCAGCTTCGAGCACCTCGGCTTCGGCCTCGTCCATGTCGGCCAGGATGCGCCGCGACCGCAGGTAGAAGGCCTCGCCCTCGGGGGTAAGATGCAGGCGCCGCGTCGTTCTCTGCAGCAGGCGCGCACCGAGCCGATCCTCGAGTCGGCTCACCAGTTTGGAGAGCGCTGAGGGCGTCAGGCCCAGCTCGCGCGCGGCGGCCGAAAACCCGCCAGTATCGACGGAGCGGACAAAAGCGGTCATTTCGGCGGAACGGTCCATACCGCCATTATGGACCAAAATTCATAAATGTTTTTCCAACGCTCCGGATTGTCTTGCCTTTCAATGGCAATTAAAGTTCGTCTGTGCCATGTTGCACTGAACCGAATGGAGTTAATGATGTACCCGATCGACATTCCCGCCATTGAACGCCAGGCCCGCGAACTTCGCGCCGCGGAAATCCAGCGCATAAACGGCCTGTTTGCCGAGCGCACCCAACTGCTCACGAGGCTCGCCGCCAGGAGCATCCTTGCCGGCGCGCAGACCGTCAGCGAAATGCTGCGCCCCCTGTTCTCGTGGAATCCGCAGGAAAGTCCGGCGTCGCTGTCGGCGAATTTCGCGCCCGCGGTCAGCCGTCTCAACGACGCTGCGCGTTCCCTCTTTTCCTGGAATCCGCAGGAGCGCCGCTCCTGAACGGCAGGCGGCGAACGCTGCGGGAGATCTGACACGGGTTTCCGACGGGTGATAGACTTGAGCACCAATCAGGTTCATCAACCGCTTACAGGAGACGACCATGAAGGATCCCCAACAAGACGCCGGCATGCTGGCCGTGCTGATCGAGCGCCTCGAAACCCAGCGCCTGCCACGAGCCCTGGACCTTAAGGAAAAGGTCGACCAAGGCGGGCGCCTCGACGATTTCGACATCGCCTTCCTGGAGGAGGTCTTCTCCGACTCGCAGGAAGTCCAGCCCCTGATGGAACGGCATCCTGAACATCAGGAGATCGCGGCCAAGATGATGGCGCTCTACCACGACATAACCGAGAAGGCTCTGGCCAACGAGCAGGCCGCCGGCAAGGCCTGATCAGGAAGCCGGCCCGGCTGGTGTTGACAGCGTCAGCCCGCGTCTCGCGCCGGCCACGAGTTGCCGATCCTGCCTTGGCAACAGATGGCGCGGGAGGGGTTCGTCATTCGGGAAGTCTGGCTCTTGTCGCCTGTTCACAGCACATAAAGCAGGATGGCGATGAAATGCATCAGGCTGCCGGCGACCACGAACAGGTGCCAGATTCCGTGCCAGTGGCGGAAGCGGTCGTCGAAAGCGAAAAAGATGATTCCCACCGTGTAGAACACGCCTCCCGCCGCCAGCCAGACGAAGCCGGTAGTACCTAGGCTGTCCAGCAAGGGTTTTACCGCCACGAGAACGATCCAGCCCATCACCGCGTAGATGACCAGCGACATGATCCGCGCTTCGGAGCGCGGCTTGATTTCCTGCAGCATCCCGATCAACGCCAGCGTCCACACGATGCCGAACAGCGACCAGCCCCACGGCCCGCGCAGCGTGATCAGGCAGAACGGCGTGTAGCTGCCGGCGATCAGCAGGTAGATCGACAGGTGGTCGAGCTTGCGCAGGATGGCCTTGGCCCGTCCGCGCACGCTGTGATAGATGGTCGAAATGCTGTAGAGCAGCACCAAGGTTGCCCCATAGACGGCAATGGCGAAGACCTTCCACCCGTCGCCGCTGGCAACCGCCAGTGCCAGCAACCACAGCGCCCCGCCCAGCGCCAGCAAGGCGCCGACAAGATGGGTCCAGGCGTTGAATTTTTCTCCGTGGTACATGCTTTGCCAACAATCCTCTCACTTCTGCATCGGCCGACCAGGATTCACTCCCAAGCGGACACCCGGAACCAGCAAAATCAACTGCCTTCAATGTTTCGCGAAGTAGCTTACAGCATGTGTCCTGACAGTGTCCGTCAAGGCCTGCCGCAACCTCGCAGGCTGCTCGGGGCGAACACCCAGCAAACCGGCCGCCGTCAAGGCCGGGCCGTGATCCAGCGCCCTGAGTCCTTTGGATTGCCGCCTCAACCATCCGGCCCCCTCCGGGAGCACAGGCTGGAAAATCCCGACAGGATTCCGACGCTCCTCTAAAATTCGATCACCTGGCGTACCGCCTGGCCCGCCGCCAGCCGGTCGAAGCCCTGATTGATCTCGGCGAGGCGGAGGCGGTGCGTGATCAGGCGGTCCACCGGCAGCCGCCCGGCCCGGTAGAGTTCGATGAAGCGCGGAATGTCGCGTGCCGGCACGGCCGACCCGAGATAGCTTCCTTTCAGCGTGCGCTCCTCGGCGGTCATCTGGACCACCGGAAGTTGCAGGTGATGCGCCGGATTGGGCAGGCTGCAGGTTACCGTGGTGCCGCCGCGCCGCGTCAGTTTCCACGCCAGATCGAGTGCCGGTACCGAACTCGCAGCCTCGATGGCCACGTCCACCCCGCCCGGAATCGCTGCCCGCAACTGTGCGACGATGTCCGGATCGTCCGCGCGAAAGCCGCGCGTGGCGCCGAGCGCCAGCGCCAGATCCAGTTTCCCCGGCAGCACGTCGCAGGCCACCACCTCGCGGGCGCCGGCGGCCAGCGCGCCGAGCAGGGCCGCCAGGCCGACACCGCCCAGACCGACCACGGCGACGGTCTGTCCGAGGCGGACCGCCGCCGAATTGATCGCCGCGCCGACCCCCGTCAGCACCGCGCAACCGAAGACCGCCGCCACCTCGGGCGCCAGGTCCGGCGCCACCTTGACCAGCGAGCCGCGGTTGACCACCGCATATTCGGCAAAACACGAAACGCCGACCTGATGGTTGAGCACCTGACCATCGCGCCGCGCCAGAACGCGATGGCCGCCGACCAGCGTGCCGGCGCCGTTGGCTGCCGCGCTCGGCTCGCACAATGCCGGACGCCCTTCCTGGCACGGTGGACAATGGCCGCAGGAAGGCACGAAGACCAGCGCCACGGAATCGCCACGCGCCAGGTCGCCCACACCCGGCCCGCAACTCTCCACCACCCCGGCCGCTTCATGCCCGAGGACCATCGGCAGCGGCCGCGGGCGGTCGCCGTTGATGATCGAGAGGTCGGAATGACACAGCCCGGCGGCAGTGATGCGGACCAGAACCTCGTCGGGGCCCGGCTCGCCGATTTCGACGGTTTCCACCGAAACCGGTTTCGACTGCGCGTAGGGCGGCGGTATCTGCATCCGGTCGAGAACTGCGGCGAGCATCTTCATTGCTGTCTCCTTTATCCGAGGCCCCGGAATCGGGGCTTATGTCCCGCTTCCATTCCGGGGGTTTCCAAGCCTGGGTGGAAAGTACCACCAGGCCAGCGCGACAAGCAATCCGAACAAGGTGTACGCGCTGCTAAACACCCAGGGCGGCGCTTCGTGGAAGAGCACACGTTGTACCCAGTATTCGACGAATGTCCGCCGGTAGCCCGCCGCCCCCGCCTGCACGCGCAGCCACGACTCGAGGGCGGTCAGCGGACAGGTGAGACCGAACCATGACTCGCCAACGACAACCGCGATTGCCGCAAGATGTGCCAGGCGGAACCAGAGTCCATTCACCCAACGCCAGGAAAGAATATTCCCGACGATGACAAGCACGAGGCCGGCGACGACGAACACAACGACGCCGAAGTGCGCGAGCAGGACGGCATCCGCGAGAAGCTGGTAGGGCGGCATCTCAGTGCGCCCGGGCGGCACCTTGCGCGAGCCGCTCCAGGATGATCTCGCCAACCCGCCGGCTTGACGGCAGCAGCGTATGAACGCAGTCGACCAGAACCTGATCACGGATCCATTCCGCGCTGGCTTCCGAAACCGCCACCACGCCATCGTTCGCTTCCCCGGCGAATACCCTGGCCGGCCAGGGCAGACCACGGCGGCCGACAATGGCGGTGGTCGGCACCGCCATCGCGCCAATTTCCTCCATTCTGGCCGTCGACCCGAGCAACTGGCCGCAATCGCCGGCAAGCCCGCGGTAGACCGGATTGGCGCCAAGCTTTTGCGCGATGCGCGAAGGCTGCACGGGCGAACCCAGCAGAAACAGGTGGCGGGGCCGCCGGACCGCCTGCGGCAGCGAGGTCAAGGCTGCCCTGAGGAGGACACCGCCGAGCGAATGCCCGACGACCACATAGCTTCCCTTGTCCGCCAGTTCCGAGATGCGAGCGACAAGCCGCTCCCTGATTTCAGGAAACGCCTCCAGTGCCACCGAGTACCCGAAGGTGCTGGTCTGCAGGCCTTCGCGCCTGAGTTGCAGGAGCAGCGGCAGCCCCGACAACGGCGAGCGCCCCATTCCATGAACGAACAATGCCTGCATGACCTCTTCCCGTGGCCTGACGGTGCCGGCAACCGACAAGCAGTCACTGCATCGAATGCAGGCCGATCATGTTGCCTTCGGTGTCGACGACCAGCGCGATGTAGCCGTACTGGCCGATGGACATTTTTTCCTTGTGGACCGTGCCGCCGGACTCGGCCGCCTTCGCCGCCTCGACGGCACAGTCCGCGCAACTGAAGTAGACCACGATGTTATTGCCGCCCATGGGAAAGCCGGGCATCCTGACCAATGCACCGGATGCGCCAGGCTTTTCCGGCAGCATGGGGAATGCCCACATCTCCATTCCCGGACTCTCGAGCTCGGCAAGCTCGACGCCAAAAACCGCCTCGTAGAATGCCTTGGCGCGGGCCATGTCGGCGACATAGATTTCAAACCAGCCAACGGGATTGTTCATGTCCTTCCTTTCGTCATCGCAGCGATTGAACCTGGGCCTGGAGCCGGAAAGATCACAGGTCCGCGTACTCCAGGATTTCCTGGCCCATCAACAGGCACTCGCCCGGCAGCCGCGCATAGATGAAGCGCATCCGGTACTGACCCTTGTATATGTAACCCCACACCTGCAGCACATCGAGCAGTTGTTTCCTGTTTGCCGGGTTACGCATGGGAGTCAGTTCCTTTACGGACTTGTCGACTTCGATGCGGTCATCCGGCCCGAAGTGGAACGCGAGCAGCTTTGCCGCCTGTTCCGTGGCGGCACCGGCACATCGATGGGGCGGCGCCGCATGAGTCAGACTGCCCAGCAACATCAGGACCACGCATGCCGTGCTCTTCAACGCCAATCCCGACATCATTGCCTTCCCGATCGACATGAACGATCGCTCACCGCCCAACCTCGCCGACTCGTCAACAGTGCGAGAACCGGAGCTACAGCCATACGGCCTTGGTGCGACTCGCCCACTCCATCCGCTCAGCAAGGCCGATCAGTCCGCCGTTGATGGCACGTGTGATTCTTCTGATGTCGTCCTGGTCGGCGAGGACATTGCATCCTTTTGCCGCCCATTCGGCGGCGGCGACCGCCAGGCACCATTCCGCGCCAATGACCTCGTCGGGCGCGGCGACAAGATCAGGGGCAGCAGGATTGTCCCTGCGCAGGATGGCGGTCGCCTCCTGGTAGCTTGCCTTGCCGGTCAGTTGCAGCAGGCCGCGTCCGCGATACGTGTAGCCATCATTGGGGCCCGAATTGCCCATGCGCCCGCCATAAACCTCATTGGCGAGCTTTTGCGGATTGTTGGCATAAGCCGAAGGATCGAGAGCGCCACTGGGCTTGAAGCGCGATGGCCAGACCTTCGGCAGGCGCCCGGCGCTGTAGTTGAGGTTCTCGAACTGGATCGCCAGTCCGCCCGACTCGTGCAGTATCTGGGCCATGAAATGGGCGACGCGCAGCGGCGTTTGCGAAATCCCGTAGCGATCGAAAACGGCTTGGCCGTTCTGGAAAGCGTCGCGATAGCTCGATCGCGCATTGGGCGCGAGATGCAGAACCTGGGCAAGGGTAACAGTGACGGTCATGGCTATTGCTCCTCACGAAATCAATGTCGGGCCGTGCGCGTTGTCGCCGTCGCACTCGATCTTGCAAAAACTATATTCCCATTACCTGGCGTTGACCAGATCGCCGAGGCTGCCATTCTCGAGCCGGAGCCGGTATCGGCCAGTCGGCGCCGGAGTTCGTCGCCGGGTTCGCTCCTCGCCTTTCAGGATTCGTCGGCGAACCGCGCCCAGATCTTCTTCTTTTCGCCGGGCTTGAGATTGACCCAGAAGTGATGGGTCCATGGCTTCCTGTTGCCGAGGATCGAGACCTTGTGCTTGCCCGGCGCGACCCTGTACTCGGTCAACGCCGGTGAGACCCCTACTTTCCTGCCGTCGATGAAAACTTCAGCAGGCTCGCCGGGCGGCGCGATCTTGAATACCAGCGTCGCCGGCCCCCCGGGCAGCGGCGCCGCGGCGTCTGTCGATGGGGATTTCTCCTGCGTCGGCCCCTGTGCCTCATCGGCGGCCCTGGATTCGACACGCCCGGCCCTGGCGGCGGGTGGTGCGGAAAGCTGTAGCGTTCCCGCCGCTTCCGCAGGCGGCGCCCCGGTTGGAGGAGCCGGCGGCGCGCTGGAACGGGTGAGGGCCAGGATCGCGAGCAGCGCGGCGAGCAAGGCAACCGTGGCACCCACGCCGACGAGCCTGGCGCGCCACCCTCCCGCAGGCGAAGCCGCGGCGGGTGCGACTGTACCTGCGGGCACGGGCGGCTCGCCCAGCAGCGCCCGGCGGAAGTCGGCGACACTGCGCGGCCGCGCATCCTCATCGACGCGCAGCGCCCAGTCGATGGCGGCCAGAAAAGCGGGGCTGTAGCGCCCGGCGCCGGCGGCAGCCGCAGGCGGCATGGTGTCTTCCTTGACACGGCTCGGCGCCTCGTGGGGCTTTTGCCCCGTCACCAGCCAGTAGAGGACGCCAGCCAGGGCATAGAGATCGGTCCACGGTCCCTGGACACCACTCGTGTGGTACTGCTCGAACGGCGCATAGCCCGGGGTGATGACGCTGGTCAGGCTCCTGCTCAACACGCCCGTGGTCTGGCGGGCGGCGCCGAAGTCGAGCAGCACCAGGCTGCCGTCGCCGTCGCGGACATACACGTTGGCGGGCTTGATGTCGCGGTGCAGGACCCCGGCGTCGTGGACCACGGCGAGGCCATCGAGCAGCGGCAGGAACATGCGCTTGAGCGTGGCCTCATCGACCGGCGTGTGGCTGGGCAGCCAGTCGCGCAGCGGCTGGCCCTGCTCGTAATCCATGACGACGTAGGCGGTGCTGTTTGCCTCGAAAAAGCGGCTGACGCGGACGATGTTCGGATGGCGGAAGCCGGCGAGGACCCGCGCCTCGGCAAGAAAGCGCTCAAGGCCAAGCTGGAAGCCGGGGCTGTCGGCATCGCTGCGCGGCAACACGGCTTGGTCGGCGGCACGCACCGCCAGGTGGTTGGGCAGATACTCCTTGATCGCGACCTCGGCGTGCAGGTTGTTGTCGCGGGCGCGGTAGGTGATGCCAAAGCCGCCGGCACCGAGCATCGCCTCGATCGTGTATTCGTGCAGGGCAAATCCGACCGGCAGGGCGATATGGTTGGCGGGCGGCGGGTTGTCAGGCTGACCGGTCGGGCTACCCGGCAGGTTCGGCATCGTTGCGTCCTGCGAGGGAAACACCGGGGGAAACACCGGGGACAGACCACGATTTTCTTCGGTCAACGCGATACCTCCGCCTCCGGCGCAACCGGCTTCCTTGGCCTGCCGGGTGACGCCCTGACAACACGGCGTCCCAGCATCTGCCCGATCTGTTCCGCAAAACGATCGTCACCCAGCGCGAAGTTTCCATTGGTCGCCGCGCGGATACGGTCCACCATGCCGGGCTCCAGCTCGTGGCGGAACAGCTCGCGGTACGCTGCCTGCCGGCTTTCCGCATCGCCGCCAAGCGCCAGAAACGTTTCATGCGGGGTCAGGAGCGGGTTCTCCTCGCCCTGCGCGTTGGCCCGGTAACTCGACCAGCGATACTCGCCGGGATGTTCCACCATGCCAGCCCGCACCGGATTCAACTCGATGTAGCGCTGACAGGCGAGCAGATAGCGCTCCTCCTGCGTCAGACTGGAGCGGAAACGCCCCTCCCACAAACTTCCCGAGCGGCGGTACGTGCGATTTACATACTGCACGTAGCGCTGCCCCAGCGCCTTCATCAATGCCCCCGCACCCTCGGCACGCCCGGCGGACAGCAGCAGGTGCACGTGGTTGGTCATCAGGACATAGGCGTGAATTCGGCAACCTGACCTGCCGGCATATTCCCCGAGCCATTCCAGATAAACCTGGTAGTCCTCATCGGCGAAAAAACAGGCCTGGCGATTGTTGCCGCGCTGAATGATGTGCAGCGGCGTATCGGGAAGCATCAGGCGCGGACGGCGGGGCATGGTGGTCGGGAGGACGTAGTGTGCGAGATACTACACTAAAACGTGGTCTGTCCCCTTTTATTCCACGGTCCACCATGCCAAGTTCCAGTTCGTGGCGGAACAACTCGCGGTACGCCGCCTGCCGACTTTCCGCATCGCCGCCAAGTGCCAGAAACGTTTCATGACGGGTCAGGAGCGGGCTCTCCTCACCCTGCGCGTTGGCCCGGTAGCTCGACCAGCGATACTCGCCCGGATGTTCCACCATGCCGGCCCGCACCGGATTCAACTCGATGTAGCGCTGACACGCCAGCAGATAGTGCTCCTCCTGCGTCAGACTGGAGCGGAAACGCCCCTCCCACAAGCTTCCGGAGCGGCGGTACGTGCGATTCACATACTGCACATAGCGCTGCCCCAGCGCCTTCATCAATGCCCCCGCACCCTCGGCACGCCCGGCGGACAGCAGCAGGTGCACGTGGTTGGTCATCAGGACATAGGCGTGAATTCGGCAACCTGACCTGCCGGCATATTCCCCGAGCCATTCCAGATAAACCTGGTAGTCCTCATCGGCGAAAAAACAGGCCTGGCGATTGTTGCCGCGCTGAATGATGTGCAGCGGCGTATCGGGAAGCATCAGGCGCGGACGGCGGGGCATGGTGGTCGGGAGGGCGTAGTGTGCGAGATAGTACACTAAAACGTGGTCTGTCCCCGTTTATCATGTCCTTTTTCTGCTCCCTTTTTCTGCTCCCTTTTTCTGCTCCCTTTTTCTGCTCCCTTTTTCTGCTCCCT
>ERZ724513.2061-NODE-2061-length-10113-cov-9.166435_pt1 | contig 10113 bp, 8 predicted proteins | sample MGYA00376046_ERZ724513 | MGnify/ENA primary metagenome ERZ724513 (study PRJEB28724, sample SAMN07190883) | activated sludge metagenome | isolation source: activated sludge of sewage treatment plant in Hong Hong | place: Hong Kong | collected 2016-03-17 ... | reverse complement strand
TTTTCGTATCACTCGGGGGCTCCGCCTACGCCATCAACAAGATCGGCACCAACCAAATCCGCAACGGCGCCGTCACGAAACCCAAGCTCGCAAAGAACATCAAACGTCAGCTAGATCAGAAGACCCAACCTGGACCAAGAGGCGCGCAGGGCCCGACGGGACCTTCCGGGCCAACCGGCACAACCGGACATCAGGGTGACCCAGGCACCGACGGAATCGTGAACCCGAATCGACTCTACGAAGTCACAGCCACCCGAACCGGATCAGGAGCAGTCACCGCAACCTGCAACACAGGCGACTGGGTACTCACAGGCTGGACCTGGGGATCAAACGTAGTCGCAACCACCTCCATGGGACCCCAAAACGCAAGAAGAGAATGGCGAGCCGAAATCGTGCTCGGAAACGAGGCATCAACCGGATCGGTCAGCGCAACCTGCTACGACGCCTGACATCCTATAGACCGGACGCTTGAGCAGCCCAAGCCCACACTGCGGCCAAGACCAGCCCTGAGGGTGACTTTTACCTGACGGTTCTAGGCAATAGGGATGAGCGTCACTCGACGCTTCCGGTTCCGCCGGAGACCGCGTGGGCCTCCTTCCCGAAGTAGGCTTGGAGTACCTGGAGGGCGACCGGGGCCGCGGTGTCGGCACCGAAACCGCCCTCTTCGACCGTGGCCACGACCGCGATCTTCGGGTCCGGATAGGGGGCCAGCACCGCGTACCAAGCCTGGTCGGCTTCGTCTTCGCGTTCGGCGGTGCCGGTCTTGCCGGCGACCTTGACCGGAAAGCCGCCGAAGACCTTGTACGAGGTGCCTTCCGGAGATTGAGCGGCATTATGGAGTCCTTCCATGATCACCTGCCGGGCGGCGGGATCGATCGGGATCTGGCCGGCCACCTGCGGTTCGGCCTCGGACTTGACCCGGCCCGCGGCGTCCTCGGTCTGGAGCATCAGCTGCGGCTTCAGCACGGTGCCGCCGTTGCCGAGAGCCGCGTAGGCGACCGCGAGCTGAAGCGGGCTGGCTTGGAGGTAGCCCTGGCCGATCGCCAGCTGGATGTTCTGCCCGATCACCCAGGGGTCGTAGTACTTGGGCTGTTCCTTATGTGCCTCGTTGAGCCACTTCGGGGTAGGCACCAGACCTTCTGTCTCACCGGGTATGTCAATTCCGGTGGCTTCGCCGAATCCGAAATCTCCAGCCCAGACCTGGAGCTGGCGGGTCCGGTTCATCTCCGCCCCGAGCTTGTAGAAGTAAACGTCCGAGGAGACCTCGAGCGCCCGTCTCAGGTCGACCTGGCCGTGGGCTTCCTTGCCGGCGTTGTCGAACTCCTGGTCGGCGATCGTGATGGTGCCAGTGTCATTGACTACCTCGTCCGGCGTGATGTAGCCGCCATCCAGTGCGGCCAAGGCCGTGAACGGCTTGAAGGTCGAGCCGACCGCGTACTGGCCACCGATCGCCCGGTCGAAAAGTGGTGCTCCGAGGTCTTCGTCGTAGAGGTCGTCTACCTGCTTCTGGGTCAGCGGGTGGGTGAAGATGTCCGGGTCGAAGGTCGGGTTCGAAGCCAATCCAAGAACCTGCCCGTTGTTGACGTCAAGCGCAACGAAAGCACCGAAATGGCCGGTGCTTTGCAACGCCGCTTCGCCGATCTCCTGGACCTTGTCGTCGATCGAGAGACGCACGCTCTGGCCCGCCTCGGGCAGGGTCGAAGGCAGCTGGCTGATGATCCTCCCGGTCGAGTCGACCTGCAGCCTGGTGTCGCCCGGCTTGCCGCGCAGGACGTCGTCGTAAGTTTGCTCAACCCCGGTCTTGCCGAGGGTGTCGCCCGCCCCGAGGTCCTTGTCCGGGTTCTCCTCGAGGTCCTCGGCGGTGACCTCGCCGACGCTGCCGAGGATGTGGGCCGCCAGCAGGCCCTGCGGGTATTTGCGGACGAAGATCCGGTTGACCTGGACCTCGGGGAACTCGGCCTGATGCTCTTGCAGGTAGTAGACGATGTCGTCATCGACGTCCTGGTCGAGCGTGATCGGGCTGCCCGGCGGGTCGTTCTTCTTCGTCTCGTAGACCTTCTTCCTGACCCAGTCGGTGCTGTGGCCCAGCACCTTGCCGATCCGGGCGTAGAGCTCACGCCGCTCGGCCACGCTCGAAGGGATCTCGATCGGGTCGAGCTGCAGTGCCATGCTGGTCCGATTGTCGACCAGGACGTTGCCTTCGCGGTCGAGGATCCGCCCCCGTGGGGCCGGCACGCGGACCTCACGGGTCCGGTTCTGGTTCGCCTCGGTCAGATACTTGTCCCCGGTCACGATCTGCAGCGACCAGAGGCGGAAGAACAAGATCCCCAGCAGGACCAGACCGACGCCGCCGATCGCGGCCGCACGTCTAGGGGGAGATCGACGATCTTGACTGGACGTGGAGGCCATGCCGAAGTTCATACAGCAATTCAACATCCCCGCGCCAGCATTCGCAGCTACGCGAACGAGCATTCAAAGAAAACCCGTTCATCTAGCGTATAGGTTGGCTGCGGCCCCGAGGGGCCGCAGCCAAGACCAGTTCACGAGCAGCCTTCACCTGCCATCTTTGCGTAGGCATCGAGGGGCAGAACAACTTCGCCCTCCAGCTTCGAATCATCGAAACTGAGCTGCACTTCATTTGCGGGAAGCTCAGCCTCATACACGTTGCCTGACACCTGGATGGCGGTCGACTTGCCGCCAGCGCCAGACTCGACCTTCAGTTCCTTCACGCCGTCCGGCACGACACCAAACACCGTCGATCCAGTACAACCGTGAGGTACTGCAACGAACAATCGGCCTGAAGACGCCAAGTCACTACCACCACAAGTGCTCGCTCCGCTAGCGTTCAAAATGCAGATTGACCCACCGACCTCAGCGATGGTGGCAGTGCCACTAGGTAGAGCTGCTTCTCCGATCGAGCCGACCTTGAGCACGTCGTCGCCCTGAGCTGAAGCAGCACGGGAGACCAAGTCAAGCCAAGACTGAGTCCTCTCGGGGAGCCCAGCCAGATCCTTATTAGAAATCGGCTTGAGAACTCCAAACTTCGAGCTCAATGGACTCGTCGCACTAGCCTGGGATTCAGATTGAAATGGCTTCAAAGCCACCAAGAGAACCAGCATGATAGCCAAGAGGATAAGGCTGATGATCAGAACGAACCGCTTGTACTTTAAACTCGTCAGTACCATCATGCCTCCTAGTTGTGATTAGCTCGACCGATGATAATTCGATAGCCATCGGCGTTGTGGCGAGTGAACAGGCGAGAAGGTTGCCAAGCATCACCTATATACGCCCCGGGGGACCCTGACCCACACGCAAAGTGCTTGATGTCTCCATCGTCCCTTTGGCCAGCAACACACTTTTTCGCGACGTTGCCCCCGTGATCGTCCATGACCATAGCCCAGTACCAATTGCGCCGATTGATCCCATTTGGCGTTTGGAGCCAGTTCCTGGTCTCGGGAGCGAGATTCTGCTGCCACCTACATTCAACCCCCGAACCGTACGGATAGCAAGTGTCAGCCATAGCCTTTTCGGCCTTGCCACCAGCCAGAAAAAGTAGAAACCCAACAAGGCCGGCAAGCAGCGCTGGTCTTGCCATACCTGGTGTTATCTTTCCTTGAACTCCCCAAGGGGTTCCTTCCATCATTCGAGCGTCCTTTCGTTGATGTGTGTCCACTAGGCGTTCGCGAGCCGAATGCTCACAACAAGGTGAATACCGTTTGGGCGTCGAAAAATGCGAGCCCTCGCCTATGCACCGTCCTAATTCAACATGGATATCAAGGCGAACAGAAAGCTAATAAGCTTGAATCACCACAGCCCGAATGGATCGGGCAGCAGACTCTATGTCAACAAGCATATGTGGGCCTTGGATCTTCGCAAGTGCCGTCTCCTACGTCTAGGCCGGGATCGTACCAACATATATCGTTCTGGCCCTGACCGCCTCCGTAGTAGTCTCGACTACAGTCTGCTGCCCAGACCTTGTCGTTGTTATCGCCGCCATAGATTTCGTCGTTTCCTTCACCACCGCTGACGTAGTCAAAACCATCATTTCCACGCACGGTGTCATCGTTGTTCAATCCATAGAGACCACCCGGATGTCCGTTATACGCTAGATAGTCAATGCTATCGTTTCCGTAGAGACCAAAGATTTCATCATTTCCGGGGTTACCCTGAACAAAGTCAGACTGGTCGCCAGCGTTGATTGTGTCGGAGCCTGCCATGCCCCACATATTGTCATGGCCGTCGTATCCGTACATGGCTGTGCCCATGTCGCTGCCAGTTATGTGATCGTCATTGTTGGTGCCGTTGCACGTTGCGAGCCACGGGCAGCTGATAACAGCCGCATCGGCTGTGACGGCTCCAACCGCAAATGAGCCAACAAGGGCGATGAGAATCGTTCCCGTTCCAACTACCAGACGTGAGTGGAGAGTCTTGGACATATTCATTATTCTCCTCCAAACAAGGCGTCAATTTGTGCCTGTGTGTAATCGCCTGGGGGAATCGTCCCAGCCTGAACCATTCGGTCTAATTCACATGTATGATCGTTCGGCGCAAGCTTTTTCAGTTTTTCACAAAAGCGGTCATCCGCTTCCATGTCGATCCCATCTAGAGGGTTCGGCGGGATAGAAACAACGACGTCGTCGGGAACATTCCGTCGCACCGTTCCGCCAGCATCCTCGACAATTTGATCTATCGTCGCGGCCGACTGCACATGTCTCTCCTCGGCCGTGAGATCGGGATTGGGATCGGGCTTCATCTGACTGATCGCTGTGTCAATGGCCTCGATCTTCGGGTGGCTCTCCTCTGACGAGTTCTTTTGGCCTGCCGCTACAGAAAGACCGACCGGGAGCGAGACAACGACTACTGCCAGAATGGCCAGCGTGAGTCTCCTCGGAGTGATTCTCATCATTTCTCCTTCATAGAGAGGTAAGGGACGTGGACGCTTCTCTGTGAGAGTAGCGCATGCGTGTCTCCTGTGCGCAATATTTTATCTTTGGGAGTCGAACTAGGCAGGACGAAGAGGGTTCGATCAAGCTCGGCAGGGTAGTGGTATAGGCCGAGCCGTTGCTTTATTTCTGGGTTCCGCTGCCGCCAATCGCCTTGCCTCTTGCTGTTGCGCGGCGCCTAAGTCAGGGCACACCATCCATCGCGGGGGCCAAGACGACTAACGCTTCAGGGCCGGATCACGACTACCCGCCGTCCCGAGCTACCCTGCTGGTATGGGTAGCCTGACTGGAGTGGCACGATGGCCCGCACGACAAACTTGGTCGGACGAGTGAGCCCACTGGCTCGGGGCCTATATCTGAGGTGATAGCGGCCTTGCTGACCGGTCCGGTAGTACCGAAATGCCTGCCAGCCCTTGCCGACTTTGGCCTGTAGCACGACGGTTACCCGGTCAGCGTGAGGCCCAGGGATCTTTCCGGTGAAGCGGAGCATCTGTCCGGCCTTGATCCGCTTGCGCTTGATCTTGAGCTGAGGCTTCACCCTTACTCTCGTAAGAGCTTGCTCAGACCACGATTCCCGGTGTCCTTGCCGCACCACCGCAACTAGGTTTCGACTTGGTCCTGCCGGAAGGGGGATCCGGTACTCACCGTCTTCGTCGGTGTCAACTCTGGCCAATGTCTCCAGCTGAGGATCGGTGACAGGCTTTGCGTCCACGCAGGTCGTGGCATCGTCGACTGGCATTCCTCCCGGTCCACGGACCCGACCAAGCAGTGCTGCTTTGTCTCCTTGGACCAACGCCAACCTCGCGGTCGCCGCTGTCTCATCCTGCCCTTGACGTAGGAGCCCGAGGGCGACGTTCGTTTCTGGGAGTGCCCCGCCGGCGTTCTCACAGGAGTAGTGAAGCGGGACGGTTGATACGCCAGAGATATGTCCGACCGCGTCGACAAGACGAGTTCGCAGCGTGAAGTTCCCTCCTTGCTCCGGTGTCTTCAGCGTGGGTATGGCTTCGACGTTTTCCGCGTGTACGCTGTCTGCGGAAACGGATGCCGGGCCATCAACCTTCACGGTCTGCGCTGGCACCACCACCTTCCCGTCCTGGTTGACGATCTCGTAGATCGACTCTCTGATTGGGGCGCCAGGATCACCGTTGCCGGGATTCTTCCAGTCGATGTCATCGGGCACGACCGATCGCGGGACGCGGGTCGACACCGCGTCCAGTCCTTCCGGTGCGGCTGGCGCCGTGTTGTCGATGCGAACAGTCGTGTTGACGCAGGAAGGGGTGTCTTGCCCCCAGTAGGTTGTTGCGCTTGCGAAGTCGCGGGCGCAGACCTTGAGTTGGTGTTCACCGTCACCGTACCGACGGGTGTCGATCGTGACCGTGCCACCCTCCATCTGCGTCGAGCACGGTGTCATTTTTGCTGCCATGGGTTCGTTTGTCTCTCCCGCCCCGATGCCGCTTACTGTCGAGCACGGAAAGTCTTTCGTGTGGATCATGTTGTTATCGAGGAAGACCTGCGCTTGGCGTATGCCGGATTCGCCATCGTGGACGAGATAACTGACGCTTTGTTTGCCAGACACCCAATCACCGCGACTGACTGAACTGTCGAGGAGATGGACGTTGGGCTTCACCGTGTCCAGAAGAGTCACGACCAGGTCCTGGACAAGCAGTGACTGACCGGGACCGAAACAGATCGACGCGCCGTTCGGTGCCTCACAAACCTGACCGATCCGGTAGGCGGAGACACCTTGAACCGCACCTGCGCCGCCATAGCTGCCGAAGCTCGCGTTGGACGGCACTGCTTGCCCGCTTGTTCCGGCACCGTTTGCGGCTCCGACGAACTCCCACACCATCTTCGTGCCGCCACCAGCCAGACCACCTTGGGCACCGTAGCTTGGCGGCAGTAAAGCCCGGGCCTTGAAGCCGACCTGACCGATCGTTGTGCCACTCGGTGGAACGATCTCAATTCCGCCGCCCTGCCCCCGTCTCCAGCCGACCTCGTAGTCGGTGAACAGGTGCATCCCGTACGAAAACTGACCAGGATTACTTGTGTTCATCGCAGCACATTGAAGCGCTGGATTCCAGATGCTCCAACTACCTACGTTGCCATAGGAGATGGCACCTTGATCGCTTGTGTAAGTCCGAAGCGAACCGATGCTGGTGTTACCGGTCCCGAACGTACCGCCAGTGCCGTCAGATCGGAATGTCTCCGGTGAACACAACCTGACCGGATAGGCCCCTGATCCGATGCTCGCCGTTGGCATAGCCAGCTCCGCTCCCCCTAAGACCAGCAGCAAGACCAAAGCCAACGAAACGCCGTGCCTTGAAAACCTGCCTGCATGTCTCACGTTCCCTCCTTGTTCTAAGAAACAAACTAACCGGATCAACCATGAAGATGTGATCCATTTCTCGTTCATGCCCGTGAGGGAACCGAGGGCACCGATCCGTAATGTTTTTCAGGGTTCGGGACCGAAGGCATCGGCTGCCTGCCCCGCCGTTGCCGGTGCAGGCTCTTGAGACGGTGACGGAGCTGCGGCTGGTGCTGGCGAAGGAGCAAGTGACGACGGCGATGACGTTGGGGGTGGGCTTGTCGAATCGGCTACCGCCGGAGAACTTTCAGTTGGGGGTTCTGCCTGCTGCGCCCGCCGAGACGCGATTTCGGCCTTGCGTGCCCGCTGCCTCGCCCGTCTTGCTGCCCTCCGCTTGCGCTTCTGACGCACCTCAGCTCGCCTGCGCAAGACCGCTCTCCTATGTGCCCGTCTTTCCTCCACAAGCTTCATCGACGCGGCCTGGTTTTTGACCTCGACCTGCGGGGGGTTCTTGGTTGAAGAGCCACCGCCGGTGAGCGTTACGACCATGAAAACCAGCGCGGCCAGCCCGGCAAGGACTGCCAGGGCAATCGTCGCCTTGACCGGCCGGTCTCCTCGACCGGCTAGCTGGGCGATCTGCTCATCTTCTGGTGCGGATGCCCATGCTTCCAGCAGCTCGGCTTCCTCTTCGTCACGTTGACCGGGCTCGAACAACGGGAGCAGCTCGTCGGTTTCCTCCGCCGCCTGGTCTGGTTCGATCGGCATTTCTTCCTCGCCGTGGTCAGACATTGCTCGCCTCCTCGCTCTGCGATTGGGCCAAGGCCCGCAGCCTCTTTTGTTTGTACCACGGACGAAGCCGGATTCGAGCAGGTCTCCTCGACCCGTAGATCAACAGTGCTTCGCCCGGTTTCTGCTCACGCACCACATTCGCCGGGGTAAGATCGCGGTACAGGACTCCTTCGGTCCTGGATCCGCTTTTCTCGCCGACCGTTTCGGAGCGCTGCGCGAACTGGCCGGCCCCGGTCACTCGTTGGATGTAGTCCAGGGTTTCGGGGTCGCCGAGACCGGAAGCGAACATGCGGGCGCGGTGGTTGTTGACGATCGTCTGAGCGCGCTCTGCTCCGAAGCGTTCCTTGAGTTGGGAGAGGTCCTGGATGGCCGAGAGGAGTTGGATGCCGTGGGCCGCACCGGTTGAGGCGATCTTGTCCAAGTCCGGTAGTGGCGCGATGTTGGTGAGCTCATCGAGCGCCAACAGAAGCGGCGGATCGAGCGGGGCGCGTCCATCCGAGCTTGAGGATGCTGTCGCGATCTCGGTTGCGACCCTGACCGCCTCTTGAACCATCGTCGCGAACAAAGGTGCGAGGCGTTCTTGCTCGTGGAGCGGCGCGACGAGGTAGAGGGTGTTCGCGCCGCCGTCGAGGAGCGCGGCAGGGTTGTATTCGTCTCGCTCCGAGTTTCTGGCAACTTTGGGGTCGGCGAAGCAGCTGAGGATCAGCTCCGCAGTCGCATAGATCGAGGAGAGCTGTTTTTCCTCACGGCCCTGACAGGACCGCCACGCATCCGCCGCCCGTGGTTCGTCGACGAACCCCGCTTCTACCTCAGCCTGGATAGCTGGGCCGCCATCGAGCCATCGAACGACCTGGTCGATCGACGCGCCCTGACTTCGAGCTGAGAACAGCATCGGTGCGATCAGCTTCTCTGCCTGTCCGTACCAAAAATTCGCATCCTGGAATCCAGCGCCACCGCCGGATCGGGAGGCTTGGGTAAGCCAATGTGCGACCTGCCTTGCCTGCTGCCAGGAGCCACAGCTACGAAGTGGCGACGCGCTGACCCTCCTATGTGTTGTCGCTTCAGTCGGGTCGAACACGAACACCGATCCGACCTCCAAGCGACGAGCGATCGTGGTGTCCACGAGATCGCTCTTGACACTGGTAGCGATCACTGGGCCCTGCCAGTCCAATATCGCGGGGATCACCAGACCGGCCGTCTTGCCCGATTGCGTCGGGCCGGCAACAAGGACAGAGTGACGCTCCTCCGCCGCGACCAGGGACCGTCCGAAACGGCCGAGCGTCAGACGCCCTCGCTCGGGTTTGTTGACCAACAGGCCCTTGAGGCTTCGACGGCCCGCCCACCGTGCCGCCTCCGGGTCACCACCACCGCCTCGCCTGAGACCATCGGCGGCCAATCCCCACAGCCGGAGCATCAGCGCAACGACAAGCAGCGCGGCCACGATTGCTGCCAGTGCCCCGAGATACATCACGATCGGTGAAGGCATCCGTGACTTCCAGGGCTCGGGCCACGCCGAGGCCGGGTCGTTCAGGTTGAAAAGCGTCCCGGCTGAGATCCGGGTTACATCGCCCAGCTCGACCGAGGGCCAGTGGCCGGTGCTGACGAGTGCCGCGAGCGATCCCCCGGCCCAGGACACCCAGACCAGTGCTGCGATCAGGATCGCGACTGCCCAGCTTCCTGTTGTTGGTCTTGGTGTCATCAGGCGGCTTCCTTTTGACCGGCCCGCATCCGGGCGTCGGTGTCGATCAGCGGCCACTCGAACCGCGAGAGGGTGTGGCGCACGTAGAAGGTGCGTTGCCCGATCTGCCACAGAGCTTCCCCACGTGCCAGGTCGGGCACCAGCTCGAGTTCGGGTTTCGTCAAGGCGAGGCTTTGACCGATCTGCTCAAGTTCATCCGGGGTCTGAGCCAATACGACTTTCGTTTCCGCGTCGGCCAAGAGTCCTTCCGCGATAGTTCGTTCCCTCGATCCGGCTGCTCCTGCGGCAGCGAGATCGGAGAGCCGGTGGAGAACGATCACGTTCTGTACGCCAAGGTCTCGGGAAAGCTTGAAGCTCTGTTGCAGGTAGTCGGTGAT
>ERZ724513.2053-NODE-2053-length-10130-cov-7.981141_pt1 | contig 10130 bp, 8 predicted proteins | sample MGYA00376046_ERZ724513 | MGnify/ENA primary metagenome ERZ724513 (study PRJEB28724, sample SAMN07190883) | activated sludge metagenome | isolation source: activated sludge of sewage treatment plant in Hong Hong | place: Hong Kong | collected 2016-03-17 ... | reverse complement strand
AAGGCCAGCGCCATCAGGCCGGCGGTGACCATGGCGATGGCGACGCCGCGGAAGTGAACAGGCACTTCGGCGCCTTCGACGCGTTCGCGGATGCCGGCGAATAGGATCAGCACCAGCGAGAAGCCGACCGCGCTGCCTGCGCCGAAGAGCAGCGATTCGACGAAGTTGTGCTTGTTGGAAATGTTGAGCAGCGGCACGCCGAGCACCGCGCAGTTGGTGGTGATCAGCGGCAGGTAGATGCCCAGCGTCTGCTGCAGTGTCGGCGAGGTTTTGGCGATGACCATTTCGGTCAACTGGACGATGGCGGCGATGGTGACGATGAACGACAGCGTGCGCAGGTATTCCAGCCCGAACGGCATCAACAGGTAGTGGTCGATGATATAGCTCGCCCCGGTCGCCATGGTCAGCACGAAAGTCGTCGCGGCGCCCATGCCGTAGGCGGTTTCCAGCTTCTTGGAAACGCCCATGAACGGGCAAAGACCGAGGATCTTCACCAGCACGACATTGTTGACCAGGACCGCGCCGACGAGAATGAAAAGGTAGTGGCTCATGAATTGGGGACGAGTCGAGGCCAGTATTATCAGGTTTTGACGCAGGTCAAACAACCGTAATGGAAATAAGGATTTAGGCTTTCTTCTTCATGACGTGGGCGAGAGTGTCGGCGACTTCGCCGACCAGATCCGGACCACGGTAGATGAAGCCGCTGTAGAACTGGACGAGGCTGGCCCCGGCCCGGATCTTCTCGGCGGCGTCGGTGCCACCCATGATGCCGCCGACACCGATGATCGGCAGTTCGCCGGCGAGCGCGGTCGCCAGCTTCTTCAGGACATCCGTCGACCTGCGAAAGACCGGCGCGCCGGACAGTCCGCCGGTCTCGGTCGCGTTGGTCATGCCCTCGACGCCTTCGCGCGACAGCGTGGTGTTGGTGGCGATCATGCCGTCCATACGGTGGCGGCGCAGTGCGTCGGCAATCGCGACGATCTGCGCGTCGTCGAGATCGGGGGCGATCTTCAGGGCCATCGGCACGTAATGCCCGTGCTTGTCGGCGAGTTGCTCCTGACGAGCCTTGAGTTGCGAAAGCAGGGCGTCGAGCGCCTCGTCCTTCTGCAGCTCGCGCAGGTTCCTGGTGTTCGGCGACGAAATGTTGACCGCGATGTAGCTGGCGTCGTTGTAGACCTTGTTCAGGCAGATCAGGTAATCGTCGGCGGCGTCCTCGATCGGCGTCGTCGCATTCTTGCCGATGTTGATGCCGAGGATGCCTCCCTGTTTCGGAAACTTCGCCGCGCGCACGTTTTCCAGCAGCCTGTCGACGCCTGCGTTGTTGAAGCCCATGCGGTTGATGATCCCCTGCGCTTCCGGGATGCGGAACAGGCGCGGGCGCGGGTTGCCGTCCTGCGGCTTCGGCGTGACGGTGCCGATCTCGATGAAGCCGAAGCCGAGGCGGGCCAGGCCGTCGATGTGGTCGCCGTTCTTGTCGAGTCCGGCGGCGAGGCCGACCGGATTGGGAAATTTCAGGCCCATGACCTCGGCCGGGCAGGGGGTGACCGGCTTGGCGAGGCAACCCACGAGTCCGCTGGCGTTGAGGAAGGCGATGCCGTCCATGCCGATGCCGTGGGCGGTTTCGGCGTCGAGGGCGAAGAAGAACTTGCGGATCAGGGGATAGAGCATGGTGGCGCGATTTTATCGCATTGCAGCAATCTTCCGGCGATCGGGATCGCGTGCCGGCGTTACCCATTGATCAGGCCCGGCGGTGCCGGCGACACGGCGCTGCCGGCAACAATCTGTAACAGCCTGATCGGTGCGAGGGAGGCTAAACTATCGCCCCATGACAAAGCCGTTGCTCCCCGTGTTTGCTGTCGCACTGTGCCTCGCCCTGCCGGTCTGCGCGGCGAGCTTGAGCGATCCGTTCGCGACCGACGCCGTGACGCCGCCGCAGCCGTCGCCGCAGTCGGCCGGGCGCAGCGCTGGTGTGCCGTGCGCCCGCGAGCTGCCGGCGGCGGCGCTGACGGCAATTGATGCGGTCGACCTGACGCTGTGCAACAATCCGCAGACGCGCGAGGTGTGGGCCGCCGCGCGCTATCAGGCGGCGCAGGTCGGGGTCGCGCAGGCGGCCTGGCTGCCGAATCTCGATGGCCGGCTGGGCGCCAGCCGCCTGTGGACCGAACAGCGCAACTACAACTCGAGCAGCGCGGCACTGACGCTGTCCTGGCTGGTTTTCGATTCCGGGGCGCGTTCGGCGACCGGTGAAAACGCCCGGCAACTGCTCGCGGCCGCCGCGGCGACCCAGGATTTGACGGTGCAGTCGCTGTTCCTGTCGGCGCTGCAGGCTTTCTACACGGCGCAGGCGACGCAGGCCGCCGTGGTGTCGACGACGGAAGCCGAACGGGCGGCGCGCGAAGGCTTCAATGCGGCGGAGTCGCGCTACCGGGTCGGTGTCGCGACCCCGGCTGACCGGCTGCTGGCGCAGACGGCGCTGTCGCAGGCGACGCTCAACCGCATCCGGGTGGAAGGCGAGGCGCGCAATGCGCTGGGCGCGCTGGCCAACGTCATGGGCTTCCCGGCCGGGCAGGCGCTCGCATTGTCGCCGCCACCGGCGATGCTGCCGGATGCCGCGTTTGCCCAGGAGGTCACGGCGCTGATCGCCGAAGCCGAGGTCAGGCGGCCCGATCTCAAGGCCGCCGAAGCGCAGGTCAGGGCGGCCGAGGCCGGCGTCGATCTCGCACGCGCGCAGGGGCGGCCGACCATCAGCGTGTCGGCGGGACCGACGTGGGCTGAAGTTGACCGCGTTACGGCGAACGGCGGAATCATCGGTGTCACGGTCGACCTGCCCATTTTCTCCGGTTTCGACACGACCTACCGGGTGCGTGCCGCCGAGGCGCAGGTCGATGTCCGGACGGCGCAGCGCGACCGCCTGCGGAACCAGGTGGCGCTCGATGTCTGGAAGGCCTACCAGAGCTTGACGACGGCCACCCAAAGCCTGAAGACGACACTCGATCTGGTGGCCAGTGCCGAGCAGTCGGAGCGCGTCGCGCTCGGTCGCTACAAGGCCGGCGTCGGCACAGTGCTCGACTTGCTGACGGCGCAGAGCGCGCTGGCCAGCGCCCGTCTGCAACGCATTCAGGCGGCGCTCGACTGGTTCGTATTCCGCGCCACGCTCGCCCAGTCGGTCGGCGCCCTTGATTACACGCTGCTGCAACCGGTAGCGGAAGGACAACGATGAAACGCATCGGCAAGATTCTCCTCGGCGTGACGCTGGCGGCCGGCCTGGTCGGCGGCGGTATCTGGTATGCCAAACAGCGCGCGGCCAATGACCCGGAGCAGCGCTACAAGCTGGCGACGATCGAGAAGGGCGAGGTGACGCAGACGGTGTCGGCCAACGGCACGCTCAATCCGGTCGTGCTGGTCAGCGTCGGGACGCAGGTATCGGGGACGGTCAGGAAGCTCTATGTCGACTTCAACGACAAGGTGAAACAGGGCCAGCCCTTGCTCGAACTCGACGATGCCCTGGTCTCGGCGGCCGAGCGGCAGAGCGCGGCGAATGTCGTCAGCGCGCAGGCGTCGCTTGAGTTGGCGCAGGCCAACGAGGCGCGCATGAAGGCGTTGTTCGCGCAGGAATACGTGTCGCGTCAGGAGTACGATCAGGCGCGCCAGGCGCTCAAGTCGGCGCAGGCGCAAGTGGCGCTGGCCAGGGCGCAGAACGACCGCGACCGCGCCAACCTCAATTTCACCGTCATCCGCTCGCCGGTCGATGGCGTCGTTGTCGACCGCGTCGTCGATCTCGGCCAGACCGTCGCGGCCAGTTTCCAGACGCCGGTGCTGATCAAGATCGCCCAGGACTTGTCGGAAATGCGCATCGATACCAGCTTTGCCGAGGCCGACATCGGCCTCATCCGCGAGGGCCAGAAGGCGCGGTTCACGGTCGACGCCTTCCCGAACAAGAATTTCACCGGCGAGGTGCAGCAGATCCGCCTGAATCCGACCAACACGCAGAACGTCGTCACCTACAACGTGCGCATCAACGTCGCCAATCCGGATCAGGTCCTGCTGCCGGGGATGACCGCCTACGTCAATATCGCCGTCGACCGGCGCCAGGGCGTGCTGCTGGTGCCCAATGGCGCGCTGCGCTTCAAGCCCGCCGAGGCGGTCGACAGGAAGGCGGAAAACGGCCAGAAACCGGCGTCGACCGCAGCGATGACCCCGGGCATGGGCGCCGGCATGGGTGGCGGCGCGCCTGACAAGGGGCCGGGCGACAAGAAGGGCAAGAAGCGCGACGGTCAGAGCGGCACGGTTTACGTCCTCGATGGCGGCGCGATCCGGCCGGTCAGTGTCCATCTCGGGATCACCGATAACCGCAACACCGAGATCGTCGGCGGCGAACTGAAAGAGGGCGACCGCGTCGTCACCGGCGAGAACTCGACCGGCAACAGCAAGCCCTCGAGCGTCGGCATGCGGATGTTCTGATGACCGAGCCGGTGATCCGCGTCGTCGGGCTGGGCAAGTCCTACGAGACGGCGGCCGGGCTTTTCCCGGCGCTGAAGGGTGTCGACCTGGAAATCCGGCCCGGCGATTTCATCGCCGTCATGGGCCCCTCGGGTTCCGGCAAGTCGACCTTCATGAACCTGCTCGGCTGCCTCGATACGCCGTCTGCCGGCGATTACTTCCTGGCCGGCAGCAACGTGGCGCACATGGAAAAGGACGCGCTGGCCCGCCTGCGCAACCGCACGCTCGGTTTCGTCTTCCAGGGTTTCAACCTGCTGCCGCGCATGAGCCTGCTGGACAATGTCGCGCTGCCGCTGGTCTATGCCGGCACCGCCAAGGACGAACGGCGCGCCGCCGCCCGCGCCGTGCTCGAGAAGGTCGGCCTCGGCCGGTACGGCGACTCGCTGCCCAGCCGCATTTCCGGCGGTCAGCAGCAGCGCGTGGCGATTGCCCGGGCACTGGTCAACAAGCCGCGCCTGATCCTTGCCGACGAGCCGACCGGCAACCTCGACAGCCATACCAGCGAGGAAATCATGGCGCTGTTCGGCGAACTGAACCGCGAGGGCATCACCATCGTCCTCGTTACCCACGAACCCGACATCGCGGCGCATGCCCGGCGTCAGGTGCGCTTTCTCGATGGCCAACTCGTCAGCGACCAGGCGACTGCCGCCCCTCCGGAGCCGGCCGCATGCTGAAGGCCATGCTTAGCGAAGCGTGGATGGCGATGGGCGCCAACCGGCTGCGCACGGCGCTGACCATGCTCGGCATGGTGATCGGCGTCGGCGCCGTCGTCATCATGATGGCCATCGGCCAGGGCGCGCAGTACGCCGTGCAGCAGACCATCAGCACCATGGGCAGCAACCTGTTCATTGTCCTCTCGGGCTCGTTCACCGCAGCCGGCGTGCGCAGCGGCGCGGCCGGCGGGCCGACGCTCACGGTCGCCGACGGCGAGGCGATCGCCGAACTCGACGGCGTCGTCAATGTCGCGCCGACGCATCAGGGGCGGCGGCAACTGGTTTTCGGTTCGCAGAACTGGAGCGCCAACGTTGTCGGCACGACGCCGCCCTATCTCGAGGCGCGGGCGTGGACGGTCGCCAGCGGCGCCGCGTTTGGTGAGTCCGACGTGCGTTCGGCGACGCGGGTGGCGCTGCTCGGCAAGACCACCGCGCAGAACCTGTTCGGTGATGAAGACCCGGTCGGCAAGACCATGCGCATCCAGCAGAACCCCTTCATCGTCATCGGCGTCCTGGGCAGCAAGGGGCAGAATCTCGACGGCAACGACCAGGACGACACCGTCATCATTCCGTTGAGCACCGCCCAGCGCAAGGTGTTCGGCACTCCCTTCCTCGGCTCGGTGCGGATGATCATGGTCCAGGCCGAGTCGGCCGAGGCGATGCCGCGGGTGATGGAGAGCACGACGGCGCTGCTGCGCCAGCGCCACCGCCTGCGCGAGGGCATGGCGGACGATTTCTTCATGCGCAACCTGTCGGCCGCCGCCGAGTCGGAAGCCGAAACGACGCGCACCATGTCGATCCTGCTCGGGGCGATCGCCTCGATCTCGCTGCTCGTCGGCGGCATCGGCATCATGAACATCATGCTCGTGTCGGTCACCGAGCGCACCCGTGAAATCGGCATCCGCATGGCCATCGGTGCCCGCGAGCAGGACATCCTGACGCAGTTCCTGCTCGAAGCCGTGATGATTTCGCTGGCCGGCTGCCTGCTCGGGCTGCTGCTCGGCATCGGCGGCGCGCTGCTGGTCAATGCCATCACCAGCATGGTGATCGTGATTTCCGGAAGTTCGGTGCTTGTCGCCTTCGGCGTCGCGGCGGCGGTCGGCATATTTTTCGGCTACTACCCGGCGCAGAAGGCGGCGCGTCTCGACCCGATCGAAGCGCTGCGCTACCAGTAGGGCCCTCACCGTCATGGTAAAGGAGAACGAGATGCCGGACATCGCCCGTCACCTGATCATCGAAGGCCTCGTCCAGGGCGTCGGTTACCGCTGGTCGATGACCGCCGAGGCGCGCCGTCTCGGCGTTCGCGGCTGGGTGCGCAACCTGCGCGACGGCCGCGTCGAGGCGATGGCGGCGGGCGAGGAGAAAGCAGTCATCGCCCTGCTGCTCTGGGCACAACGCGGCCCGGCCGGAGCGCATGTGACGCGCGTCAATGTCGAACTCGGGGCGGGCGACTTTCCGGACTTCCGGCAACTGGCAACCGGGTGAGGCCATGGCGACCTTGATCGCCGCAGGAACGTCCACGCGGGCATGCTGACCGGATCGTGACCGCATCGCATCAACGGCGAATCCGGCGCGATTCGTCGCGCAGATCGGCAGCAAGTTCGGCCCTGTCGCCAAAAAAGGAGTAGAGTGGATCCATTCGCCCGTGACGGATTGCCGTCCAGCGCGCCAGCAGCCGAAGGGAGGTCAGCATGATCGTGAAACGCCGGACCTGGTTGTACCGCCTGACGGGCCAGGCCTTTGCCCATCTCGTTTCTTTCAAGGAGCCGGTGACCGCAACCAAGGCACGCGAGTTCCTGCGCAGTTCGGTCGGCGACCCCCTCGACCTCTGGGGGCGCGACAAGAGCAACGCGCAGCCTTTGCCGGTGCGCGACCGCTAGGTCGGACTTGCAGCTTATCGTGGTGTCGACCGCAGCGGTCGCGTTTCGCCCGCTCCGAGCCGGCGGGTATCAGCCGTCTTTCGCCTCAATCCGTTGCGCCAGCTTTTCAATGGCAAAGGCCGCGCGCTGAATCGCTGCCGTGTCGAGGAGAACTGGGCGCTTCTCGGGTAGCAGTAGCCACTGCGATTTCTTCGGGTTGATGACACGAACCATGTCGTCAGTGATACGGGCGGTGTTCTCGATGAACCAGCCGGGCAAGACCAGCACGGCGAATACCGGCAGGCGCTCGCCGGTAGCTTCCCGCAGGTAGTTCGCCAGCCAGCGCGCCTGGCGGCCGGCCTGTTCGAGCGGCTTGGTTTCCGTCCAGCCGGGGAACTCCAGTCGTCTGTCGTCATATTTCACCTTGACCGCGTTCGCACCATTGCCGACCGGCGGCTTGAGCCGTGACTTGGTTTCGACGGCGAATACGCCGGCCGGGGTGATGACCACATGGTCGATGTTGAATTCGCCGGCCTGCACGTCGTGAATGATGCGGTTGTTTCCGGCCAGCGACGCGGCGAGTTCCTGGGCGGTGGCGTGCTCGGCGCGAATGGCCTGCTTGATCTGGCGTTGTCGGGGCATTTCGCGGGGGACCTGGCGCCCGAAATGCAAGGCGAGGGCGATGGCGGCGATCAAAAAGGCGGTGTCCAGCCAGTCCCAGTCCCAGGGCCTGGACTCCGTGGTAATCCGCCGTGTCGCGATGACAAGGGCAACCATCAAACCGGCTGACAGAACGAGAACGAGTTTGTCGATCCGCGACTCGTAGAGCTTCTCAAACTGCTCCTGCAGGCTATGCCCTGGCAGGTTACGTAGCTCGGTGGTAATCGGGTCGCGGCGACCATCCCGGTCCAGTTGCCGGCGCCTCCAAACAACCACGGCGACGAGCACGAGCAGTGGCAGCAGGCCGATGGCCTCGATAAGGATTTGCAGCGTCATCAGCTTGCTCCAAAACGACCATCCTCACTCACGCGGGCGCGGCCGAGGGCGACGAGGGTTTCGAGGAGTTGCGGCAGGCGTTTTTTCCATGGCCCCTTGCCGGTGAAACGTTCGGCGATTTCGAAATCGCTCAGGGGGGTCGGGCTATCGGCCAGTGTCTGTGCGATGGCGGCCACTTGCTCGGGCAGGGTGGCGGGCCAGGGGCGTTTTTCGGCGGGCTGGGCGGAGGCTGTTGCGGTCGACGGTGTTTTTTCGGGCAAATCCATTTTTGCCTGTTTTTGGGTGTCGACCGCAGCAGACGGATTCTGGAACTCGGGGCGGAGCCAGCGGATGTGGCCGGCGGCTTCTTCGCGGGCGCGTTCGGCGTTGAGGGCGACGAGGCGGTCGAGCAGGGCGTCGGTGGCGGTGGGGGCGAGGTCGGACCAGCCGTAGGCTTCGAGCACGGCGGTGTCGAGTTCGTCGTGGAGCTGGCGGAGGACGGCGACGAGGCCGGATTCGTGGATGGCCTTGTCCTTGGCGGTCAGCAGCTCGCCGCTGCGCAGTTTGGCCAGCACGTTGTACATGCCGGTCAGGGTGAGGTCGGGGTGGGCGGCCTGCTGGCGCTTGCGGTGGGCGTCGAGCTGTTCGGCCAGCGCGGCGATGCGGGTTTGCTGTTGGAGGCTGGCGGCTGGGAAGGGGAAGGGGTCGAAGCAGCGGGTTTTGTTGTAGCGCGGGTCGTTGCCCACGCCGAGCCGGCTGCCGGCGGCCAGCGCCCAGACGACGTGAGTATGCGAGGAAAGCACGCCGAGGGCGTAGGCGTCGGCCAGCGCGATGCAGACGAGCATGTTGTCCGGTGCGATGGCGGCGTCGAGGAACTGGAAAGTGCGGTGCTTGGCGGTTTCGACGGTGGCGATGTAGCGGGGCTGGCCGGCGAGTTGTTCGCGCAGCTTCTTGTTTGGTTCGCCGAACACCCACCAATTGACGCGCCGTGACTCTCGTTTGTTCTGGTCGCGTTCCGGTTTGACGCGTTCGAGCACCCATTGGTAGGCCGCCGGGTAGCGGCTGCGTGCTTCGTCGGTGGTCAGGCCGTAGAGGTCGATGACCGAGACACCGCGCGGCGCATCGGTCAGGTCGCGGCCGTTGCGGTAGGGATGAATGCGGTCGCAGGGTTGCAGCTTGGCGACTTCCTCGGGCGGGACGATAAAGCCAGCGCCGAACAGGCAAAAGCCGCGATTGGCCAAATCTTCATTCGCTCGCAGCGCCTTGGCGCCGATGACATCGGCGCCGATGCTGAGGTCGGCGTGGATGCGGCCGGTTTTCTCGGAGAGTTCGATGTGCACGGCATCGCCCTCGGCGCCACCTTCGGCAACGACGGTTTGCAGCGTTCCCGGGGCGTCGCCGGGCTGGCCGACGGTCATCGCGATGCGCACGGCGGCGCCGCTGGCGGCGTCGACCCACGGGTGATCGGGGATGGCCCAGGCCAGCGCTAGCGGCGGCTGGGCGCCCAGGTGGTGTTCGAGGACGCGGCGGTTGAAGGTTTGCTTGAGGCTGTTGGTGGTGATGAAGCCGAAGCGTTTGGTGGCTCCGTGGCGGGTCAGGCCGGCGGCGTGGTGCCACCAGAACATGACGAAATCGGCGGATTCCGGGACTTCGGGCCAGGCGGCGCGCAGGGCTTCGGTGTAGCCATCGCCGAGGGCCTGGCGCATGGCGGCGGCGCCGATGAAGGGGGGATTGCCGACGATGTAGTCGGCTCGCGGCCATTCGGCTTGACGCGGGTTTTGGTAGCGTTCGCGCGGGATTTGCGCGTTTTTGTCGGGCACGGGTTCGCCGGTGACGGGGTGGGGCTTAGTCGTGCGGCCGTCCCAGCGGGTCAGCGGCTGGCCAGTGTTGTCGGTGGCGAAGTCGACGCCGTCGTAGGCGAGCACGGCGTCGCGGCATTCGATGTTCTTGAAGTCGCGCAGGATGGGGCTGGGCGGCAGGCCGCTGCCCTGGGTGCGGAAGTGCCATTGCAGGTAGCCGATCCAGAGGACCATTTCGGCGATGGCGGCGGCGCGCGGGTTGATTTCGAGGCCGAGGAACTGGT
>ERZ724513.2052-NODE-2052-length-10131-cov-5.137058_pt1 | contig 10131 bp, 9 predicted proteins | sample MGYA00376046_ERZ724513 | MGnify/ENA primary metagenome ERZ724513 (study PRJEB28724, sample SAMN07190883) | activated sludge metagenome | isolation source: activated sludge of sewage treatment plant in Hong Hong | place: Hong Kong | collected 2016-03-17 ... | reverse complement strand
CGTTGGGGTCGAGACCGTTCTCCTTGATGTTGGCGTCGAACCAGGAGCCCTCGAGCGCCATGGCCGCCTTGCCCTGGTAGAAGAGCTGGCTGGAGTCGTCGTTCGACATGCTGATGAAGCCCTTGTTGAGGTACTTGTCCGCCCAGGTCTTCAGCTCGGTGAACGAGTCGTTGACGCAGGCGGTCTGGCTCCAGTTCGCTTCCTTGGCGAACAGCTTGTCGCGCGTGTCGGCGCCGCACTTGGTCTCGATGAGGTTGTCGAGCAGGCGCATCACGTGCCAGTTGACCGTGCCGCCGAACTGGATGGGCGTGATGCCGGCGGCGACGAGCTTGTCGTTGGCGGCCACGAGGCTCGCGTAGTCGGTGGGCATCGTCGTGATCCCGGCCTTGGCGAAGAGCTTCTTGTTGTAGAAGAGCGCCTGCCCCTGCAGCGTCCACGGGACGCCGTGGTAGCCGCCGTACTGCGTGACGCCGTCCATCGCCGCCGTGCTGAACCGGGACTCCCAGCCGTACTGCTTGTAGTACTCGGTGAGGTCCTTGCTCATGCCGGCCTTGACCAGCGAACCGCCGAGGCCCGGGCCCGCCCAGTACCAGTAGATGTCGGGGCCGGCGTTCGTGCCGGCGACCTGGCGCAGGGCTTCCTTGTGGGCGTCGATGGCGCGCTCTTCGGTCGTGATCTTGATCGTCGGGTTCGCCGCCTGGAAGGAGTCGACGATGGCCTTCCAGGCCGCCTTCTGGGTGTCCTCCTGGGTGACCATCCAGACCTTCAGTTCGGCGTTGCCGCCCTGGGCAGCCGAGCCGCCGCCCGACGACGAGCCCCCGCTGCAGCCGGCGAGCCCGGCCGCCAGGGCTGTGGTGGCCAGCAAGCCGGCCAGCATGCGCTTGAGACGCATTCTCTTCTCCCTCTCTTGGGTTGGACGAGCCGAAGCTCTGTGGGTGGTTACTTCGAGCCCAGCCAGGCGGCGAACTCGTCGAGTTTGAGGAACAGGTCCTCGAACATCAGTCGGGTGTCGAGACGGGTATAGACCCGGATGGGACGGCCACCGGTCGCGCCGGTGAACTCGCCGTGGTCGTCCAGAACGGGGCAGTGCCGCAGCGCGTAGTCCGACGACGACGGATCGGGCTGGAAGTACGACTGCAGGGCCGTCAGCAGGACGAGCGGGGAGTCGCCGAGCGCGTACGTCTCGCCGAAGGCGCCGTCGGACGCCGCCTCGACCCGGTCGCGAACCTGCTGGATCGCGCCGTACAGGAGCGCGCCGACCGGCCCGCGGTTGGCGACACGCGTGCGCAGTTCGACGTCGGAGACCAGGCACTGGCGGTACATGTTCCGCGGCACGAGCCACAGGGGGAGGGCGGAGTCGTTGAAGACGACCTGACCGGCGGTGACGTCGATGGCCAGGTTGTACTCCGGGGTCTCGACCACGGGCGGCAGGTAGCCGAGGCCCTCGTGTTCGGGGCCGCCGATCCAGACGACCGTGAGCCGGTCGGCGATCGCGGGCTTGAGGAGGTACGCCGAGGCCAGGTCGGTCAGGCCGCCTCCGCAGACCACGAACAGCGGCGCCAGGCCGGGCTCGTCGCGCATGGCCTCGGCCACGATGAACCGCGCGGCCTCCGAGTCCCGAGGCTCGGTGCGGGACGCCAGCGCCATGTTCGAGCCGGTGAACAGGCGTCCGCACAGATCGAGCCGCATGGCCTCGGCCAAGCGCTCGACGACGCGGCGCGCCTCGTCGGCGCTGTCGCTTCCGGCGTAGAAGGGGTCGTCCGGACGCAGGTGGCTGGCGACGATCCCGCGGATGTCGACCGAGGGCGACAGAAGGTGGTGGACCAACTGGTAGAGGTCGTCCGGGTCGCCCGCGAAGTCGTTGTCGACGATCACGCGCAGGCGCGGCCCGGCCGTCATCTTCGGCAGCCACGGCCAATCGGCGATCCGCCAGTTGCGTTCGGGCATCGGGTGCTCCCTCTGTCTCTTCGGGTGGCCGGACCCTCCTCGGTGGGATCGACCTGAGATTAGGTTATCGATCACATGTGAGGACGCGTCAAGAGGTTCTGCATATCCATTGAAGATTGCATAGCTATTCAGTAGGGTTCATTGAGGTCGACAGTGGGGGAGGCAGGGCGGTGAACCCGGCGATCCGGCCAGCGGACAAGCTGGACCAGCAGCAGCGCCTGATGGTGCGCGTCGCGAAGATGTACTACCAGCACGGCGTCCGGCAACCGCGGATCGCCGAGTTGCTCCACCTCTCCCAGGCGAAGGTCTCGCGCCTGCTCAAGCGCGCCGAGGAACTCGGCATCGTGCGGGTGACCATCCACGAGCCGCTGGGCTACTTCTCCGAGCTCGAGGAGGGTCTCGTCGAGCGCTACGGTCTCGCGGACGCCGTCGTCGCCGAGACCGCGTCCGACGACGAGTCCGAGCTGCTGGCCACGATCGGGGCGGCGGCGGCCGACTACTTCGGCGAGGTGCTGCTGGGCCACGAGCGGATCGGCATCTCCTCGTGGAGCGCCACCCTGCTCGCGATGGTCAACCACCTGCGCTACACGGGCCGTTCGGTGGCCGACACGGTGGTGCAGGTGATCGGGGGCGTGGGTGAGCCGCAGGCCCAGGTCCAGGCGACCCGGCTCACCGAGCAGCTCGCCATCGCGACCGGCGCGACGCCGGTCTTCCTGCCGGCTCCGGGCTTCGTCTCCTCCCCGGCCCTCCGCGAGGCGATCCTCGACGAGCCCTACGTCAGGGAGGCCGCCGAGGCCTGGACCGGCCTGAGCATCCTCCTCGCCGGCATCGGCAGCCTCGACCCCTCGCCGCTCCTGCAGCAGTCCGGCAACGCCATCCCCCTGGACGACCAGGCCGAGCTGCGCGGCCTGGGGGCCATCGGCGACGTCTGCCTGCGGTTCTTCGACGAGCACGGGGACGCCGTCGGTTCCGGCATCGACTCCCGCATCGTCGGCATCCCGACCGACGTGCTGAAGGGCGTGCCGCGTCGCATCGGCGTCGCGGGCGGCGTCCGGAAGCACTCGGCGATCCGGGCCGCGCTGCTGGGCGGCTGGGTCAACGTGCTGGTCACGGACACCGGAACCGCCCGGGCGCTGCTTGGCTGAGGCTTCGGGGGCGGGGGCTAGAGTGCCTGGTCGAGGTCGGGAGGAACCACGAGATGAGCAGCCCCGGGGGTGACGGACGGCGTCCGAAGATGATCGACGTCGGACGGCTGGCCGGGGTGTCCGCGCAGACCGTGTCGAGGTATTTCACGGGCAAGGGCTACGTCGGAGCCGAGACGCGGGAGCGCATCGAGGCGGCGATCCAGGAGCTCGGCTATACGTTCAACCAGTCCGCGCGGAACCTGCGGGTCAACTCGACCCGCACCGTCGGCGTCCTGATGACCGGACCGTCGGTGTACGGCACGTGGTCGATCCTCAGCGGCCTCAACGAGGCGGCGCACCGCGCGGGCTTCGGGCTCGTGACGAGCCAGGTGGACGCCGACCCCGACGACCCGGGGGCGCAGGCGTCCATCCACGAGGCGGTCGAGCGGCTGCTGGTCGCCCGGGTCGACGGGCTGGTCGTCTCGTCGCCGTACCTGGGCATCGAGGACCTGCTCGAGCGGGTGTGGGAGACGATCCCGGTGGTCATCCTGGCGGGGCGGTCGTGGCCCAACGCGGATTCGGCGACGGTCGACTCGTACGAGGCCGGCCTGCTGGCGACGCGTCACCTGGTGGGGCTGGGCCATCGGCGCATCCTGCATGTTGTCGGCCCCGAGAACCGCAACGAGGCCCACGAGAGGCAGCGTGGCTACCTGGACGCGCTGTCCGAGGCCGGGGCGCAGCCGTTGCCGGTGGTCAGGGGCGACTGGTCCGCCGACTCGGGCCACGCGGTGGGCCAGGAGGTCGACCCGGCCACGTTCACCGCGGTGTTCTCCGCGAACGACCAGATGGCGCTCGGATTCATGAGCGCCCTGCGGTCGCGGGGGCTGCAGGCGCCCGGCGACTACTCGATCGTCGGCGTCGACGACATGCCGGACGCGCGCTACTTCGCCCCTCCGCTGACCTCGGTCTACATGGACTTCGTCGGCCTCGGCCGCGCGGGCTTCGAGATGATCACGCACCGAATCGACACCGGCGAGCGCGCGCCCAGGCGGCTGATCAAGCCGTCGCTGGTGGTCCGGGAGTCATCGGCGACACCGCGGTGAGCGCGAAGAAGGGGCCGCGAACCCGATTGATCCGCGGCCCCTTCTCGCTGAAGCTCAGTGCAGCAGGCGGAAGTGCCAGGGGTAGTTGAAGCCCTTGCCGCCCAGGGTGCGCCAAGCGCCGATGACGCCGAGCACGATCGCCAGGATGCCGCTGGCGGCGATCATGAGAAAGCCGATCGGGGCCAGGACGACGGTGAACACGAGGATCCACCCGACGATGCCGCCGATCGTCATGCTGAGCGTGAAGTTGAACGAGCCCGCGGCGGCCTTGCGCACGAACGGCGACCGGTCGCGGAACAGCAGCCAGATGATCAGCGGGCCGACGAAGTTGAGCCAGCCGGCCGACAGCACCCAGGCGATCGCGGCCGAGAGGTGCGCAAGGGCGGCGAAGATCCGCTCGTCGGAGCCGGCGGGGACCGAGCTGGGGAACGGCGAGTAGTGGGGCTGCGGCACCGGGCCGCCGCCGTTGGACGCCGACCGCTGATACCACTGCGGGGGAGTCTGCTGGTTCTGCCCGGACCAAGCGGGCGGCTGGTTGTAGGACGACATGCGGTCCAGTGTGCAGCGCATTCCGGACGCGACCGCCGTCCTCCAGGGAGGGTTCAGGGACGCCTCCGCGAGAGTCCAGGGAGGCCCCTCCCCGAGGGTCGAGGAGGGGCCTCGGGTCAGACGTTCTGCAACTTGTAGAGCACGGCGAAGCCCTCGGACGTCAGGTCGTCCTCGATCTCCGCGGTGTTCAGGGAGTTCACGCCGACGACGATGATGCTGCGTTCGCCCTCGCCGCGGTAGACGGCCAGGTGCTGGATGTTCGCGTCGTGCTTGGCGGTGATCGCGGTCAGCTTCGACAGGACGCCGGGGGCGTCCATGGCGTCGACGGTGAGCCGCGTCCCGTGGTCGCGGAAGCCCAGGATCTCGATGAAGGCGTCCAGGATCGCGCTCTCGGTGATGATGCCGACGAGGCGTCCGCCCTCGACGACCGGCAGCATCTCGACCTTGTTGTCGCGCATCGCGACCGCCGCCTCCTCGAGCAGCGCGTCGGGCGAGATGGTGATCGGGTCGCGGGTCATCACCTTGGCGACCTTGAGCTTGCTGAGCAGGTAGTTGACCTCGCCGCTGGAGAAGGTCGTCGCCTTCGACGGGCCCGCCTCGGCGATGTCGCTGTGCGACAGGACGCCGACGACCCGGCCCTCGGACACCACGGGCAGATGCCGGACGCCGCGGGTCGCCATCACCTCCATCGCCTCGGGGAGGGTGTTGTCGGGGGTGACGGTGAACGGATGGGCGGTCATGCGCAACTTGACGAACACAGCACTAGCCTCCCAGGTACGCCTTCTTGATGTCCTCGGTCTGCGACAGCTCGTCGGCCGATCCTTGGGCCACGATGGCGCCGGTCTCCATGACGTAGGCGCGGTGCGCGACCTGCAGGGCCATGTTGGCGTTCTGCTCGACCAGAAGGATCGTCGTGCCCGACTCGTTGATGCTGCGGACGATGTCGAAGATCTCCTGCACCAGCAGGGGCGCGAGCCCCATCGACGGCTCGTCGAGCAGCAGGATCTTCGGACGCGCCATGAGCGCCCGTCCCATCGCGAGCATCTGCTGCTCGCCGCCCGAGAGCGTCCCGGCGGTCTGCTTGAGCCGTTCCGCCAGCACCGGGAAGCGCGTGTAGACCTGCTCCAGGTCGGACGCGATCCCGGCCCGGTCGCGCCGCAGGAACGCCCCCAGCTCGAGGTTCTCCAGCACCGACATGCGGGGGAAGACGCGGCGTCCCTCAGGCACGTGCGACAGGCCCATCTTCACGCGGTCCTGCGCGGACGCCTTCGTGATGTCCTTCCCACCGATCCACACCGAGCCGGACGTCGGCGCCTTCAGCCCGGACGCCGTCCGCAGCGTCGTGGTCTTGCCGGCGCCGTTGGCGCCGATCAGCGTGACGATCTCGCCGGCGTCCACGTTCAGCGAGATGCCCTTGATGGCGTGGATGCCCCCGAAGTGCACGTGCAGGTCGCGGATCTCGAACATCACGCCTCCTCTCCGAGGTAGGCCTCGACGACCTTGGGGTTGGCGCGCACCTCGTCGGGGGTGCCCGACGCGATGATCACGCCGTGGTCGAGCACGTAGATCCGCTCGCAGATCTTCATCACCAGGCTCATGTCGTGCTCGATGAGCAGCACGGTGAGCCGGAACTCGCGCCGCAGCCACGAGATCAGCTCGGTGAGCTGCGCCGTCTCCGCGGGGTTCATGCCCGCGGCCGGCTCGTCGAGCAGCAGCAGCGTGGGGTCCGTCGCGAGCGCGCGGGCGATCTCGAGGTGCCGCTGGTCGCCGTAGGGCAGGTTGCGGGCGAGCTCGGACGCCTTGGCGTCCAGGTGCATGATCTTCAGCAGCTCCAGGCTGCGGGCGTGGATGTCCGCCTCGGCCTTCGCGAACGGCGGCAGCCGCAGGAACGACGACAGCAGCGGGTAGCGCCGGTTCTGCTGCAGGGCGATCACGACGTTGTCGAGGACCGTCAGGTCCTTGAACAGCCGGATGTTCTGGAAGGTGCGTCCGATGCCGGCGCGGCAGATGGCGTACGGCCGCCTGCCGCCGATCGAGACCGGCTTGTCGTCGCGTGTGAACTCGATCGTGCCGGCCGACGGCGGGTAGACGCCGGTGAGCAGGTTGAACACGGTCGTCTTGCCGGCGCCGTTGGGCCCGATGAGCCCGATCAGTTCGCCGGTGTCGAGGTGCAGGGTCACGTTCGACACGGCGGCCAGGCCGCCGAAGTTCCGGGTCAGGGACGCGACGTCGAGGATGCGGCTCATCGGGCGTCCCCCTTCTCCGTCATCTCGGACGCCGTTGGCGCGGCTTCCGCAGCGTCCGGGTCGGTGGTGATCGCCGGGGCACCGCCGCCGGCTGCCGGGGCAGTCAGCGCGAGCCCTCGGCGTCCGGGATTGAACAGGTTCGAGAACAGCTTGAGCGACAGTTCCCGGGAGCCCATCAGGCCCTCGGGCCGGAAGATCATGATGACGACGAGCAGGAGGGCGTAGAGGATCATCCGGATCTCGGTGAAGCCCTGCAGCGCGGTCGAGATCAGCGCCAGGAGGATCGCGGCGATGATCGAGCCCGAGAGGCTGCCCAGGCCGCCGAGGACGACGATCACCAGGATGTCGATCGACTTCAGGAAGCCGAACAGGTCGGGCTTGATGAAGTAGAAGTACGAGGCGTACATGCCGCCGGCGAGGCCGCCGAAGAAGGCGCCGATCGTGAACGACATGACCTTCGCGCGGGTGGTGTCGACGCCGATGGACTCGGCGGCGATCTCGTCCTCGCGGACGGCGATCGCGTCGCGGCCCTGGCGGGAGCGCAGGAAGTTGCGGATCAGGATGACCGAGCCGACGGTGAGGATGAAGAACCAGGTCCAGTTCATGTTCTGGTCGACCGTCAGGCCGGCGGCCCCGTTGGTGAGGCTGTCGAGGTTGACGAACACGACCCGGATGATCTCGGCCATGCCGAGGGTGGCGATCGCGATGTAGTCGCCGCGCAGGCGCAGCGTCGGCAGGCCGATCAGGAAGCCGAGCACCGCCGCCAGCAGGCCGCCGACGACGAGGCCGCCCAGGAAGCCCACCGGCCCGGGCACGGCGTTGGACAGGATCGCGGTCGCGTAGGCGCCGATGGCCATGAAGCCGGCGTGGCCCAGCGAGAACTGTCCCGTGAAGCCCGTGATGAGGTTCAGGCTGACGGCCAGCACGATGTTGATGCAGATCGTGGCCAGCGTGGCCATCAGGTAGTCGTCGATGACGCCGGCGGCGATGAGCGCCCAGACGACGAGGTAGACGGCGACGAGCAGGACGGCCTGGAGGCCGACGCGGACGAGCGGGCTGCGCATCGGCTACACCTTCTCCCGGACGTTCTTGCCCAGCAGGCCGGTCGGCTTGAAGATCAGGACGAGGATCAGGATCGCGAAGACGACGGCGTCCTGGAGCAGTGAGTTGACGTACCCGCTGACCAGGGTTTCGGTGACGCCGATGAAGTAGCCGCCGATGAGCGCGCCGGGGATGAGCCCGATGCCGCCGAACACAGCCGCGACGAACGCCTTCAGGCCCGGCATGAGGCCCATCAGCGGGTTGATCGTGTTGTAGTAGACGCCCACCAGGACGCCCGCGGCGCCGGCCAGCGCGGAGCCGAGGGCGAACGTGAACGAGATCGTGTTGTCGACGCTGATGCCCATCAGGCGGGCGGCGTCGGCGTCCTGGGAGACCGCGCGCATCGCCTTGCCGACGCGGGTCTTCGAGACGATGAACTGCAGGGCGATCATCAGGGCGACCGAGATGCCGATGATGATCAGCGACTTCGAGGAGATGATGACGCCGCCCACGTTGAACTGGGCGTTGAAGTAATCGGGCAGCGGCGGGTACGACCGCACGGCCGCGCCGACGAAGTACACCATCACGTACTCCAGCAGCAGCGAGACGCCGATCGCCGTGATCAGCACGGCGATACGGGTCGAATTGCGCAACGGCTTGTACGCCACCCGTTCGATGACCACGCCCAGCACCATGCACGCCAGCATCGAGATGACCAGCGACTCGATGAAGCCCAGCCGCAGGATCGACATGCACGCGTAGCCCACGTAGGCGCCGATCATGTAGACGTCGCCGTGGGCGAAGTTGATGAGCTGGATGATGCCGTACACCATCGTGTAGCCCAGCGCGATCAGCGCGTAGATGCTGCCCAGGCTCAGGCCGTTGATCAGCTGTTGCGCCAGTTGGTCCACAGGCGGTCTCCCTCGTTGCAACGTGCGGCGGGGGGCGCACAGACGCCCCCCGCCGACATGTTCTACCGGACGATCAGGCGAACTTCTCGGTGACGGCGATCTTTCCGTCCTTGTAACCGATGATCGTGGCCTGCTTGATCGGGTTGTGCGTGGCGGCGTCCATGTCGAAGGTGCCGGTGACGCCCGAGAAGCCCTTGGTCTCGGCCATCGCGGTCTTGATGTCGGCGCCGGTGGCGGACTTCGCCCGCTTGATGGCGTCGGCGACGAAGTACATCGTGTCGTAGCCCATCGCGTGGAACGCCTCGGGCGTCGTGCCGTTGTTCTTGGCCTTGAACGCCTCGATGAACTTCGTGACCTTCGGGTCGGTGTCGGTCGAGCTGTAGTGGTTCGTGTAGTACACGTCGGTCAGCGCGGTGCCGGCGAGTTCGGCGAGCTTCGGCGACTCGTAGCCGTCGCCACCCGTGATCGGGGCGGTGATGCCGAGGGCGCGCGCCTGCTTGATGATCAGGCCGAGCTCCTCGTAGTAGCCGGGCACGTACATGATGTCGAACTGCTGGCCCTTGAGCTTGGTGAGCACCGCGTTGAAGTCGGTCTGCTTGGCCGTGTACGCCTCGGTGGCGACGACCTGGCCGCCCTTGGCGGTGAACTGCTTGTCGAAGTTGTCGGCGAGGCCCTTGGCGTAGTCGGACGAGGTGTCCTTCAGCACGACCGCGGTCTTCGCGTTCAGCTTGGACGCCGCGTAGTTGGCCATGACCGTGCCCTGGTAGCTGTCGGTGAAGCAGGTGCGGAAGATGAAGTCGTTCAGCTTGCCGTTGCTGACGGTCAGGTCGTCGGCGGTCGCCGAGCCGGACACGATCGGCACCGAGTTCTTGGCCGACAGCTGGATCTGCGCCTTCATGCCGCCCGAGGTGGCCGGGCCGATGATCGCGACGACCTTGTCCTGCGTCATCAGCTTGGCCGACAGGGTGGTGGTCTCGGCGGTGTCGGACTTGGTGTCGTACTCCACCAGCTGGATCTTCTTGCCGTTGACGCCGCCGGCGGCGTTGATCTCCTCGGCCGCCATCTTGGCGCCGGCCGCCTCGGCCGTGCCGTAGCTGGCGACGTTGCCGGTGAGCTCGAACAGCAGGCCCACCTTGACGGTGTCCCCGCCGGCCGCGCCGCCGGAGGTGGTGGCGCCGCCCGTGCCCGTGCCGGAGCAGCCGGCCAGCAG
>ERZ724513.2051-NODE-2051-length-10131-cov-7.618896_pt1 | contig 10131 bp, 7 predicted proteins | sample MGYA00376046_ERZ724513 | MGnify/ENA primary metagenome ERZ724513 (study PRJEB28724, sample SAMN07190883) | activated sludge metagenome | isolation source: activated sludge of sewage treatment plant in Hong Hong | place: Hong Kong | collected 2016-03-17 ... | reverse complement strand
GCGGTCGGGGGTGAGCACCGAGCCGCAGGCGGGGCAGAAAGCTGCGTCGGCGGTCCAGGTGGTGGCGGTGTTCACCCACACCACCTTGGGGGCGGTGCCGGCCGACCACACCACGAGCGGGTCGTCGGCGTTGGCGATCACGGTCGGGCCGTCTTGCCCGGCGCGGTCGAGGGCCGCGCGCCACGAGCGGCCCAGCGCCTTGATCTCGTGGTGCCGGTCGAGTTGGTCGCGGCTGAAGTTCAGCAACACGAGCACCTCGGGGCGTCCGTAGGCGATCATGTCCGACACCACGCGCTCGTCGGTTTCGAGCACGGCGAGGTCGGACGACGGTGCCTGGCTGAGCGCCGAGGCGATGCCGTAGTGCAGGTTGGCGCCGTCGGCGTTGGTGACGAGCCGGCCCGACTCGGCACCCAGGCCCGCACGCACAGCCGCCGCCAGCAGGTGGGTGGTCGTGGTCTTGCCGTTGGTGCCGGACACGCTCGCAATGCGTCGCCCCTGAAGCAGCAGCTTGAACGCGTCCGGCGCCAGCTTGGTGAGCACCTGACCACGAATGGACGCACCCGAGCCCCGGTTGGCCAGCCGTGATCCGAGCGCCGCGAGGTTGCCGGCGCTGACCGCCGCGAACAGACGCAGGCGATCGGCGACCGGCAGGTCGGCCGGGGTCGCGCGGCGCCGGAGGGCTTCGGCTGGCATGCGGCCTATTCTGCCGGGTCGGGCGAGGTGGGTGGCACCTCGACATACTGCGGGAACTTCGCCGACCGCCCGGCGCCCGAACTCGTGCGCCGAATGCGACGTCCGATCCACGGGCCGGCGTGCTCGCGGGCCCAGGTGAGCTGCCAGTCGAGCCATTCCCTGCGGCTCTTGGCCGGTTCGGGGGGCAGCGGGTCGTCCCAACCGGGCCGCGTCGGCAGGCCGACGGCGGCCAGCGCCGCCTGTGACACCCGTTCGTGACCGATGCTGTTGAAGTGCAGCCGGTCGTCGTGCCACATGCCCCAGTGCTTGAGGCAGCGCATGCCCCACACGTCGATCACGTGGGCGCCGTGCCGGCGGGCGATCGTCCACACCGACGCATTGAACACGCCGGTGCGGCCGCGGGTGAGCTCGAGCACGGGGGAGTCTTTGGCGTCGATGCCGGTGCCCAGAATCACGTCGATGTTCGCCTCGCGCAGCCCAACGACGGCCCGCTCGAGTTCGTCGGTGATGGCGTCGACGTCGACCCGGGGGCGCATGATGTCATTGCCGCCGCCCCACAGGCTGACCACGTCAGGCTTCAGGGCGAGGGCCGGTTCGAGCTGCTCGGCGATGATCGGCCGCAGCAGCCGGCCGCGAATGGCGAGGTTGGCGTACTGCAGCGGCTCGCCGGCGGCGGCGGCCAGGTGCCCGGCGAACCGATCGGCCCAGCCGCGCGGGCTGCCGTCCGGGTAGGGGTCGACCAGGCCCTCGGTGAGCGAGTCGCCCATGGCGACGTAGCGGCGCCAGGTGGTGGGCTCTGCCATGAACGTCCTTGCCGGTGCGGGGGTTTCGGAACCAATCGGCATGCTACTCCCCGCCCGGCGGCGGTTCGGCGACGGTGTCTGGCCGGCCCTGGGCAGGGTTGGTGCGCCCGAACGTCCACGCAACTGCCTTTGTGACACCTCACTGCCTGCACGCAGGCAGTTACGTGTCACGAAGGCAGCTACGTGCAGAGAACGGGTCTCGGATCGGGCTTCTCACAAGAGTTTCACCGGCGATCGGGGGGCCTGCCCTGCTGCTCCAACGATCTTTGGGCTAAGGTCACGCCATGGCGCGCTTCAGCCCTCTGAACTGGCCGGTGGTCAGGCAGTTGACCACGCCCGACCGGTTCGGCCGCGGCGAAGCGGTCACGTCGCGCCAGACCCGTGACCTGAAGCCGCGCACCGCCACCGCCGACCGCGTGGTGCAGAGCGTGTGCCCCTATTGCGCCGTGGGGTGCGGGCAGCTGGTCTACGTCAAAGACGACAAAGTCATCGACATCGAGGGCGACCCCGATTCGCCGATCTCGCGTGGCCGGCTGTGCCCCAAGGGGTCGGCCAGCGAGCAACTCGTCAACGCCCCCGGACGGCAGACCCAGATCAAATACCGCGCGCCCTACTCGACCGAATGGCAGTCGTTGTCGCGCGATAAGGCCATCGACATGATCGCTGAGCGGTTCATCGAATCGCGCCGGCGCTGGTGGCAAGACACCGACGAGCACGGACGCCCGCTGCGCCGCACCATGGGCATCGCCTCGTTGGGCGGCGCGACGCTCGACAACGAAGAGAACTACCTGATCAAGAAGCTCTTCACCGCCGCAGGCGCGATTCAGATCGAGAACCAGGCCCGCATTTGACACTCCGCCACGGTTCCCAGTTTGGGGGCCTCGTTCGGTCGTGGTGGAGCCACGCAACCGTTGTGGGACATGGCCAACGCCGACTGCATCGTCATTCAGGGTTCCAACATGGCCGAGTGTCACCCGGTCGGCTTTCAATGGGTGAGCGAGGCCAAGGCGCGGGGTGCCCGCATCATTCACGTCGATCCGCGCTTCACCCGCACCTCGGCGGTGGCCGACAAGCACATTTCGATTCGGGTCGGCTCTGACATCGTGCTGCTCGGCGCGCTGATCAACCACGTGCTCAGCAACGAGAAGTGGTTTCGCGAGTACGTGCTGGCGTTCACCAACGCGTCGGCCCTGGTGAACGAGGACTTTCGCGACACCGAAGACCTGGACGGACTGTTCTCGGGCTACGACCCCGCCACCGGACGTTACGACAACGCGTCGTGGTCGTACCGGGTGAAGTCGGGCGACGACGAGAGCACCGCCAACGAGCCGCAACAGGGGCCAGGCATGGGCGATCAGTTCGGCGCGGCAGGCCCGGTGGCCGTCGACGGCACCCGCGGCGACGGGCTGCGCCGCGACGAGATCGAAACCGACGAGACCCTGCAGCACCCGTTCACGGTGTTTCAGATTCTCAAGCGGCACTTCGCCCGCTACACCCCCGACCTGGTGCAGCAGATGTGCGGCATCAGCGAGGCCGATTTCGACTACCTGGCCCGCTCGATCACCGAGAACTCCGGACGCGACCGCACCACCTGTTTCGCCTACGCCGTGGGCTGGACCCAGCACACCATGGGGGCCCAGTTCATTCGCACCGCGGCGATCCTGCAGTTGCTGCTGGGCAACATGGGCCGGCCCGGCGGCGGCATCATGGCGTTGCGCGGGCACGCCAGCATTCAGGGCTCGACCGACATTCCGACCCTGTTCAACCTGCTGCCCGGTTACCTGCCGATGCCGATGGTCACCGCCGGCACGCTCACCGACTATCTGGACGGCATCGCCTCACCCGCCCAGAAGGGCTACTGGGCCAACGCCGAGGCCTACGTGGTGAATCTGCTCAAGGCCTGGTGGGGCGACGCCGCGACGGCCGACAACGACTGGGCGTATGACTACCTGCCCCGACTGACCGGCCCGCACGGCACCTATCAGACGGTGGCCGCCATGCTCGACGGCACGGTCGACGGCTACTTCGTGCTCGGGCAGAACCCGGCCGTCGGTTCGGCCCACGGCCGCCTGCAGCGGCTCGGCATGGCGAAGTTGAAGTGGCTGGTGGTCAGAGATCTGGCGCTGATCGAGTCGGCCACCTGGTGGAAGGACGGCCCCGAGATTCAGTCGGGCGAACTGCGCACCGAAGACATCGAAACCGAGGTGTTCTTCATGCCGGCCGCCACCCACGTCGAGAAGGCCGGCACGTTCACCCAGACCCAGCGCATGGTGCAGTGGCGGCACCAGGCCCTGCAACCGCCGGGGGACGCCCAGAGCGAACTCGACTTCTTCTACGAACTCGGTCTGCGCATTCGCGAGAAGCTGGCCGGCTCGGACGACCCGCGCGACCGGCCGCTGCTCGACCTCACCTGGAACTACCCGCTCGACGAGCACGGCAACCCCGACTCGGCGGCGGTGCTGCAAGAGATCAACGGACGCTTCCGCACCGGCGACAAGGCGGGCCAGCCGCTGTCGTCGTACGCCGAGATGCGCACCGACGGCAGCACCGAGGGCGGCTGCTGGATCTACACCGGAATCTACGCAGGCGGCGTCAATCAGGCGGCGCGTCGTCCGGCCCGCACCGGCCATGATCCGGTGAACCCCGACTGGGCGTGGGTGTGGCCGGCCGACCGGCGGCTGCTGTACAACCGGGCGTCGGCCGATGCCGAGGGGCGGCCGTGGAGCGAGCGTAAACGCTACGTGTGGTGGGACTCCGAGCAGGGCCGTTGGACCGGCGACGACGTGCCCGACTTTCCGGCCACGCTGGCGCCCGATGCCCGTCCGGGGCCCGAGGCGACCGGACCGGCCGCACTGTCGGGGCTGGACGCCTTCATCATGCAGGCCGACGGCAAGGGCTGGCTGTACGCCCCGCGTGGCCTGGTGGACGGCCCGTTGCCGGCCCACTACGAGGCGCAGGAGTCACCGGTGCGCAACACCGTGTACGACCAGCAACGCTCGCCCGCCCGGGTGACGTTGGCGCGTCCCGACAACCTCAGCGCCCCGAGCGACGACGACCCCGGCGCGAACGTGTACCCGTACATGTTCACCACCTATCGACTGACCGAGCACCACACCGCGGGCGGCATGAGCCGCTGGCTGCCCTACCTGTCGGAGCTGCAACCCGAGATGTTCTGCGAGATCTCGCCCGAGCTGGCCGCCGAGGTGGGCATCGAGCCATACGGGTGGGCCACGCTGATCTCCCCCCGAGCGGCCATCGAGGCGAAATGCCTGGTCACCGACCGGATGCGTCCCCTGGTGGTGAATGGACGCACCGTGCACCAGATCGGCCTGCCCTACCACTGGGGGGTCGGCGGCGAGCAGGCGGTGGTGAGCGGCGACTCGGCCAACGACCTGCTGGGCGTGGTGATGGATCCGAACGTGCTGATCCAAGAGTCGAAGGTGGGCTCGTGCGCGATCGTGGCGGGGCGCCGTCCGCGCGGACGGGCCCGGCTCGAACTGGTGGCCGAGTACCGCCGGCGGGCCGGGGTCACGGTCGACACCGGCATGCGCCCGATCGACGTCGAGCGGGGTGAGCACGCCATGCGGCAGGATCGACTCGAGGCCGAGCGGGTCAACGCCGACGACCCGTGGGTGGTGCCTGACGACGAGCAGGGGGGGTGAGCGATGATCAATCTCGAAGAGTCGTTTCAACCCGGCCGCAAGGGGTTCTTCACCGACACCTCGATCTGCATCGGCTGCAAGGCGTGCGAGGTGGCGTGCAAGGAGTGGAACCGCAACCCCGCCGACTCGACCTGGCAGCTGTCGGACTCCTCCTACGACAACACCACCCATCTGGGAGCCGACACCTGGCGGCACGTCGCGTTCGTCGAGCAGGGCCGCGAGCGCATCGAGCAGGCGCGCCAGAGTGGACGCCAGCTGGTCAACCTGGGCATGCCGGGCGTTCGAACCGAAGCCGCGACGAAAGTTGATGTCACGCCGCCCGACACCCCCGACTTCCGCTGGCTGATGGCCTCGGACGTCTGCAAGCACTGCACCCACGCCGGCTGCCTGGACGTGTGCCCGACCGGGGCACTGTTCCGCAGCGAGTTCGGCACCGTGGTGGTGCAGGCCGACGTCTGCAACGGCTGCGGCACCTGCGTGGCGGGGTGTCCGTTCGGGGTGATCGAGCGCCGCAAAGACGGGCTGGTCGAACCGAAGACCAACCGCGACTTCACCGCCGGCGAGCAGGCGCCCACGCCGCACGTGGGCGTCGCGCAGAAGTGCACGCTGTGCTACGACCGGCTGGTGGACGGCCTCGAACCGGCCTGCGCGAAGACGTGCCCCACGACCTCCATCAAGTTCGGTGACCACGCCGACCTCACCGAGCAGGCCCGCGAGCGGGTGCGGCAGTTGCACGCGCAGGGGTTGACCGAGGCCCGGCTGTACGGCGCGAACCCCAACAGCGGCGTCGGCGGCACCGGGTCGGTGTTCCTGCTGCTCGACGAGCCCGAGGTGTACGGCCTGCCGCCCGACCCGCGGGTGCCGACCGCCGACCTGCCGCACATGTTCGACCGCGCGTCATTGGCGGCCGTGGGCATGATCGCGGGCGTCGTGTTGGCCTTCTTCACCGGACGGCGGCGGCGATGACGAACGAGTACGACCAGTACCGTCCACCCGAGCCGCCCCGCAGGCGTCGTCGGGGCGGTTGGCGTGGGCGTCGGGGTGCGGGGGGTGCCGAGGGTGCGCGCGAGCAGCCGATGGTGCCCGAGGCGGAGTTCACGTCGTACTACGACCGTCCGATCGTCAAGCCGCCGCCGTGGGAGAACCCGATCGGCGCCTACCTGTTTCTGGGCGGGCTGGCCGCGGCGTCGGGCATGCTGGCGGCCGGGGCCGAGCTGACCGGCAACGCCCGGCTGCGGCGCAACAGCCGGTTGTCGGCGCTCGGTGCGGTCGGCCTGGGCGCGGTGGCGCTGGTGATCGACCTGGGCCGTCCGGAGCGCTTTCTGTACATGCTGCGCACCGTCAAGTTGAGCTCGCCGATGAGCGTCGGATCGTGGATTCTGAGCGGCTTCAGCGCCTTCGCGGGGGTGGCCGCGGTCGCCGAGGTCGACCGCATGACGGCGCAGAAGCTGCCGCTCGGGCCGCTGCGCAGGCTGCTGCAGTGGGTGGAGACCCCCGCCGGGGTGGCGGCAGGACTGTTCGGGCCGCCGCTGGCCGCGTATACGGCGGTGTTGTTGTCCGACACCGCCAACCCCACCTGGAACGACGCCCGCGAGTACCTGCCGATGGTGTTCGTGAGTTCGGCCAGCCTGGCCGCGGGCGGGCTGGGCATGATCACCACCCCGGTCGACGACGCCGGCCCGGCGCGTGCGCTGGCGGTGATCGGGTCGGCGTGCGACCTGGCGGCCACGGAGTTGATGGAGCAGTCGATGGACCCGGTGGCCGCCGAACCCCTGCACGAAGGCACGCCGGGCAAGCTGCTGCAGTGGAGCAAGCGGCTGGTCGCCGCCGGCGGCCTGGCGGCACTACTCGGTGGCCGCAACCGGACGATCGCGGCCCTGTCGGGTGTGACGTTGCTGACCGCGTCGGCGTTGACCCGGTTCGGCATTCTGCACGCCGGGATTCACGCCGCCAACGACCCCCGCTACACGGTGGTGCCGCAGAAGAACCGGCTCGCCAAGCGCCGCGCCGAAGGAATCGTGGACGACTCGATCACCACCGCCGACTGAGGGTGTTTCGTCATCCCGGCGCATGCCGGGATCTCTCAACCGCACCCGACAGTAAGGGTCACGACACAGATTCCGGCGTTCGCCGGAATGACGGTGGGCCACGAGGTGGCCGGTCAGCGAATCTCGATGTCCGGCCGGCCGGTGGTCTCACCGATCACCGGGTAGCCCGGCACCTCGCCGACCACCAGCAGACCGCCGGAGGTTTGCGCGTCGGCGAGCAGCAGCAGGTCGTTCTCGGTGATGCCCGGGCCGGGACGCAGGTGCGGACGCACCCAGTCGAGGTTGCGTCGGGTGCCGCCCGACACGTACCCGTCGGCCAGCGACTCGGCGGCTCCCTCGATCACCGGCACGGCCGCCGCGTCGACCACCGCGCCCACCTTTGAGGCCCGGCACAGCTTGAACAGGTGACCCAGCAGGCCGAAGCCGGTGACGTCCGTGGCCGCTTTGGCCCCGGCCGCCAATGCTGCCGCAGAGGCGTCCGCGTTCAGGGCCGTCATCAGCTCGATGGCGTGGGGGAACACCTCGCCGGTGCGCTTGTGCCGGTTGTTCAGAATGCCGACGCCGATCGGCTTGGTCAGGGTGAGCGGCAGACCGGGGCGGGCTGCGTCGTTGCGCAACAGCGTGTCGGGGGCGGCGATGCCGGTGACGGCCATGCCGTACTTGGGTTCGGGGTCGTCGACCGAGTGTCCGCCGATCACCGGGCAGCCGGCCTGCGTGCCGACGTCCAGTCCGCCGCGCAGCACTTCGGTGAGCAGTTCCATTGGCAGCTTGTCGCGCGGCCAACCGACCAGGTTGATCGCGACCACCGGCGTGCCGCCCATCGCGTAGATGTCCGACAGCGCGTTCGCGGCGGCGATCCGGCCCCAGTCGTAGGCGTCGTCGACCACCGGGGTGAAGAAGTCGGCGGTCGACAGTACGGCCAGACCGTCGCGCACCAGCACGGCGGCCGCGTCGTCGCCATCGTCCAGGCCGACGAGCACGTTCGGGTTCTGCTGCCCGGTCAGGCCGCGGACGGCGTCCTCGAGTTCGCCCGGCGGAATCTTGCAGGCGCAGCCGCCACCGTGGGTGTAGTCGGTCAGCCGAATGGTGTCATGCATGGGCCGAGACTAGACGCGGATCGTCCGAGCCGCGGTGACGTGGCTCGCCCAACGCTGGGCCACGTCGTGGGTCGGCTGCCGACGAGGCGGTGTCTGGCCCGGTGGGCGCGGGGTGGGTAGGGTCTGCGGCGGAGGCGTCTGGGTTCCTGGTGGGCCCCCCGGTCTTCAAAACCGGTGAGGCCGAGCAGCTCGGTCTGGCGGGTTCGATTCCCGTCCGCCTCCGCCGCCGCGGTTCCCAGCCGCGGTGCTGACCGCCGAGGACCAAGGGGTGGCATGGGCAACGATGATCGGCGCCGGACGATTCCGCGCACCGACGCGCTGCTGGCCTTGCCCGCCGTCGTCGAGGCTCGCGCGCGGCTGAGCGAGCCCACCGTTCGGGCAGTGATCAGCAGCGCACAACAAGCCGCCCGCGACGGCGCCTTGCCCGTCGAACAGGTCGCTGACCAGGTGGAACGCTCGCTGCGCGACCATGCCACCACGTCGCTCACCCCGGTGCTCAACGCCACCGGCGTGATCGTGCACACCAACCTGGGTCGTGCCCCCCTGTCGGACGCAGCCATGGCCGCCGTGCAGTCGGCAGCCGGCTACGTGGACGTCGAACTCGATCTGACCACCGGACGGCGCGGCCCGCGCGGAGCGGCTGCCCGCGAGGCGTTGCTCCGCGCCTGCCCAGCCGCCGAGGCCGCCCTGGTGGTGAACAACGGCGCCGCGGCCCTGCTGTTGGCCATCACCGCTCTGGTGGGCACAGCTGAGATCGTGGTCAGCCGCGGCGAACTGATCGAGATCGGCGCCGGCTTCAGGCTGCCCGACCTGATGGCCGTCACCGGGGCCACCCTGCGTGAGGTGGGCACCACCAACCGCACCCACGCCGACGACTACGCCCAGGCGATCACCGAACGCACCGGCTGCCTGCTCAAGGTGCACACCAGCAACTACTCCGTGCAGGGCTTCACCGCCGAGGTCGACGTGGCCGCCCTGCGCACGCTGGCCGACGAGCACCACCTGCCGCTGATCGTCGACCTGGGCAGCGGCCTGCTCGCACCCGACCCGGCCCTGCCCGACGAGCCCGACGCCGACACCGCCCTGCGCGCCGGGGCCGACGTGGTGATCGCCAGCGGTGACAAGCTGCTCGGCGGCCCGCAGGCCGGCCTGCTGCTCGGTAAGGCCGAAGTGATCGAACGGCTGGCGCTGCACCCGCTGGCGCGTGCCGTCCGCACCGACAAGCTCACCCTCGCCGCGCTGGAGGCGACACTCACCGCAGAACCACCGCCGGTCAGCGTGGCGCTGCACGCCGACCCCGACCGGCTGCGGGTCCGCGCCGAGGCGCTCGCCGCCCGGGTGGGCGGAACCGTCGTGGCTCATGACGGACGGGTCGGCGGCGGGGGAGCGCCGGGCGTCCCGTTGCCCGGGTGGGCGGTCGAACTGCCGGCGCAGGCTGCCGAACCGCTGCGGCTGGGCACCCCGGCGGTGCTGGCCCGGGTGCACAACGGGGTCTGTCTGGTCGACCTGCGCTGCGTGCCCGAGGCCGACGACGAGCGCCTCGCAGGGGCGGTCGCAGCCGCCCTGCGCAGCGCGGACGACTGACCTGTACGTGGTGGCCACGGCCGGGCACGTCGACCACGGCAAGTCGACCCTGGTGCGCGCCCTGACCGGAATGGAGCCCGACCGGCTCGCCGAGGAGCAGCGCCGGGGCCTGACCATCGACCTGGGCTTCGCCTGGACGACCCTGCCGTCGGGTCGTGAGGTCGCCTTCGTCGACGTGCCCGGTCACGAACGGTTTCTGGGCAACATGCTCGCCGGGGTGGGGCCCGCGCCGGCGGTCTGTTTC
>ERZ724513.2048-NODE-2048-length-10141-cov-5.035594_pt1 | contig 10141 bp, 10 predicted proteins | sample MGYA00376046_ERZ724513 | MGnify/ENA primary metagenome ERZ724513 (study PRJEB28724, sample SAMN07190883) | activated sludge metagenome | isolation source: activated sludge of sewage treatment plant in Hong Hong | place: Hong Kong | collected 2016-03-17 ... | reverse complement strand
CGACGCGCACGCTGGCGAACACGAGGAAGATGACGGCCGCGGTGAGCCAGGCGCGCGCGCGGGTGGGGTGGAGCGCGGCGGAATAGGCGCGCTCCACCGCCGCGGAGAAGCGGCCGGTCGCCAGCCTTTCGTTGGTGAAGGCCTGCAGCACGCGCATCGCGCCGATGAGTTCGGCGGCGTAGGCCGAAGCCTCCGCGAGCGAGTCCTGCGCGGCGCGCGAGCGCTGGCGGACCATGCGTCCGAAGGCGACGAGGGGCAGCACGATCACCGGGATGGCGGCGATCACGAAAAGGGACAGCCGCGGGCTGGTGACGGCCATCATCACCGCCGAGCCGAGAAACAGCACGAGGTTGCGCAACGCGACCGACACGGAGGTCCCGACCGCGCTCTTGATCTGGGTCGTATCGGCGGTCAGGCGCGACACGAGTTCGCCGCTGCGGGCGCTGTCGAAGAAGGCCGCCGACAGCCCGGTCAGATGGTCGAACACCGTGGCGCGCAGGTCGGCCACGACCCGCTCGCCGATCGTGGTGACGAGGTAGTAGCGCAGCGCGCTCGCGGCGGCGAGCACCGCGGCGACGGCGATCAGCACGGCGAAGTACTGATCGATCAGGCCGATGCGCTCTTCGCTGAAACCGAAATCGATCATCCGCCGCACGGCGATCGGCACCGCAAGGGTTGCGAGCGAAGCGACGAGGAGGGCCACCAGAGCGGCGAAGGCGCGCATGCGATAGCGCGCGAAGAACGGAATCATGGAAAAGAGCGGTCGAATGCTGCGGCGGCGCGCTTCGGCCGGCGGTTCGACGGGGGTAGCCTGCGCGAGGTTTTGTTCTTCTCTGCTGAAGTTCATTTGACGACCTGTCGTTGACCCTCCACGGGCAACTTGTATCCCCACGCGGCGTCAGTTATAGACGCGCGGCCCCCGAAAATCCGATAGCTGGCAGGATTTTGACTGATGAAACCCGACATCCACCCCCAATATCATACCGTCAAGGTCGTCATGACCGACGGCAGCGAGTTTGAGACGCGGACGACCTGGGGCAGCCCGGGCGATACGCTGCGGCTCGATATCGACCCGAAATCGCATCCGGCCTGGACCGGCGGCGCGCAACAGCTCCTCGACCGCGGCGGACGCGTCTCCCGCTTCCAGAAGAAGTTCTCCGGACTGGGCCTGAAATAAGCGAGCGCCTCGAGTTACGGGTGCTCGCGCCCCTCGAAAGCGGCCTTGAGCAGGCCGAGCTGCCGGTCGAGGGGGTTCGGCCGCCCGGCGCCCGCAGACGCGGGCGCATGAATGGTCGCATCCAGCCTGCGCACATCGGTCTGCAGCCGTGACGCTCGCTGCATCAGTTCGACCAATTGCTCGGGCAGCACGCCGAGCACGTCGTCTTCGACGATTTCGGGATCGCTCAATCTGACCCGGGTTTTTTCCTTGTTCGCCTGCGCGAGCGACATCTCGCCCTCGTTGACGGCGCGATGCAGGAGAAGCCACGAGGCAAGCTGCATCAGCCGCGTCGTGAGGCGCATGCTCTCGGTCGCGTAGGACAGCGCGGCGGCGCGGGCGAGCCGCTTGGAGTCCTGGCGCCCCGGCCCGTCGAGATAGGCGGCGGTTTCCTCGACGAGCTTCATGCCGTCGCGAAACAGGACCGAGAACGCCTGCGACGACGCCAACTTCTCGCCAAAAGCGATGAGGCCCCCTTCACTCGTCGATCTTCCCGCCATGACGACCTCGGCGCAGCATCCCGCAAACCCGGAACAAGTTTGCAAGAAATCCGCACAAACAAGAACTTACGGAGAATTCCGGTTACGACAGTGGAGTTGAATTCGTTTCTGAGCGCCGGCAAATTATGACTCGCGCAAACGCGGCGAGTCCAGCAGCGGCAGCAGGCAACTTGACGATATAGTTTCCGCCGTCCTCAAACCGGGCCAGGCAAAAAAAAGCCGCCGTTGCCGGCGGCTCAGAAGTGTCAACAGGGAGGCGTCAACAGAGTGGACGGGAGCCACTCGCGTCCACAACCAGTGGACGGACGGTCTAGTAGTATTCGGGAAAGCTTAACGTCCCCCTAATTCACCGCAGAAAATCTGCCCTCGCATCCGCAGGCTCGCTTTAACTTGCTGTCATCGCTTGAAAAACTGGTCCGCGGCGGAGCGTGAGGCGCGTTTGCTGCGCAACGCCTCCTCGAGCCGCTCGATCTCCGCGCGCAGCAATGCGATCCGTTCGGTAATCTCATCGACCGACAAGAGGGCCAGGTCCTGGCCGATCTCATGGGCGATTTTCTTTTTCGGCCGCTCGTCGTCGTCCACCGCAGGCATGGTTCGTCTCCCTCAACTCGGCGCCGGCAGCCTAGCCTCAGCCGGAGTGATCGTCATCTTTGCCCAAGGGTTTGTGCGCACCAGCGAATGCGCTAAGAGAAGCGACTCGCAATGTCAGGACCTGCAATGACCACCATACCGGCCAGCATGACGGCAATCGGAATTCGCGCGCCCGGCGGGCCGGACGTTCTCGTCCCCGAGGAGCGGCCGGTTCCGACCCCGGGGCCGGGCGAGATCCTGGTCGCCGTCAAGGCCGCCGGCGTCAACCGGCCGGACGTGATGCAGCGGAAAGGCCTCTACCCTCCGCCCAAGGGCGCGCCGGACATTCCGGGCCTCGAGGTGGCGGGCGAGGTGGTCGCCTGCGGCCCGGGCGTCAAGCGGTGGCGGGTGGGCGACCAGGTCGCCGCGCTGGTGATCGGCGGGGGCTACGCGCAATACTGCCTGTCCCATGAAACCCACGCCCTGCCCGCCCCGGTCAACCTGACCATGGTCGAGGCTGCCGCCCTGCCTGAGACCTTCTTCACCGTCTGGCACAACGTGTTCGAGCGCGGCGCGCTCAAGAGCGGCGAGACGTTCCTGGTCCATGGCGGGAGTTCCGGCATCGGAACAACCGCGATCCAGCTTGCCAAGGCGTTCGGCGCGCGTGTGATCACGACCGCCGGCTCGGCGGAAAAATGCGAAGCCTGCCGCAAGTTAGGGGCGGATCTTGCAGTCGACTACAAGTCGGAGGATTTCGTCGCCGCAACCAAGGCCGCGACCGGCGGCAGCGGCGCCGACGTCATCCTCGACATGGTGGGCGGGGACTACATCGAGCGCAACTACGAGGCGGCGGCCGTCGAGGGCCGCATCGTGCAGATCGGATTTCAGGGTTCGCCGCGCGCAACCGTCGACTTTCGGCGCATCCTGCTCAAGCGCCTGCACCACACCGGGTCGACCCTGCGCTCCCGCTCGGTCGCCGACAAGGCGGCCATAGCGCGCGCGGTCAAAGAAAAGGCGTGGCCCCTGATCGCAGCGGGCCGGGTCCGGCCGGTCATGGATAAGACGTTCCCGCTCGAAGCCGCCGCCGACGCGCACGCGCGGATGGAGTCGAGCGCCCATATCGGCAAGATCGTGCTGACGATCTGACCAGGCAATGGAGCATCTTGCTGTCGCCACAAGGCCACCCTACCGCTGCTCCCAGCCGGCGGGGATGCCAGGCTGGAGGGCCTAGGCTTGAGGCGCGCCATTTATGCGATCGCGGTTTTCCTCGTCGTTCTCGGGGCAGCGACGAGCGCCGTGGCCGTACAGGCGGTCAATGTCGCGCGCGATACTCCGGCGATCGACCTGACCGACGCGGTTGAGCGGCAGCAGACGGAAGGCGAGCGCGTTCAGGTTTCGACCGCGCCGGGCCCCGACGGCATCGTCCGCCGCATCGAGGTGCGCGCACGCGAGGGCGGCAGCAACTGGGCGGTCTTCGCGCTCGCCAATACGGGCGACGAGCAGTTCGATCGCCTGATCGTCATTCCGCATTATCAGATGGTGGGCTCGGGACTGATCTGGCCCGACCTCGGGCTCTCCCGGGTCGCGAGCATCACGCCGAGCGCCGGCGACCGGCCCGAACGCCAGGTCAGCGCGACCGCCGATATCTTTCGCGTCACCCTCGACCCGGGCGCAGTCCTCACCTTCGTCATGGAGCTGCGCACCAACCGCTTGCCCAACATCTATCTGTGGGATCCCGAGGCCTACAAAGACAAGATCAACAGCTTCACCCTCTACCACGGCATCGTCATCGGCATCGCCGGCCTGCTCGCGCTGTTCCTGACCATTCTGTTCGTGGTCAAAGGCAGCGTGATGTTTCCCGCCGCGGCCGCCCTCGCGTGGGCGGTCCTGATCTATATCGGCGTCGATTTCGGCTTCTGGGCCAAGATATTCGACATGTCGGCGGGGGCTGAGCGCATCTGGCGCGCCTGCGCGGAGGCCATCCTCGCCACGACCCTCGTCGTGTTTCTGTTCGCCTATCTCAATCTCAGCCGCTGGCACGTGCGCTACGCGCATGTGGCGATTGCCTGGATCGTCGCGCTCGCCGCGCTGGTGGCGGTTGCGCTGTTCGACCCGCCCATCGCCTCCGGGATCGCCCGCCTTTCCCTGCTGCTGATCGCCGCGGTCGGCTTCGGGCTCGTGGCCTTCCTCTCCACCCGGGGATCGGACCGCGCCGTCCTCCTCATCCCCACCTGGTTCCTGTTTCTCATGTGGGTGATCGCCGCCGGCTTCACGGTGACCGGCATGGTGACGAACGACATCGTCGGGCCGGCGCTGCTGGGCGGCCTGGTGCTGATCGTCATGCTGATCGGTTTCACGGTGATGCAGCATGCCTTCGCCAGCGGCGTCACCCACGGCATCGTCCCCGACATGGAACGGCGCGCGCTGGCGTTGACCGGCGCCGGCGACCTGATCTGGGATTGGGACGTCGCAGCCGACAAGGTGTTCACCAGCCCCGAGACCGAGCACATGCTGGGGCTCGAGGACGGCACGCTGGCAGGGCCCGCGGCGCAGTGGCTCGACGTGCTGCATCCTGCCGACCGCGATCGCTTCCGCACGGCGCTCGACCGCATGATCGAGCAGCGCCGCGGACGGCTTGTCCTCGATTTCAGATTACGCGGGGCCGACGGGCACTTCCGGTGGTTCGAGCTCAAGGCCCGCCCGGTGGTCGGATCGGATGGTGAGGTGGTCCGGCTGGTCGGCACGCTGACCGACACCACCGACGTCAAGACGGCCGAAGAACGGCTGCTGCACGACGCCGTGCACGACAATCTGACCGGACTGCCGCATCGCGAACTCTTCCTCGACCGCCTCGACGCCGTGCTCGCCTTCGCCAAGGCCAATAGCGGCATTCGGCCGACGGTGATGGTGATCGACCTCGACCGCTTCCAGCAGGTCAACGATGCGGTGGGCGTCGCGGTCGGCGATTCGATCCTGCTCGCCCTCACCCGCCGCCTCGCGCGCCTGCTCAAGCCGCAGGACACCCTGGCGCGGCTTACGGGCGAGACATTCAGCCTCCTCCTGGTGTCGGAGAAGGAGGTTGGCCGGATCATCGCCTTCGCCGAGACGATGCGCAGGGCGATCAACGGCCCGATCACGTTCGGCGAACGTGAAGTCGCCCTCACCGCCTCCATCGGGATCGCGCTGGCGGACGGGCAGCCGCAGACCGGCGAAGAGCTGCTGAAAGACGCCGAACTCGCCATGTTCCATGGCAAGCGGCTCGGCGGGGATCGTATCGAGGTCTTCAAGCCGGCGATGCGCGCGCGCAAGACCGACCGGCTGACGCTCGAAACCGAGTTGCGCCGCGCGCTGGAGCGCCAGGAGATCACCATTCTCTACCAGCCGATCCTGCGGCTGGAGAATCGCTCGGTGGCGGGATTTGAGGCGCTCGCGCGTTGGGACCACCCGAAAATGGGCCGGCTCTCGCCGTTCGAATTCACCTCGATCGCCGAGGAGATCGGCCTCATCTCCGATCTCGGCCTGTTCGTGCTCGAACGCACGGCGCGCCAGCTCGCAGTCTGGCAGCGCGCCAATCCCAACCGCATCCCTCTGTTCGCCAACGTGAGCCTGTCGGCGCCGCAGGTCATGCGGCACGAATCGATCCAGGAATTGCACGCGGTGCTGACGCGGGCGAACCTCGTACGCGCGAGCCTCAAGCTCGAGCTGACCGAGACGCTGGTGATGGAGAATCCCGAGCTCGCTGCCCAGATCCTCCCGCGGCTGAGAGAGATCGGCGCCGGGCTCACACTCGGCGATTTCGGCACCGGGCATGCGTCGCTCGCCTACCTGCAACGCTTCCCGTTCGACCTCATCAAGATCGACAAGTCGTTCGTGCGCCCGACGGCCAAGGGAACGCGGCCGGTCATGTTGCGCTCCATCATCGGGCTTGCGCACGATCTCGGCATGGAAGTCGTGGCCGACGGCGCCGAGAACGAATCCGACGCCGTCGAACTTCATCAGTTGGGGTGTGAATATGTCCAAGGAAGCCCGTTCGGCAGCCCGATGACAGCCGAGGCGGTGCGTGAGCTTCTCATCAAGGATCGCCTCGCCCTCGCCCGCTGACACGGCGCTTCCAATTGACCCACCCCCGGACAGCGCCTTCTCGCAATGCCGCCGCCCCGCCGTGGCGCCGGACGAAAGAAAAGTGTACGACGACCAAATCATTATGACGAACCAAATAGAACGTGCTTAACTTCCGGCCAGATTGGAATGGGCACAGGCGAACGCCGGCCCTATTGACGCTTTTGGGAGGGGTCCTTATCGTCCGCCGCCCATCGCGACCCTGTGCGGCGCACAAGCCCCCATCCCCTCAGCTTCGGACGGTTCCATGCCGTTGAACGACCTCGTTGCGCCGCAGGCGGTTATTCCCGCGCTCAAGGTCAACAACAAGAAGCAGGCGCTCCAGGACATCGCGGAGCGGGCAGCCGAATTGACCGGTCGCCCCGAGCGCGAAATCCTCGAGGTGCTCATGCAACGCGAGCGGCTCGGCTCGACCGCGATCGGCAACGGAATTGCCATTCCTCACGGCAAGCTGGCCAAGCTCGACCGGCTGTTCGGGCTGTTCGCGCGGCTCGACCGGCCGATCGATTTCGAAGCCCTCGACGGGCAACCCGTCGACCTGATCTTCCTGCTGCTTGCGCCGGAAAACGCCGGGGCCGACCACCTCAAAGCCCTGGCGCGCATCGCCCGCTTGTTGCGCGACCCCGACACCATCCGCCTGCTGCGCGATTCAACCGACCGCGAGGCGCTCTACGCCGTCCTCGCCATGTCGGCGCCGAACGCGTAGACGACCGCATAGGCCCTCCGCCGCCGTTCCCCGCCACCCCTGAGGCCCGAAAAGGCAATGCCCGGCACTTCGGCCGGGCATCTCCATTTCGATGCGATGGGACGGCGGGATCGCGTCAGTGCAGGCTGACCGTCTCGAGTTCCTGGCTCCAGGCGTTCGCGACCGCCGCTTCGCGGCTGTCGGTCAGCATGATCGGCGTGCCGTCGGCGGCGTGCAGCGCGAACAGCTGCATTCCCGGCGCGATCTCCGGCGCCTGCGGAAACAGCGCCGGCACGTCATCCGAGCGGATCACCTTCACATAGGCGATCTTGCCGTCGCCGAGATGAGCGAGCGCCTCCGGGGATATGACCGGGAGGCTCTGCGGATTCGTTTCGTGATTCATGGCCCTCGACTCCTTACGCTTGGGTCAAACTTTGCCGAGTCCGGTTCAGTCCTGTTCGCTGATCGCGATCGTTTTCACCGTGCGCATCGGCTCCGGACGCACGAGGTCGATCGACAGCAAGCCGTTCTTCAACTCCGCCCCCAGGACCTCCATCCCGTCCGCCAGAACAAAGGTGCGCTGGAACTGCCGCGCAGCGATGCCGTGATGGAGATACTGGCGGGTCTTGTCGTCCTGCTGCCGCCCGCGAATGAGAAGCTGCTTTTCCTCGATCGTCACGTCGAGCTGATCGCGGGTGAACCCGGCGACCGCAAGCGTGATGCGCAAGCGTTCGGGCTCACCGGAATTTCCGGCGATTCGCTCGATGTTGTAGGGCGGATAGCCGTCTGCGCTCTTGCTGACCCGATCGAGCGCCCGCTCGATCTCGTCGAAGCCCAGCAGAAACGGACTCGATAACGAAGGAACCCGCGACATGATGATCTCAAAGCCCTGTTCAGCGACTTTGCCTGTTGGCCCTTGCGGCGCCTGACCGGACGAAGGGCTGGCCTCGCCTTCCCTCGTTCGGACCTGTCACATATGGGGCAAATGCCGAACAATTCAAGCGGTCCGGTCGCCGGCCAAGCCACCGAGCGGCGCAGCCTCCTGCGGCGGAGGGCGTCTCGAAGGCGCGGCGGCGTGCGGTGCGCCTGCGTCGATCCGTCCTGCGCCGCGCTTCAGCCTGCGGTTGTCAACGACGGCCGCCTGCGCCCGAATTCCGAGCGATTCGTGTGCACCTGTCGGCAACGAAGTGATTGCTGAGTTGGGGGGAGTCATGACCTGGATTAGATCAACGACGTGTATCGCCATGTCCCTCGCCGCCGCAGCGGCGTGGACGGCGCCCGCTGCCGCGCAGGTCCAGCGCCAGGCGCCGCCGGAGACCATGCAGGTCGAGGATCAGCCCGGCTACGAGCCGAACGCGGAAGAGGAGCGCCTGCCCGCCACCTTTCAGCGCCAGCTCGTATTCTTTCGCACGACCGAGGCTCCCGGCACCATCATCGTGCATACCTCCGAACGCTTCCTCTACCTGGTGCAGGGAAACAATCGGGCTTTGCGCTATGGCATCGGCGTCGGCCGCGATGGCTTCCAGTGGCAGGGCCTCGTGAAGATTTCCCGCAAGGCCGAGTGGCCGGACTGGACGCCGCCGCCGGAAATGATCGCGCGCCAGCCCTATCTGCCGCGCTTCATGGCGGGCGGACCGGGCAACCCGATGGGCGCACGCGCGCTCTATCTCGGCCAGACCGTCTACCGCATTCACGGAACCAACCAGCCGCAGACCATCGGCGAGGCCGTGTCGTCCGGCTGCTTTCGCCTGGTGAACCCGGATGTCTCCGATCTCTATGACCGCGTTCCGGTCGGAACCCGGGTGGTCGTCAAGCAGGCGCCGGAGATGTAGTCATGTGCACGCGAATGATCTGGGGGATTCGCGCCGCGGCTGGCGTGGTCGTTACGGCTGCGATCCTGGCGGGCGCCGCCGCAACAATCGACGCTGCGCAGGCGCAGACGCTGAAGGCGGTGAAAGAGCGCGGCGAACTCGTTTGCGGCGTGAGCGAGGGCCTGTCCGGCTTTTCGGCCAAGGACGCGAAAGCCGAATGGCGCGGGTTCGACGTCGACTTCTGCCGCGCGCTCGCGGCGGCGATCTTCAACGATCCGGGCAAGGTCCGCTTCGTGCCGCTAAACGCGGAGCAGCGCTTTTCAGCGCTGCAATCGGGCAATATCGACATTCTCTCGCGCAACTCGACCTGGACCATGGCGCGCGAGGGCGAGTTGAAGCTGATCTTCCCTGCGGTGACCTACTACGACGGACAGGGCTTCCTCGTGCGCCGCGCGATGCCGGTGCAGTCGTCACTCGAACTCGACGGCGCCAAGGTCTGCGTCCAGGACGGCACCACCAGCGCGGAGAATGTCGTCGGCTATTTCCGCGCCAATTCGATGAAACTCGACCTGGTGGCGACCTCCAGCGCCGCCGACGCCGTCAAGGCCTACGACTCCAACCTGTGCACGGCGTTCACCGCCGACGTCTCGCAGCTCCATGCCGAACGCTTGGCGCTCGCCAAACCCGACGAGCACGTGATTCTGCCCGACGTGATCTCCAAGGAGCCGCTTGGGCCCGCCGTCCGCCAGGGCGATGACCAGTGGGCGCTGATCGCGAAATGGACCCAATTCGCCATGCTCAACGCCGAAGAACTCGGCGTCGGCTCGAAAACGATCGAACAGGCGCTCAAGTCGGAAAAACCGGCGATCAAGCGCCTGGTCGGAACGGACGGCAGGCTCGGCGAGGATATCGGGCTGTCGCCTGACTGGGCGGTCCGCATCATCCGCGCGGTCGGCAATTATGGCGAAGTTTTCGACCGCAATGTCGGGACGGGGTCGAAGCTCGCGATTCCCCGCGGGCTCAACCACCTGTGGACCAACGGCGGCATCCAGTACGCTCCGCCCCTGCAGTGAGACTGCATCGCCCGGGCTCCGGGCCGAATGATACCGGCGCTCCGGCGATGCCCTTGTCGGCGCGCTTGGCTGCTTCAGCAAGGCGTGGATAATAGCCGCTATTGATCGGCATTGGCCGGAAGCCGTCGCTCCGCGACGGCCCAAGGCGCGATCAGCGCGTCCGCGTT
>ERZ724513.2045-NODE-2045-length-10148-cov-3.431983_pt1 | contig 10148 bp, 3 predicted proteins | sample MGYA00376046_ERZ724513 | MGnify/ENA primary metagenome ERZ724513 (study PRJEB28724, sample SAMN07190883) | activated sludge metagenome | isolation source: activated sludge of sewage treatment plant in Hong Hong | place: Hong Kong | collected 2016-03-17 ... | reverse complement strand
TGGTCGCGGTTCGCCGCGATGAAGGCCCGGGTCGAGGCCTCGCGGTCTCCCGCCCCCGGCCTCGGGCCCGCCACCACCTCCGTCAGGCGCGACCAGCGGTCCCAGAGGTTCACGGAGTGGAGCGCGAGCGGGAGAAGGCTCCTCTCGCCGCGCGACGACAGAAACGGGACGAGCGCCGCCGGCGTCCGCCACTTCCCGCCCTCCTTCTCGAGGAGCCCCGTCGCCGCGAGCGCGTCGAGGAGGATCGCGAGCGCCCGCGGGCTCGCCCCGCGCGCCGCGGCCGCCTCCTCGAGCGACAGCGGCCCGTCGGCCAGGAGCGTGAAGAGGTCGAGCTCCGCCGCCGTCAGGAAGACGCGCGTCTCCTGGAACCCGCGGGCGAGGGCGGCGAGGGACTCGGGCGTGTGCGTCGTCGTCACGCCCCGGAGTTTAGAACCCGGGCTAGGGGTCAGGTCTTGATTTTCTATTATGGCGCGTTCCCGGCGCGTCCCCCCGCTCGCCCTGCACCCGGCGTTACGGGCCCGAGGTACTTGTCGAGCCAGGCGAGGGATTCGCGGATGACGTCCTTCTCCGGCGGGAAATGGCCCTGGTCGAAGACGAGGTGCTTCTTGTCGGGCTCCGGCGTCCCGAGCCTCGCGAAGAGAGGGCGCTGCGCAGATTCGAGCGGGAAGGCGGCATCCCACCGGCCGTTCAGCATCAGGACGGGCGTCGTGACGCGAGGGGCGAAGTTGAGGGCTTCGACCTCGGGGAGAGGGTGGCGGAACCAGAAGCCGCCCGCGAGGAGGACCGCGGCCTTGAACCGGTGCTCGATGCCGAGGAGTATCGGCGCCATCGCCCCGCCCGCGCTGTGGCCGAAGTACGCCGCTCGTGAGGCGTCAAGGTCCTTCCTCGTAGCCAGATAGTCAAGAGTGCGGCCCAGGTCCTTCGCCTGGGCGACGACGCGGTCGCGCCAGAGCCCAACCGGCTTTCCGCCGACACCGATGCCGTCGGTTCTCTCCCACTGCCCCCGGTAGATGGGAACGACGAGCGCACGCCCCGTCCTCGTCAGGAAGCTGAAGTCGTACCCGAATCCCTCCCGGATCTTGGAGGGCTCGAACTTCTTCGAGAAGTAGGCGAAGCCGCCCGGGAAGAACACGACGACCTGATAGGGCGGCGAAGCGTTCCTGGGGAGAAAGAGATGGACCGGGACCCGCTCGTCGCCGTAAGCCGCGCGGAAGGAGACCTTCTCGCGCTTCCAGTCCTCGCCCGTCTCGGTCTCCTCCACCCTCGGGTCGAGCGGCCTCTCGTCGTAGGCGTAGAGTCCCCTGAAAGCGGCGAAGACCTCGTCGGAGACGGGCTTCTCCCTTCCGTAGTCCCTCGTCGTTCTCACGACGTGCGCCATCGCTTCCGGAGGGACAACGCCCGTGACCTTCGAGCACCGGAAGCCGAAGTTCGGGCGGCGCTCCCACGGAGAGGCCTCGTCGCCGTTCGGGAAGATGTACTCGGCTTCGCCGAAGCCCCCGCCGAGAATCAGCCTCGCTCCCGGGCTTCCTTCGTTCCAGCACCACTCCTTGACGTTCCCGGCCATGTCCACGGTGCCAAAGCCGGAGAGCGCCCCTGGCTGACCGACGGGGCGGGTACCGTCGGAGTGGAAATTGCTTCCCCGGACGATCTCGGCAGCGAATCCCGTCTCTGCGGCGTAGGCCCAGTGGTAGGCGGTCGGGAGTGACTTCCCCGCGAACTCCGCAAACGCCGCGGCCTCGAACCAGCTGACGCCTGCGACGGGGTGCTGCTCCCTGCCTTTCGGATACCTCCCCGCCTCCCACGTCGCGGGTCCGGGACGACCCGTCGAGTCGCTGAAGGCGGCCATCGCGTCCCGGAACGGCAACGTTCGGCCGTCCTTCACGAAGGGAACCTTCCAGAACCGCGTATCGGCGTAGCCGCCGGCGTCCACGAACCTCTGGTACTCCTCGTTCGTTACCTCGGTCCTGTCGATGGCGTATGCGGCCAGCCCCACCACCGGCGAGTCGCTGAACGGGAACCCGAGCCCGGCGTCGTCCGCCAGGACCGGGACCATCCCGGGGGGTACGCCTCCTGACGGCGGAAGCCGGAAGACGCCATCGTCGCCACCGGCGGCGAAGATGAGGGTCACGACGGAGAAGCCGGGCTTGGAGATCCGCCAGATGCCGACTCCTTTCGGAACCCGCAGCTTCCGCAGCGGTGTCGTCCCCACGACCTCGGCTGGACCCGAACCGGCGGGCATGGGCTCGATCGAGACCGTCGCTCCGCTCGGATCCGTGTCGAGAGTCTCTTCCGCCCCCGCCTTCATCCAGAGCACCTCGAGGGCCGCGTTCTGCGGAATGACGCTGCGCGCCTCCCTCAGCAGCGGGGCCGCCTTCCGGTATTCCTCTGCCTCGATCCTCCTCTCGATCTCCGGGATCGTTCCCAGCGCCCATCTTTCCCGCGCCCACTGATGCCACAGCCAGCCCCCTGCCACCACGACGACGAACCCCGCAGCAACCAGCCCGAGCCGCACGGCCCGCGAGAGACTTCCCTTCGCCGGCCCCAGCTCCTCCGCGAGCGCCCGCAGCTCCGCCTCCGCCTCCGGCGCGCTCCCATGCCGCTTCGGCGCCTCCTTCTGCAGCGCCTTCCGGATGATTCCCTTCAGCCTCGGCGGGACCGGCAGCTCCTCGAGCCCCTTCGGCTCGGCGTGCAGCACCGCGTCCGCCATCGCCGCCTTCGACTTCCCTTCGAACGGAAGCCTTCCCGCCACCATCCGGTAGAGCACGACCCCGAAGGAAAACAGGTCGCTCCGCGCGTCCAGCGGCTTCGCCAGGATCTGCTCCGGCGACATGTACCCGGGCGTCCCCGCGGACGCCCCCTCCTCGGTCAGGCTCTCGAGCGGCTGCCCGTCCTCGCCCACCCCCTTTTCGAAGAGCTTCGCGAGGCCGAAGTCGAGCACCTTCACGTTTCCCCGCCGGTCGATCGCGATGTTCCGGCACTTTACGTCCCGGTGCAGGATCCCCGCGCGATGCGCCTCGGCGAGCGCCTCCGCGATCTGGATCGCCACCGGCAGCGCCTCTCCGACGTTCATCGGCCCGCGCAGCAGCCGATCGTGGAGCGTCTCCCCTTCCACCAGCTCCATCACGATCAGCCAGTGCCCCTCAGCCTCCACGAGGTCGTGCACCGTGCAGATGTTCGGGTGGCTCAGCCCCGACGCGGCTCGCGCCTCCCGCCGGAAACGCTCGCGCCTCTCCGCGTCTACCGCGACCGACGCCGGCAGTACCTTGACCGCCACCGTCCGGTCCAGCTTCGTGTCGCGCGCCCGGTAGACCTCCCCGAATCCTCCCGCCCCGAGGAGCCCGCGAAGCTCGAACTGCGCCAGCCTGCGTCCGGTCAGGATCCCGTCCGACTCCCGCGATCCGCCGGATCCTGGCGTCCCGCGCGACGTCCGCGCCGTCATCGTCAGGTCGTCCGTCGAACCGGACGCCACGACCACCGGCCCGGCCGTCATCGACGAATGCTCTTTGCGGCGCTCGTCCGCGTCGCCCACGGTCATTCCTTCGGCGCGCCCTTCGGCGTCACCGGCCCCAGGTACTTGTCGAGCCAGGCGAGCGACTCCCGGATGTAGTCCTTCAGCGGCGGGAAGTGCCCTGCCTCGCAGAAGACCTGTCTCTTGTCCGCGGTCGGCGTCCCGAGGGAGTTGTAGAAGGGGATCTGGGACGTGACCATCGGGAAACGATGGTCGTACTTGCCTCCGACGAGAAGCGTCGGGATCCGGACGCGCGGAAGGAAGTTGAAGGCGTCCGCCTCGGGAAGGGCGCGACGCCCGAAGAGACCGGAACAGGCCAGGACCGCGGCCCGGAACCGGGTCTCGACGGACAGGAACTCGGGCGCGGTGGCGCCGCCGAGGCTGTAGCCGACGTATCCCAGCTTCGAGAGGTCGAAGTCACCGCGGGTCTCGAGGTAGTCGAGAGATCGGCCTATGTCCTTCGACCAGTCGACGACGTGGTCACGCCACGTGCCGTCCGGGTTCGTCTCCGGGCCACCCACCTTGAGCCCGTCCTTCCGCTCGAACGTCCCCCGGTAGATCGGGAAGACGACGGCCCGGCCCGCCCTCAGGAAGGACGAGAAGAGGGCGGAGTCGGCAAGCTGGTCGACGCGGAACTCCTTCGCGAAGAGGGCGTAGGCGCCCGGGAAGTAGAGAACGGGCTGGTATGGCGGCGTGGCGTTGACGGGAAGGAAGAGGTGCAGGCGGACGCGTTCCGCTCCGTACGCCGCGCGGAAGCTCACCGTTTCGTGTGTCGCGTCCTCCTCTTTCGCGGTCCCCTCGACCTTCGCCTGCAGGCCGGACCGGTCATACGCGTAGAGGCCCCGGATGGCCGCGAAGACCTCGTTCGAGACCGGCTTCTCCCGGGAGTAGTCGACGACGGTACGTTCCAGCTTCTCGAAGGACGCTGCCGGGCCGGGTGTCGGGAGCTTGACGCATCGGAAGCCGTAGTTCGGCAGCCGGGACCACGGGGACTGCGCGTCGGTCTGGGTGAATCCGTACTCGGGCTCCCCGAAGCCGCCGCCGAGGATGTAGCGCTTTCCGGCCCAGCTCTCGTTCCAGCACCACTCCTTGACGTTCCCGGCCATGTCCGAGGTCCCGAAGCCGCTCGCCGTACCGGGGCGGCCGCAGGGCCAGGTCTCCGTGTCGCGGAAGTTGCTGCCCGGGACGATCAGGTAAGCCGCCCAGGGCTGCGAGGCCCAGGTCCAGTGGTAGACGCTCGGAAGGCTCTTCCCGGCGAACTCGGCGTAGGCCGCAGCTTCGTACCAGCTGATTCCGGAGACGGGGTGATCCTCGCGGCCCTTCGGAGGATGCCCGACCTCCCACGTTGCCGGACCCGCGCGGCCGGTAGAGTCGCGGAACGTCGCGATCGCCTCCTCCCACGGGACGCTCTTCCCGTCCCGGACGAACGGCTGCTTCCAGTACTCGCGCTTCCGATAGCCCCCCGCTTCGACGAATCGCGCGTAGTCCGCGTTCGACACCTCGTGGCGATCGATGAAGAAATCCTCGATCGCGAGCCGCCGGTCGTACGCGAACGGGGACGGCAGACCCGCCTGGCCTCCCTGGACGACCGACATTCCCGGGGGAACGTCCGACGCCCGCCAGAGCTTCACGACTCCGTCGTCATTGGGAGCGCCGAACGCCTCGAAGGACGCGAATCCCGCCTTCGAGACTCTCCAGATACCGATGCCGCTCACGACCCGCCGCTTCTTCAGAGGCGTCCTGCCAACGACCTCGATCGGACCGCAGCCCGCCGGCACGGGTTCTATCGAGACCGTCGCTCCGCTCGGGACCGTGTCGAGAGTCTCCTCGTCGGTCGCCTTCTTCCAGAGCGCCTCGAGCGTCGGGTTCCCCGGGAGAATCGCGCGGGCCTCACGCAGAAGCGGAGCCGCCTTCCAGAGCTCGTCGGTCTCGATCCTCCTTTCGATCTCCGGGATCGTCTGCAGTGCCCACCGCTCCCTCGCCCACCGGTGCCAGAACCACCCTCCCGCGACGACGACGACGAACCCCGCTGCCACGAGCGCCAGCCGCGTCGTCCGCGACAGCCTCCCCCTCGCCGGCGAGAGCGCTTCCGCGAGCGCCTTCAGCTCCGCGTGGACCTCGTCCGCGTTCGCGTACCTCTTCTCGGGGTCTTTCTGGAGGAGCTTCCGGACGACCTCCCTCAGCCCCTCCGGAATCGCTCGGTCGCCGAAGCCCCGCGGCTCGGCGTGGAGGATTGCGTCGGCCAGCGCCATCTTCGAGGTCCCCTCGAACGGCAGCCTCCCCGTCACCATCCGGTAGAGCACCACGCCGAAGGAGAAGAGGTCGCTCCGAGCGTCGAGCGGCTTCGACAGGAGCTGCTCCGGGGACATGTACCCTGGCGTCCCAGGCGACGCGCCGTCCTCCGTCAGCTTCTCCAGGGTCGCCTCGTCCTCGCGCAGCTTCCGGTCGACGAGCTTCGCCAGGCCGAAGTCGAGGACCTTCACCTGCCCGCGGCCCGTCAGCGCGATGTTCCGGCACTTGATGTCACGGTGGAGGATCCCGGCACGGTGAGCCTCGCCGAGCGCCTCCGCGACCTGGAGCGCGATCGCGAGAGCCTCTGCCGGCGAGAACGGTCCCTTCGCGAGCACCTCGTGGAGCGTCTGCCCTTCGACCAGCTCCATCACGATCAGGAAGTGACCCTCGGCTTCGACGAGGTCGTGAACCGTGCAGATGTGCTGGTGATTGAGCGCCGACGCTGCCCTCGCCTCCCGCCGGAACCGCTCGCGCCTCTCCGCGTCGACCGCCACCGAGGCCGGGAGCACCTTGACGGCCACATCCCGGTCCAGCCTCGTGTCGCGCGCCCGGTAGACCTCCCCGAACCCGCCCGCTCCCAGCAGACCCTTCAGCTCGAAGTGCGCCAGCTTCCGCCCCGAGAGGATCCCCGGCGGCTCCGCTCTCCCGCCCGATCCCGAGCTCCTTCCCGACGGCCTCGCCGTCATCGTCGGATCGTCCGTCTGCTCGCGCCTGCCCCCCAATGCGACGTCCCTTGCGAACGGAGTCACTACACGCTCACCCATTTCCGCGCTCCTCGGATTCCAGCCCTGATCAGGTGGCGCGGATGTTACGTCCCGGCCGTCGCGCGCCGGTCCGCGTAAACGCAACCCGGGAGACCTTCCAAGGTATTTCCAAGAAATCGGGAATGTCCTTCTGTCGCACGCGCTTGAATCCGACCCGATCGTGGCCCATATTGGCGTCTCGACGGCCAGGAAGAGGGTGGAGGAGAGCGACGGCGATCCTTTGCACGCGCGCAGTGCAGGCTGTCTCCTTCCTGCGCTCTCGAGGGGAGGAGTTCATGCGGTACACGGTGTGCGGTCTTGTTCGCTCTCTCGTCGGTTTCCTGGTCATGCTCGGGAGCCTGCCGCTCGCCGCGCAGACGACGGGTGACCTCGAGGCGAACATCGTGGATGCCGCTGGTGCGCCGCTCCCCGGCGCCTCGGTCGAGATCCGCTCGACGACGCTGCAGGGGGCCCGGACGGCAGTGACGGACGCGAGGGGAGGCGCCCGCTTCGCGCTTCTCCCTCCGGGCACGTATTCCGTCCGGGCTCTCCTTGCGGGATTCGGGCCTGGCCAGACCGAGGAGGTTCGCGTCGGCCTCGGCGAGACCACGGCCGTTCGCCTCGCGGTCGCCCTCGCGACCTCCGCCGGTGTCGAGGTCTCCGCAGAGTTCCCGCTCGTCGACACGACGCACACGCTCGTCGGGACGTCGATCCCTTCGACGACGCTCGCCCGTCTCCCTCTCGGACGGAACTTCTCCTCGGCGATCCTCACGACGCCGGGGGCGGGAACCGACGTCGCCGGGAACACCGTCTACGGCGCCACGGGACTCGAGAACAGCTACGTCGTGGACGGGCTGAACACGACCGGCGTCTTCTCCGCGAACCAGGGCAAGCAGCTGAACCTCGAGTTCGTCCAGGAGGTCGAGGTCCGGGTGGGCGGCTACGAGGCCGAGTACGGGAGCGCGATGGGCGCGAGCGTGAACGTCGTCACGAAGTCGGGGGGGAACGAGCTCCGGGGCGACGTCTTCGGCTACTACGACTCCGACTCGCTCACGGCGAGCGACGAACACCTCGCCGAGAGGACCTCGCTCAATCTCGCCCTCCCGGAGCCGGCCACGCGCTACGACCTCGGCGCCGATCTGGGCGGCTTCGTCCTCAGGGACCGTCTCTGGTTCTTCGGCGCCTTCGACCGGGTCGCCACGGCCGAGGACTACCAGCGTGCCGAGAGCCTCACGTACACGCCGACCGCGGTCGTCCCGAACTACGTGGGAGGGAGAGACGACACTCGTTCGAACCTCTTCTCCGCCAAGCTGACGCTCCGGCTGGGGGATTCGAACTCCTTCGTCGTGTCCGCGTTCGGCGACCCCACGACGTTCGACGGGAGGGCGTACAAGGCGCAGCGCGGCCCGGACTCCGCCGTCCTCGTCCGGAAGGAGTCGGGGGGAACCGATGTCGTCGCCCGCTGGGAAGGGGTCCTCGGGCCGCGATTCCTCGGCCAGGCTCAATACGGATTCCACGAGGAGGCCGACGTACAGAGGAGCGCCTGGAAGGACCGGCTCGCCTTCTACGACGTCCGCCGAGGATACGGGCAGTTCGCGCCCGGCTCCGGGCCCGGAAGCCTCTGGGACGGGGCGTACCGCCGGAACGCGTTCTCCGCGTCGGGGACGGCCTTCCTCGGGAATCACGAGGTGAAGGCCGGGGTGAACTACGAGTACCTGAACTCCGGCTGGACCGACACCTTCTCGGGAGGCGGCCAGGTGGTCCGCTACCTCTCCAGCGGGGCGGGAAGCCTCCTCTACGCCGGCCACTCGGCATACGCGAAGCAGCCGCTGAACTGCCAGGTCCGGACCGACGGCGCGACAGGCAACTTCGGTCTCGTCGACCCGACGACGTGCAACGCATGGGAAGCGACCGGATCCGCGCGGGTCGACCCGAGGACGCACAACCTGGCGGCCTTCCTCCAGGACTCGTGGAAGGTCCTTCCGGGCCTGACGGTGAACGCGGGCCTGAGGTACGAGGAGCAGCGCATCTACGACAACACCGGGAACGCGCGTATCCGGCTGACCGACCAGCTCTCGCCGCGCGTCGGGGTCGCCTGGGACCCCCTCGGGAAGGGGCGCTCGAAGGTCCAGGCGTCCTACGGCCGCTTCTACCAGGCGATCCCGCAGCTCATCCAGAACTTCGCGATGGGGAGCGAGCTCTTCATCTATGCCTACAACTACACCGGGGACCGGCTCGATCTCGTGAACGACGGCAACGTCGCCCCGTTCGAGTACATCGCCGGCTCCGACTACGTGCCGCCGGGGATCAAGGGGATCTACCAGGACGAGTTCATCGTCGGTGTGGAGGCCGAGGTGCTCCGGAACTGGTCCGTCGGCGTCAAGGGGATCTACCGGGCGCTCGGGCGAGCGCTCGAGGACCGCTGCGACGTCTTCGACCCGCGCTCGGGCCTCGCCGACCTCGTCCCGCCCGGGTCGTTCACGACGTGCGCCATGATGAACCCCGGCGAGGGGACGTTCGGGCAGCTCGCCGACCCGAGGAACCCCGACTGCTGGGAGACCGGACCCGACGGGACGGTCTCGAAGCCGTGCAAGCCGGTCCGCGCGACTCGGTACTTCCGCGGCCTGCAGCTCGACGTGAAGCGGCGCTTCTCGGAGAGGTTCCAGCTCCAGGCGTCCTACCTCCTCTCGAAGCTCGATGGCAACTACGACGGCTTCGTGAACGAGCGGATCGGCCAGACGGCGCCGACCCTGAACACCGACTTCGACATTCCGGAGCGGCTGATCTACGTCGACGGGCCTCTCTCGCTCGACCGGAGGCACCAGCTCCGACTGACCGGCCTCTACGCCTTCGGCTTCGGGCTTCAGGCTGGCGTGAACGCCTCGTTCGCGACCGGGGGGCCGCTTTCGATTACCGGCTGGGCCCCCTCCGGGTACCAGCAGTACCTCTCGCCGCGCGGCACGTGGGACCAGCTGCCGTCCACGTACCAGGTCGACCTCCACCTCGAGTACCCGGTCCGCGTCGGTCCCGTCACGTTCTCGCCGCTCGTCGACGTCTTCAACGTGACGAACGCCCAGACTGCGATCAAGCGCGGCGAGAGCTACAACAATCTCCGGACGGCGGACCAGGGCCCGCCCTACACGAACCCGACGGTTCCCACGTTCGGTCAGGACACCGCCTGGCAGGCTCCGAGGATCGTGAGGCTGGGGGCGCGCATCGGCTTCTGACCTGGCTCGCCGGCGGGCGCGCCGGGAGACGGCTGTCCCGTCCTTCGCCGTCCCGTCGACGACCCTCGCGCAGGGAGGCGGACGCCGGTCTTCGGCGGACCGCGCCCCAGTCCGGGTCGGCGAACGAAGGGGTCAGGTCTTGATTTTCTACTATACGAACCCGGCGCCTACAGTCTTCCACCCGCCACCGCGAGGGCAATCCCTCCCAGGATCGCCGCGGCCGCGAGGACGAGGCGGAGCGAGACGGCCTCGCCGAGGAAGACGACCGCGCCGAGGGCGGCGAGGGGCGGGACGGAGAGCTGGACGAGCGCCGCCTGCGTCGCGCGCAGGGCCGGGAGCGCCGCGTACCAGAGGGCGTAGCCGAGGCCCGAGGCGACG
>ERZ724513.2044-NODE-2044-length-10150-cov-4.971669_pt1 | contig 10150 bp, 7 predicted proteins | sample MGYA00376046_ERZ724513 | MGnify/ENA primary metagenome ERZ724513 (study PRJEB28724, sample SAMN07190883) | activated sludge metagenome | isolation source: activated sludge of sewage treatment plant in Hong Hong | place: Hong Kong | collected 2016-03-17 ... | reverse complement strand
CGTCCGCTCTCTAGCTCGACCAGTCGAATGACCCGACCAACCCACAGGCCTCAGCACAGATCCCCGATCGCGCTGAGAGATCCCGGCCTCCGCCGGGATGACGGTGGAACGGGGCTCAGGGACGTCGCTCAGCCGCCGGCACGCAGTTCCGGACGGTGGAACGGGGCTCAGGGACGTCGCTCAGCCGCCGGCACGCAGTTCGGGGCTGAGCAACAGCATCGCCAGGGGCTCGGCGTCGGTGATGCGCTCGTCGTAATAGCCGCACAGCACCTGTCCGCGGGCCTTCTCGGCCACCAGCGAATATCGCGCCGCGCCGGGCCACTCCGGCGGACAGAGTTCCAGGAGGCCAACCAGTTCGGCCTGTTCGGTCCAGGTCAGCAGCGGCGCCTCGCCGGGAAGCGTCCCGCCCAGACGGTTCGCCACCCCGTCCAGTTCGGCTGCCCCGAACTCGGCGTTCCGATAGTGCAGCAGCGAACTCTCCAGCGAAGCCGTCCGACCGACCGCGCTGCGTCCCAGCAGCTCCAAGCAGCGCTCCCGCGCGTCCAGCCCCAACGAAATGGACGCGAGCCAGCCAGCCATCACCGTCCGGCCGTAGCCGACCCCAACCGGCAGCCGAGCCAGCAGCCGCAGCGCGTCCGACACCAACGCAGCCTCGCCGAGCTTCCGACCGCGCAGCAGCGCAAACGCAGCTCCGATCACCGAATCCTCCGCGGCCCAGTCCACCTGGTCGAGCAGGTCTTCGTGCGCGTCGGTCAGCCGCAACAGGTGCTGGTCAGCCGCGAGCTGCACGCAGAACGCCTCTGCCGCGCTCAGCGGACGGCTGAGGCTCAGCTTCGTCTTCGCGACGGCATGCAACACGTCCTGCACGCTCGGCACCCACTCCACTGGCACCCGGCTCAAGCCGCGCGGCGTCTGGACGTCGATCGCGCGCCGTCCGCCCTCTCCGGCGATCACCACCATGCCCTCGGCGTACGCGATCTGGACGTCGTCCGGCCCGGTCACGCCGAAGTCAGCCAGGTCGCCCCACCACTCCTCTTCGAAGTCGAGCTGGGTGTCGTTCAGCCACGGTGGGAGCTTCGCGGCCAGCTCGTCCAAGTGGTCGAACCAGTTCGCCCGCAACGACGTCACCAGCCGCTGCCCAGAACTCAGCTCGCTCCCCCGCGGCGCCACCAGGTACTCGGCGGTCGCACTGCTCCACTCCGGATCGCCGGCCTCCTCCAGGTAACCCTGCTCCAGCCGGAACCCAAGCACCGGTCCGCCGGCATGCGCCGGGCTCACCGCCAGCAGCGCGGTCACCCCGCTGCCCCAACTCCACAGCGTGTACTCCGGCCCCGGTCGCACCCGGACGCGCGGCGGCGTCGCCGTCAACGCCACATCGCTGGCCGGCAGCAGCACCCAGCGCGAACGCCACGCGTCCGCAACGCTCTGCCGCTGCAACAGCCGCCCGCCGGGGATCTGCAGGGTGTGCTCGACCTCGTCGGCAAGCTCCAGCTCGGGATCGGCGCCGACCGCGTCCACCCAACCCACCTCGACCACCAAGTCACCGTTCGCGAACAGCCTCGCGCTCGTCCCATCCGCAGCGAGCCGAACCTCAGCTTCGCCCCAAGCCATCACCGCCGCCGTTGGCATTTTCCGCACCAGTACAGATTGCGGCCCTCGAACTCCCGGACGCTGACGGCGCGCCCACAAACCAGGCACGGAAGCCCGGCGCGCCGATAGACGTACACCTCGCCACCGTGCCGATCGACCCGCGGTTCGCGTCCGGTGGCCTCCGGGGAGTGTTCGTCGCGCACTGTGTCGATGCGCCCGTCGCGCACCCCGAACGGCATCAGTTCCACCAGGTCGGCCCAAAGTTCACGCCACTTCCGCGGCGACAGTTCGTTGCCGGGCGTCTCCGGATGCAACCGCGCCCGGAACAGCACCTCGGCCCGATAGATGTTGCCCACCCCTGCGGCGACCCGTTGGTCCATCAACAGGGACGCGATGCTGCGCGCCGAGCGATGCACCCGCTGCCAACCGCGATCCGGGTCGGCGTCGGGGCGCAGCGGATCGGGACCCAGGGCGGCCACCGCGGCGTCCATCTCGACCGATCCGATCAGCGCGCAGGTCTGCGGGCCACGCAACTCCACCGCGTCCGCCTCGGTCTCAATGCGCAGCCGGACCGTGTCTGGATTGGTCACCACCCCGGGCCCGACCCAGCGCAGCTTGCCGATCAGTCCGAGGTGGATCTGCACCACCGCGTCCTCACCGAACACCAAGAAGAGGTTCTTGCCGAACGCCTCAGCACCGCGCAGCGGACGGCCGTCCAGCAGCTCAGCCGCGCCGGCGAAGCGTCCCTGCGGGCTGGTTACCCGTACCCCGCGTCCGGCGAAGGCCGCGTTCAGCTCACCGGCTAGGCGGTGGATCACATGACCTTCTGGCACGGCGACTCCCTGGTGCGGCAGGGCAACGGAGTCTACATTGGGCCAACATGACGACACCTGCGCGCCACCCCGAACCCGACCGGGGTTTCGGCCGCGACGGCGTCTCCGGCCTCGTCGATCCCGCTCGCGCAATGCGGGCCCGGGACGTTTCGCGTCCAACCGCTGCGGACCTTGCTGCGGCCGAGCAGACCGCCGAAGCGCTTCTGGCCGCACCCGGCCAGCGCTCGCCGCATTGACCGTTGCAGTATGTTGTGCGCTGAACTACAGCCGACAAGCCGTCCCGCACCCGGGACCGGCCCTTCCACCCCAATGCAGTGAGGTGAGATGTACCCCGCAAACATCACGCGCGCCGAAGCCGCCGAGCGTTCCAACCAGATCGCCGCACACAGCTACGACATCACCATCGACCTCTCCGGGCGCGTGCCCGACGCCGAACCGTTCGACCCGACGGCGACCTTCGTCTCCACTACGACCGCGCGCTTCAGCACCACCGGCGGGGATGCCTACCTCAACCTGATCGCCGACCGCGTGCTGGCGGCCACCCTGGACGGCGCACCACTCAGTGTCGAGGCGTTCGTGGACCACAAGCTCTGGTTCGCCGCCAGCGCCGGCGAGCATGAAGTGACCGTGTCCGCGCTCTGCCGATACAGCCGCACCGGCGAAGGCCTGCACCGCTTCGTCGACCCCGTGGACGACCGCGTCTACTGCTACAGCCAGTTCGAAACCGCGGACGCCCGCCGCGCCTTCGCCTGCTTCGAGCAGCCCGACCTGAAAGCCACCTTTGCGTTCACCGTGATCGCACCTGCCGACTGGACGGTGATCTCCAACTCCGCCGCGGTGGAACCGGTGATCGAAGGTCAGGAGGGGCTCGACCAGCAGAACGGGGAGGGGTTGGACCAGCCGGCCACCATCGCCCGCTGGACCTTCGCGACAACTCCCCCGATCTCCAGCTACATCACCGCCCTGATCGCCGGGCCGTTCCACACTGTCACTGATTCCTACGCCGGCAACGCCGCGGAGATCCCGCTGTCGGTGAGCTGCCGGCAGTCGTTGGTGCCCTACCTGGACGCCGAGCGGATCCTGAACACCACCAAGGCCGGCTTCGCGGTGTTCGAGGAGCACTTCGGCATGCCGTACCCGTTCGCCGACTACGCGCAGATCTTCGTGCCCGAGTTCAACGCCGGCGCCATGGAGAACGCCGGCTGCGTCACGATTCGCGACGAGTACCTCTACCGCTCGCGGGTGACCAACGCGTCCTATGAGGCCCGAGACAACACCATCCTGCATGAGCTCGCGCACATGTGGTTCGGCGACCTGGTCACCATGACCTGGTGGGATGACCTGTGGTTGAACGAGTCTTTCGCCGAATGGGCCTCGCACTTCTGCCAAGCCGAAATCCGCGCCAAGGGCAGCGCCGGCGACAACCCGTGGGCCACCTTCGCCAACAGCCGCAAGACCTGGGCCTACCGTCAGGACCAATTGCCGTCCACCCATCCCGTGGCTGCCGACATGGTTGACCTGGCCGCGGTCGAGTTGAACTTCGATGGCATCACCTACGCCAAGGGCGCGTCGGTGCTGCGCCAACTGGTCGCGTTCGTCGGACAGGAAGCGTTTCTGGCGGGCGTTCGGGCCTACTTCGCCGAACACGCCTGGGGCAACACCCAGCTGAGCGACCTGCTGGCCGCACTCACCACCGCGTCCGGACGCGACCTGTCCCACTTCGCCGCGGAGTGGCTGCAGACCTCAGGGGTGAACACGCTGCGCGCCGAGTTCGAAACCGACGCGGACGGGAACTTCAGCCGCTTCGCCGTCCGGCAGACCGCGGTGCCGCAGTGGCCGACCCTGCGCCACCACCGGCTGGCGATCGGCCTCTTTGCCGAGGCGGACGGAAAACTGGCCCGCACCCATCGCGTCGAGGTGGACATCGCCGGTGAATTGACCGAGATCCCGGAGTTGATCGGGCAGGCGCGGCCCGACCTGATCCTGCTGAACGACGACGACCTCACCTACGCCAAGATCCGGCTCGACGAGCGCTCATTGGCCACCCTGGTCAGCGGCATCGGCAGACTGGACGACGCACTGGCTCGCGCCCTTTGCTGGGGTGCGGCCTGGGACATGTGTCGCGATGGTGAGTTCCGCGCGTCCGATTACGTTTCGCTGGTGCTCAGCGGCGCCGGCGTCGAGGACGACCTCACCGCCGTCCAGGCGCTGATGGGCCAGTCGCGCACCGCGATCGACTACTACGCACCGCGGGACACTCGCGCCGAGCTGAACGACCGTCTGATCGCAGGCCTGGCCCGGCTGATCAAGGATGCCGAGCCAGGTTCGGATCACCAGCTGGCGTTCGCCAGAGCCCTGATCCAGGCTGCGGACTCCGATGCTGTCGCCGACCTGCTCAAGGCGTGGCTGAACGGGGACGAAGCACCGGCGGGGCTCGCGATCGACACCGACCTGCGCTGGCTGATCGTGACCAACCTCGCCCGGCTCGGCGTGTTCGGCGAGGCCGAGATCAGCGCTGAGGCCGAGCGCGACGCGACCGCAGCCGGCGCCGAGAAGGCTGCCGGCGCACGTGCAGCGCAACCGCTGGCCGAGGCGAAGACCGAGGCTTGGCGGCTGATCACAGCCGATCCCGACGTGGCCAACGAGACCCACTACCAGATCAGCCAGAACTTCTGGAAGTTCGGCCAGGACGAGGTGCTGCGGCCCTACGTGCAGCGCTACCTGGAGGTCGCGGAGGCGATTTCTGATGGACGTGACGGCTGGGGCGAGCGCAGTTCCGCGATTCGGCAGCATGTGCTGGGGCTGTTGTTCCCCAGCCCGCTGGCCGACCGTCCGACCCTGGACGGGATCGACCAGTGGCGGGCCAACACCGTGCTAACTGACGCCGTGGCCAGGCAGTTCGCCGAGAAGCGCGATGACGCCGAGCGGGCGCTGTTCTGTCAGGCCGCCGGCGCCTGAGTCGGCCTACCCCCCGCACATCGCCCGCGCTCCCCTCGCAAGCTGGACGGTTGCGCCCCGTCACGGGTCGTAACTGTCCAGCTTGATGAGTGCGACCGGCGCAGGCAGCTACGTCATCCCGGCACAGGCCGGGATCTCGTCAGCCGCGATCCGGCGACTTCCAGCCGCGGGCCATCGTCAGCAGCATCACCACGGCAGTGATTGCCAGCGGAATGAACAGGGTTAAGGTGAGTAGTTCAATCGCGGTCGGCTCCTGCACGGCAGGCCAACCGGGGAGCGTCTCCAGCGGAACGAGTGCGGGTAGCGGCATGCACCAAAGCTAGCCGAAGCCGGTTTCGTTGGGTACCTCCTGCCCGCCGCGAGCCACCTGCCGACAGAGGCTTTCGATGGGACGCCCGGCCCGGGGTCGCCAGGAATCGGTAGATTGGCCGTTCGAGAACCCGTCCGCTTCGGCGGAACGCCTCGAGACCTGAGGAGCGGCTTGCGTGGCTGAAGCGACCAATCAACCAGCTGAGGCTTCCCGAGTGGTTGCCGATGCCCCGGAGCTTTCCCGTTCGCTGACGCGAATGGCCCACCAGATCCTCGAAGCCAACCAAGGCTGCGAGGATCTCGTGCTGTTGGGCATCCCCACCCGCGGCGTCCACCTGGCGAAGCGTTTGGCGAAGCTGATCGAAGCGATCGAGGACCGTCCCGTCCGGCTCGGCGTGCTCGACATCACCATGTACCGCGACGACCTTCGCGCCAACCCCACCCGCAGAGTGGGCCGGACGTCCATCCCGGGCCGGATCGATGACACCGTAGTGGTGCTGGTGGACGATGTTCTCTACTCCGGACGGACGGTGTCCGCGGCCATCGACGCCCTACGCGACCTCGGTCGCCCGCGCGCGGTCCGGCTGGCTGTGCTGGTCGACCGCGGCCATCGGGAACTGCCGATCGCCGCCGACCACGTCGGGCGCGCGATGCAGACCGCAGCCGACGAACGCGTCCAGGTACTGCTGGACGAGTTGGACGGGCGCGACGAGGTGGTCATCTCCCGCCCAGGAGGCACCCGATGAGGCATCTGCTCAGCGCCGCCGACCTGACCCTGGCCGAGGCCACCTCGATCCTCGACGTGGCCGCCGAGATGGCCGACGTGCAGCGTCGTCCGGTGAAGAAGCTGCCAACGCTGCGCGGCCGCACGATCGTGAACATCTTCTTCGAAGACTCGACTCGCACCCGCACCTCCTTCGAGATCGCCGGCAAATGGCTCAGCGCCGACACCATCAACGTCTCGGCGAAGGGGTCGTCGGTCTCCAAGGGCGAATCGCTGCGGGACACGATGCTCACCCTCGACGCCATGGGCGTGGATTGCTTCGTGATCCGACACGCCTCCTCGGGTGCGGCCGCCCAGGTCGCGTCCTGGGTGCGCGCACAGGTGGTCAACGCCGGCGACGGGCAGCACGAGCACCCGACCCAGGCGCTCCTGGACGCGTACGCGATGCGTGCGCACTTCCGCAAGATCGGCTCCACCGACACCAGCGGCGGCTTCGCGGGCAAGAAGATCGCGATCGTCGGCGACCTGCTGCACTCCCGGGTGGTGCGCAGCAACGTGCTGCTGCAGCGGACGCTGGGCGGCGAGGTGACCCTGGTCGCCCCGCCCACGCTGCTGCCGACCGGAGTGGAGACCTGGGGTTGCCCCGTCACGAGCGACTTCGACGAGGCGCTCGCGGACGCCGACATCGTGATGATGCTGCGGGTGCAGCGTGAACGGATGGCCGGCGGTTTCTTCCCGACCGAACGCGAATACGCCGAGGCTTACGGCCTCACCGAGGAGCGTCTGGCCGCGCTCAAGCCGGGCGCGGCGATCTGCCATCCCGGCCCGATGAACCGCGGCGTGGAGATCTCCAGCGCAGCCGCCGACGCAGCCAACTCGCTCGTGCTCGAACAGGTGGCGGCCGGCGTGGCCGTCCGGATGAGCGTGTTGTACCACCTGCTCGGCTCGAACGAAGGAGCGATGAAGTGAGCCTGCTGATCACCGGTGCAACCCTCGCCGACGGCACCCGCGGCGACCTGTACGTGGCGGACGGGCGGCTGGCCGACCCTGCGTCCGCGCCGGCCGGGGTCGAGCGGATCGACGCGGACGGGCTGCTGGCCCTGCCCGGCCTGGTCGACTTGCATACCCACCTGCGCCAGCCCGGACGCGAGGACGCCGAGACCGTCGCCTCCGGCACGGCTGCTGCGGCCCGCGGCGGCTACACCTGCGTGCACGCGATGGCCAACACCAACCCGGTCACCGACACCGCTGAGGCCGCCGAGTACATCCACTCCCTCGGCGGAAGCGATGGACACTGCGAAGTGCGCGTGGTCGGCGCGGTCACCAAAGGGCTGGCCGGCGAGGAACTCGCCGAACTCGGCTTGATGCACGCGTCCGCTGCCGGGGTGACCGTGTTCTCCGACGACGGCCGCTGCGTGGACGATTCGTTGTTGATGCGCCGGGCACTCAGCTATGTGAAGGCGTTCGACGGCGTAGTCGCGCAGCACTCCCAGGATCCACGGCTGGCCGGTCCGGGCGCTTGCTGCCACGAGTCCGAATGGTCGGGACGGCTGGGCCTGCCCGGCTGGCCGGCCCAGGCCGAGAGTGTGATCGTGGCCCGCGATGTGCAGTTGGCCGAGCTGACCGGATCACGCGTCCATGTCTGCCATGTGTCCACCGCCGAGAGCGTGGACGTGGTCCGCTGGGCCAAGAAACGCGGCATCAAGGTGACGGCTGAGGCCACCCCGCACCATCTGCTGCTGGACACTCCACTGGTGGCCGGCTACGACACCACCTTCAAGGTGAACCCGCCGCTGCGCACGTCCGAGCACCTGGCGGCCGTGCGCGAGGCGCTCGCGGACGGCACGATCGACATCGTCGGCACCGACCACGCTCCACACGCACGCCAGGACAAGGATCATCCCTTCGACGTCGCGCTGCCGGGCATGCTCGGGCTCGAGCAGGCGCTCGCCGTGGTCATCGACGTCATGGTCAACAGCGGACGCATGGACTGGCCGACCCTGGTCGAACGGATGTCGCACGCGCCGGCACGAATCGGCAAGGTTGCCGGCCAGGGGCGCCCGCTCGCAGTGGGTGAGCCGGCGAACCTCGTGCTCGTGGACCCGTCCGCGCGTGCCACGGTTGACCGCGACGCTTCCCGCTCACGGGCTCGGAACAACCCCTACCACGGCCTCGATCTGCCCGACCCGGTGGTGGCGACGATCTGGAACGGTCGGGTGACCTATCAGCGCTGACCGAGCGCCTGCATGAATCGATTCACACATTCCCGCGATTCCAGCGTGTGGCGTGACTGCTGACGGATATGCTCAGTGGACCGACGGCAGGAGGCCCAGATGAAGCGCCAGCGCGCCAGCGTCAAGGACGTCGCCGCACTCGCCGGAGTCTCGGTTGGCACCGTGTCGAATGTGATGAACCGGCCAGAGTCGGTCACCGAGAAGACCCGCACCAAGGTCGAACAGGCCATGGCGGAGCTGAACTTCCACCGCAATGCCTCCGCACGACAGCTACGGGCCGGCGTTTCGCGGACGGTTGGCGCGATCGTGATGGACCTCGGCAACCCCTACTACACCGAGTTGGCCCGCGGCATCGAGGATCGGCTGGCCCAGGATGACCACACCCTGATCCTTTGCTCCTCCGACGAGGATCCCGAACGTGAGGGCCGGTTCCTCAGGCTGCTGGCCGAGCAGGGCGTGCGCGGCGTCCTGGTCACGCCGATGTCCACCACCAAGGAACGGCTGGCCCCACTGCGCCAGCTCGGGATCGCGTCCGTGTTGATGGACGCGAGCAGCCGCGACCATGCCGCCGTCGGTGTTGACCACGTCTCCGGTGGTCGGCAGGCGATCGGCCATCTGCTCGCGCAGGGTCACCGCCGGATCGCGTACCTGGCCGGACGCGATGAGCTGCAGCAGACCCGGCATCGACTGAAGGGCGCGGTGCAGGGGATCCAGAACGCCGGCCTGGAGCCGGCGAAGGTGCTTCAGGTCATCCACCTGTCCAACCTCAACGCAGCGGACGGCGAGGAGGGCATGGGCCGCATCCTCGACGACGGCGCGAAGCCGACCGCTGTGTTCTGCATGAACGACATCGTCGCGCTGGGCGCCATGCGCGCGATCCGTGCGCGTGGCCTGCGGATCCCGGACGATCTTGCAGTGGTCGGCTACGACGACCTCTACTTCGCCGCCGAACTGATGACTCCACTCACCTCAGTGCGCCAGCCGATGCGTCAGCTGGGCTGGGCTGCAGCCGACCTGCTGCTCACCGAGCATCCACACAGCCTGTTCGAACCCGAGCTGGTGCTGCGCGCCTCCTCGGACTTCAAGCGCGGCTGAGCGTCAACGATCCCTGAGCCTGACGAAAACCCATCCGGGTGCCGAAGGGTCTCGACAAGTCGACCAGGCCGATCGGTTAGGGAACCGCTGATCATTGCGGACCAACGCTGGCTGAGCTTGACGAAGCCCGTAGCCACAAGCGAATGGACGACCCTTCGACAAGCTCAGCCATCGTTGCGTTCGGGCTCATCGAGGCGGACCTCAACCCAGGGCATGAACAACTGCACCAGCGGTCCGATCGCCAGCGCGTAGACGACCGTGCCGATGCCGACCACGCCGCCGAGCAGCCAGCCGACGGCCACGACGGTCACTTCCAGAACGGTCCGCACCAGCCGGATGCTGTGCCCCGTCCGCTGGGTGAGGGCCACCCAGAGCCCGTCCCGCGGCCCAGGGCCGAGCCGGGCACC
>ERZ724513.2043-NODE-2043-length-10151-cov-5.572702_pt1 | contig 10151 bp, 10 predicted proteins | sample MGYA00376046_ERZ724513 | MGnify/ENA primary metagenome ERZ724513 (study PRJEB28724, sample SAMN07190883) | activated sludge metagenome | isolation source: activated sludge of sewage treatment plant in Hong Hong | place: Hong Kong | collected 2016-03-17 ... | reverse complement strand
CCGGGTGAAACTGAAAAGCCTATATCCCGCGCTTTAGCTGATTCAGGCTACTAGGCCTCCGCGAGGAAACCGCAGCGAATCCCGGCCGAATGAACGGAAATTCGCGGTCGCGTGCTAGTTCAGCTTGGTCCGCAATTCGTGGATGCCGTCGCCCAGCAGCTTTTCGGCGACATCGCCCTTCACCGTGTCGCCGAGGATCTTCTCGGCGGCGGCGATAGCTGCTTCGGCCGCCGAGCCACGCACCTCGGCGAGCGCTTGCGCCTCGGCCTGGGCGATCTTGTTCTCCGCCATCTTCGTTCGCCGCGCGACGAATTCGTCCACCTTGGCCCTTGCTTCGGCCTGCAGCCGTTCGCCTTCGGCCTCCGCGCTGCGGATAAGGGCGAGCGCTTCCTCCTCCGCCTCCTTTTGGCGCAGCTTGTACTCGCTGAGCAGCTTCTGCGCTTCTTCCCGCAGACGGCGCGCCTCGTCGAGCTCGGCCTGGATGCGGGCGCTCCTGTTGTCGAGCGCACCGAGCACGGAGCGGTGCGCCCCGAGCTTCACCAGCGCGAGCAGGAACAGGACGAAGGCCACCGCAACCCAGAATTCGGCCTGGTAAAACATCGGCTACTCTTTCAGCGATTCTGCGGTTCGGTGCTCAGCACCTCGTCGACCGCGGATTTCACCGCGCTGTCGGCGGGGGGCGATCCGATCAGGCGGGCAACGATCGCGCCCGCCGCCTCGACGGCGATGCCGCGGACATTGGCCATCGCCGACGCCTTGTTGGCGGCGATCGTCTTTTCGGATTCGGCGAGCCGCTGATTGAGGTCATGCTCCACCGACTTGCGATGCGTTTCGCTTTCCGCGGCGAGCTTCTCGCGGGTCGTCATCGCCAGCGCATGCGCCCGCGCATGGGCGTCGGCGAGCGCCTTTTCGTGCGCGGCGACCGCCGCGTCGGCTTCGCCCTTCATCCGGGCCGCCTCGGCGAAGTCCGCCGCGATCTTGGTGCGCCGGCTCGCGAGGATCGACTCCATCCGCGGCAACGCCACCCGGGCGACGATCAGGTAAAGGGCAATGAAGCAGATCGCCAGCCACAGCAATTGCGAGGCGTAGGTATCCGCCCGGAAGGGCGGAAAGCCGCCGCCGCCATGCTGCGCAGGAGTTGCCCCGGTGGTGCTGTGAGTCGGCTGGGCCATCGCCCACTCCTCATCTCGGTCGGACGCTCGCCATGATCAGCAGGATGCGCCTGCCGGCTTACACCGCGAACAGGAGCAGAAGCGCGACGAGCAGCGAGAAAATGCCCAGCGCCTCGGTGATGGCGAAGCCGAAGATCAGGTTGCCGAACTGTCCCTGCGCCGCCGACGGATTGCGCAGCGCCGCCGCCAGATAGCTGCCGAAAATCTGGCCGACGCCGAGCGCGGCGCCGCCCATGCCGATGCAAGCAATGCCGGCGCCGATATATTTGGCGGCGATCGGATCCATGGGAAATCTCCTTTTTTTCGCTGGATGGTGGATTAATGGCCCGGATGCAGGGCGTCGTTGAGATAGATGCAGGTGAGAAGCGTGAACACGTAAGCCTGCAGAAAGGCGACCAGCAGCTCGAGCGCGGTGAGCGCGATCACCATGATCAGCGGCAGCGACGCGCCCGCCCAGCCGATCAGTCCGATCGAACCAAGCCCGCCCACGAACCCGGCGAACACCTTCAAGGTGATGTGGCCGGCGAGCATGTTGGCGAACAGCCGGACGCTGTGCGAGATCGGCCGCGACAGGAACGACACCACCTCGATGACCGCGACGAAGGGCAGGATGTAGACCGGAATCCCATGCGGCACGAACAGCCGGAAGAAGCCGAACCCGTGTTTCCAGAAGCCGTAGATCAACACCGTGAAGAACACGATCAGGGCGAGCGAGGCGGTGACGATGATCTGGCTCGTGACGGTGAAGGTGAAGGGCACCAGCCCGACGACATTCGCGATCACGGTGAACATGAACAATGAAAACACCAGCGGAAAGAAGCGCAGTCCCGCCTCGCCCGCGGTGCTGCGTATCATGTCCGCTACAAACTCGTAGCAAACCTCCGCCATCGATTGCAGGCGGTCGGGAACGAGCTTGCGGCCCGCGGTGGCGCCCACCATCAGCAGCGCGGTCAGGGCGACGACCACGACCATGAAAAGCGCTGAATTGGTGAAGTAGAATTCGGTGCTGCCGACTTTCCCAAGCGGGACAAGGTTTACGATCTCGAATTGATGAATCGGATCGGCCATGACCTCGTGGGTCCCTTTCTTCTTGCAGCCGGTGCTTCCCAGCCGTCACATCTTGCGGTCGTCTGTCCCCCGGCTTGGCCATACGCCAGCCGACCGCATCACATTAAGTACGCCGGCGGCAAAGCCGACCAAAACAAAAACGATCAGCCCCCAAGGCGATATTCCGAGCCAGTAGTCGAGCGACCACCCGATCAGCCCGCCGACGACGACCCCTCCCACCAGTTCGGAGGAGAGTTGAAATCCGCGGGCAAAAGCCGACGGATTCGACGTCGATTGCGCGGCCGGGGCGGAGTCGGACGGCCGACTGCCCCGTTGACTGTCAAGTTGTTCGCCGAGACGCCTGAGCCTCGCGGAGAGAGCGGCTTCCTCGGATGGTCGGTCGTCGTGGTCGCGCGCGTTATCGGCCATGATGCCTCCCGCGCGTTGATGACCTAGCTTCGACGGCCGGCCCCCGTTTTAGCCGCGCGGACCATACTGATGGGGGTAGGGCAAGTCAAGAATTCGGCACTGCGTTCGAGACCATATTCGGCGATATTCTGGCGACGGATTTTTCCGAAGCGCAAGCCCGGATTGGCCCGGGTCGCCTGATGTCTTTCCGCGCGAATTGCCGGGCCGGCCGGGTTGCGGCAGTATGAGCCGCAGAAACCGAACAACCGGAAAAGACACATGCTCCGCAGTTTTTTTCTGCTTGGCCTGCTGCTTGCCGCGGCCGGCGGGGTGCGCGCGCAATCGCCGGAGCCGCCGCCCGGGAGCGACGATCCGCGGTTTGCTTTTCATCGCAGCGGGGACGGGGTTGCCCGGCTCGATCGGCGGACCGGACAGGTGTCCTACTGCGCCCCGCGGGCGAGCGGCTGGTCATGCCTCGCGACGCCCGATGACCGCGCCGCATACGAGGCCGAGATCGGCCGGTTGCAGTCGGAGAACGCCGCGCTCAAGCAGGCCCTGCTCGAACGCGGCCTGCCCTTGCCGGGCGGCGTAAAGCCGGAAGAGCCGGGGCTCCGCCCGCCGCAAGACCTGAAGACGCCGGGCGAAGCCGATGTCGACCGCGTCATGAGCCTGTTCGAGAAGGTCTGGCGCAGGCTGGTCGAGATGATGGCGAACCTGCAGCGCGATCCCAACAAGACCTGACCGCGATCGGGCGGGTCCGCGGATGAGCAGATGGCGGGACAACTGACGCCGATAAAGCAAACGCCGGTCGCCGTCGTCGCGACCGCGACGCTGAGCGTGGAGACGCCCGGCGCGGGCTTTGTCGACATTACCCGGGAGGCGCAGCGCTTTATCAGCGGGGCGGGTGCGCGCGAGGGAACGCTGATTCTTTTCATTCGGCACACCTCGGCGTCCCTCACCATCCAGGAGAACGCCGATCCCGACGTGCAGCTCGACCTCGGCGCCGCGCTCGACCGGCTTGCGCCGGCCGACGCGGGCTGGGTGCACGACGCGGAAGGACCGGACGACATGCCGGCTCACGTGAAAACCATGCTGACGGGGGTATCGCTCGTCGTCCCGGTGATCGCCGGGCGGCTCGCCCTCGGCACGTGGCAGGGCATCTACGTCGTCGAGCATCGCGAGCGCCCGCACCGGCGCGACATCGTGCTCCAGTTCGTCGGCGATCGTGCGTAGACGAACCGTAACGAGCATGGCCGGCGCGAACCCCGCGCCGGTGGAAACGGACTCTATTTGTTTTGCCTATAGTGTCGCGTTTGCTGCGACGGCCGGTTCCCTCCTCGCCGGGAATTGCTCTAAAGAAAAAAAATCCGCAGAGAATCAATCGCGGGGCGCATCGCGGAACCGGCAGCGGATGATAACTGTCCATTATTTTGCGTTTGGCACTCGCCCCGATTCGCCTATGATTAGACAAAGGTTGAATCTCATAAGCGCTTGGGAAGAGGCCCTCGGGACGGGTTGACACAGCAATTGAGTGAACCGACGCAATACCGGCTGGTTATCGCCGACGATCATCCGCTCTTCCGCGGCGCGCTCCGAGAGGCGCTCTCGGGGATGTTCGCTCGGCTCGATATCGCTGAAGCAGGGTCGTTCGAGGAGACGGCGAAGCTCCTTGACCGCGTCGGCGATGTGGATCTCGTGCTGCTCGATCTTGCGATGCCCGGCGTGCGCGGCCTGTCGGGCTTGCTGTATTTGCGAGCGCAGTATCCGGGCATCCCGGTGGTCGTCGTGTCCGCGACCGACAATCCGACGGTCATCCGCCGCTGCATGGATTTCGGCGCTTCCGGGTTCATTCCCAAGACGCTTGGCGTCGACGATATCCGCGGGGCTATCGCCGCCGTGCTCGCGGGCGCGGTGTGGACGCCGCCCGACGTCGATCTGTCGGCGGCCTCCGATACCGAGACCAAGGCGATGCTCAACCGCTTTTCGACGCTCACACCGCAGCAGGTGCGCGTGTTGATGATGTTGTCGGAGGGGCTGCTCAACAAGCAAATCGCCTACGAACTGTCGGTCTCCGAGGCGACGGTGAAGGCGCACGTGTCGGCGATCCTGCAGAAGCTCGGCGTGGAAAGCCGCACCCAGGCGGTGATCGCCGCATCGAAGATCGAGCCGGTGCAGTAAGACCCCGAGCCGGGTCGGCGCAGCGCGCCGCGCTCCGTCATTGCACTTGTCTTCGCGAGGGGAGGCCGCGCGGGTAGCCGTGCGGTGCGCCCGATCAGGTGCGCCCGATCACTCCGCGGCGATATGCTGGGACTGCCATTGCGAAAGCTGCGCCCGCAATTGGGCGGGCTTCACCGGCTTGTTCAGCACTTGGATGTTGCGGGCGCGGGCGCCCTCGCGCACTTCGCTCGAGCGATCCCCGGTGATGAGAATGGCGGGAAGGTCGGCGCCGAACCGGTTGCGCAGTTCGATGACCGCGTCGATGCCGTTGCCCGTATCGAGATGGTAGTCGACGAGCAGGGCGTCGGGCGGGTGCCCGAGGGCGTCGATCGCGGCGATCGCGGCGGCGAGGTCGCGTGCTTTCAGCACTTTGCACCCCCAGCCGGCGAGCAGCGATTCCATGCCATCGAGAACGATCGGCTCGTTGTCGATGCACATCATCACCGCGCCGGCGAAGCGACCCGGCGCATCGGCGAGGCCGCGGCCGGTGTCGTCCATCGGCGCCGCTTCGGCGGTCGGGACTTCCACCGAAAAGCGTGAGCCGCGTCCCGGGATCGAGCGGAGCGTCAGCGCGTGATCGAGAACGCGGGCGATGCGCTCGACGATGGACAGCCCGAGCCCGAGCCCGCGCGCCACGGTCGCTCCCCGGTCGAGCCGGCGAAACTCCTCGAAGATCGCGCTTTGACTGCTCTCGGCAACGCCGATCCCCGTATCGAAAACGTCGATGCGGATAGCGCCTGCGCGCGGCCGGCACCCGACCAGCACGCCGCCGCGCTCGGTGTATTTGATGGCGTTGGAGACGAGGTTCTGCAGGATCCGGAGCAGCAGGCGGCGGTCCGAGCGCACCGCGTGCGAGCACGGCATGAACGTGAGCTCGAGTCCTTTTTCGCGGGCGAGCGGGGCGAATTCGAGCTCGAGCTGGCGAAACAGGCTGTCGATGCGGAAGACCGAGAGTTCCGGGTGCATCGCGCCGGCGTCGAGCCGCGAAATGTCGAGCAGCGCGCCGAGGATTTCCTCGACGGCTTCGAGCGAAGCGTCGACCTTGCCGGCGAGCCGCGAATCCTCGCCGCGGCCCTGCTGTTCGACCAGGCTCGTCGCATAGAGGCGTGCGGCGTTGAGCGGCTGCAGCAGGTCGTGGCTCGCCGCGGCGAGAAACCGGGTCTTGGAGAGGTTGGCGCTTTCGGCCGCCGCCTTCGCCTCGGCCAGTTCGGTATTGAGGCTTTCGAGCTGCGCCGTCCGTTCGCGCACGCGGTTCTCGAGTTCGTCGTTGGCGCGCGCGAGCGCCTCGGCCGCCTCGACGCTCGGCGTGATGTCGGTCAGGGTGACCACGAAGCCGCCGCCCGGCATCTGGTTCGCGCGCACCTCGATGACGAGACCGCGGCCGGGGAAACGCTCGAGGAATGCGGCGCCGGTCGTGGCGTAGCGGGCGGCGCGCTCGCGCACCAGCGCCTCCACGTCGCCCGGCCCGAACGCTCCGGTTTCCGCATTCAGGCGCAGAATGTCGTCGAGCGTTATTCCGACGCGCAGGATCTCGTCCGGCAGTTCGAGGATTTCCCCGAACTGCCGGTTCCAGCACAGCAGGGTCATGTCGTCGTTGAAGACCGCGATGCCCTGTCTCACGTGATCGAGCGCGGTCTGCAGGATTTCCCGATTGTAGTGAATGACGGCATTGGCGTCGTCGAGGAGACGCAAGGCCTCCTTGGTCGACATCGTGCGCTTGCGCAGGAGGAGCGACAGCACGAGCCGCGAGGACGCCGCTCCGATGGCGGAGGCGAGCAGATGCTCGGCGTACTGCAGCAACTCGAAATTGGACTGGCGCTTCGGCTCGAGGTTGATGCGGCGGTTGGCGGCGAAGCTCTCGAAGGCGCTGCGCGTGCGCTCCTCGCCGAGATAGCGGGCGACCGCGTTGGTGAGTTCCCCGATCGTGATGGCGGAGCGCCACAGCCGGAAGGTCGGCGTGACCTGGGCGATGCGCGAGGGGACGAAAATATCGGCCTGGAGCCGTTCGATCGCGGAGGGCTGGCTGCCGAGCGAAAAGCCGACATAGGCGACGATGTTGAGGCCGAGGCTGCAGACCACGCCGTGAACGAAGGGCGACAGGTCGAAGCCGAACAGCGCCTGCGGTCGCAGCGCGGCGAGGCCCCACGGCCCGTCGACGAGGATGGCGTCGCGGATGAGCCCGGCTTCGGCGAAGCTCGGCAGCAGCATCGTGTAGGCCCACGCCGCGAAACCCGCGATCATGCCGGCGACCGCCCCCCGCGCGGTCGCGCGCTGCCAGAACAGGCCGCCGAAAAATGCCGGCGCGAGCTGGGCGACGGCGGCGAAGGACAAGAGGCCGATCGAGGCCAGCTGGGCGAAGCCGGCAGAGCGATGGTACAGGTAGGCGAGGAGCAGGATCGCCAGAATCGCGAACCGGCGAACCCGCAGCAGCAGCGCGCCGACATTCTCGAGCAGGCCGATGAACGGCTGGCGGCGTTGCGCCAGCATCGGCATCACCAGGTCGTTCGAAACCATGATCGCGACGGCGACCGATTCGACGATCACCATCGCGGTCGCCGCCGACAACCCGCCGATGAATGCGACCAGCGCCAGGATCTGCGAGCCCGCCCGCAGCGGCAGCGCCAGCACGTACATGTCGCTGTCGACGTCGCCTGCCGGAAAGGTCAGTTGGCCGGCGAGCGCGATCGGCACGACGAACAGGTTGATCAGGACGAGATAGAGCGGAAACAGCCAGGCCGCCCGGCGCACTTCGGCTTCGTTGTTGTTTTCGACCACCGCGACATGGAACTGGCGCGGCAGCAGAATGATCGCGAACGCGGACAGGAGCGTCATCGCAAGGAAGGCGCCGACGCCCTGTTCGTTGGTCAACGAATTTGCGATGTCCGGGTGTTTCAGCGCCTCCGTGAACAGCGACACCGGACCGGCGAACATCACGAAGGTCACGAAAACGCCGACGGCGAGGAAGGCGAAAAGCTTGACGACCGATTCGGCCGCCACGGCGAGGATCAGGCCGTCCTGGTGCTCGGTGGCGTCCACGTGCCGCGTCCCGAACAGCACGGCAAACGCGGCCATCGAGATGGCGACGAACAATGCGATGTCGCCGGGCATGGCGGCGGCCGCGCCGCTGTCCTTCCCCACCTGCGCCAAGATGGTGCCGAGCGACGCCGAGACCGCTTTGAGCTGGAGCGCGATATAGGGAATCGATCCGGCGATGGCGATCACGGCGACCGTCGCCGCAACGGCCTGGTTCTTGCCGTAGCGGGCGGCCATGAAGTCGGCGATCGAGGTGATGTTCTGGTTCTTCGCCAGCCGCACCACGCGGAGGAGCAGCGGCGATGCGAGGCCGATGAACAGGATCGGCCCGAGATAGATGGCGAGAAAGTCAAAGCCCGAACGCGAGGCCAGTCCGACCGAGCCGAAAAAGGTCCAGGACGTGCAATAGATCGCGAGCGACAGCGGATAGATCGTCTGCGACCGCCGTCCAAGCTCGCCGCGGCGCGCCCGGTCGCCAACGCTTGCCACCAGGAACAACAGGCCGATGTAGCCGAGTGCGGCGGCGACTGCGACCCAGCCTTGCAGCATGAGGACTCCTGACGCTCCTGCGGCCGCGGCTGCTCCGGCAGGCTGATCCGCTCGCCTGCGGGGCGTGCATCACGTCAGCACAACTACAACCGCCTTGTCCATCGCCCGCGGAAAGGGCGGGGCGGTATGGGTCGCCGATTTGATAAGGCGTTGCATTGGCTGCCGGGGGTTCGTAGTTATGGACAACTACGTAGTCGCCGCGGGCGGAAGGATGACGGCCCCCCATGCCGACCAAGCCAATGGATCGCGCGGACGCTTCCCCAAGCGGCTCGTCGAAGCGGCGGGCTGCGCCCAATATTTCCGACGCGCAGCTTCTCAGCGTGCTCGAAACGGCCGCGGACGGCATCATCATCATCGACGAACGCGGCGTGGTCGTCACCTACAACAAGGCGTGCGAGCGCCTGTTCGGCTATTCCGCCGCCGAAGTGATCGGCCATAACGTCAGCATGATCATGCCGCCGGACGACGCGGGCGTGCATGACGGCTACATCAACAATTACCTGGCGACCGGCCAGCGCAAGATCATCGGCATCGGGCGCGAGGTGCGGGGGCAGCACCGCGATGGCACGCCGATCCCCGTGCATCTGTCGGTCGGAGAGGCGACGACATCCGCCGGACGGCAGTTCATCGGCATTCTGCGCGACCTGCGCGCCCGCAATGAGAGCGAGCAGCGCCTCAACCAGCTGCAGACCGACCTCGTGCGCATGGCGCGGGTCTCGGCGATCGACGAAATGGGCGCGGCGCTCGCCCATGAGCTCAATCAGCCGCTGACCGCCCTGATGCTCTATCTGCAGGCGGTCGAGCGCGCCTGCGCCAAGCACAGCGCCGTCAATCCGATGCCTCCCGGCGTGCTCTCGATTCTCGAAAAAGCGGTGCGGGAGGCCGAGCGCGCTGGTAGTATCATCCAGCGCATGCGGCAATTCGTGGAAAAGCGCGATCCGGTGCGCCGTTTCATCGATCTGAACCCGCTTATCGACGAAGCCATCGAACTGACGCTGCTCGGCAGCCGGCCCGGATCGCAAATCGATCGCAAGCTCGGGTCGGACCTGCCGAAACTTTTGATCGATCCCGTGCAGATTCAGCAGGTTGTCGTCAATCTGGTGCGGAATGCGCTGGAAGCGGTCAAGACATGCGATCGCCAGGTGGTTACGGTCTCCACCCGGGTGAGCGACGGCGGGGTTATCATGGTGGTCGAGGACAGCGGCCCTGGGATAAAACCCGAAGCCCTGGAGCAGCTGTTCAAGCCGTTCTCTTCCTCCAAGAGCCGCGGCTTGGGATTAGGGCTGGCGATTTCCCGGACAATTGCGCAGACTCATGGGGGGGATCTGACGGTCGATCCCGGCGGCGGCGGCCGGGGCGCCTCGTTCAAGCTGACCCTGCCGTTGCCGCAGGAACATGAACTGGCCGACTTAACGGACGGCACCGAATAGGTGACGGCGACTCGTAGGGCAGGTTGAGGGCACATCACCATGGTTCAGAACGCCTCCGCATCGGATGAAATTCACATCGTCGACGATGATGCGGCTGTCCGCGACGCCTTGGCGGTGGTGCTGACGCTCGAAGGTTATCATGTGTCGGGCTTTGCCGACGGCCATTCGTTCCTCGCCGCCGCCCGCACCCGGCCGCCCGCCTGCATCATTCTCGACGTCCACATGCCCGGGCGCTCCGGCCTCGACATCCCCAAGGAATTTAAAGCTCAGAAGTATCCGTCCCCGATCTTCATCA
>ERZ724513.2042-NODE-2042-length-10152-cov-3.837278_pt1 | contig 10152 bp, 8 predicted proteins | sample MGYA00376046_ERZ724513 | MGnify/ENA primary metagenome ERZ724513 (study PRJEB28724, sample SAMN07190883) | activated sludge metagenome | isolation source: activated sludge of sewage treatment plant in Hong Hong | place: Hong Kong | collected 2016-03-17 ... | reverse complement strand
CTGCGGGGTGGGTGCCGCACTCTGCGGGGTGTCTGCCGCCGGAGGGCGTGGTTCGAAGCCCGCGCAGGGCGGCTCGTCGCTGGGGGGGAGTCGGAGGTGGGCCTTGGCTTCGATACGACGCTGCGCGTCTACTCACCCCGCGGCCCGGGGGCGCGCGTCTACTCACCCCGCGGCCGGGGGGTCAGACGTCGTGCCGCTCCACGGCGGTGATCTTCCAGCGGGACTTGGCGAAGCTGCGATGCACCACGATGAACGATCCGGGCGGCAGGGTGTCGGTGAACATCGACTGGGTCTTCTTGCCGACCAGATCGGCAAAGGGGGCCATCAGGGCCGGGAGAACCGGTCGGTGGCTGCAGATGAGCAGAGGCTGCTGGAGCGTGGCGAGTTCCAGCACCCGCGCCGCTGCCGCCTTGGGCTTGTCCTCGAAGCCCTCTTCGCTGATCGACGGCTCCTTGCGCACCGAGACTCGGGCGGCGCTGGCGTAGGGGCGGACCGTCTGCACACAGCGCGCGGCACTGGAGCTGTGGATGCGCTTGATGCCGAAGGCCGCCAGCAGCGGCACAAGTTCGCGAGCCTCCTCACGGCCCCGGCCGGAAAGAGGCCGGCCGGCGTCGTTCTTACCGCGGTAGTCGACGCGCTTCATCGCGGCCGTGTGCCGCAAGAAGATCATCGGGATGCTGGTCGGAAGTTCGGTGGCCTCTCGCACCAACTCATAGTCGCGCTTGTAGGTGAGCAGATTCTTGGCCTGCGCCGGAGTCACCCAGCGAATCTCGTCGACCTCGGAGTTCTTGGTGAACCCGTTGTCCCGGCCCGCCTCGGCGCGCCAGTAGTCGACCACCTTCGGCCGACCCATGACCGGATACTCCTGACGCTCGAGGGGAGGGCCGAGAATGGGTACCACCCCGGTCTCCTCGTCACACTCACGCACGGCCGCCGCGACGACGTTCTCGCCGCGATCCAGCTTGCCTTTGGGTAGGGACCAGTCCTTATGACGCGGTCGATGGACGACCAGAACCTTCGTGTCCCCCTGCCGGTGGCGCAGCAGCACCACCCCCGCAGCCCGGATCGGCGTCGCCATCAGGTAAGCGGGTTGTCGGTACGGCTCTTCACGATCTTGGGCCACAGCCGTTGGAAGTCACGGCGCAAGCCCATCTCGTAGTCCACCTCGAGTGCGTACAGCAGGCCCAATGCGAAGCCGGTCGGCGCATCCATGCCGGGCTCGGCGGCCAGCGACTTCAAGGTCATCTGCGCCACGTGGGCGTCCTGATGGTCACCGAGGATCTCGGTGACCTGCTCCAGTGCCTTGACCAGATCCTTGGCCGGGCGGCCGAACACGGGCTCGACCGCCTCGGCCGAATAGCGTGCCTTCTTGGCGGCGATCCGCGTCTCGTGCCACGGATGGGCCGGACTGTCGAGGTGGAGCTGATCCACATCTTTGGCCAGCCGGCGCCACGTCTTGTCGACGAGCGGAGGCAGGGCCTCGGTGCAGGAGCGCCGCGCCGACTCCGTGAGTTTCGGGTCGGCTGCGGCCTCGACCAGAGCCACCAGCAATCGATGATGTCGCTCACTGCGCAGAGCCCCCAGCGCGTGGGCGCGGGCGTCGCTGATGCGAACGCTCAACGCACGATCCACGGCCGTCTGCGCGAGATCGGATTCGTCGGGGGGAAGGTCGGCCGCCCGTTCGTCGAGTCGCTCGATCATCACCTCGGTGTCGCGGACCGCGCCGAGCTCACCGGCGATCCACCCCAGTTCGTCGCGCAGGTGCTTGGACCATTCGGCGTCCACAAGCGGGCCGAACCCGCGCAGGCCACTGCGAATCCGCCGCGCCGCCACCCGCATCTGGTGCACCGAGTCGGGCAGGTCGCGGCGAACCCGCACATCCTGCACCAGGAAACGTCTGATGTGTTTGGCGAGATGGGCCCGAACGGCGTCGCCGGCAGGGTCCTCCGGCAGGACTGCCTCTGATTCCACGACGTCCGGCGGAGCCGACGCCCGCGGACCCAGCGCCGTTGCCGCTCTGGTGGTCACACTGGGCGCGGCACCCAGCGATTGCAGGGCGTCCCCCACCACCTGAGCCAGTGGCCCGCGGGCGGCGTCCGGGTTGAGTGGCACCAGTTCGATCTCGCGGAACCGGGCTGCGACATGTTTGCCGTCGAGGATGCTCACCGTGTCGTCGAGCAGTGCCAGGACGGGTTCGGCGGACTCGTCGGCCAGCTCGTAGGCGGTGCGTTCCGTGCGCAGGTGAGCCACCGGGCACAGGACCTGTTCGCGGGTCAGTGGATGGAGGAGTTCGCGCAGCTCCGCGGGAACTTCCTTGCTGTCGGGGAAGATCAACTCGTCGTCGGCGCCGTCGAAGCCCTCCGCCGGGAAGGCGCACCGCCACCCCTTGTCGGGGCCGCCTTGCCGACGGGTGAGGACGACGCCCCAACGGAACAGTCGGAGGTCGTCGGTGTCGTAGTGGATCTCGTCGATGGTGGCGGTGTCCCCGCGACTGATCGCAGCAACTCCCGGCAGCTCGGTCAGCTCCGGCAGTCGGAAAAGGGCGTGGACCCGCAACTGGCGCGGCTCACTCATTCTCACGCTCCCCGGCGGCCGGTCTTCATGGCGATCACGGTGTCCTGGTAGTCCACCAGGTCGTTGCCTTCTTCATCGACGATGCGGCGGGTCCAGGTGCCGTCCGGGTTGAGATCCCACCCGGAGGTTCCCGGGTCGAAGGCCAGGTCGAACAGGTTGGCAACCTCGCTGACGTGTTCCGGCGTCTCGAGGCGGACCAGCGTCTCGACCCGGCGGTCGAGGTTGCGGTGCATGAGGTCTGCGGATCCGATCCAGACCTCGGTCTCGCCCCCATTGGCGAACTCATACGCACGCGAATGTTCCAGGAACTTGCCCAGGATGCTCAGGACTCGAAAGTTCCCTTCGGTTCCCGGGATGCCCGGTCGTGCGGCGCAGATACCCCGGACGAAGATGTCGACCGGGACTCCCTCCTGGGCGGCTCGGTACAGCGCGTCGATCAGTCGTTCGTCGACGATCGAGTTGCACTTGAACCGGATCCGCGCGGGCCGGCCGGCACGGTGGTGTTCGACCTCGCGCTCGATCCGTTCGACCAGACCCGACCGGATCGAATGCGGCGCGACCAGCAGTCGGTCGTAGGTGGTGCTCATGGAGTACCCGGACAGGACGTTGAACAGGCGGCTCACGTCCTCACCCACGACGGGGTCGGTGGTCAGCAGTCCGAAGTCCTCGTACAGCCGGGCGGTCTTCGGGTGGTAGTTGCCCGTGCCGATATGGCAGTACCGGCGCAACACGTCACCGTCGTCACGGACCACCATGCTGAGCTTGCAGTGAGTCTTGAGTCCGACCAGTCCGTAGACGACGTGGACCCCGGCGCGTTCGAGTTTGCGGCCCCATTTGATGTTGGCCTGCTCGTCGAAGCGGGCCTTGATCTCGACCAGAGCCAGGACCTGCTTTCCCGCCTCGGCAGCATCGACCAATGCGTCGATGATCGGTGAATCGCCGCTGGTGCGGTACAGGGTCTGTTTGATCGCCAGGACCTGTGGGTCGGCCGCGGCCTGTTCGAGGAACCGCTGCACCGAGGTGGAGAACGAGTCGTACGGATGGTGCAGCAGCACTTCCTTCTCACGCATCGTGTCGAGCACGTCGGGTTCGGCAGCCGTCTCGACCTCCGCCAGGTCCCGGTTCGTTTTGGGCACGAACGGTGGCTCTTTCAGGTCACCCCGGTCCAACCCGACCAGGGTCCACAAGAAGGTCAGGTCGAGCGGGCCCGGCAGCTGCACCACCTCACTGGGGCTGACCCCCAGCTCACTGACCAGCAACTCCAACACATGGGGATCGATCGACTCTTCGACCTCGAGCCGCACTGGCGGCCCGAACCGCCGGCGCATGAGCTCGCGTTCCAGTGCCTTGAGCAGGTTCTCCGCGTCGTCCTCTTCGACCTCCAGGTCCTCGTTGCGGGTCACCCGGAAGGCGTGATGCTGCAGCACCTCCATGCCGGGGAAGAGCTGGTCGAGATGTTCGGCCATGACGTCTTCCAGTGGGATGAACCGCTGTCCGTCCAGATGCACGAGTCGAGGTAGAAGCGGCGGGACTTTCACCCGCGCGAACAACTCGTTGCCGGTCTCGGGGTTCCGGACCACCACGGCCAGGTTCAGGGACAAGCCGGAGATGTAGGGGAACGGGTGCGACGGGTCGACCGCGAGCGGGGTGAGCACGGGGAACACCCGGTCGGCGAAGAACTGATGCAACTCCTGCTGTTCGAGTCCGGACAGCTCGTCCCACGACAGCAGTTCGATGCCCCGTTCCGCCAGCGAGGGCAGGATGTCGCTGCGGAAGCAGGCGGCCTGACGCTGCATCTGGGAACGGGAGTTGCGCCAGATCCCGTCGAGCACCTCGCTGGGCATGAGGCCGCTGGCGGCTCGCACGGCGATCCCGGTGGCGATGCGCCGCTTCAGTCCGGCGACCCGGACCATGAAGAACTCGTCGAGGTTGCTGGCGAAGATCGCACAGAACTTCGCACGTTCCAGCAGCGGGGATCGGGCGTCCTCGGCCAGTTGGAGGACGCGGTCGTTGAACGCCAGCCACGACAGTTCCCGGTCCAGGAACCGGTCGTCGGGGAGCTCTGGCAGTCCCGCGTGATCTTCCTGCTCCAGGTCCGTCAGTTCCGCCGTCATGTTCCGATCCTGTCACAGCACGGTGAACACGGCGCCGTGGACGAGCAGACGCCTGCCAGGAACCTCCCCCGCCCCGATGTCAACCGCCCCCGGGTGGCCGGGCTCAGGGCGTGCCGAAAGATGTACGTGGTGTGCAATGGAACGTACGTACGTAGCGTCCTAGAATACGTACATGAGCATCAGTGTCACGCAACTACGATCCGATCTCTATCGACTCATCGATCGCGTGATCGAGTCAGGTGAGCCGCTCGAAGTCGAACGGAACGGCCGGGTCGTGATCATCGCCCCCTCGCCGGTGGAGCAGCGGTTATCCCGCTTGGTGCGGCGTCCCGAAGTGATCGTCGGAGATCCTGAGGCACTGGTCGAGCTCGGTTTCGTCGATGAGTGGCAGCCGTGATCCTGCTCGATACGCATGTCGTCGTGTGGCTATATGCCGGTGAGGTGGATCGCCTGCCCGTCCGGGTGGCCGAGTTGATCGAGGAGGCGGAGCTGCGGATCAGCCCGGCGGTGCAACTGGAGTTGGCGTACCTGCAGGAGGTCGGCCGGATCACCCCTGCGCCGACTGAGGTCATCGGCGACTTGGCCCTCCGCCTCTCATTGGTGGTGGATCCGATCGACTTCGCGCCGCTGTGTGCGGCGGCTGTCGACTTCCCCTGGACCCGTGATCCGTTCGACCGGCTGCAGGTGGCTCACTCCAAGGTGCGAGACGTGCCCCTGGTCACCAAGGACACCAGGATCCGGGATCACTGGGACCTGGCCGTCTGGGAGTGAACCCGGCGCCGTTGCGACGGCTCCGACGGCGCGCCGGTCGCGATCAGGGCCGCAGCCGGTACATCCGGTCGGTGTCCACCACGGAGAAACCGGCCCGCTCGTACAGGCGGACCGCAGTGCGGTTCGACGCGTCGACGAACAGATGAACCCGGGTCAGACCGCGGCGCGCGAGGTGAGCCAGACCGGCGTCGAGCAGGGGGGCCGCCAGGCCGGTCCCCTGGCGTTCCGGGGCCACGGCCATGACGAACACCTCGCCTGACACGTGCGATTGGCCCTGGTCGTCGGTCACTGTGGCCGCGGGATCGATCTTGGTCCAGTGGAAGCCGATCACGGCCCCCTGTGCATCGACGGCCAGCAGGAAGTCGTCGGGGTCGAACCACGGGGCGGCCAACCGCTCCTGGAGATCGGCGCTCGACCACGAGGCCTGATCGGGGAGGTCGACGAAGGCGGCCCGGTTCAGCGCCAACCAGGGCTCGGCGTCACGCTCGGCGTCGAACGGGCGCAACGAGACATCAGCGGGCATCGGCCGCACCTGTCGCGGCAACGCAGCCGACAGCAGGAGCAGTTCTCGCACGACAGGTAGCCCGGCGGCCACTGCGGCCTGGCGAGCGACCGAGCGCTCCCCGTGGGTCCACACAAGATCCGCCACTCCTGACTCACGCACCGCCTCGAGGATCTCCGCCGCAGCTGTCTCGTCGAGCCCGCTGAGTTCGGCCACCGAATCGACGACGTTGGCGTAGGCCAGCGCAGTACCGTCCGCAGCAATCAGCAGCCATTGGTCGGCCGCACTGCCGCTGGTCACCAGAATCCGGCGCGACTCGTCCAGCGGTCGACGGCCGCTGCGCGACTCCTCGGCGGCGAAGAGAGCCGCCACAGCTTCCTGCTGGGACGCGGTCAACCGGGTCGGCTGCGACAGCCGCGCATCAGTCATGCCGGGGTCGTCGCAGAGTCGTCGGGGACAGCGTCCTCAACGAATCGGTAACCGACGTTGCGCACCGTTCCGATCAACGCTTCGTATTCCAGGCCGAGCTTGGCGCGCAGGCGGCGGACGTGGACGTCCACGGTCCGGGTGCCGCCGTAGTAGTCGTACCCCCACACTTCCTGCAGCAGTTGGGCGCGGGTGAAGACGCGACCGGCGTGCGACGCGAGGTACCGCAGCAGTTCGAACTCCTTGAAGGTCAGGTCGAGTTGCTGGTCAGCCAGGGTGACGGTGTAGGAGGACTCGTCGATGACGAGCGCGCCGCGGCGGATCCGATCCGGCGGATCGGACTCCTCGGTGCCCGAGTTCTGGCGCACCTTGCTGAGGTTCAACCGAAGCCTCGCTTCGATCTCGGCGGGCCCGGCGCTGTCCACGAGGATGTCGTCCATCCCCCAATCGAACTGGAGCGCCGCCAATCCTCCCTCGGTCACGATCAGCAGGACCGGAGCGTCCACACCGGTCGCCCGAATGAGGCGCGTCAAAGATCGGGACTGCGGCAACGACAAGCGACCATCGACGAGGATGACGTCGTGGGGCGGTGCGTCGAGAAGGGCCGAACCTTCGGCCGGAAGAACCCGCAACGTGTGCGTGAGCAGTTCGATGGCGGGCAGCACATTGGCCGCCGGCCCCGACTGTGTTGTGAGCAGGAGCAGTCGCATCCGTACCTCGCACGTCCCCGGCTGTTGCGACATTATCTCACCGTGGCGGACTCGACGCTTTTTGCGCGACAGCAGACGCTCGTGACGGACGACGGGGTGCGGCTTCGGGCCGCTCATGTCCCCGGTCCTGGCGGCCCCACGGCCCTCGTGGTGGTCCACGGCTTCAACGCGGGCATCGACAAGCCCGCCAATGTGACGGTGGTCCGCACCTTGGCGACCCGGTTCCCGGTCCTGACGATGGATCTGCGCGGCCATGGCCGCAGCGACGGATTGTGCACCCTGGGCGACAAGGAGGTCGCGGACGTCGATGCGGTCGTGCGGTGGGCCCGCACGCTGGGCTATCGCAGGGTCGTGACCGTCGGCTTTTCGATGGGGGCGTCGGTCGTGGTCCGGCACGCCGGCCTCGTCGGCGGCGTCGACGCGGTGGTGGAGGTGAGCGGGCCGGCCTTCTGGAACTACCGCGGCACCCCGGTCATGCGGATGCTGCACTTCGGGGTCGAGAACCGAGTCGCTCGATTGTGGTTGACGCATGTGATGCGGACTCGGGTGATCCCGCCGCCATGGCCGGAACCATGGCCGGAGTCGCCCGTCGAGGCCGCCACCAACATCCCCCCGGCGCCGTTCCTGATCGTGCACGGCACAGAGGACGGCTTCTTCCCGGTGGAGCATCCGAGGGCATTGGCGAATGCCGCCCGTGCCGGTGCTGCGGCTCGTGACGTCCCCGATGAGACCGACCTCTGGCTGAGACCGTTCGGTCACGCCGAGGCGGCGATCTCGCGCGACCTTCTGCTGCGCATCACCGACTGGGTGCGCCAACAGCTTCGGTGAGAGCTCGCTCCAGCCGGTCGGCGTTCCAGGCCACGAACGCGTTCCAATCCGCCGTCCACGCCAGGAGCGCCGGCCTCGGATCGGGGCCGACGCCGGTCCAGTCGTTGGGTCCGTCGATCCAGGCATCGATGTCCTCACGCAGCGACACGACGGATCCGGGGACGTGCAAGGGCGTCGAGGGCATCTCGGTCCCCATGTCGGGCCGCGCCAACTGCTCGGAGTCCTTCTGCTCGTCCCACGCGGTCGCCACGGCCCGGAGATGGTCGCGGACGTCGTGCGCGGCGTTCAGCACCGATCCGGTGAGTTGCTTCGGGAAGGCTGTGGCGCCACCCAACTCGCGGATCACGACGGAGACTCCGGGCAGGGTGTTCGCCGCCACATCGATGTGGCGGGCTGCGATGGCGACGCGAAACCACTTCGCCAGCGGCACGGTCTTCGGTGGCTTCTGGGCGATGGACAGGTCGTAGGCCTCCTGGGCCCGGTTCAGGGCGGTGGACGCACGGCCTGCCCCCCAGGCCAGCAGATCGTCGTCCACGGCCCCGCCCGCGATGTAGTCGATGGACATGAGCAGATGGTCGCTGGCGCTGACGATCGCCTCTTTCATCCGCCGGTGCAGGGTGGCCACCACGCCACTGGGCCACATGAGCAGGCTCACCGCGAAACTGACCGACAAGCCGATCGCGACATCCTCGAGCCGAGCTTCGGCGGTGGCCAGAGTCGCGGGGAACAGCAACGAGAACATGACGATGACCGTGACGCTGAAGCCTGCTTGCCCCACGGCCAGCGAGAAGGTCCCGGGCGTGTAGGCCGTGACCACGAGGACGATCGGCAGCAGCACCCACCACACCGCGGTGTTGGCTCCGACAAGTTCGATCAGTCCGGCTCCGATCAGGACGCCGGCGGAGGTTCCCACCAGCGCCTGGATCGCCGTGCGGCCGGTGCCCAGCGCATCGAATCGCAATGCGGTCAACGTTCCCAACACGATCCAGAAACCATGGGACAACTCCAGCGTCTTGGCGAGCGCGACGCTGAGGGCCAAGGCGACGGCGGTCCGCAGGGCGCTGCGGAACCAGGGAGAGTCCCAGGCGAGGTTCCCTTGGATCCGATCCCAGATTCCCTCCCGCTGCCGATTGAGTTCCTGATCCAGGGCTGGATCCATGAAGTGGTCGATCACTTGGCGGTGAGCCACGTTGGCGCTCGCCAGTTCGGTGCTGATGGACGACAGCCGTAGCGGGAACATGTTGTCCAACCGGCGCCTGATCAACGAGCCCGGCAGGCGGCCGCGGGAATCAGCCACCCAGGCGATCGCCACGTGCAGGTGTTCGTCCCGCGCCTGCTTGATCCGGTCGGGCGAGTTGCCGCGACGATTCGGATTGGCCAGGTAGAGTGCCACCTGGTCGAGTTCGTCGGCGATCGCGGAGGCCAGCCGGTGGCGCGCGTCGGTCAAGGCCGGGGGATCGATCACATCCGGTGTGGGCGTGTCCTCCCACTTCATGTAGCCGCGCAGCCGGCTGGCCAGGTCGACCAGTTGCGCCAGCGCGCGGTCGGAATCCGTCAGACCTGCAGGGCGCAAGAGGTTCCCGTCGAACTGTCCGTGCAGGTCCTTCAGCTGGGCATCGAAGGTGGCCAGCACCTCGGCGTACGCGGCTGCGTCCGGCTGCGCCCAGCGGGTGCGCACCGCATCGGCTGCGCTGCGGTAGACCGCGGAGAGGTCCTTCGCCAGTTTGTGGGACGGCCGCGCCGGCCACAGCAGCAACGCCGCGACGGCCGCCGTGACGCCGCCGATGGTCCACGAGAGCATGGCCGCGATCTGCGTGCCTGCGGGGGCGCTGGTCACTGCGAGCACCGTGGCCAACAGGAGCACGGTCTGCGCGGATCCCACCGGACCGCGCAGGACGGCAGTGATCCCCAGAACGAAGGCCACGGCAGCCATGACGATGACCGCACCTTCCACCGACTGTCCGAATGTGATGCCGACGAGCAAGATCGGGATTCCGACCGCGGTGGTGACCAGGTAGGCGGCGAACCGGTCGCGCAAGGGGCCGCCGAAGTCCGCGAACAGAAGCATCGCCAAGCAGGCGAAGACCCCGAACAGCGCCGATGTGCTCAGCGCCGGGATGGAGATCAGGGCTGCCAGCAGCAGGGGGACGACGATGGCGACCCGGGTGGCCCGGCGCAGGGCGACGCCGTTTCGGAATTTGGCGCCGAGGTCGGCCACGTACCCCGG
>ERZ724513.2039-NODE-2039-length-10161-cov-4.883930_pt1 | contig 10161 bp, 12 predicted proteins | sample MGYA00376046_ERZ724513 | MGnify/ENA primary metagenome ERZ724513 (study PRJEB28724, sample SAMN07190883) | activated sludge metagenome | isolation source: activated sludge of sewage treatment plant in Hong Hong | place: Hong Kong | collected 2016-03-17 ... | reverse complement strand
TTCGCCTGCCCGTCGGTCTACGAGCCGCTCGGCATCGTGAACCTCGAGGCGATGGCCTGCGAGACGGCCGTGGTGGCGTCCGCGGTGGGCGGCATTCCCGAGGTGGTCGTCGACGGCGACACCGGGACGTTGGTGCCCTACGACCCGAAGCAGGCGGCGGATCCCGCGTTCGTCGCAGGATTCGAGACGGCCTTCGCTGAGGCGATCAACCGGCTCACCCGCGATCCCGCCCTGGCCGAGCGCTACGGAAAGGCCGGCCGCACCCGCTGCGTCGAGGAGTTCTCCTGGGAGAAGATCGCCCGCGAGACCGTGGCGGTCTACGAGAAGGCGATCGCGTTCCACCAGTCCCACTGACCAGACACGCAGCGGGCCCCGGGGATCTTCCGGGGCCCGCTGCGTGTCGATTCGTGCTGGTCAGGCGACGACGACGCCCTCCAGGGCCGCCTTCAGTTCGGCCGCCTCGGTGGCGTTCATCTCGATGACGAGGCGCCCGCCGCCCTCGGCCGGGATGCGCATGGCGATCACGCGACCCTCCTTGGCCACCTCGATCGGGCCGTCACCGGTCCGCGGTTTCATCGCTGCCATCGCATACCTCAGTTTCTGCTTTTGTGGATCCAACTGGACCCATTATTCCACTTCGGGCCCTCAGCCGCGGGACACGGTCGCTCCCGGTGAGGCTGACCGGAGCGTGTGGTCGTGCGGTCCTCAGGCGCCAGGGTGCGAGTCGACGTCGCGGGCGTCCAGCTGCCGCGCGAAGAGGTCGAGCAGTTCGTCGACCTGTTGCATCGAGTACCCCCTGACGACCACGCCGAAGCGCAGGCCGCGCAGGTCGTCACCGGTCAGCACGCCGTTCGGCAGATGCGGACGGGGGGTGTCGGTGACCGTGGCGGGCATCTCCCCCAGCCGTCCACTCGCGGCGATCGCAGCCACGCCGAGGACCACAACGGCGCCCATCGCCAACACCCATTCCATGCGCGGAACTCTACCCAGCCACCACCGTTCTCCGCCGATGCTCAGGACATCTGGGCCGTCGCTGCCGCCGGGGCGTCCGGGCCGGGCCCGGTGACCAGTGCGACAGCCCGGTCGGGGTCATCGGTGAGCTGGAACAGGTCGAGGTCGGAGCGCGAAACGTAGCCGTCGGCCAGGACCGCGTCGTGCAGCCACCCGAGCAGCGGGGTCCAGAAGCTGCTGCCGAACAGCACGATCGGGAAGGAAGACACCTTTCGCGTCTGCACCAGGGTGAGAGCCTCGAAGACCTCGTCGAAGGTACCGAAGCCGCCGGGCATCACCACGAAGCCTCGCGAGTACTTCAGGAACATGACCTTGCGCGCGAAGAAGTAGCGGAAGTTGATCCCCAGCGAGACGTACTTGTTCAGGGACTGCTCGAAAGGGAGCTCTATGCCCAGCCCCACGGACAGGCCCCCGGCCTCGAGCGCCCCCTTGTTGGCCGCCTCCATGATGCCGGGGCCACCCCCGGTGATCGTGGCGAAGCCAGCCTCGGCGAGCCCGCGTCCGATCCGGGTTGCCGCCTCGTACATCGGGTCCCTGCGCGGCGTCCGGGCGGAGCCGAACACGCCGATGCCCGGGCCGATCTCTGCGAGGGTGCCGAAACCCTCAACGAACTCGGACTGGATCCGCAGCACCCGCCACGGGTCGGCGTGCACCCAGGCGCCATCGCCCTTGCTCTCCAGCAGCCGTTCGTCAGTGGTGGTGGCGAGGACCTGATCGTGGCGCCGAATCACCGGGCCCTGCGTGCGGCTTCGTTTGCTCACGCCGGCCATTATCCGCCCCGGCATGCCGCTCGTGCGTCGACGGCCCGGAGGGTTCCTCCCCCGCCACTCGTCTAGGCTCACTCCGTGGGCGAACCAGGAGCGTGCCCCTGCGGATCGGGCGGGAGCTACGACGCCTGCTGCGGTCCCCTGCACACCGGCGCCACGCAGGCCGCGACCCCCGAACAGCTGATGCGGTCGCGCTACGCCGCCTTCGCCCTGGGCGAGGCCGGTTACCTGCTGAGCACCTGGCACCCGCGGACGCGTCCACCGGAGCTCAGCCTCGACACCGGGTTGCACTGGCTGTCCCTTCAGGTCGTGGAGGCGGCCGGTGCCGAGGTCGAGTTCATCGCCCGCTACCGCGGACCGAACGGGCGCGGCTTCCTCCGCGAGCGCTCGCGGTTCGCGCGGCAGGGCGGCCGCTGGTTCTACCTCGACGGCAGGCAACCATGAACCGGTGGCCCGACCCCTGACCGGGCGATCCCGCTCTGATCGTGACGCCAACACGCCAGGGGCGGTCCGGTCCCTTGTCGTCAGCCCAGCGCGGCAAGGACTGCGGCCACATCCTCCGCGGTGTTCCAGACGTGGAACGCCAGCCGGAGCCGGCCGGCCCGCCCGGAGGCGCGGATGCCGGCGGCGGCCAGCCGCGCCAGCAGCTCACCCTCAGGGTCTTCGATGGTGATGATCGCCTGGTGCTGCTCTGCGAGCCCGAGTCCGCGGCAGACCGCATCGCCCAGGGCGCTCGCGTGCCGCCAGATCGCGGCGATGTCGGCGGTGGCGAACAGCCCGATCGACTGCTCTGCCCCGACGAATGCCTGCCAGGCGGGCGACACGTCGAAGCGGCGGGCGTCGGAGGCGAGCTCCATCCTGCTGCCGTAGACGCTCCGCCACGGCTGCTCACCGGCATACCACCCCGCAGCCACCGGACGCAGCCGCGCGGCGAACTCCGGGGTGAGGGTGAGGAAGGCGACGCCGCGAGGGGCGGCCAGCCACTTGTAGGCGTGACAGACGGTGGCGTCGAATCTGCTCGCGTCCACCGGGAGGACGCCGGCAGCCTGGGTCAGATCGACCAGGGTGGCCGCGCCGGCCGCCTTGGCCGCAGTGGCGATCGCGTCGGCGTCGGCCACCTCGCCCGTGGCCGACTGCACGAGGGAGAACGCCACCAGGTCGGTGTCGGCGGTGATGGCGTCGGCCAGCCCACCGACCGGGGCCTCGCGGACGACGAGCCGCTCCCCGACGAGGAACGGGTAGACCATCGAGGTGAAGTCGCCAGCCGCGATCAGGACCACGGCGCCATCGGGCAGAGAGGCCGAGATGTTGGCCACCAGCGCCGAGGTCTGCGAGCCGATCGCCACGCGGTCCGCACCCACCCCGACCAGTCGCGCGTACGCCGCCCGGGTGCGGGCCACCGTGTTGTCATAGGCCCCCAGATCGGCCTGGCCAGTCCGCCAGCGGTCCTCGTCGGCCCGCATCGCGGCGATCGCCCGGCGGGGAGCGACCCCGCAGCTCGCCGCCGAGAGATACCCCGGTTCGATGTCGAACTCGGCCGCCAGTTCGGCGACGGCCAGTGGAGTGGCGGCGAGCAGCGTGGTCATGGAACGAACCTGCCCCACCGTGAGCCATCACACTAGAGCATGTTTCCTGTCAGACCGATAACATGACAGCATGACTGAGGAGCCTCGCCTCGACCTGCACACCATCCGGATCGTCCGCGCCATCGCCGAGCATGGCTCGATCACGGCCGCCGCAACCGCGCTGGGCTACAGCCAGCCCGCGCTCAGCCAGCACCTGCGCAGGGCCGAGTCCCGGCTCGGTGCGCCCCTCGTGCTGCGGGTGGGACGCGGTGTCCGGCTGAGCGAACCGGGACGCGTGGTCGCCCGTCACGCCGGCCCGATCCTGGCCGCGCTGACCGCCGCAGAGGACGAGTTGTCCCGCCTCGTCGACCAGGCCACCGGAACCGTCAGGGTTGCCGCCTTCCCTAGTGCGTCCTCGACCATCGTTCCGGCGCTGATCGCGCGGCTCTCCCGGCAACACCCCGGCCTCCATCTCGCCTACACCGAGGCAGAGCCGCCCGAGGCACTGGCGATGCTCGCCGAAGGCAGCATCGACCTCGCGATCACGTTCAGCTTCCCCGGAGACCCCGCCGATCCACACGCAGACCTGGTCGGCACCACGATCGTGCCACTGTTCGACGACCCGGTTGCGGTCGTGCTGCCGTCCAGCCACCGGCTGTCCCACGAGCACACCGTGGGACTGGAGGATCTGGCCGAGGACGTCTGGATCGCCGGCTGTCCGCTGTGCCGCGGCCACCTGCTGGCCGCCTGTAGCTCGGTGGGTGTGAGCCCCCGGATCACCCACGCGACCGACAATTCCGTCGCGGTCCTCGGCCTGGTCGCGGCAGGCGTCGGGGTCGCGCTACAGCCGCGGCTCGCCCTTGAACCGCTCGAACTGCCGCCGGGGGCACGTGCGCACGAGGTGCTTCCGGCCAGCGATCGCAGCGTGCGGGCGGTGCTGGTTCGTGGCGCGGAATCGGTGCCGACCATGGGCGCTGTCCTGGCGACCCTGATCGAGGTGACCGCGGCGCGGCGTCAGGACAGCCAGCGCAACAGCGCGTCCCTGCAGGCGTAGAGATCGGCCACCGGGCAGCACTCGTCGTCGGCGTGGGCCTTGCCCGGGTCCGCCGGCCCGAAGTTGACCGCGGGCACACCGAGCGCACTGAACCGCGCGACATCCGTCCAGCCGTACTTCGGACGGGCCTCGCCTCCCACCGCGGCGATGAACTCCTGCGCGATCGGGCGGTCGAGTCCCGGCCGGGCACCGGGCGCGACGTCGATGAACTCCAGCTCGTGGCCGGCGAAGACCTCGCAACAGTGACGCTGGGCGTCCGCCTCGTCGCGATCCGGCGCGAACCGGAAGTTCACGGTGAGCACGCAGGCGTCAGGGATCACGTTGCCGGCGATGCCGCCCGCGATCGCGACGGCGTTGAGGCCCTCCCGGTAGACCAGTCCGTCGACGTCGACCTCGCGCGGCTGGTAGGCCGCCAGCCGGGCAAGGGGCCCAGCGACATCGTGAATGGCGTTGTGACCGAGCCAGGCGCGGGCCGAGTGCGCGGCCGTGCCATGGGTGGACAGCGTGAACCGCAACGTGCCCTGGCAGCCACCCTCGACCCGAGCTGACGTCGGCTCCATCAGCACCGCGAAGTCTCCGGCAAGCCACTCCGGGTGCTCGCGGGCGACCCGGGTGAGGGAGTTGTCCTCTGCCGCGACCTCCTCGTGGTCGTAGAAGATCCAGGTGAGGTCGCGATTCGGCGTGTCCAGTGCGGCCGCGCAGGCGAGGGCGACGGCCACCCCGCCCTTCATGTCGGCCGTGCCACGCCCGAAGACCAGATCGCCCTCGAGCCGGGACGGAAGGTTGCCCGCAACCGGCACGGTGTCGAGGTGGCCGGCGACCACGACACGCTCGGAGCGGCCAAGGCTCGTGCGGGCCACGACGGTGTCGCCGGTCCGGACCACCTCCAGGTGCGGCAGGCGCCGCAGGGCCCCTTCGACGAGATCGGCGAGAGCCCGCTCGTTGCCACTGACCGACTCGACGTCCACCACCTGCCGGAACAGGGTGACCAGGTCCCCGGTCAGCTCAAGGCTCATGCGCCGAGCCTATCCACTCCCCGGGTAGGCTGGCCGGCATGACCCGACCCGCCCACGGCTGGGGCCTGGCCACCATCCACGAGTCCGGCCAGGTTCTCGACACCTGGTTCCCCGCGCCCGCCCTCGGCCATCCCACGACGCGGGAGGCCCCGGCGGCCCTTGTCGCCGCCGCCCAGGACGACCGGGAGCGGCGGGTGGAGAGCACCCCGGTCCTGGTCGAGATCGACCTGGACACGCCGCCGGCCGACGTCCCGGACGCCTATCTGCGGCTACACCTGCTCAGTACCCGGCTCTGCGCACCGCGCAGCATCGACCTCACCGGGCTGTTCGGCGTGCTGCCGAACGTGGTCTGGACCAACTTCGGCCCGTGCGCGGTGGACGGATTCGAGGACGTCAGGCTGGCGCTGCGTTCGGCGCGGGGCCGGGTCACGGTTTTCGGGGTCGACAAGTTCCCCAGGATGACCGACTACGTGGTGCCCGCCGGCGTGCGGATCGCCGACGCCGACCGGGTGCGGCTGGGCGCCCACCTGGCCGCGGGCACGACCGTCATGCATGAAGGCTTTGTCAACTTCAACGCGGGCACCCTCGGGTCGTCCATGGTCGAGGGCCGGATCTCTGCGGGCGTCGTGGTCGGCGATGGCTCGGACGTCGGCGGCGGTGCGTCCATCATGGGCACGCTGTCGGGAGGCGGCCAGGAGCAGATCACGATCGGCGAGCGGTGCCTGCTGGGTGCCGAGTCCGGCGTGGGAATCTCGCTGGGCGACGACTGCGTGGTCGAGGCGGGTCTCTACGTGACGGCAGGCACCAAGGTGAGCCTGCCCGGCGGTGCCGTGGTGAAGGCGCTCCAGCTCAGCGGACGCAGCGGACTGCTGTTCATCCGGAACTCCCTGACCGGTGCGGTCGAAGCCCGTTCGAGAGCCGGTTCGGGCGTAGAACTCAACACTGCGCTGCACGACAATTGAGGTTTCCGTGAAGCGGGCCAGAGGGGCACTGTGGGCAGTCCTCGGCATCGTGGTCGTGCTCGCGCTCGTCGCGGGCGGCGTCATGCTGTGGGCCAACTACAACAAGTCCCCGCTGCCCATCCAGGACCGCTGCACGGCGACGGCCGGCGGACGCACCACCACGATCGACCCCGAACAGGCCCGCAACTCCGCGATCATCGCCGGCACGTCGATAAGGCGCGGGCTGGCGCCGCGGGCCGCGTCGATCGCCCTTGCCACGGCCTACCAGGAGTCAGGGATCCGCAACCTCGACTACGGTCACGCGGACTCCCTGGGGCTGTTTCAGCAGCGACCGTCGAAGGGGTGGGGCACAGAGGCCCAGATCATGGACCCCTGGTACTCCACCAATACCTTCTACAAGGCCATGGAGCGGGTCAGTGGCTGGGAGACGAAGGACATCAATGACGTCGCGCAGGCCGTCCAGCGCAGCGCGTACCCGGACGCCTACCGCAGGCACGTCCCGAATGCGCGGACGCTGGCAAGCTCGCTGACCGGTGAAACCCCGGCCTCCTTCACGTGCGCGGTCGGTTCCCCCGCCGCTGCCGACCCCGGCGGTATGGGTGACTTCCTGGTGAAGACCCTGGGCAAGGGAACGATCACCGTGGCGCGCACCAACGACACCCTCACTGTCACGACCAAGAGCACCCAGCACGCGTGGGCGGTCGCACACCTGGCGATCGCGAACGCCGCCAGCTACGGACTGGCCTCCGCCCACGTCGGGCCGTACTCGTGGACCCATTCCCGCACCAGCCTGGCCGACTGGGTCGGCTCGGGTCCGACGGACACGGCCATGGACGTGAAACTGGTCTTCCCCGGCCCGTCACCGCGCTGAGGTTCGTCGCGGCGGAGGCGCAGCGGAGCAACGCGCGCCGGCCCGAAGCCCTACCCTCCCAGGCGCTGCGCGGCAGCGGCGATCCGCTCATCGGTCGCAGTGAGGGCCACCCGCACGAACCTGCTTCCGCCCGCCCCGTAGAAGTCTCCGGGCGCCACAAGGATGCCCAGCCCGGCGAGGTGGTCAACACTCGCTCGGCAGTCCTCGCCGCGGGTGCACCACAGGTAGAGCGAGCCCTCGGAGTGCTCGACCGTGAAGCCGGCGGCCTCGAGCGCGGGACGAAGCAGGGCTCGCCGCGCGGCGTAGCGGGCCCGCTGCTCCTCCACGTGCGCCTGGTCGCCGAGCAGCGCAGCCATCGCCGCCTGGACGGGGGCGGGAAGCATCAGTCCGGCGTGCTTGCGCACCTCGAGCAGTGGACGCACGATCGCCGGATCACCGGCGACGAAGCCGGCCCGGTAGCCGGCCACATTCGAGCGCTTCGACAGCGAGTGCACCGCGACCAGCCCGTCGAGCGAACCGCCGTTCACGAACGGGTTGAGCACCGAGACCGGTTCGGCGTCCCACCCGAACTCGCCGTAGCACTCGTCCGAGGCCAGCACGGCGCCGACCTCACGGCAGGCTTCCACCCACTCGCGGAGCCGGGCCACGTCGAGGATCTCACCGTGCGGGTTCGCAGGGGAGTTGATCCAGACCAGCTTCGGTCGCATCTCGAACAGCCAGGACGGGTCGTCGCAGCGAAGCACGGCCGCGCCCGCGATCAGGGCGCCGACGCCGTAGGTCGGATAGGCGATCTCGGGGACCACGACGGCGTTCCCTGCATGGACGCCGAGGAGCGTCGGCAGCAGCGCGACAAGCTCCTTCGTGCCGATCACCGGCAACACTCCTGCGTCGCTGAGCCCTTCCGCGCCCCAGCGACGGGAGAGGTAGCCGATGATCGCCGCACGCAGTTCCGGCGTCCCCCAGGTTGTGGGGTAGCCGGGCGCGTCCGCTGCCTCGGCGAGGGCGTGTCGGGCGATCAGCGGGGTCGGATCGACCGGAGTGCCGACAGAGAGGTCGATGATCCCGTCAGGGTGCGCAGCCGCGCGGGCCTTCGCCGCGTCCAGCGAGTCCCACGGGAAGTCGGGCAGGCGACCGGCGAGGGACTGGCTCACTCGCCCTGCGGCGGCAGCGCTGCGACCGTGGGGTGGTCGTAGTCGACCGCGCCGAGCTTCGCCGCGCCACCGGGCGAGCCGAGCTCGTCGAAGAAGTGCACGTTGATGTCGTAGTACTCGGCCTGGTCGGCGGGCACGTCGTCCTCGTAGAAGATCGCCTCGGTCGGGCAGACCGGCTCGCAGGCCCCGCAGTCCACGCATTCGTCGGGGTGGATGTAGAGCATCCGGTTGCCCTCGTAGATGCAGTCGACCGGACACTCCTCTACGCACGCGAGATCCTTGATGTCCACACACGGGAGAGTGATCACGTACGTCATGGGCCGGCTCCTGGGTCGTTGCTGCAAAACTGAGCAGCACTCTACAACCGACAACGGGAGGCGAAGCGACGTGCCCCGCCGGGATTCCAGCAGCCAGACGCCCGCCGTGGGCGGCCGGGTCAGCCTGCGGCGCATGCTCGCGGACGGCCGCCGGGGCGACCTGATCGGGTTCGTCCTGGTCGCCGATGCCGACCGGCTCGTCGTCCGGGACCGGCGTGGCGTCGTGCACGAGCTCAGCTGGCCCGACGTGCTCGCACTGCGAGGAGTGGGCGTTGCTCGCGGACGCGATCCGCTGCGAAGCCCCCGCACCGAACTCGATCGGCTGGCGGTGGCGGCAGGGGTGTCGGGACGGGTCTTCGTGGCCCGGCTGAGCGAGCTGCTCGATGGACGCGAGCCGCTCGCTCCACCTGACTGGGCCGCTCCCCCGCCGTGTCCGGCCACGCTCGAGGGCGAGTGGGTGACCGCCGGCCCGAGCCCGCACCTCCTGGCGCTGGCGTGGTGGGCGAGCCATCATGACGCGCGGAGCATCCAGGTGCGCACCGGCGACGCCGGAGCGATCGCCGAGCTCGCGCAACTCGGCCTCCGCGAGCGCACTGACGAAGCGGCCCCGGGACAAAACTGACCCGTACCGCGCGAGCCGGCCCGCAAGGGGCGGCGCCGGAGGAGCCCCGGGCGGGAGTGTCCCGCGTTCAGCGTTCCCCGGCTGGGGCGACGGCCGCCTCAGCCAGCGGGCGCGGACTCGTCCGCTCGATCAAGGGCCGGCGCGGAGACCGAGCCCAACTGCGAGACCACGATTCCGGTCACCATCAGGGCGGCCCCGACGTAGCCGCGCAGGCCCATGTTCTCGCCCAGGATCAGGGCCCCGCCGATCGCGCCGAACACGGACTCCATCGCCATGATCAGGGACGCGTGCGTGGCGAGCGCGTCACGCTGGCCGACCACCTGGAGCGTGAAGGCCACGCCGACGCTGAGCACGCCACCGTAGAGGATCGGCACCAACGCCAGGTCGATGCCCTGGAACGGCGCCGGCTCCAGCAGCAGGGCCCCGAGACTGCTCACCACGGCGCAAGTGACGAACTGCACGGCGGCGAAGCGCAGCGAGGACACCCCCGGCCCGAAGCGGTCGATCACGAGGATCTGAGCCGCCCAGACCACGGTCGAGATGATCAGCAGGAGTTCCCCCGGGCCGACCGTCAGGGTGTCGGTGACCGCGATCAGGTACAGCCCGATCACCGAGGAGAGCACGCCGAGCACGGTCTGCGGTGAACTCCGGTGGCCCCGGAAGGCAGCGATCACGGGCACGAAGACCATGTACAGCCCCGTGATGAAGGCCGCGTTGCCCGCCGGCACGCTCGACATCGCAGCCTGCTGCAGGTTGCTCGCCACCGCGAGCAGGACGCCGGCCAGCACGCCGGGAAGCAGCGCCCGCCGCCAGGCGAGTCGGCGG